>Ga0137394_10004081_pt1 | contig 11043 bp, 10 predicted proteins | sample czobulk116metaG_FD_108278 | JGI IMG/M metagenome (GOLD analysis project Ga0137394, IMG submission 108278) | Vadose zone soil microbial communities from Angelo Coast Range Reserve, California, USA - czobulk1.16 metaG | ecosystem: Environmental > Terrestrial > Soil > Vadose zone | place: USA... | reverse complement strand
GCCATTTGACTCGATCCGACTGCAGCAGCGAGAGGGTCTGTTTGAAAGTTGCGAGACGACTTGACCGGGCCGTTGTTAGTAGCAAGACGATCTATGATTCATGAGTCTCGTAACTGTATGGTGTACATCTTATCTTTAGCTATTACCAAGAAAGCACTTGCAAGATTACATAGATACCGTAGAAAAAACACAGAGAGCATCCAAATGCGCGAGTAGAGGTGAGAATAAGTTACTTCCATCCAGACGACGCCAACATTTTGGTCGTCACCTTCGGCTGTAAAGCTCGCACTGCTTGCGCACCGTTGGAACTGCTGCTATGATAGGAACTGTTCTCTCTCGTCGTCCGTGAGGTAGCTGGAGATGTAACTCCTCATCATCTGACACAGTTCCGCATATTTGGCGTCCTTGGTCTCGACAAAGTCGAGCAGGAGCAGCACCACATGCAGGCCGACGGCAGTGGTGTGCTTCACGAGCATGGGAGGGATATCCTCGACGGCGAGCGAGAATATATCCGCGAGACTCGCATGTTTGTCTCGCGAGACCTGTGCAACCGAGTCCTCTGTGATCCTTGGGAGTTCGGCGCGAATCTGGCTCGGTAGATGGCAATGTGAACGAGCGGAAGGTAAGGGTGGGCATATACGAACCTCAATCTGTCCCACGGCTCCAACAAGCAACATCAAAAGGCGGAAAACGCTCGAGACGGTCGCTCTGAGAGCTTTCACTAGTAAAACGATATAAACAAGTGTTGATGGAGGCACAGAATCAGCTACTGAAGCGGGGCGACTGCTCACGTTTGGTCCAGATCGCGGCCTGCGTCATGATGCAGTGCATAACGCGGCCGAGCAGCAGGGGCCGGATCCCCGCTGGGATCTCCGCGGAACTGTTCATGACCACCTGCAGGTCCCGCGCCGCGTACACCACTTCAAAGTCGACGCGTCTCCAGTCCTTCTCGGCGTCGAGGAGCGCGGCGTTGGCGGCTGCCGTGATGCGGATGTGGGCGGACCATATGCGGGCGAGGGGCGATATCGGATGGCGCACGACGCGCGCGGAGAGCAGCTTCGGCTGGTCGTCTCGCGAGGTGAAGCTGTGTGGCACGGTGCGCGCTTGGAGAGAAAGTTGGCGGAAGATGGAGTGCGTGGGTTTGTAGTTTCCGATGATGCTACACCGTACTCTGTCAGCGGGGCCCCCGACGACGTGGAGCGGCGGAAGGGAGAGGGGCATACTTCGTCCTCTCTCGGATGAAGGTGTCGCCCCACAGGTGGTACAGCAGCTCGATGGTGCACCCGCGGAAGGTATGCGAAACGTGCAACAGGGTCATTATTGCGTCCCAATGGAGGTTCTCGCTCGGCAAGAGCATCATGTCGCCGATGTAGTCGCCGATGGTGATCGCCGCGATAGTATATATCAGTTCAGTGGGCAGCCGCAAGGCCGGATTCCAGACCGCTCGCGACGCACTGGTAGGTGCGACAGAGACCGCCGTCGCGGTTGCGTTGCTGCGTCGGGCTCGTTTCCCCGGCTTGATGCGCATAGTCGGCGCCGGTTCGTGAGAGACGAAGGGATACTAGGACCAGGATACTCGGGTGGGGTTCGTGATGAAAGTTCAGATTACGTGGCGGGAGCGCGCAATGTGCGACCGTCGCAGCTAGTTTTGGTCAAATGGCGGTGGCGATGCGAGGGGGTTCAGCCTACATTCCCTCGCAGGTCTGCCAGAGGTACTGTACATCTAGCTGAGTCACAATCACAATCAACATTACAGTAAGCGATCAACGATCAACTTTGCCGGGTGAGTCCCAGGCCAGTCGCACTGCACCCAGCACGAGGGTTCCGTTTGCCTCTTTCCACCCTTTCGATTATGCATCGTGCAGATACTGCCGTCACTACAAAGCACGGAGATATTGTTGGCTTCTTAAATGGGCCCCTAAAGGTGCCTATCGGACGAGCTCCCATTGTTCGTCCTTCAATTCACCGCCCAAAGATATCACCTTCCCTTCCTTCTCCAATTTATTCATGTGCAACTTGACCCCTTTCGCCGCGGCATCCAACAATGAGTCCGGAAAGCTCTCGTATACCTTTGCCACGATGGTCCACGTTGTCCATGCCCCATTGGGCGTGCTCGTGCGGAGCACCGCGAGAATCTGCGCCTCGCGCTCCAGCCGGTGATCGATGTACATGCGGACCGTCTGGGGTCCATCACGCACGATGGGTCCATGCCCAGGGTAGAGCGTGTCGTATTTGTCGCGCGCGTCAAGCATCCTCTGGAGGCTCTCAATGTAATCGTACAAGTCATCGAAGACGGCCGTGCCTTGCCCAAGAACAGTGTCGCCCGTGAACAACGCGCGGTCGGCGGGGAAGAGGAGAGAGACGGAATCGGTGGTGTGTCCCGGGCAATGCAAGACCTGGAGCATCGAGTCGTGCGAGTCAGATCCCGGCGGCAGGACCGAGGGGATCAGCGTCTGGCCGTCTGCGAGATCGTGGAAGTGGTTGCTTCCGGGCGCGGGAGTGTAGTCGCCGTCCCGCAAGTCAGAAACGAGGTCGTTGAGGACGGAGTCCTGGTGAGGTGTAGGGAGGGGAAACTTGTGAATTCGCGGAGGAATGAAAGGCGTTTCGGGGTTCCGTTCGGCCCAGAGTTCGCGACAGAGTTCGAGCACAGATGGTAGACCACGGACATGGTCGTGGTGCCTGTGAGTTAAGATTATGTCTGAGATATCCGGCAGCGATGGGTATTTCGGGCTCTCGAGGACCGTGCGTAAGAGCGGAGGGTATTCCGGCTTCCCCTGCCCAGTGTCCACAAGGACGTATGGGTTAGAACGACCAACAAGGTATGTATCAGTTCCTAGAGCAGCTATTTGAACGTGCAAGTGATTACCATGAAGGAAACAGACCTTGCAAGGTAAATTTCCCGGGGTTCTTGATAGATTACTGTCACTCTAGTTGCGGAGTCATGGCCAGGGACGACATACCTGACCCAATATCCTGACAACTCTGTCACTGATCTGTAAGCATCGCTCTATAAACTTTCGTTGCGGAAGATTTCAGAGAAGCGGATACCCGTGTTACAGATTTCAAAACCTCGAGTTTTTCCATTGCTCAGTCGCTCGCTCACAGGTTCGGTCGACCATAAAATAAGCCCAAATTACAAGCTTAGTCAGCAGAACGCAGAGCCGTGACTCAAGACTCAACTTTCACTTTCACGACAACTTCGGCAAGGATTCTACACAATGTCTGCGGCTGTAGCGACGCATCGACCTCCGATGGATGTTGCGTCTCAAAAGAGGAAAAGGTATGTTCTCGTTTCTCTTCGCATTTTGGCTCTCGCAGTCCCTGACAAAGTACGAAGGTCTCGCTCTCGCTCTCCCGACAGCGGCCCTCCCTCAATGCGACGTAGGTCGCTTTCTCCTCCACCGCGGCGTAGGATGGCAGGAGTTCCGAGAGTAGAGGATGTGGATCCCGCTCGCAGAGCTGAGCGCGAGCGCCAGCTCGCTGCCCGCATGGCCGCCGTGGAACTCGAAAAGGCGGAAGGCAAAAGGGGCGAGACGAAGAACAAGGAATTCGACGCGGTGGCAGAGTTCGCCAAGCTGACGTCCTCGCGCTCCGGCGGCGTGTACATGCCCCCCGCGCGGCTACGCGCCCTCCAAGAGGCGGCGGCACAGGATCGCACCAGCGCGGAGTACCAACGTCTCTCTTGGGACGCCCTGCGCAAGTCGATCACCGGTATCGTCAACAGGGTCAACGTGGGCAACATCAAGCACGTCGTGCCCGAGCTCTTCGATGAGAATCTCGTCAGAGGTCGTGGGCTCTTTGCGCGCAGCATCATGAAGGCACAGGCGGCCAGCTTGCCTTTTACACCCGTCTTTGCGGCCCTCGTTTCGATCATCAACACAAAATTACCCATGGTCGGCGAGTTATTACTTCACCGATTGGTCAGCCAGTTCAGAAGGGCATTTAAGAGGAATGACAAGGTTCGTAAGAGAATGGCATTTTCATCTCCTGTAAACAAATACCACCTTTCCAGACCGTCTGCCATTCTACGACCACATTCATCGGACACCTCGTCAATCAAGGCGTTGCCCATGAGTTAATTGCGCTTCAAATCCTCGTTCTTCTCCTCGAAAGGCCGACAGATGATTCTATTGAAATCGCCGTTGGTTTCACGCGCGAGGTCGGCGCTTTCCTCTCGGAAAACTCACCAAAGGCCAATGCAACGGTCTTTGAACGCTTCCGCGCCGTATTGAACGAGGGCAACATCAGTCATCGTGTTCAGTACATGGTCGAGGTGCTCATGCAGGTGCGCAAGGACAAATACAAGGATAATCCGATATTGCCCGAGGGTCTCGACCTTGTAGAAGAAGAGGAGCAAATTACGCATGAAATTCAGTTGGAGGAGGACTTGAAAGTCGAAGAAGGCCTCAGTATGTATCCGATCCGCTGCATGAGCATTCGTAGTAATGGTCTGCGTGCAGACATCTTCAAATTTGACCCAAATTACCTTGAAAACGAGGAAAAGTACAAAGCGATCAAGGCTGACATCCTCGGGGAGGGGTTCGACGATGAATCAGGATCAGAGGGTGATAACGAGGACGAGGACGACGAGGACCAAGGTACGTTTGGAACACTCATACCTTGCCTCTTTATTAAGTATGTTCCAGCCGTTCCCGAAAAGGAGGGTATTCAAGACCGTACCGAAACGAACCTTGTCAATCTGCGCCGGGTGATCTATTTGACCATCATGAATGCCCTCAACTACGAGGAAGCGGTCCACAAGTTGCTGAAAGTTCAGCTAAATGAGGGTGAAGAGGTATAGTTTTATTATGCGCATGTCTTTGGCTCTACTTACGGATCATTGTAGATTGAACTGGTCAACATGGTTATTGAGTGTTGCTCCCAAGAGCGTTCTTACTCGACTTTCTATGGCCTCGTCAGTGAACGTTTCTGCAAGCTCAACCGCGTTTGGAACGAGAGCTTTGAGAGAGCTTTCGAGTCATATTATGACACAATTCATCGTTACGAAACGAATCGTCTGCGTAACATTGCGCGGCTCTTTGGCCACCTCCTCGCAAACGATGCCATGTCTTGGGCTGTTCTTCAGGTGATTAAGATGAACGAGGACGATACCACGAGTTCAAGTCGCATCTTTGTCAAGATCATGATGCAGGAAGTCACGGAGAGCATGGGTCTCCCTGCTATCAAAGAACGCTTCGCGGACCCTGAGATCAAGGCACTGTGTGCGGGCATGTTCCCCATGGATAATCCAAAAAACACCCGCTTCTCTATCAACTACCTTACGAGCATCGGACTTGGTGCCGTTACAGAAGAGATGCGTGAGCATCTCAAGGTAAGCCAAGTTTTCAACGGTTGACTTGTATCCCAGAAACCAATATATTGTTGTTCCCTAGAACGCCCCTCGCCTCATCATGGAACAACGTCGCGCGATGTTAGAGGCCGAATCGTCGTCTTCGGACGGTTCTTCGGAGACGGATTCATCCTCTGATATCACCTCGTCCGATTCCGATCCCCACGGCGATTCCGACGCGCCATCAGATGACTCACGCGACCGCCGCTCCCGTCGTCGCTCGCCGTCCCCGCCACGTCGCCGCTCGCCGTCCCCGCCCCGTCGCCACAGGATGGATTCCCCCCGCCGCGGGCGAGATGACAGTCGGACACCATCTCCGCCGCCCCATCACCGTCGGGACTCGCCCGCACGACGCAGGCGCGACGACAGTCGGACGCCATCGCCGCCGCCTCGCTCTCGCAGGGACGATGATCGACGTGACGACGGCCGTGGTGGTTATGGCAGAGACCGTCGCGAGTCGCCCCGGCGATATCGTCAGCGTCAGCGCAGCGACTCAGTTTCGAGGTCTCCGCCTCGTGGGCGCTACGAGCGTGATCGTGAGCGTTCTCCGCCTCGTCGAGAGGATCGGGATCGGGACCGGGACCGGGACCGTTCTCGTGATTACGATCGCAGAAGGGGCGATTCGCGGGACAGATATAGGGATCGCAGGTGATGAAGGTATCCGTTCTTCCGAGGTTATCTACTTTTCTTGTTCGCAATGGTGCTCTTTCGTCCAAGATATGTCTATCTCCGCATTTTTTATATTCCTTGCTGCACCGTCGAGCGCTCGTCCATTGGATGGTCATACAAGGACGTGTTTCGTGAGTTTACTAGTATTTAAGGATCTCTTTGTCGGCTACACTCTTCTGGGTCATCCGTAGCATTCATTGTCAATGATCTTCAATTAGTTGCTCGCCATAACGCTCCCACATGGCTTGTATTATAGGGACATATCGGTGTTTTCCCTGTTGTGATGAATACACTAATACTAATGGAGCCTCAGGCCTCAGCCCCTTTGCTCCGAGATGGTCTACCTTGTTCGTCAGTGGCTACAAATTCATCATGTCTGTTTTGAATGCGTTCGGGAAAAAGAAATCGAAGTGAGTTGCCAGAAAAAATAATAATGAGGCCTTGCAGAGACGGTCGGGGAAACGGTGGGCGCACAGCGCGCACTGGATGGCGTATTCCTTCTCGTAGGCCGATAATCCACGGATGTGGCCCAATAAGTCCTTTATCTCCCGATCTTAGGGTTTAGGATGGGTGGTGACTGCTCAAAGAGCTGGCACGGGATGTACTCAACCTGACTTACCCGCGATACCCGACGGGTTGTGGACGGGTAGTAGAAGGCTACCCGTCCATACCCGACCCGTGACAATCCCTATTATCACCTGTACAACATTGCCGTATCCTTGTACGTATCACACTACCCGTGGCGCACATCCATGAAGGCACGTTCGTCGTCAGCTGGTCCGGATATGCCGTACGCAAGAAAGGGAACATAGGTTCGAGCAATTTCAATTCTCACGCGTCTTCAGGCCCTGCCTACGTTTTCCTATGGCTGCACAGGAGAATCTCCCCCGACCGCCCAGATACGTCCAATTCCGAGTCCTCATTATTGGAAGAGCAAATGCGGGGAAGACATCGATTCTTCAACGAGTCTGCGACACCACCGAGAGTCCAGTGATCTACAGCGTTGGTTCATCGAGAACTCGCGAGCGGGTACGTTCTCGATCCTGTGGCACTGATCGATCTCATCGTCTAGCTAGATTCAACTCGAACCTTCGATGGAGGTTAGGCAGGCTTATCCTTGTCGGCGATGGCTGATCGTGACGATCCTACTCGCAGCGTGGCCTGCACAACATCGAGAACGAAATTACCTTCGCAAAGCACGATGGATACGTTTTCCACGACTCCCGAGGATTTGAGGCTGGGGGTGAAACGGAGTTGAAGATCGTGCAAGACTTTGTTCGTCGTAGGTCGCAGGAGACGAATTTGGCAAACAGGTTGCACGCGATATGGTTTGTTCCTTCAGTGCCTGTAATCGCAACTTCACAAGGTTTGCTTTTAAGGTATTGCGTTCCGATGGACAATGCTCGGCCATCGCTAGATTTGGCAAAATTTGACAAAATTTGCCCGGATAAGAACATCAAAGGTACGCCCAAATCCAACTTTTTGAAAGGAGGGTGTGGACATACGGGGATTTTTCCAGTTCCTGTCATAGCGGTATTCACCAAATATGACCAACTCAGGCGCGATGCGCTTTACAGGTTGGAGGATCAGGGTCTCGATACTAGTACTGACCCAGCGCTCCTCAATGCCAATGTGGAAAAGATCTTCAAGGAACAGTATCTGGCCAACCTTAAGGGATCTCCACCGTTTGTATGTTTGGAGAGTGAGAATCTTGTTGACCAACTAGCATGTGCCACGCTAATTCCTGTCCCGCAGGAATGCACAAGCCCGGCCGAAAGTGTACTGAGCTTATTGAAAAGACTGCCAATGAGCTCTCTAGCGGCGTCGTTGCCCTGATGCTCTTGGCTGTTCAGAAGGACAATCTGGAGCTGAGCATGAACCTAGCAGTTCGACGGTAAGCCTCTGTGTTAAAGTGAGAGTAGAATGAGGCGAACACAGTCCCGTTACAGGGCCCATTCTGCATTCGAACAAGGCAATTGGAATGCAGAAAAAATAATAAAGATATGCTTACTGGCATTTCCGTCGCTCTGGGTAAGTTATATTACCGCGTTCCGAACTGACTCTGGCTCAAACAAGTTCACTAATTAGTATTTCGTCAGTCTGCCCTCGCTTTTCGTGACATAACGTCTCAGTCCTGAGTCCTTATTCCATCTTTCTACGCTCCCGTCACTCCGGTCGGATTCTGTCTGTGTCCTGACTTGTCCGTCCGTCTGCGCGCTCCAGTCCGTGAGTGCTCCTAACTCGGTCGGATTGTTTCTCTGTCCTGACTTGTTCGTCCGTCTGGGCTCTCCAGTTCGTGAGTGCCCCTCGCTCGGTCGGATTGTTTCCATGTCCTGACTTGTCCGTCCCGGACCGTCCGCCTGCGCTCTTCAGAGAGTGAGTGCCCCTCGCTCGGTCAGATTGTTTCTGTGTCCTGACTTGTCCGACCGTCTTCGCTTTCCAGGAAGTGAGTACTCCTCGCTCGGTCAGATTGTTTCTGTGTCCTGACTTGTTCGTCCCTGCGTCCTCCAGGAAGTGAGTGCCCCTTGCTCGGTCGGATTGTTTCCATGTCCTGACTTGTCCGTCCGTCTGCGCTCTCCAGGAAGTGAGTGCCCCTCGCTCGGTTGGATTGTTTCCGTGTCCTGACTTGTCCATCCATCTGTGCTCTCCAGTCTGTGAGTGCCCCTTGCTCGGTCGAATTGTTTCCATGTCCTGACTTGTCTGTTCGTCTGCGCTCTCCAGTTTGTGAGTGCCCCTCCCTCGGTCTGATTGTTTCCGTGTCCTGACTTGTCTGTCTGTCTGTGCTCCAGTTCGTAAGTGCCCCTCCCTCGGTCGGACTGTTTCCGTGTCCTGACTTGCTTATCCATCTGTGCTCTCCAGTCCGTGAGTGCCCCTGGCTCGGTCAGATTGTTTCCATGTTCTGACTTGTCCATCCATCCGCACTCTCCAGTCCATGAGTGCCCCTCGCTTGGTCGGATTGCTTCCATGTCCTGACTTGTCCATCCGTCTGCGCTCCAGTCCGTGAGTGCCCCTTGCTTGGTTGGATTGTTTTTGTGTCCTGACTTGTCTGTCCATCTGCTCTCTCCAGGAAGTGAGTGCCTTGCTTGGTCAGATGGTTTCCATGTCCTGACTTGTCCATCTGTCTGTGCTCTCCAGGAAGTAAGTGCCCATCACTCAGTCAGATTGTTTTCATGTCCTGACTTGTCTGCCCATCTGTGCTCTCCAGGAAGTGAGTGCCCTTCGCTCGGTCAGATTGTTTCCGTGTCCTGACTTGTCTGTCTGTCTGTGCTCTCCAGTTGGTGTGTGCCCCTTGCTTGGTCTGATTGTTTCTGTGTCCTGACTTGTCCATCCGTCTGCACTCTCCAGGAAGTGAGTGCTCCTCATTCGTTCGCTTTCTGCATCCTCACTCCTTCCTTTCTCTGCATGAAAGCCATTAATCACCAAGTTGAGCTCATTTTGTGCCAAGGTACTGCTGTTATATTACAGGTTTATTTTTGTTTTATTGACATACTTGCAGCCACCTCTTTTGATATCTAGTGATGATCACATACATCACAAACTGATTGGTACATTTCTGCTGTTTTGCGCCTGCAATTTCTGACATCAAAAATAGTTATAATTCTCATCCTTGAACATACATGCCTTTCTTATACCTTACAGTCTAAACCAACTAGGGATCAGGCATTGGATCAGGCATATTCTCGATGTTGTGCTTCTAACATTCATGTTGACCTCAAAAAGCAGTTCTCTGCATCTTCTAAAGAATATTCTATCATCCAGTTTACAGAATTTATCCTTAAGCATTGTCTCAGATGATTGTGATATGCTCTTGTTTACCATTTCATCAATTTCATAAATGAATCTCATCATGACATTACCCTGGCATGAACAACATCATCTTCAAAACGTCACATTCCTGTCCTGCATTCAACATAGGTCTTGTAAGGAACGGGCGCGCGCTATGCTTGGTGCAGCCTAGTGCTCCAGCTATCTCGCTCCCCGGACCCTTCCTCGCCTCGCCACCAAACGTCACCCCGTTCTCGCGCTCGTGCAGTCTGGACCTCCCTTTCCCTCAGCGTAGTATAGACCTCGTTGCCGCGCGAACCCTGAAAGGGGCGTCACACTACAGTATGGTCGCACTGCCCTACTCCCTTAGGTGACAGTGTAGTGCACGGTTCTAAGCTTTAATACGTAGGGTTGTGCTGGAGAGCGCTGTACCTTGGTGCGGTGTAATCTACGGGGCGTTCATGCGATCATAAAGCTATTACCTGTGGCAGGAATGCAGGCCCAGGACCCCGGAGAGATTTGTGCCATCTCACTGCTGACTATTCCACTCTTACTATTGGAGAGTGAAAGAACATGACGTAGTATGTGAACAACTGGAGCAGTATCCATAACATACAATTGAGCCTCTTTGCTTACAGGAATGGGCACCTCTATGTGGGAAGTAAGAGAGGCTCCAAAGTCAAAGGAGCATACAGTCGGAGGATAGTCATCACAACGGTGAAGAAAGAAGGAGCGTGTGCCATGACTCGGAGAAGGTCTCAATACACGGAAAACTGCACGGCGTCAGAGTCATAACGATCAAAGGATAGAACGGTAGACAACGTCACGTACTGCTCCAGCTTGCATATACCACCGATCTGTGGAGGAAAACAAAAGCGATCAATACGTATGATACATTCAGAAAATTTCCATGCGTACGGAATTCGTGTCTCATCGGGTTTTTTGACTGTTTGCTAGTCGTAAGGAAAAATTATGTATTAGAAAACGCGTTCATGTAGCCCGAACGGGGAAAAAAGGTTACAAACTTTTCACGCTTCCTCAAAGTCGATGGGAAGGATAACATAGCGATTTTTGCGAACAGCAGCTGCAAAGTTTGGTCAGTATGTGAGAAGGGGGGAAAAGCTTGGCGGAAACAAACCGGCAGCTTGAACAACAGAAGGAATTTCTGCAGAAGATAAACGGTCTGGTCGTGAAATGGCGTCAGTAAAAAGTGAACAAATGAGAGCACGTCTCTCACAATCTTCCAAATCTACGTCCGG
>Ga0137394_10004078_pt1 | contig 11047 bp, 11 predicted proteins | sample czobulk116metaG_FD_108278 | JGI IMG/M metagenome (GOLD analysis project Ga0137394, IMG submission 108278) | Vadose zone soil microbial communities from Angelo Coast Range Reserve, California, USA - czobulk1.16 metaG | ecosystem: Environmental > Terrestrial > Soil > Vadose zone | place: USA... | reverse complement strand
GTCGAGTACTTCCGGTGTTTCGCATCGCCCGAAGTGGCCGATCCATCCGCGGAGATATTCTGCTAAATCATGGACCATGCGGACGAGGCTTATGCCCCGCGTCCGGCTCGTGAGCTCCCGAACTCGCTCCTTGAACCGTGCCACCGCTTTCCGCGCGAGGCGCCTCTTCGGTTGCTTGTGATTCGTGAAGTTAAACCCCAGGAATTTCCGTTCCCATGGTCGGGCCACCGCACTCTTCTCCCGGTTCACTCGCAGCTTGAGCTTCGTCGTGAGCAGCCTCGTTACACTGCTCATGACCCGGTCACCGGCTCGCCGACTGCGGACGTAGATGTTGCAGTCATCCGCATATCTGGTGAACCGATGTCCGCGCCGCTCCAGCTCCAAACGAAAACGGCTCCCCGGGATGCCGGAGAGCCGTTTTCGTGAGTAAGTCCAGCGAAGCTAGAGTAGACTAGCTCGGTTTTGCAGCCGGCTTTCTCGCTGCTGGCTTCCGCACCGGCTTCTTCGGCGCTGCTTTCTCCTTCGGAATGTCCTCTTGCTTCACTTTGGCCTTTTCCCAGTGCAGGAAAAACGCTGGTTCGGGATCGTAGGAAGTCAGCGTGCCCGTAAAATGCACGGCACTGTCCTTCTCCACACGAGCCGCCTCCGGCTGGCCGACGACTTTCACGTCCATGTTGGGCGTCGTGGCGGCATCGAACTCTGCATCACTCGTCACGAAGGCGACCTTTAGAACGATGGTGTCCGTGCCGGGAACGACTTCGATCACCTTACCAGGCACTTCGGGAAACTCCAGGCCGCACGCTGCCAGCCAAGTCAATTTGGCTTTGTCGCCTCCGGCCTTCAGGTCAGCGACTACGGAAGCAATCGTCATGTCCTTCTGGGCGGCAGCGAGGTCCGCCGCACTTGGTAACGAGTAGCTGCCTGGACGCTCTGCCGAGCTTCCTGCGAGTTGCAGGAGCTCATTCAGCTCTGCATCCGTCAGACTGTCGCAAACGGTTCCGCCCTGGTAATTTGCCAGCAACTTGCGCAGATAACTCTTGATTTGCTTGGATTGAGCTTCCGTCGCGCCCTTCGCCGTTACTGCCTTGGCAAAATACCAGAACGCGTCCATCGGCTGCGGCGGCGTCATCGCCTGGTACGCCCGCCCCAGGTTGTAGTTCGTGACCGGGTCATCAGGATTCAAGGCCAATACAGCCTTAAAGGAAGCTACCGCCGCGGCATAGTCCTTCATCGTCATTGCGGCGTTACCCGCGGTGAAGTTAAAGAGAATTGCCGCTGGGCGTTTCTTGGCGGGCCAGTCCTCTGCGGATATGTTGTCGGGCTTCTTCAGCTCGTCGAGCGTCTTCAGACCGAGGAGTGCCGCTTCTCTCGCTTTGGCGGCCGCAGCCGGGTCTGTAGAGTTCATTCCCGCGAAGGAAATGGCTCTGGCGTACAGAGCTTCATAGCGGATTCCTGGCTCGGCCTTGTCACCGAGCGCCACCAACTTGTCGGCGTACTCGATTACTTTTTGGGGATTCTTGAGCTCCGTGTAGGCCCGATAGTACAATGGATAGATATACATGAGGAGATCGGAATTTGGATACTTCGAGACAAAATCATCCGCGCACTTGATAACTGCCGCAGGAACTTTCTCCGCGGCGCAGGCTTGCTCGGCGTTGTACTCCGCCTGCGTATACTTGGGCCCCTTGGAGGCCCCGGCATCCTGCCCCGCAGCAGGGGCCGGCGCTTGCGCAAATGCACTTAGCCCGCTCCCGGCAATCAGGAAATACGTTGCGATTATCGCGAGCCCCGCCAATCTTCGTGTTGCGTTCATTCCCATTTCTCCTCGCTCAAACTCCAAGCCTGAGTTTTCTGCTTCCGGTGCACCCGGAATGCTTCTGCCGGGAATCGCTTTGTTTCGGAAAACCTTGGGATTATAGGGAAAGCCACACCCTATTCGCAAGACGTTCCCTTTCGTTGACTTAATGACTTGAGGAATTTGTCCATGCAGATAGCAGCTTCTCTTTTGATTCCCTCACGATCACCAGGGGATCCAAAGTACTGCGGAAACTCTAATGATAGGATGAGTGTCGCACAAAAAGAGTGGCCCGTACGAGGAAGAATTCTCATGGCGCGAATAAATGGAACAAATGTAGAACCTCTGGAAAACAAACCGATTCAGGGCAGTGTCGCGCTCGTCACCGGAGGGAGCCGCGGCATCGGCCGGGCTATCGCGTACCGGCTGGCCAGGCTGGGAGCCCCCGTTTCAATTTGTGGCCGGGATCGCGCCGCACTCGAGGAATCAGCAAGGGAGCTGGCAAGAATCGGAGCGCCCGCGCATGCCCAGATAGCCGATATTACAAAAGCTGCTGACGTTACCGATCTGATTGCCAAGACGGAAGCCACGCTGGGTCCCATCACCATCCTCGTCAACAACGCCGGCCTCGGTCTGTTCGGCCCGGCTCATGAAAAAACCGAGGCCGATTGGGATCGCGTGCTGGACACCAATCTTAAAGGCGTCTTCCTCCTCTCTCGCGCTGTCGTGCCTTCCATGATCCGCCGGGGTTCGGGCGACATCATCAACATCAGTTCGCTGGCGGGCAAAAACGCTTTCGCTGGCGGCGGCATCTATTGCGCCTCCAAATGGGGTGTCGTCGGTCTTTCCGGCTGCATGGCGGAAGATCTCCGGGAACACGGCATCCGCGTCAGTGTGATTTGTCCGGGCAGCGTCGCCACGGAATTCTCCGGCCGCGGCCCAAAAGACTCGTCGAAAGTGTTGAGCCCCGAAGATGTTGCCCACGCCGTGGAAGCCATTGTCACACAAGGCCCGCGAAGCTTCCTTAGCGAGATTCACCTTCGGCCGCTTCGGAAACCGTAATCCGACCGGCCCTCGGGCCGGTATTTTTTCCTCTTGACATTAGTCGTTATAACGACTATATTCGGGACATGGGCATGCGGTCCAAATTCTCCAGTTCCTCGATCTCCCTGGAGAACCGCACTTTCGTGTCGCTCTTGCAAGCTGCCGACACCCTCGCCCAAGAAGCTGAACAGCTCTTGAAAGCCGCGGGGCTTACGGGCGCGCAATACAACGTCCTTCGCATTCTTCGCGGAGCCGAGCCCCAGGGCCTGGCTTGCCGTGCCATCGGCGATCGCATGATCTCCCACGACCCGGACATGACGCGCCTCCTCGACCGCATGGAAAAGCGCGGCCTCATCACCAGGGAGCGCCAGTCCGACGATCGCCGCGTCGTAAAGACGCGCGTCGCCGCACCAGGACTCAGCCTTCTAAAAACCCTCGACCAGCCGGTTCACGGTCTTCACAAGCGCCAGTTCCGGCACATGTCCGCCGCGCGCCTTAAGATTCTTTCTGATTTGCTGGAAGAAGTCCGCGTCCGCAAGCCTGCGTAGCAGACCTTTCGGAGCGAGTCTCGAATATCCAATTGAAAACGAAGAGGAGAAAAGCATGAGTTACCATCTATCTCGAATTGCAATAATCGCCGGACTCGCAGCCGTTCTCTCGCTGCCTGGCGGCGCCGCGGCGTCCGAGTGGCGGATCGATCCGCAGCATTCCTCCGCGCAGTTTTCCGTCCGGCATATGGCCATTTCCACCGTACGGGGAGCTTTCAGCAAGGTCAACGGCACGATTGTGCTGGACGACAAAGACATCACCAAATCCACGGTCGATGTCACCATTGACGTCTCGACCGTGGATACGCGCGAGCCCGCCCGTGACAACGACCTGCGCAGCGACAAGTTCTTTGACGTCGCGCACTTCCCGACCATGACTTTCAAATCTAAGAAAGTCGAACAGATCGCTCCCGGAAAGCTCAAAGTCACCGGCGATCTCACTATTCGCGGCACCACTAAGGAAGTCGTGCTCGACGTGGACGGGCCGACAGCTCCTGTAAAGGATCCCTGGGGCAATGTGCGCGCAGCCGTTACGGCCACATCCAAAGTCAACCGCCAGGACTTCGGCGTGAAGTGGAATGCCACCTTGGACAACGTCGGTGTGGTCGTCGGTGACGATGTCAATATCACTATCGATGCCGAAATGATCAAGCAAGCGCCGGGGAAATCCGGCAACTGACGAAACTCTGTCCCCACAGTTGGGGAAAGGAGCGGACAGTATGTACGCACCACCCGCTCCTCCTGAATCATCAAACAAGAGATTGCAACCGGAAGGGATCGAACTCATGCAGAAACCGGCCCCAAGCGATTTCCCAGTCCACGAACTGATTCGCGAACGTTGGAGCCCGCGCGCTTTCGCCGACAAGCCTGTTCCAGAAGATGTTCTACGCAGCATCTTCGAGGCCGCCCGCTGGGCACCGTCCAGCAATAACGAACAGCCTTGGGCGTATTTGGTGGCAGCGAGGGTCGACAAGGACAGTTTTGAGAAAATGCTGAGCGTTCTCGTGGAATTCAATGCCAATTGGGCCAGGAGCGCTCCTGTGCTGGCAATCGCCGTCGCGAAACTGATCTTCGCGAAGAACAATGCTCCCAACCGCAACGCTCTGTACGATACCGGCGCGGCAACGGCCCTGCTCTCCGTGGAAGCCACCGCACGCGGGTTGGCCGTCCATCAGATGGCCGGATTTGATCCGGAAAAAGCGCGCCAGGTGTTTGGGATTCCGGCGGGATGGGAACCGATCGCCGCCATCGCCATCGGTTATCCGGGCGATCCAGCCTCCTTGCCTCCACCTTTGAAAGATCGTGAGATGGCACCCAGGACACGCAAGCCGATTGCCGAATTTGTCATGGCCGGTCATTGGGGGCATACTGCTCCTTTCGCAACAAAATAACCGGAGATCACTGACCCCGCCCTACATGCACCGCACGCTCGAGTTCTTGCTCCATCATGGATACGCATTGCTGCTCGGATGGGTTTTCGCCGAGCAGGTAGGGCTGCCGGTCCCTTCGATGCCGCTGTTGCTCGCGGCCGGCGCACTCGCGGGTACGGGTCGCCTGAGTTTTTTCGCCTCGCTCTTCTACGTCATGCTTGCGGCAGTGGCCGCGGATTTCATGTGGTATCAGCTTGGCCGCCGCAAAGGCATCAAAATCCTCCAGCTACTTTGCAAGATTTCGCTTGAGCCGGATTCCTGCGTTCGCCGCGCCGAAGGCCTTTTTTCAAAGCAGGGGGCCCGCTCGCTTCTGCTGGCCAAGTTTCTCCCTGGTCTGAGCACCGTCGCGCCGCCGCTTGCGGGCATCTTTCACATGCGTGCGCGCCGTTTCCTCCTGTTCGATGCCTTGGGGTCGCTCCTCTGGGCCGGCACGTTTCTTGGCCTCGGTTACATATTCAGTGGTGAGATCGAACGCCTGGCGGAATATCTCGCTTCTCTCGGTGGCTGGCTCCTGGTCCTGATCCTCGGCGTCCTCGCGGCCTACATTACATATAAGTTTGTCGCCCGCCAGCGCTTTCTGCGCGACCTGCGCATCTCACGCATCACCGTGGACGAATTGAAAGAAAAACTCGACGCCGGCGAAGACCTCGTCATTGTTGATCTGCGCCATTCGATGGACTTCGAAGCTGATCCCGAAACCATTCCCGGCGCCTTCCGCATGGAGGCCAAGGAACTGGAAGAGAAGAATGACCGTTTGCCCCGCGATCGCGAAGTAATCCTCTACTGTACTTGACCAAACGAAGCCACCAGCGCCCGTGTGGCGCTGCTCCTCCGAAAAAATGGCATCACCCGGATTCGGCCGTTGCAGGGTGGTCTGGATGCCTGGCGCGAGCGCGGCTATCCGGTCGAGACTGCCACGCTGGCCGCAGACACAAAATAAACCCCCTTGGCAGCGCAAGCATCCCTGCAGGCGATTTCGTCGGCCGCCAGCAAGGCATATAACAAGGCCTGCAAGACGCCACCCGCGAGACACCACGCAGAAGCTCGTCGTTCACATCATGAGTACTCGATTGCTGGATCTCTTGCTAAGACCGCCGCCTACAGCCGCGGCAATACGATCCCGCTCTGCGCTTGATACTTCCCCTTCTTGTCTTTGTAGCTCACTTCACAATCTTCGTCGGATTCGAAGAAGATCACCTGGCACAGCCCTTCATTCGCGTAAATCTTCGCGGGCAGTGGCGTGGTGTTGCTGATTTCCAGGGTCACAAAACCTTCCCACTCCGGTTCGAACGGCGTAACGTTCACGATGATTCCGCATCGCGCATATGTTGATTTGCCCAGGCAAATCGTCAATACGTTGCGCGGAATCCGGAAATATTCCACCGACCTGGCCAGCGCAAAAGAATTCGGCGGAATGAGGCACACGTCGCCTTTGTAATCCACCAGTGACCGCGGATCGAAATGCTTGGGGTCCACAATCGTCGAGTTCACATTCGTGAAAATCCTGAACTCATCCGCTACTCGAATATCGTAGCCGTACGACGACACTCCGTAACTGATCACTCCCTCGCGCACCTGCCGGTCCGTAAACGGCTCGATCATCTTGTGCTCCAGCGACATGCGCCGGATCCAGCGGTCTGGCTTGACGGTCATCCAGTCCTCCCCGATCTGTAACGTCGATTTGTGTCTTCGATTTGTTGCAACACTAAGTGATTCGAATGAGAGCGCCAAAAGACGTTCAGTGTAGATTACCCCTCACGTCTTGACAACCCACGCCGCACCCACTAGCATCTGCCTCGGAAGCGCGGGAGGAACGCGTGATTAAGCTCGATATCGTAAATGCCGTCGTCGCCACTACGAACATCAGCCGCACCAAAGCCGAGCAAGCCGTTGAGACTGTTTTCGAATCGTTGAAGCAGGCTCTCGGCCGCGGCCAGCGCATCGAACTCCGCCGCTTCGGCGTCTTCAGTGTGAAGCCGCGCAAGACCGGCATCGGCCGCAATCCTCGCACCGGCGAAGAGGTGAACATTCCGCCGGGCAAGGCCGTCCGCTTCAAGCCCGGCAAAGAGCTTCAGGGCATCGAAGAAGGAAAAAAAGCGGATTAGGCCTGTCGCGGCAAAACCTCCATCGCTCCCAACGTACGACTGCCTCAGGCCTTCCGCTCTGGCGCGAACCCGTGCAATTGTGCTGTACTGGCAAGTGTCGATTCCAAATGTAACGCCGACCACTTCGTGAGCCCGCCACTCCCAGAAAATCCTCCGCCGTCCATTCCCGTCAACGCGGATTGGCGCTCCGCTTCTCCTGGCAGCGTTCGTTACACCCCTGTCCCCTACCGTCCTTCCAGGAAGATGTTGATTCTTGCCGGTATCCTCTTTCTCCTAACGCTTTGCACCTGTCTCGTCGCCGGCGCACAGTTCGCGACTGCCTACGCCCAGAACGAAGCCTTCTCTTTCGACGAATTTCTCCGCTCTTTTACTCTTTTTTACAAACACCCTCTCGGCCTCGCCGCAGGCCTGCCTTTTGCTCTCACTTTGCTCACCATTCTTCTCACCCACGAATTGGGTCATTTCTTTGCCTGCCGCTATCATCTTATTCGCGCGACCTATCCATTTTTCGTTCCCTTCCCCAACCTGAACGGCACGTTCGGTGCTTTCATCTTGATTCGTTCGCCTATCCTCACGAACCGGGCTTTGTTTGATGTCGGCGCTTCAGGCCCGCTCGTCGGTTTCGTCTTCGCCGTTCCTGCGCTCGTCTACGGCGTCCTCCATGCCAAGCTTGTTCCCGGCCTCGCGGACCCTGCGAACGCCGAAGTCATCTATGGCACTCCGCTCCTGTTGCGCCTCTTGGAGGCGGTATTGCATCCCGGTGTCTCTCCTGATGCCCTGCTCTTGCCGCCGATTGGCCGCGCTGCCTGGGTCGGGTTGTTTGTCACCTCGCTCAATCTCGTGCCGGTTGCACAGCTTGATGGTGGCCACATTCTTCGCTCTCTCAGTCCTCGCATCCACCGTTATTCCTCGATCCTCCTGCCTGCTGTTCTCATTCTGCTCGGGCTCGTTGGTTTCTGGAACGGTTGGTACATCTGGGGTGCTCTGCTTCTCGCTATGCGATTCCTCCGCGTCGCCCCCATCTACGATCCGGCAGCTCTCGATCGCGCTCGTCGCTGGGGGGCGCTCCTTGCTCTGCTGATCTTTCTCCTTTCCTTTATGCCCGTACCGTTCTACTTTCCTCCACGTTCTCATTGACCGCCGCGAAACTCCGGTTATGATTCCTCGCATCCGCCCGCGCGCCGTGCCGCGGCAGAACGCCAATGCCAGAACTGATTCGCACACTTCGGCTTCGAGATCTTCTACTTCTCTTCATCGGCTCCGTCATTGGCTCCGGCATCTTTCGAACGCCGGGCCCTATTCTTCGCCAAGTCGACGGCTCCGTCGGCCTTTCGCTTTTGGTCTGGATAGTGGGCGGCGTCCTCTCGTTGCTCGGTGCACTCACGTACGCCGAGCTTGCGGCTGCAAATCCCGAGGCCGGTGGGTTGTATTGCTACATTCGTGACGGCTTCGGCCGTCTTTCAGCCTTCCTTTATGGCTGGTGCCTCTTCCTGGTGATTGCCAGCGGCTCCGTCGCTGCCTTGGCGCGCGCCTTCAGCGAATATCTCGGAAGAGTGCTTCCGATTTCTCCTGCAGAGCAAACCGTCGCCGCTGTCGTGATGATAGGAATCGTCACGGTCATAAACGTCTGGGGCACCCGCAAGAGTTCAGACCTTCAGAACTGGACCACCCTCGTCAAGATGGGCATCATTGTTATCCTCAGTGGCTTGCTGCTGGCCTTTGGTCATCATGGCCGCGACATTCCCGCCGCCTTGGCCGCTGCTCAGCATGGACTCAACCTCTGGTCCAATTTCGGTTTGGCGATGATCTCCGTTCTTTGGGCTTATGAAGGCTGGCAGTTCGGGACGTACAGCGCCGGCGAAGTCGTTGGTCCGCAGAAAGCTTTCCCCCGCGCTTTTCTAATGGGTTCACTGATTCTCGTGGGGCTTTATCTCGTCGCCGTTGTCGCTTACCTCTTCGCCCTCGGCCCCACGGACATGGCCGCTAGCGAAACTATCGCCGCCACTTCTGTAACTGCCGTCCTCGGCTCGTGGGCCGGTAGAATCGTGGCGCTTACTATTCTGATTTCCACCTTCAGCGCCGCTAATAGCGTCATTCTCACGGCCCCTCGTGTTTTCTACGCGATGGCCAACGACAAACTGTTTTTCAAGAAGCTCGCGGAAGTCCACCCGCGTTTTAAGACGCCGGCAGCGGCCATCATCGGGTTGGGCATATGGTCAGCAGTTCTGGTGTGTGCAGGTGAGTTGGGCACTTTCAGCAAATTGATCGGCGGCGTGATTTTTATTGGCTGGATCTTCTACGGCCTCGGCGCCGCCGCCATTTTCCCCATTCGCCGCGCCTCGGTGGGCCGGCCACTTCCCTATCGCGTTCCCGGCTATCCGTGGACACCCATGATCTTTGTTGTTGTCGCCGCCGCCATCGTTGGCAACGCTGTTTATCTCGCTTTCCGCGACCCTTCCCAGTTCAAGAATCTCGCCGTCGCCATCTTTCTGTTTTTCATCGGCCTACCCGCCTACTTTTTCTGGCGCAAACGTGCTGTCTCCTGAATTCAGTTTTAGTAGTGGCCGCGCTTTGGCCCCGCACTTTGTCGGTTTGCACCTGTTGTGTCCTGAAGTGGTGTGAACGAGAACTACTTGTTCGAAGCAAAATCAGTCTTCGGGGTGAGGCTTGGCTAGAATTCTCAGAACCACCTCGCGCGCTTTGCGGACGTGTTCACTCTCTGCTCCATTCGGCTCAAGTTTCAGGTAAGCATCCAAATCTTGCAGTTGCGCACGGTATTCGTGCCTGTGCCCATAGGCATCCGCCAGCACCAGATAGGCCTGGGCGAAATTGGGCTTACGGAGAAGAGCCTCATGCGCGCTTCTTTCCGCTTCGACCGGGCGATTTAGCCGTAGTTGCACCATCCCCAGGATTAGGTAACCGTTGGGTGAGCTCTCGTCCACCTCCAACCCCCTGCGGATGATGGTTGCTGCCTCCTCTGGTTTTCCCTCCAGATAAAGGAGATAACCGATGCCAAACTCTGCCAAGGCGTACCTTCCGCCACTCGCATCGATGGCCTTTTGAAAAGCCTGCATGGCCTCATCTAGCTGGCCCAACCTCGTCTCCGCAACGCCCACATGATAGTAAGCCTCATAGTAATCAGGAGACTCCTGGGCAGCCTTCGTGAAGTGGCTCAGGCTCCCGGCAAGATCCTGCTTTGCCAGGCTCCCCAATCCCTTTTCAAATTCACGCCGCGCCTTGCCAGGAATCTTCAGCTCCCGTGCCGAAACGGTGTAACTGTTCCGCTCGGTTTGCGCCGTGCTGGGTGAATTGAGGTACAACACCAGCTTCGAGGAAGCGCCGTCCAGCCTTGCGCTCGTTTGCGCCGGCTCATATCCCGGTTCATCGACCACGATCTCGTACGTGCTTGGTGGGAGGCTTCGTACTTCGAAGTGGCCTTCCAGGTCCGTCAATACGCTGCGGAATATTCCGGCTACGCGCGATTTTAATTTTACAGCCACCTGGCTCGCCGGCCGGTTGCTCGCCTTCAAGAGCACGGTCCCGGAAATCGTTCCATCCTTCGTCTCTGAATCGCCGGCTTGCGCCTTCGCCACCGGCGCCCTGGCCATGAGTAACCCGGTGATCAGTAAGAGGTTTAGAAGGAACCTCAGCGGCTGGCTAGGGAGAAATCCCAGTCGTGGACTTAAGTTCTCGGTTCTGGCAAATTCGTACCGCATCTCGACCTGCTGCGCACTCTTGGGGCGTTTCTTCGGGGGACTGGGAGATCGGGAGAGTTAATCCGTCGGGCCGTGAGCAACCACTTCCACCTGTCGTTATATGGCTGGGGTTGTGGTCTCGCCAGCGCCGCCGGTGCACCTTAACTCCTCGATGCCGACCTTTGCGTGCCCAGCAATTCTCCTTGAGGAAACCCTCTTGTCTGTCCCCTATCGAACTCTGCACCGTGCATGCCAAAACTCCACTTACTCCATCTCACATGTGACTCTATGCGGCGGCAGCGATCCCGCCGAACTCGGAATGCCGGCAACTTCTTTTTATTCAATGCGAACCTCCCTAAGTTTTTCCACAAACTTGCTAATTTAGTTGCTATCTAGGCACTAGCGGTTGAATCGCATTTCCATTTGATTG
>Ga0137394_10004077_pt1 | contig 11048 bp, 10 predicted proteins | sample czobulk116metaG_FD_108278 | JGI IMG/M metagenome (GOLD analysis project Ga0137394, IMG submission 108278) | Vadose zone soil microbial communities from Angelo Coast Range Reserve, California, USA - czobulk1.16 metaG | ecosystem: Environmental > Terrestrial > Soil > Vadose zone | place: USA... | reverse complement strand
GATGCGGCGGCGCCCGTCAGGTCGAAGAAGACGCCGGCATAGGCCCACTCCTTCAGTCGAGGGAGGCGCGGGGCCAGCAGCGCGGGGACGCTGAGCACCTTCCAGATGCCCAGGATGGTGAGGACGTAGGCCGGGTAGCCAAGCGCCAGCGTGGTCGCGACCACGTCCGGCGCCGAGGTGAGCTCCGCGGCCCCGCCGGCCAGAAATGCGGCGGCGATGAGTCCCGTCGCGGCCCAGTATCCGATCGTTCTTGGCTTCGTCGTCATGCGCTGATCTCCTTTCGCCCTGACTATGGGCCCGCAGAGGCGGTGTCAGCAAGTGGTATTCCTTGACATCATCTGCTACTTTTGCGATCTAATGAGAGACGCGATGGAGACCTCGGAGCTCCTCGCCTTCACGCGAACGGTGGAGGCGAAGTCGCTCTCGCGCGCCGCGGCGGAGCTCGGCGCGCCGCGGGCGACGATCGGAAGGCGCCTGGCGCGGCTCGAGGAGCGGCTCGGCGTGCGCCTGCTGCGGCGCACCACGCGCGCCCTCGCCCTGACGGATGCCGGCGACGCGCTCTATCGGCACGCGCGCATCGTGCTCGACGCCGTCGAGCAGGCCGAGGCGAGCGTGCGTAAGTCCGACAAGGTCATCCGCGGCACGCTGCGGGTCTCGACCCCTCCCCGGCTGGACCCGAGCTTCCACGCGCTGGTCTGCGATTTTGCGCGCGCCTATCCGGAGGTGAGGATCCACATCGACGCCTCGTCGCGGCACGTGGACCTGCTGCGCGAGGGGTACGACGTGGCGCTGCGCGCCGGAGCCGATCTCGAGCCGGGCCTCGTGGCGCGAACCGTGGCGCGCACCTCCGCGGTCGCCGTCGCGGCGCCTCGCTACCTCGCGGCGCACGGCACCCCGAGGCAGGTGCGGGACCTGCGCGCTCATCGGTGCCTCGTGGGATGCACGCCGGACGGGTTGCCGCAGACGCATTGGCCGAAGGCGGGCGGCGGAAAGATCTCCGTCGAGGCTTCATTCGTCTCGAACGACATCACGCTCGTCGTGGATGCCGCGGTGCGCGGGCTCGGCATCGCCGTCCTGCCGATGGTGCTCGTGGGTGCGCCGCTCAAGCGCGGAGCGCTGCTCCGGGTTCTGCCCGAGCTGATTCACGCCGATTCGCGCATGGCCGTCGTCTACCGGGAGAAGGAGTTGCTGCCGCCTCAGGTGCGCGCGTTCATCGACGCGCTCATCGCGTGGGCCCCCGCCGGCCTCTTCCCCCCGCGTGTCGACGATCGGAGGGGGCCCCGGAAGGCGGTAGCCCGGCGTTGAGGTTCAATGCCGTGCGCTACGTCCAGATCGACGAGGTGCGCGTTCCGACGTTCGTCTACGGAACCGCGTGGAAGGAGAACGAGACCTCACGACTGACTCGAATGGCCATCGATGCCGGCTTTCGTGGGATCGACACGGCGAATCAGCGCCGGCACTATCACGAGGCCGCCGTGGGCGAGGCGGTCTCAGAGGCCATCGCCTCCGGGGCGGTCCGGCGGGACGAGCTCTTCCTTCAGTCCAAGTTCACGTCCCTCGGGGGCCAGGATCATCGCCTCCCCTACAACGGCCTTGCGCCCGTGGCCGTCCAGGTGGAGCAGTCGTTCGCCAGCACCCTGGAGCATTTCGGTATCGAGCACCTGGACTCGTACGTCCTTCACGGGCCGACGAGCCGGTACGGTCTGGCCCGCGACGACTGGGAGTCCTGGGGTGCCATGGAGAAGCTCCACGCTTCCGGCAGGGCCCGGCTGCTCGGCATCTCGAACGTCTCCATCGAGCAGCTCGAGGCGCTCGTGGCGGGCGCGTCGGTGAAGCCGGCCGTCGTCCAGAATCGATGCTTCGCCGCGATGGGCTGGGATCGCACCGTCCGCGAGTTCTGCAGGGCCTCGGGGATTCTCTATCAGGGCTTCTCGCTCCTGACGGCGAATCCTCACGCCGTGAATCACCGTCGCACCCAGGAGCTGGCGCGGAAGTACGGCACGGGCACGGCCCAGGTGATCTTCCGTTTCGCCCAGCAGGCCGGAATCGTCCCCCTCACCGGCACGACCTCAGCCGCGCACATGAAGCAGGACATCGAGGCCTACGGCTTCGAGCTTCAGGCCAGCGAGGTCACCGAGTGTGAGGGACTCTTCGGCTGATGGTGGGGCTGGCTAGGTTACGCGAAGCGTTCGGCGAGGGAGGCGCGGTGATGTGGTCCTGGTTACCTGCCCGACTGCCTGGGTGATGACTGGGAGCATTCAGCCCGCACTCGATGACGAGAGGAGACAAGCCATGTCCTTCAGCATATCGACCTTGCTGATCCGCAATCTTAACGACGTCTTCGGCGAAAACGACCCGGCGCGGCGGCGCGCGGCCATCGACGAGATCTTCAGCGAAGATTGCGTGTTCTACGAGCCCAGGGGCGTCCACCGTGGGCGCGACGCGATCGATCGCGTCGCGGACGCGATTAAGGCGACTCACCCTGACTTTCGATATCAGCCAATTGCCGGGCCCGAGGAATTGGGCAACGGCGGGCGGATCCAATGGGTATCGGGCCGCCCTGGTGAGGCGCCGGCGTACGCCGGGACTGATTTCATCATTGCCCGGGAGGGCCGGATTGCCGCCGTTTATCTCTTTTTCGACAAGCTACCCTGAGCTGCCGCCGATGCCGAAGTGCATGACCCGGCGGCTCCTGTGGTGCGCCAACGATCTTGTAGGTGATCTCTCCGCGTCCGGCGCGTTCCCCCCGAAAATCCGCGCCCCCCACCCACACAAAAGCCCCGACCGCCTCAACGGCGATCGGGGCCTCTTCTATCGTCACCCCCTCGAACTCGGGGGAGTTGGTAACTGGCTCCCCAGGTGATCCGAGTCCCGAGAACTCTCCCGACTCGGAACTTCGATCGCCTGGGGTCCAGGTGATCGGAGGGACGAACTCGACATCCCCGGCGGCTGTGCCTCAGACTCTGACCACCGCAGCTAGGGCCTATAGAGCCGCCTGTAATGATACCTCGTGTTGGGATTGTAACCCGCGAGCGGTCTATCGCAGCCAACGGTGAGCACTCTGCCATCATCAGACATCTCTGAGTATATCGCTTCACTCGCGCTCTTCTGCCATCGTATGAGCCGAAGGAAAGCGGGCTGGGGCCCGACGCTTTCCAATCGGCCCTTCTCCTGGTCGGGCAATTCCTCAAGCGCTCCAGTGACATTACATCCTACTACCCACAATTGCACGGTATGGTGCAAGTTCACGATGATCCCGGTATCTGGTTTGCCATGGTCGTCTATGTGCAGATCCCAATTCTTGTCGTCCTTTCTTTCCGCTTCACTGCAACCTGAGGCAAACGTAGGCGAATTACTAAATGGATTCGTCGACCCTACAGAGCAGTACTTCACGTACCACTTACCTCTAAGCAGATCCAGAACGCCGTCCGTCTGCTTAAGCCACTTGGATCTATTCTCATTTCTGTACTTGAGAGCCCCAATGCGTTGCCGCACCTCGCGCGAATCCTGCGCGTCGGGAGCGGCGATTAGGTACAACTCAAAGTCGTGGATCGCAGTCTCAAAGTACTCGCAGCCCTCGTCGGCTACGCCGAGGTTGAAGTACAGTTCGCCGACCCATGGAGCGAGGAGAATAGCCTTCTCAAAAGCCGTGGCCGCTTCAGCGAAGTCAGCCTTCGCGTGTGCGCTCTTTAGGATGTAGGTGGCCTTTCCTAGGAACTCATCCACCTCGTGAGGCACCATGGGCTTGGGATCGATGTTGAGCGCTAACTTGATGATCTTCTCTCGCAGTGCGTCGTCCTGCGGGTTCTTCTGAAGATCAGCGACGTACTGCTTGAGAGTCTCGCGCGGGCCCGCTGGTGGGGATTGCGAGAACCCGAGGGACGTCACGAGGACACAGAGGGCCGCCTCCGCGCGAAGCAGCCAGGTTCTATGGTTTCCTCTCACTTGACTCTCCCATGATCTGCTTGAAGAGGTCGTCGGCGTTCTCGGGGTGCGCGGCCAGCTTGTCGTTAATCTTGCGAGCTTCCGCGAGGTGCAATTGCGCATCGGCCTCGGTCGCCGTGAGCTGTGCCTCGCTGGTCTCCGCCTTCTTGAGGGCCGCCAACGCTGCTGCCATGGCGCTTCGCCTCTGTTCCTTAACATCCGGCGTAACAACTGCCGCAGGCGCGGCGCCCGACTTCTTAGATTCCTGGTTGAGCGCCTCGACCTGTTTTCGAGCGGCTTCCGTCTTCGCTCTGGCAAGGGGATGCTGCTGTCTCGTCAGGACGAGGACTTCTGCCTTCTTCTCGACGATCGCGAACATTGCTTGGTAGATCACGGTGATGCGCGGCGGCAGGCTTGCCAGGTGGAATGTAGGGTTCGGAGCCTGAGGATCGCAGGCCACCTCCAACTTGCCGCCATTCAGGGCGGTCATCGCCTGCCCTGCGAGATAGTGGATCTCCTGAACATCTGCCGGCGTTGTCGCGCTTTCCCCGTGGCCGATACTCGCCTCAGCGATGACGGCGGCGCAGCGAAGCTCTTTCCAGGCGGTCAACAAAGATGGGGAGACCCCCGCAGGCTGGACGGGCTTGAGTCCTGAATCTTTGGGTTCCACCCCTTTTAGCCCGAAGAACGGGGTGTTCCCCCCGACGCCCTTGAGCTGGGGATCTCCGGGAGCGACGCCTTTGAGGGATTTCAACATCACAGCCTTCTCTTCTTCCCAGCGCCTTTCCGCTTCCTGCTTTCGCAGGATCTCCTGCCGGCGCGCTTCCTCAAGTTTTCGCTGGCGCTCGGCCTCCTCCCTCTGTTGTTCTTCCTGTTGACGTTGCCCATCTCCAGAGCCGCTTTGCGATCCTTCAGAAAAACAAGGTGCTACCGCGTAGCCGCTCGCTCGCTGGGCTTGAGCATACTGCTCGCATTGGGTTCGGGAGGAGAAGGGTCCGGCTTTGACACTGCCGGCGTACCCTGTGACCCTGTAGTACCAGTTCGTGTCGGCCCGCGCCGGAGCTACTATCAGAAGCAAGAGTGCAGACAGAACGACGCCGAGAATCGCGAGGAGACGGGATACGATTCTCATTGTTTTCCCTGCCTCAGGATGGGCGTGCTGTTGGAGGTTGACAGCTTCGCTTACGTCGAGTAGCTGAAGGTAGGATCAAGAGAAGGGGAGTTACCAAGGCTCCTCCCGCCAAGGCTCGACCTTCTGAGGGTCGAGACGCTGGCTTCCTGCGATCACCCACAGAGAACCCATAAGAGGCATGTCGTCTGTAAGACCGCTCTCGAGCGGCTTGTAGGTTGGATTCTTGTCCAAGAATCTGCTACTCGGGTATGCCTCCATCTTGAACATCAAAGGAGCCGGTCTCCTTGTTATAAATATCCACGAAGCTCGGTTTAACTGTGTCGCCATCCCCAATGATGTTGCCTGCCTCGTCTGCCGAGAAATACAGATGATAAGCAGTGCTTCCCCCTTGGCCGATGTATCTGAAATACTTGCGATACTTCTGAATGAGCGGCCCTTCACTGAGGATCTGGTCGCGACGCTTCCGGTACAGTTCCGAAGTGCTTGTCTTGATCTCGGGCGCAGTAGATGAAGCTAGGCCAAACTCGATCGCACCATCAGCACGGAGCACCAGCAGAAACTCAATCCCATTAAGAGTCACAACCTTTTGGATTGGCAGGAGATCGATGACGTTGCCGTCTATACTCCCACCCTCTGTGAAATCGAATACGCCAAGCTTCTCCACCAAGGCACCGTTCTGAAGCCTTGTGAGGATCTTGAGCGAGATTCTCCTGGTTCGAATCGAGCCGCCCGGGAGCTCGAATGCCAGACTTACGCCACCCCTTGCATACAGGCCATTACGATCCATTTCCCCACTGAGGTCCGTCGCCTTCCTCTTCTTCTCGAGTAGATAATCCAGACCACCAATACGCTTCCGAACCTCGCTCGCGTCCGTGGCGTCAGGTGCCGCTAACAAGTAGAGTTCCAGGCTGGCTTTCCCGTTTGTAACCTCTCCTGCCTTCTCCTCCAGCGTGGCGTGGTTGAAGAAGTATGCGGCCACCCAGGGTGCGATGAGCAAGGCCTTCCCGTACTTGGCTCCAGCGGCGGCATAGTCCTCCACGGACTTGGCCGTCCTGAGCATGAGCTCTGCTGCCCCCGCCAGTTTCTCCGCCTCTTCGGGAACCGCGGGACGGGGATTGACTTGAGCCGCCAGTCTGACGGTCTCAGCCAGCATAAGTTGGCACTTCTCGGATTCGAAGGAATCATTGCAGGTCGTCTGCATGACGGGCAAGAGGTCTCGGAGAGCCTCGCGAGGAGACGACCACGTTGCGCGAACCTTGAAAGGCTCCCTATCCGTAGGAAGCAGGTTGGTCGCATTGTTCGAGGAAGATGCATCTGCGGCTGGAGTGAGCTCTAAGGTACTGACGACAGTTTCATAGTCGTTCAGATGTTGAGAGAAACTGGAAATCGGTGCGCCGTAGAGAAAGACGTAGAAGCCCTGATTCCTTGAAAGCACGGTGTATGCGTGCAGCGTGTACGCAGCATGGAATCCAGGGTCTAGAAGTCCACCATCTGAGCTACGCTCCTCAGTAGCCATCTTGTAGACCAAGTCTCCCAACTGCTCTATATGAGTTTTCCGCCCCAGCACGTCCCCCCAGGCAATAACGAAACTCTTCACCTGCCCTGCAGACGTCATTGTTGATTCAATCGTCGGGGCGATGGATTCGCCGCCGAAGTATGATCGTGAACTTGTCTGGTCGATGAAGTCCTCCGCACTGTGGTACATGACAAGAAGACCGTGGGGTAGGCGGTGCGGATAGGAATAACTGTACCACCTGATGTCGATGAACAGATCGGAGGTGGATGGGGGCTTGTAGTAGACCTCTCGATAGTGTGTTCCTTCGGAAGTCTGGCTCATCTCCCATCCGCTCGGGCAAGCGACTTGAAAATCTCCGAACGGCGAGTTGCAGGTTCTCGTGGTGCCCTTGTTTCCAAGCCTCTCCGCTTCCTGTTCTCGCGGGACTTCCTTCTTCCGCTCTTCCTCGAGCTTCTGCTGTCGCTCAGCCTCCTGCTTCCGCCTTTGAGCCTCGACCGCCACAGCGACTGCATCGGTAATCTGGGAGGATCCGCCCCCCAATAACCGTGAGCACGCTTCCTGGATGTGGTCCTGGGAGCACATGTGCTTGAGACAATCCGATTCGCCGCAGGGCATCGGCAGCGTGTGCCCGCAGCGACAACCGTGCGCAACCGGCGTGCCCTGGACATTAGCGAGAGACGTACTCACGAACGGGACCGACGCCACGATCAAGAGCAGGGCTCGTAGATGCTTCTTCACCATGGCTGCTCCCACCAGGGCTTGATCTTCTGAAGGTCTAGGCGCTCGCTTCGTGCGGTCACGTCGATGGAACCGATGAAAGGGAGGTAGTCTGAAAGGCCATTCTCGAGCACCGCTACCTGGAATTCTGCGTTCTGGACCACGGCCACCGAGTTGGGCGTCATGAACATCGGGCGGTCGGGCTCCGGGACGCTTTGAGATGCGTCCCGAGCGGCATGCATGAGGCCGGCCCAGAGGACAAATACAGGCGTCTCGGAGCTGCCCTGGGCGGTTGCCTCTATCCGGCTTGAGGCAGAGAGCGATGCTCGATACCCCCCTGCAAGTGTGAACTGCACCAAGCCATCCGTGCCGGTGACGATTCTCTGCCCCTTGATTAGAGTGTCCCCTAGGCCGGCGGCGCGTGACACCGTCGCGGAGTCCTCGATTCGGACGTCGCCTTGCAACGAATCAATGCGAAGGAGTTTCCCCTTCGGAACCGGCGTCGAGGATGCGACGGGGCTACGCTTCTCCCACCAGCGATCGACGTTCCTGGAGTCCATACCCTTTTCCACGCTTAGTTCAACCTTGCCTGAGTACGGCACGAGGTGGCTATAGTCCTGCTCATCAATCCGAAGCTCGAACTCCGTGCCTCGGACCGCGGCGACGGCTGTTGGCATCCGATACTGGATATTCTCCCCCCTCAGCCCTCCCATGGGAGGATGGCTTCGGATTGTTCCCTTCAGCAGCCGGTAGATCGTGCCTTCGAGTGTCTGTTTCTCATAGCTGAAAGACGAGTCGGGACCGATCTCAATCCGACTCCCATCCTGAAAGTAGACCTGAACCCGACCGTCGCGCCCCGTCCTTACGGTTTCGCCGGCCCTGAGGGGGTCGGCCGGATTGAGTGGCTGCCACCCGCCCTCTACGCTCCGCATCACCTCGCCGCGAAGGAGGGCGGGGACCGCCACCGGTTGGTCGGTGCTGAAACTCCACAGTAGAGCGTCGGCGACTCGCTTGAGCACCAATTCGAATTCCATCACCCGGCGGTCGGCCATGCTCTTGGCACGGAGGGCGGTCTCAACCGCCTGCCGTGCGACTTGATCTGCGGCAGTGTCCTTGTAGTCGCGCGATAGAGTCAAAGCCGCCTGGGCCTGAGTCAAAGCGGCGGCAGCCTGCGTTTGTTGGCGTATGGCTTCCTCGAGTTCTCGTCCTAATTCTGCATTTCGCTGGGCCAGCCACGCGGCGGCCGGCGGCTTCGGTCTGCAGTTTTCGATAGCCGCCCCGGCCTGGCACTGCTTCAGCTTCCGCACCGTGCATTCGATCTGCCCCTTGAGCGAATCGACCGCCTCGAGTTCTTTATCGGCGAGACCTGCCTGCTGGAGAATCCGATTTCGGCTCGCGGTCCATTTCGTTGCCGCGTAGCCGTAGTCACCTACAAACGTAGCGAGCTCGACTTGTGGGCCGATGATCTTTTCGAGGTCCTTCGATCGAGCGGCCATGCTCAGAAGGGACTTCGCGAACGCCCCTCCAGGTTGATCCTTGTCGATGAGAGCCTTGAGTACGGGATTCTCCAACGCCTCTCGCACGGCCAGGTCGGACGCCGCTTTCTTATCGGCGACCGGTCCCAGTTCGCTTCTCAAGAGGTCCCACAGTTCCCGAGCGTCTAATGCCTCGTTGATCAAGTGGTCAGCCCTTGCGGCGATCGATGCATTGACGTAGCCACTGTAAGCTCGTTCGATGTTCGCCTGCAGCGCCTCGAAGGGAACTCCGCGCTCGGTGATTTCTTTCTCGTAGCGCGTGAGCCATCCCTTGAAGCTCCGCGCCGAGTGCGCCTGGGCATCCGCGTCCAGCGCAAACGTCTGCAGCAGGAGCTTCACCCCCGCCCCTAATGCCTGCTTCTCCGCCTCTTGGTTGGCACGCGTCCATTCGTCAAGTTCGTTGAGGCCCATCTCGTTCGTCTTCTGCTGGCGGCGCAGCGCCTCCTTGTCACGCTCGAGTTGCTGCGCGACGCGTTCACAGCCGTCATCCTGTTTGTGATCAGACGAGCCTGGATCGATGGCCGAGGAGACATCGCTCGATCTCTGACTGAGCGCGAGGCCATCGGCTCGATTCCGTGTGGCATGGCCGCTGGTAGAACTCTCTACGCTCGGTGGGGATGCCTTGAGCCCTGGAGTGCGCGCCCCTTCAATCTGCCCGCACCCAAGAGAGCACGACAAGCTGTAGCAACGCGTGTCGGTCGGCGCTCCCAGATTCGAAGGGTCGTCGCGAGGAATAGAAGCTCGTGCTTGCGCGCTTGCGACCGGAACGAGGAGAAGAACGGCGATCAGGCAGATCGAGGCGAGCCATATACCGAGGGTCCGGAGGTTGCGACCGTTCGTCGTAAGGGCCATTGATCCCCTCGCTAACAGCCGTTGACGTGAGGTCAACCCGGCTGGTCACACTGGCCTATCGCACTAGAATGTCCACTAAAAGAACCTGGTCATCGTTCACACCACTTCTGACCTCAGCCACTCAACTGTGATCTCGGAGGTAAGCACCGCCATCATCCCCGCCTTCAGTTCACTGAGGGGTGGCAACCTAATGGCCGTCGAAACCCCTTTCGGGACGGAACCCGTAATGCCCCTCGCCCCTCCTAGGTTGCTCAAGATGTGTTGGAATCTTCGGACGGTGGCCGCCTCCGGCGATGGGTGCCACACCCCCATCTGGACGAATAGTTCCTCTGCGGAACCGCAGTTGATCGGTGGAGGTGAAGACTGATGGCCGCGTAGTCGTGCGAGAGCATTGTTGCCCTCCCACGCCTCGAGATTGCCCATAAGAAGGGACAGGTTCCTTGTTATGCATCCGACCCTTGCGTACCATCGACGCTGTTTCTCCGCCGGCCAGCGAAACTCGACGAAGATCCAGCCTGGCACGAGGAGCTCGATTCGATCGTCAGAGAGCAGCCGCTCCAGTCGCGCACGGGACACCGCGTCGAGACGGCAGGGCTCGTTCGACCAGTCGCTATGCAGGTTGGTGTCAAGTACGACTCGAAGTCTCTCCTGCATCGCCTTCTGTCCTCAGAGACATACTGGCCCCAAACGTGGGAATACCGATTCCGCTCCGCCCCGGATGGGATGCGCGCCGGCGTCCCGCTCCCATTCATCGATCGGCTGCGGCCTCAACGAGAGGGTTCAGTTCGACACGATCCACGCTCTTGAGCAGCGGCAGGCCGTCCTATCGAATCGCCTCGACATCGATCATCCTCACATGACCAGGGAAATCCTCCATCCTTCTATTGAAATGGAAGATCAGCCACCGAATCTTCGCGGCATACGCTGGCTCGCCGCGGCGGAGCTCGAACCGAAACCTACTGATCAGCTGTTCTCTGATGTCCTGGAACCATCGGTCCCAGAGATCCCACCTCGGTCCATAGCCGAACTTCGACCGCAGCGGCGCCGGAGCAAATGGGTCGATATACCAACAACCATCCACATCGCGAGCGAGCAAGCTTGCCACCTCCGGCTCATCCAGAACTCTATCGTATCCACGACGGAACGGCTCCTCGAGGCTCAAGTAGGCATCCACCACCGCTGGGTGTGACACGATTCGCGGGTATCTCGCGAGTTTTCGCTCCATATCAATCGCTTCGACAAGCCCGGGCCCGAACGCGACTCCATGTCTGTGGTGAATGCGTCCTCGTGTGATGGCACCACGCAACACGATGCCGCTACGAAGCAGATCAATAACGAGTCGGTGAACCCTTGCGATCAAGTAAGGGAGTCG
>Ga0137394_10004075_pt1 | contig 11049 bp, 4 predicted proteins | sample czobulk116metaG_FD_108278 | JGI IMG/M metagenome (GOLD analysis project Ga0137394, IMG submission 108278) | Vadose zone soil microbial communities from Angelo Coast Range Reserve, California, USA - czobulk1.16 metaG | ecosystem: Environmental > Terrestrial > Soil > Vadose zone | place: USA... | reverse complement strand
GGGGTAGTCGAAATAGGGCTGACCGCCTTGTTCAATGTGCGTCCCGAGGACGTGAGCGATGGGATGAATTTTCACGAAGTCCACAAGTCGTTTTGCACTGGCGGCGTAGGTGGGAATTTGATCGTCTTGAACATACAGGCGGCCTGAATAAAGACTGTCGCCGGTCATGAGGTTGCCCGTCCAGCGATCGTATAGCGCGATGCTCGCCACGTCATGTCCCGGAATCGGGATCACATCAACGATGCGGTTTCCGAGATCGATTGTGCCGAGATCGTGAGGCCAGTTTCGGATTCCTGCCGCGTTCTGAATCTCCGCCGGCGTCGCCGCCACAAATTGAACGTTGGGCAATTCTTTGAATTGAGCGTCTGCAGCCGTGTGATCTGAATGCGAATGGGAATGGATAACTACCAGCGACACCGGAGCGTGATTTTTGCGCTTAGCCCACTTGGCGAGCAGATCCATGATGAAGGGTGCCGTCGGAATTACAGTATGATCGGCTGTCGCGTAGGCAACTCCCGTATCTTCGAGAAGGGCCTTGTCGTCGCCGAAAATCAAATACAAAAATGGCTTCTCGGCGTTGATACAGCCTGATTCACGAATGATGTAAAAGTCTTTGTTATAATCGTGAACCTGCCAGTCTGGAACCGTCAGACAGTCAGGCCCGCTGGTAAGCCAGGGTTCTGCCAAAGTGCCCGGTTTGAGCCCCGCTCTGTCTTTTTCCGAAGCGAACGTGTTCGCCGCCAAAAGCAGGATTGCTGCAAGAGTCCGTATCTTCATTGAAGTCTCCTTGTGGGACGAAGCAGGACGCGGTTACAACAGAACACCGATAGCGAGATCGCCGCGACTACCAAAACTACGGCGCGAGATTCGACAGCTTGCTCGGCATAAAGCGCCACACATTGGATCCGCGCCCGTTCGACAACCAAACGAAGCCGTGACCTACGCGCATGGCGTCACCACCGGGCCCAACGAATTGGGCAGTCACCCGATTCGTCGCCGGATCGATGCGAGTAACAGGAATTGTTCGCGCCGAAACCCATATGGCGCCTTCACCAGCCGCAATGTCGCCTCCTGTTCCAGGCACGCCGACTTCGATGGTTGTCACCACGCTCAAAGTAGAGGGATCAATCTTTGTCACCGTCCCGTTCGTCTGGTTGAGCGACCATACATAGCCCTCCCCGGCCGCCATGAACCGTGGGGCAGGATCCACATGTATTTCACGGATGACTTGATTGGAAGCAGGATGAATTACAGAGATCAAATTCTTGTCAGTACTCGAGACCCAAACGAGTCCGTATCCATACACTGCCGTAAACGATCCAGGAGCCACCTCGATTTGAGCAATGACTTTGTTGGTGGCCGGATCGATACGAGAAACGATGCCTTTTGGATCGCTCGGCATCCATGCGGATCCTGCGCCAAAGGCGATACCGCCCTCGGTATTCGCAGGCCCGGCCGGCACCTTCGCAACAACTTTATTGGTTGCGACATCGATTCGATAGATAACATTTTCTTCGCAACTCGGCGACCACAGCGTTCCGGCGGCGATCATCAGGCCGGAGCAAGGTTTTGGCACGCGAACAGCCGCAACGATTTCGCTGTTTTTGGGGTCCATTCGAAAGACAAAGTCGGTTGGTTTGCTGTTCACCCAAACCTGGTCTTCTCCGATCGCAAGCCAATCGGGGTTCCCATTGATGGCGTACTGGGCATCAGGAACGATGTTCGACATCGGATGCTGTACGCCGGCCACGCCTGGCTTTTGCGGGGCCGGACTTTGTTCGGGCTGTTGCGCAGGTTGTTGCGCGAATATCGGCACAATCATCGCGAGCCTGACCAGCAGGACAATTAAGATTCGTTTCATCTTTCTCCTTACGCGATGATCTCTTTGATCACTTCACCTGCCGTATCGGTGAGCCTGAAGTTTCGGCCGCCGTATTGATAGGTGAGTTTTTTGTGATCGATACCCAGCAGGTAAAGCATTGTCGCGTGCAGGTCATGCACGTGCGCCTTCTTTTCGGCTGCCTTGTATCCGAATTCATCGGTGGCACCGTACGTCATGCCGCCCTTGATGCCGCCGCCTGCAAGCCAAATCGAGAAGCCGCCGGGGTTGTGATCACGGCCGTTCACGACACCAGCAGCGGTCTCATTGGCTGTTTGGATGGCCGGTGTACGGCCAAACTCGGTGCCGCAGACAACGAGCGTATCCTCGAAGAGCCCGCGTTGCTTCAGATCCTTGATGACTGCCGCATAAGGCCGATCCGAATCAACAGCAAGCTTCCTGTAGCTCAGGATGTCGGTGTGCGCATCCCATGGATCGCCTTTACTGTAATAGGTCTGCACCATGCGTACACCTTTCTCGACCAGCCGAACGGCCATCAGGCAACCCAACGCCGTGCTGCCCGGCCCATACAGATCAAGCACCGATTTGTTCTCTTTACTAACGTCGAATACGGTCGGAGCTTCGGTTTGCATGCGGAACGCGGTCTCCATCGACTTAATGGAGGCTTCGAGTTCGGCATCTTTATCATGCAAACGCGAGAGGTGCATTTCATTGAGCTGCCGTAGAAAACCGATATCCCGGCTTTGCAGCTCGCGATCCTTTGAGTTCGTAACGTTTGGAATAATCTTCGATGCCTGAAACTGCTCATCTTCGACATAGGTGTTATGGACGACCGTACCTTGGTACATCGCCGGCAGAAATGCCGAACTCCACAGCGGACTTCCGATAGTCAACGGTTCGCTCGGAGTCAAAACGATATAACCCGGCAGGTTCTCATTCTCCGTGCCAAGGCCATAGGTAATCCATGAACCCATTGATGGACGCCCGATGATATTGGCGCCGGTATTCATCATCGTGATGCAAGGTTCATGGTTCGGAATCTCCGACCACATCGAACGTATGACGCAGATATCATCTGCGACACTTCCGACGTTCGGCCACAGCTCACTCAGTTCCGTACCGCACTGGCCAAACTTCTGGAACTTGAATGGAGACTTCATCAGGTTGCCCGTCTTACGCTGCGTCAGGACCTGAGGACCGGGCATCGGTTTGCCGTCGTATTTTTCAAGCATCGGCTTGGGGTCGAATGTATCGACATGCGAGACGCCGCCATTCATGAATAGGAAGATCACCCGCTTTGCTCTGGGCTTGAAGTGCAATTCCTTGAGAACGCCTCCCGTCCCGCTGGACGCTTGTGCAAGTGACGCATTCAGCATATTGGACAGTGCGACGAGGCCGAAACCTCCGCCCATGAGCGACAGGGCTTGGCGTCGAGTCACCGGCTTGGGATGGTTGCAAGGCATAAATCGTCTCCTTTAGTCGATAAATAAAAATTCGTTGGAACTGAGAAGAGCCCAACAGAAGGACTGTAATGGCGAGTCTTTGACTGCAGCGGCCGTCTTCTCTGCGGACGGCTTCTCCGCGGGCTGTTTCTCCGGCTCTTTCTGCTCCATTGCCAGCGCCGTCTCAAATGAAGAGCCGCTACTCAAAGGTTTGGCAACCGGCCCGGCGACGGCGGCAGGTGCAGGTGAGGGAGGAGCAGCTTGCTGGGCAGCATCACGTAGAAATCGGATCGAAGCTTTTAGTTCTTCCGGTGTCGGCACTCGCTGATACGCAATTTGGAATGCCTTCGTGATCTGCGCCTCTTGGCTGGTTTCGGACGTGATTCGATTCGCTAGTTCTTCGGCCTGTTGGTAAACAAATGAATTGTTCAGGAAAAACAGGCGTTGTTGCGGCACGTTCGTGATGTACCGCCGCTCTGCCGAAATAGTCGGAGTCGGAAGGTCGAACGTCATCTGAAAGTCGTTGGGGTACATGCGGCTGACCGTCGCGTACACGGCCCGTCGAACCATTTTTTCACCGAGTTCTTCCGAGGCTCCGCCGACTTGCTTCAAATCAAGCTTGCCTGATGCCGTTAGCAGCGAATCCCAAATACCTTCAGCCTCGAGCCGCTGCCGGTTTGCGCGCCAGAAGAACCGATTCTCCTGGTCCTTGGCGAGATTCGCCTCAACGGTTGTCGAACTGAGCTGATAGGTTCGTGACATCAGTATTTCCTTATGGAGCTTCTTCCACGACATACCGGCGGACAGGAATTTCGAGGCAAGGTATTCAAGCAGTTCGGGATTGGTCGGCCGCTCGCCGGCGATGCCGAAATTGTTGGGCGTATCGGTGATTCCACGGCCCATATGCCACCGCCAGATCCGATTGGCAATAACACGCGCCGTTACCGGCTCTTTCGAAATCATTTCGGCCAGCTCCAGGCGGCCGCTGCCCTTTTCAAATCGTTTGGCTTGGCCTTCCGTGAATATGGAGGGATATGCGCGCGGAGCTTCTTCCCCGAAAGCGTACGGATTCCCGCGGACAAACACTTTCAAGTCCGACGGCTCCTTCTCCTCCTCGAGGCCGTAGACGAATGGAAATGGCTTCGGCATCGACTTCTTAAACGCTTCGATGCCCGCCTTCGCGCGGGTGACGTGACCAGCAAGATCAGCGGATAAGCGCTTCTCCAGCGCCCAATCCGTGAGCTTCAACAGACCGGGTTTTTTCTTATCGTCGGCATTAACATTGATTTGTCCCAATTCCGGAAGGTCCTGGTCGAAGATGTCGCGCCATACATAGGTTTCTTCCCGGTCCAGGCCCTTGAGATCGATCTGATGCTTGTTCAGTTGGCGTTTGAGGCCGTTGGGTAAGGGGTCGAACTGTTCTTCATTCTTGAACTGAGCGAGGGCGATTTCGTTGTCCTGTTTGAGCTTGAAATATTTTTCGTTGACTTCGGAAACCTTGAGATAGAATTCGTGTGCAAGCTTCTTCGCCTCTTCTGCCGTTCCTCCCTTGCCGACCATGTCCTGCCATGGCTTCAAGAAACTGTAGTTGATCGGTTTCTTTTTAAGGAACTTCACCCAGCGATCGAGAAGTTCCGCATCGAGCTTTGAATCATCGGCAACGCTCTGCACGGTCGCACTCTTCGGGTTGCCTACTTTGAAAGCCGCCACCATGTAGTCTTCGCTTTGCGCGAAAAGCATCTGAGCGTAGAGGTCCGACGCCTGCTCGAGGAATTTCTTGAGATCTTTCTCTTTTCCTTCGAGTTGCTTGCTCGCTTTCTCGTACTCATCGACGACAGGCTTGTCGACTTGTGGATAGGCCTTGTAATGGGAACTCGCGAAAACGCTGGCCAGACTGTAATAGTCCCTCTGTGGAATGGCATCGTACTTATGGTCATGGCAGCGCGCGCATCCGACCGTCAGACCTAGAAAGGCCTTCGTGGTCACGTCCACTTTGTCATGCCATTCGTCAGCCCGCTCGATGGGAGCTGGATTGTCCTGGTAGCTCCAAACACCGGTTCCGTGCATACCGAGCGCTGGAATCATGCTTGGACGCGTCTTCTCGTCTAGCAGATCGGCGGCAAGCTGCGCCTTGATGAACTGGTCGTACGGAATGTCTTCGTTAAAGGATTTGATCAACCAGTCGCGATACAGGTAAGCGAACGGATATTTCTCCACGCGATCGGGCTGCTTTGCGACACGGTAATCGTCTTCGCCATAGCGGACCACGTCCATCCAGTGGCGTGCCCACCTTTCGCCGTAACGCGGAGAGGCAAGCAAACGGTCAATCACTTTCTCATAGGCGTTCGGTGATTTATCCGCTTCGAATGCTTTCAATTCCTCATAGGTTGGAGGGAGACCCGTGAGGTCATACGTGACCCGACGAAGCAATGTACGGCGGTCGGCCATAGCTGCCGGTTTCAGTCCTTCCTTCTCGAGTTTGGCGAGAACTAAACGGTCGAGGTCATTCAGCGGCCAAGCCGCATCTTTAACTTTCGGGATCTCCGGCTTTGCCAGCGGTTGAATTGACCAAAGGTGACGCTGCTCGTCGGTGAACTTCTTCGCCGCGGTATTTTCGACGGGCCAGAACGCGCCATCCTTGACCCACGCGGTCATGTCCGTGATCTGATCATCCGTCAGCTTCACAGCGCCCTTTGGCATCTTGAGTTCGCCGCTATGTTTGATTGCTGCGATCAACAGGCTTTTCTCGGCGTCTCCCGGAACGATTGCCGGTCCTGACTTTCCGCCTTTCAATATGTCGTCTCGTGAGTCGAGACGCAGGCCACCCGACTTCGAATTGGTGTGACAGATAAAGCACTGTTGTGCGAGAAGCGGACGGATGCGCGATTCGAAGAATTCTTTCTGGGTGGCTTCGGTTTTCACCACAGTCACGGACTCGGGGAAATACGCTCCATCCTTAATCCACTTGCTGAAGTCGGCGACTTGCGCTTCGCTGAGCGGAGTGCCGCCTTTCGGCATTTTCAGATTTCCGGTCTGATGAATCGCGCTGATCAAAAGGCTCTGGTCCGGATCGCCCGGCACAACGACTTTTGAGACGCCTTCCCTCGAGTCAAGACGGAGGCCTCCCATCTTTTCGTCGGTGTGGCACGCATAGCACTGTTGAGCTAGAACCGGACGAATCTTCGATTCGAAGAATTCCTGCTGTGGCCCCGTTTGTCCCTCGACTGTCAGTCCACTTGCGCCGACCAACACGAGTAGAAGAAATAAACGCTTCATCTGCCATTCCTCCGGGAAAATTCGCACATTTTGAGCTTGGAATCTGGGTGCCTGACGTGGGCGGGTTTTTGGTTCTTCTTTGAACCTGATGTGATGCTAGCAAACGCGTATACATGAGCAATTGAAAAGGGACAAGCGGAGCAGGGCCGTGACAGAAAGGCATTAGCCGCGGATTACGCGGTAATTCGGGGACAGACACCTAAATCACCCTTAATTCGATTCAAGAGCTCTTGGTTGAATTTGGGTGATTTAGGTGTCCGTCCCCGAATTACCTCCCCACTAGAATTCATACCGCAAAACAAACTGCATCACTCGTGGTGCGGTCGCTTGCGTGTATTCGCCGAACGTCGAGGGACTGGATGCGTCCAGGTTTGGATTCAAAAAGTTTGCGTGATTGAATGCATTGAACGCTTCGCCTCGGAATTGGATGCGGTGTCCTTCAAAGGGCAATTTGAAGGACTTCGCTACCGCAATGTCGAAGTTCGTCATGCCCGCGAGTCGGACCGCAGCGCGCGTTCCGACCGAACCCGCGTACATCGGCAGCCAATTGCCGGCCACAGAGGTGTCCGAGAACACTGCCGGATTCCCCTTTTGATTGAATCCGTTCGAAACCGAAAACGACGGATTGATGGGATAGGCGACGGCACCAAAGGAGAAGTTCGTCGGCCAAATGCCGTTGTAGAAAATCGCCGACGGCAGCCCCGAGCGATAGCGCGTGATCATGGAGAGTTGCCATCCGCCCACAAAGTTATTGACCAGCGGTGAGGCGGCACTTAGCAGGGTCTTCCCGTTTCCGAACGGCAACTCGTATAAGACGTTGGCGTTGACATAGTGACGTGCGTCAAAGTCCGACGACCCACGAAATGCCCTGTGGTCATAGGGATCCAGCATGATCCCTCCGTACGAGCCATAGCCTGATTCGGCCCCGCCCCCCCGGTCGATGGAATGCGACAGAGTGTAGTTGAAGTCGAAGGAAAAGCCCCTGTTCAGTGCGCGGCGAAGAGTAATGGTGCCGCTGTTGAAACTCGCGGCCCCGACATTGGTCCAAACGTTAAGACTGCTCTGCTGCGGAGCATAAAATGACCAGCAGCCGGTCGCGCTGATGCAGTTAGGAAACGATTTGCCGTTGACGGACGTTAACCGGTCCGCCTGGTTCATCGTATCGGTATCGCTCAGGCCGTTGTCCAACAAGAGGTAAAGATAGTTCGCCGACGCGCTGCCGGGAAAGAACACGTTAGCGAGTTTCCCAAAATACTTTTCCGCGAAGGCATTCATGGGGACCAGAGATGGATTCGCGCTCACCTGTTTCTGGACGGCTCCGGAAGCGTTGAAGTTATTATTCGAGAGGCCGAGGAAAACGTCGCGCATCGATTTTTGCAATTGAGCCAGACTGCCAACGGCTCGATCTTTGAAATTCCAATTCACGCCTCCTTCATCGATCTGCATGAGCAAACTGTGCGAGAAGCGGCCCTGGTAACCGAACTCGACGGTCATCCCTCCAGGCAAGGGCCGCGCCACGGAAGCATTCACTACGTAAGCATAGGGGGTCTTCAAATCCGAATTAATGCCGAGATATGTGCAACAGATGGCTGCGACATTCGGCGGTGTAAAAGGGAAAGAGTGGGGCGAAGCCGCCGGAAGCGCTGGGAGCGCCCCGGAGTAACGGTTGGCACTGGTGAAATTGAATGAGCCGAGAATGTCGTTCTCTGTTAAGCCGAACGAGTTCTGGTTGTCGAACTGCACGATCATGTCGCTTCCGAAACGGTCGTAAGAGATGGTGGCTCCGCCACGAAAGACACCGGTTTTCCCTAGGATCTTGGCTCTCCAGCCATCGCCTTGCGGGCTATAAGCAAAAGCGACGCGCGGAGCCAACAGGTTGTTTTGCCGCGCGAACCAGCTCGGTTTTCCATTCGCGGGGCCGATCAGACCGTACGATTCGGCCGGGGTCGAGAGAAATGAAGGAACTCCTGCCGCCGCTCCGCCGAGCCGCGAGGCCCAGTAATTCTGAAGCGGGATAGTTGGAGCCACTTGAACGCCATTCGTTTCCCACGGCGGCGTAGTGTTTTCGTAACGTAGTCCGCCGGTGAGCGTAAGGTAGCGTTTCATGCGCCAGCTATCCCCCACATAAAATGCGTATTCGTTGGTGGCGAAATTCCGGGCCGTCGGAGTGCCGATAGGGAGAGCTGCTCCGGTTTTGTCGTAGGCGTAGTTCATAGAGCCGCTGGAGATGAGACCCAAGAGATCGCCGCCCGCACGGGTAACCGCCTGGCTGCTCTGCATTGTTGAATTTCCACCCGAGGCGTTCACGTACGCTTGTACAGCCGCGATCCAATCCGAACCGAGCCCGGTCAAGTTGCCCCGGCCGAAGGCGTAGGTAGGCCAGGCATTGGCAAAATTTGTGACACCGTTACGAATAAAGCGAAAATTGGCGCCGGCAGTGAAGGTATGCGTTTGCTTCGTCCAGGTGATGTCGTCATTGATGTTGTAAGTAGGCGCGATACGCACGTAACCGCGGGTGTTGTAGTTCAGGAACGGATCGATGCTGTCCAGCGTGAAAGCTGTTCCCGTGGGACCGGTCTGGCTGTAGCCGATGCGGGTGAGACCGAACGACGCAACATTGATGACAGAAGGCGACAGGACGCCCGTGTATAGAGCCGAGAGACCGCGACTGTTGTTCAATTTAACGTTGTTGACCGGCTGGCCGGGGAAAGATTGTGGCACGAAGGTTTCCGTGTTGGCGGCGAGCGTGCCGCGCACCGCAACCGTGTGGTTTCCGGCCGAGTCGAGACGAAAATCCATCTTTCCGACGTAGGCGTTGTAAGTCAGGTTCTTGGGAGCGTTGAAGCGAAAGCCCGCGAAGTTTAATCCGCTATCGTAGCCGCTCGCAGGGTCGTTGCCGACGGGATATTGCTGCAGAAGACTTAGGATTTGCGGGCTTACGCCGACATGCAATGGATCAATCTGCTTCAGGTCGGACGTCGTGAGCTTCGTGATTCCGCCGTTCGTGTTCGCGAATGTCAGAATGCCTTGCCGCATGTCCAGTGAAGGAACCTTCTCGAGTTGGCTGACGGCACTGCGATCCGTCCGTCTCTCGTAATTGAGAAAGAAGAATGCTCGATCCTTCTTCACAGGGCCGCCGGTGGAGAACCCGAACTGGTTGCGATTCAATGGCTGGCGCGCCACACCCGACCGGTTGTTGAACCAGTCGTTTGCTGAAAAAATCGTGTTGCGGTTGTATTCGTAGGCCGAACCGTGAAGTTGATTCGTGCCGCTTTTTGTAACAAGCGTCACCTGCCCGCCGGAACTGCGGCCCTGGTCGGCTCTTTCGCCTCCGACCGTGACACGGAATTCCTGCACCGAATCGAGCGGTACGGGCAGAGCTGCGTTGAATCCCGAAGCGCGGTCTTGTCCATTCCCGTTCATACCAGGAAGCGCCAGCGCGCTGTTGCGGCCCAGCACGTTCAATCCGGCGTTTTGGTTGTCATTCGCATCCACACCATCGAGAACGATGTTGTTCTGATCCCGGCGCGATCCCAATACCTCTCCGGTCTGGGTAACTCCCGGCTGCAAGCTCAGCAATTCGACCACATTGCGTGTTTGCAGCGGAAGTTCGCGGACCTGTGTTTGATTAAAGGCATTTCCAATCGAGGAATCGACAGCATTAATTGCCGACACTTCGGCCATAACGTTTACGCTTTCCGCAACCGTGGCGACTTCCATCTTTATATCAAGCCGCGTAGGCGTATCGACTAGAAGCCGGATTCCGCTGCTCGTGACAACGGCAAAACCTTTCATTTGAGCTATGAGAACGTAGGTCCCGGGCGGAACTTGGGCGAACTGATATACACCTGTCTCATCGGTTACCACACTTCGTTTGAATCCCGTTTGTTCACCGACCAAATCCAACACTGCACCGCCAATCACGCCGCCTTGAGAATCGGTTACAGTGCCTCGAAGCGAACTGGTGGCCTGGCCCAAGAGCACCGCCGCCATGAAAAGAACCGAAACGATTCCACTAAGCAACCTCACACGAGTCATATGCAAATATCCTCCGGAAATGGCAAATCGATCACTGACAGCAGGCTTAGAAAACTCAAGCGATGGGCAGAAAACGATACCTGCTTGGGGCTAGAAGAGTTCAGATCTGCGTTGACAGTCCTTCTCTAGCTGTTGGGAATTAATCGCGGCAGGGCGATTGTCAATGTGCCTACGCGGGCGGATTTGGGTTCCTCTTCGAACTTGAAGCGAAATTTAACAGATGACGGCATATCATCAATCAAAAAGTGACAAGCGGAGCGAGAGCGTGACGAACCGCGTTTAAACGAAGACGACCGGCTTGTTCGAGAGTTCAAACCAGCTTTGCCGGAAAGCCGTTCAAACCCTAGCTAGTTTCTGTCTCGAAACTCCTGAATTCGGCAAAGTAAGCGTCAGTCAACGGCCGTAAGTCGTTCTGTTTCCTACGACGGAAATTTGCTCGCCGCCGCGGATTTG
>Ga0137394_10004074_pt1 | contig 11050 bp, 9 predicted proteins | sample czobulk116metaG_FD_108278 | JGI IMG/M metagenome (GOLD analysis project Ga0137394, IMG submission 108278) | Vadose zone soil microbial communities from Angelo Coast Range Reserve, California, USA - czobulk1.16 metaG | ecosystem: Environmental > Terrestrial > Soil > Vadose zone | place: USA... | reverse complement strand
GTCGAGCCAGCGCTTCATCACCTGCACCAGCGCGCTGACCACGCGCGGATTGTCGAAATTCAGATCCGGCTGATGCGAGAAGAAGCGGTGCCAGTAGAACTGGCCGGCTTCCGGATCCCAGGTCCAGTTCGACTTCTCGGTGTCGGTGAAGATGATCCGCGTGCCCAGATATTTCTGATCGGTGTCGCTCCATACATACCAGTTGCGCGCACTCGACTTCGGATCGCTGCGGCGGGCGCGCTTGAACCAGTCGTGCTGGTCGGAGGTATGGTTGATGACGAGTTCGGTGATGACGCGCAAGCCGCGCCGCTTGGCTTCGACGATGAAGCGGCGAAAATCCTTCATGGTCCCGAAATCGGGATTGATGGCGCCGTAGTCGGCGATGTCATAGCCGTCGTCGCGGCCGGGCGACGGATAGAACGGCAGCAGCCACAGCGTGGTGACGCCGAGCTCCTGCAGATAGCCGAGCTTCTCGGTCAGGCCGGCGAAATCGCCGATGCCGTCATTGTTGCTGTCGGCAAAGGCTTTGACGTGAAGCTGGTAGATGATGGCATCTTTGTACCAGAGCTCGTCGCCGTCGAGGTCGGTGACCGGCAGCTCGTTTTCATCGATGGATGACATCAGGTTCATGTCGTCCCTCACGCCAGACAGCGAAACAGCAAAGCGGGATCGCGCACCGGATCGATGCGCAGGCGGATGCCGCCCCAGTCGAGGGCGGATCGCTCGCCGGTGATCAGGTTTTCCACCGCGGCCACATGACGGCGCTCGCCTTCTGTCCCGATCTGGACGTCGCCGAGCGGGAGCCAGAATTCGTGCACGTCGCGCGACAGCGCGATGGCAACAACCACCGTGTTGGTCAGATCGACCGATTCCTTGACGAAGGCGATGACGTTGCCGTCATCGATCGGAAGGAAGCGCAACTGGCTGGTCTGCTGCAGCGCCGGGTTCGCCCGTCGGGCGAGGTTGAGATCGCGGATGTAGGGCTTGATGTTGCCGGGCTGGTCCCAGTCCCGCACCTTGATCTCGTATTTCTCGGAATCGAGATATTCCTCGCGGCCGGGAATAGGCTCGTGCTCCAGCAGTTCGAACCCGTTGTAGAGGCCGTAGGTACTTGACAGCGTGGCGGCAAGTGCTGCGCGGGATTTGAACATCCAGGGCTCACCGCTCTGCAGATGATAGGGCAGGATGTCCGGCGTATTGACGAAGAAATTCGGCCGATAATAATCGCGCTCCGGATAGGCCGCCAACTCGTTGAGATATTGCTCTAATTCCCACTTCTGCGTCCGCCAGGTGAAGTAGGTGTAGGATTGCGTGAAGCCGAGTTTCGCCAGGCCCTTCATCAGCTTCGGCCGGGTAAATGCTTCGGCGAGGAAGATGACGTCGGGATGATGAAGCTGGATCTCGTGAATCAGCCATTCCCAGAACCGGAATGGCTTGGTGTGGGGGTTGTCGACCCGGAAAATGTTGACGCCCTGTTCGATCCAGAACAGCACCACGTCGCGCAAGGCATTCCACAGCGCGCCGGCGTCTTCGGACGAAAAATCCGGATTGACGATATCTTCGTATTTCTTCGGCGGATTTTCCGCATAGCGCATCGAGCCGTCGGGCCGGCGCTTGAACCATTGCGGATGTTCCTTAAGCCACGGATGATCGGGCGCGCATTGCACCGCGAAGTCGAGCGCCACTTCCATATCGAGCAGCTTGCACGCCGCAACGAACTCACGGAAATCCTCCAGCGTGCCCAATTCGGGATGCACCGCGTCGTGGCCGCCTTCAGCGGCGCCGATCGCATAGGGACTGCCGGGATCGCCTTCGACCGCGGTGACCGCGTTGTTGCGGCCCTTGCGGTTGATCCTCCCGATCGGGTGTATCGGCGTGAAATAGACCACGTCGAATCCCATCGCCGCGACGTCAGGCAGGCGCGCGATGCAATCCTTGAACGTGCCGTGCTGGCCGGGCGTTTTGCCCTGGCTCCGCGGCACCATCTCGTACCAGGCGCCAAAGCGTGCCCGCGGCCGATCCGCGACAAATGGAAACAGTGGCGACCGCGTCAGGTCGGGACGCAATTGGCTCTCGGCCATGGCGTCCTTCAGCTCGTCCGTCAGCAGCGGTGTGGCGTCGCCGGTTTGAAGATAATCCTCGCATTGCCGAACGATGACGGCAGCCGCGGCCGGTCCGCCGGCCACCGCTTTGGTGAGCATGCCGGCCCCTTCGATGGCATCGACGGGAAGGGCGGTGCCGGCTTTTTGCTTGAGTTCGAAGCCATGCCGCCAGCTGGCGAATTCGTCGGTCCATGCCTCGATCGCATAGACATAGCGTCCGGGCGCGTCCGGGACGAACGATCCGCGCCAGCGGTCGTTGCCGTCGTGGCTCATCGGCTCGCGCCGCCAGTGCCGGTCCTGCTCGCGGCGCCAGACCAGGGAGGCCGCCACCACATCATGCCCGTCGCGATAGATGTCGGCCCAAACCTCCAAGGGCTCCCCGACGATCCGCTTCACGGCAAAGCGGCCGCCGTCGATCAGCGGATAAACGTCTTCGATATGGAAAGCGCCGCCGGCCGCAGCGCTCTCGACAGTTTGAGTAGTTTTGTTCACGGTGATGCCATTGACATGGAAATAGACATGGAAATAACGCCCCGTTTCTTTTGCGGGAAACGAGACGTTCCGGACCTATATACAAAGCCGCTCGCCGGGCATTGGTTCCCGGGGAACGGTGGGGTAGCCTGAGAGTTAAACACGGCTATCCTATTCCTGCATCTAGAGAATTTCGCGACGTCTCTCACCGTTGCGTGCAAACCGCGTGCCGAATGGACCTTTTCACCAAAGCTAAGGAATTGGGAATCCAGACCGAATTTGTGGACGGTCAGGGTCACCGGCATGTGACGGACCCTGCGGCGCTGAAAATCATCCTCGACGCCCTGCCGGTTCGGGTAACCCACCGGCTTCTCAACCAGGCGGTGGTGGTTCGGCCCGGTCAGCGCTCCCGGACCGAGCTGGGCCAGGCCGCGGCGCCCCCGGTGCACTGGAAAATCGCTGCGCGCAACAAGATCATCGCGGAAGGCGAGACCCACGATCCCGCCATCGTCTGGCCGGCGGAGTTGCCTGTTGGTTCGTATCGGTTGCATCTGACCGATGCCTCCTCGGTTACCGAAGAAATTCCGTTAATCGTCGCGCCGAAGGCTTTCGGCGGCGATTTCGACCGTTGCTGGCTGTTGGCGGTCCAGCTTTATGGCGTCAGCTCGGCGCGCAACTGGGGAATGGGCGACTTCACCGACCTCGAAGCGTTGATCGAACTCGCAGGCCAATTGGGGGCGGATGGCGTCGGCCTCAATCCGTTGCACGCGTTATTCGATGATCGCCCCGCCGATTGCAGCCCCTATTCGCCCAACAGCCGCCTCTTTCTGAACGCGCTTTATGTCGATGTTGAGAAACTCCCGGAATTTCAGCCCGGCGCCTTTGCCGCAAATGGCGATGCGATCGACCGGCTGAGAGCGAGCGATACCGTCGATTATGTCGCGGTGGCCGGGTTGAAATGGCGCGCGCTGCGGTTGGCGTTCGATGCCTTCAAGGCCGATCCAGAGAACCAGCGCCGGCAGGATTTCGAACAGTTTCGCGCCGAGCGCGCTCCCCTGCTGTCGCGGTTCGCATGCTTCGAGGTGCTGCGGCACAAGTTCAACACGCCGTGGTGGGAATGGCCGGAACAATGGCGGCAGCCCGACGACGCCAAATGCGCCGGATTGCGCGAGGGGCCGGACGGCGCCGAAATCGAATTCGTGGAATTCGTGCAATGGACTGCCGACCGGCAGCTCCGGTCATGCCGGGACCGCGCAGCTAAGCTTGGCATGAAGGTCGGCCTCTATCTCGATGTCGCCGTCGGCGTGCAATCCGACGGGTTCGATGCCTGGAATGAGCAGGTGGCGATTTCCCGCCATCTCGCGGTCGGCGCACCGCCGGACGCGCTGAACACCGCCGGCCAGAATTGGGGTCTCGCGGGCTTCAATGCCGCAGGCCTGGAGATCCAGTCGTTCGAACCGTATCGGGAGATGCTGCGGGCGTCGATGCGTTACGCTGGCGCGATCCGGCTCGACCATGTGCTCGGGCTGAAGCGGCTCTATCTGGTGCCGCATGGTTTTGCCGCCGACAACGGCGTCTATGTGAAAATGCCGTTCGAGCCGCTGCTGGCGGCGACCGCGCAGGAAAGCGTGGCGCATCGCTGCGTGGTGATCGGCGAGGATCTCGGCACCGTGCCGGAAGGCTTTCGCGAGCAGATGGCGGAGTGGGGGATCTGGTCGTATCAGGTGATGATGTTCGAGCGTGACGATGACGGCTCGTTTCGCGGCATCGACCATTATTCGGCCAATGCCCTTGTTACCTTCAACACCCACGATCTCTCGAGCTATGCGGGCTGGCGTTCGTTCAGCGATCTCGCGCTGAAGCGATCGCTTGGCATCGATCCCGGCGAGAGCGACGACGCGCGATGGCATGCGCTGACGATGTTGAGCGAGGGGCTGCGGCATCACGCCATCGACGGGCACGATCTATTCGCTGTCGTGGGCTTTCTGGCGCGCACCAAGTCCCGCCTGCTCGCGATATCGCTGGAGGATCTGTTGGGCGTGGTCGACCAGCCCAATATTCCCGGCACCGTGGACGAGCATCCGAACTGGCGTCGGCGGCTGCCGCTTGCATTGGACGAGATTGCCTCGGCAATCGACATTGCCGCGCTCAAACGCGCGACCGCGGAACGGACGCCGGCAGCGCTCTGACGCACGATATTTTTGAGCAGGTGTAGGAATTTGTCCTCCAGAATTGAAGATTATGGCTTGATCGGCGATTGCGAGACCACGGCCCTGGTCGGACGCGACGGATCGATCGACTGGCTGTGCTGGCCTGCATTCGATTCCGATGCCTGTTTCGCCGCACTGCTCGGCACCCGCAAGCATGGCCGGTGGCTGATCGCGCCGGCGGAAAACGTCGCCAAATCGTCCCGCCGCTACTGGGACAATACCCTGATCCTGGAAACGCGCTTTGAGACGGCAAACGGCGTCGTCGCGCTGATCGACTTCATGCCGCCGCGGGGCAACGCCTCCGATGTGGTCAGGCTGGTGCGCGGTGTGCGTGGTCGGGTGAAGCTGCGGATGGAATTGGTGATCCGCTTCGGATTCGGTACCGACATCCCCTGGGTCAAGCGAACCGAAGACGGCGCGCTGCTGGCGATTTGCGGGCAGGACATGACGGTGCTGCGAACGCCGGTCCAGACCCGCGGCGAGGACTTGACCACGGTGGCCGATTTCGACGTGAGCGAAGGCGAGACCATCCCCTTCGTGCTCACCTATGGGCCCTCGCATCTGCCGCTGCCCGAACCCATCAATCCGGCGCAAGCGCTGCAAGACACCGAGGATTTCTGGACCGAATGGTGCAGTCGCTGTACCTACCAAGGCGACAACCGCGACCTGGTGATGCGATCGCTGATCACGCTGAAGGCGCTGACCTATCAACCGACCGGCGGCATCGTGGCGGCGCCGACGACGTCGCTGCCGGAAAAGCTCGGCGGCGCCAGAAACTGGGATTACCGCTTTTGCTGGTTGCGGGATGCTACCTTCACGCTGCTGGCGCTGATGAACTCCGGCTATACCGAGGAAGCCTCTGCCTGGCATAATTGGCTATTACGCGCCGTGGCGGGATCGCCGGCGAACATGCAGATCATGTATGGGATCATGGGCCAGCGCCGCCTGCTGGAATGGGAGGCCGGCTGGCTGACCGGTTACGAAGGCGCACAGCCGGTTCGGGTCGGCAATGCCGCGCATGCCCAGCTCCAGCTCGACGTTTACGGCGAGCTGATCGATGCCTTTCACCAGTCGCGCGTGGCCGAGCTGAAGCTCGATGACGGGACGTGGGATCTGGAATGCGCCGTGCTTGAGCATCTGGCGGAAGTCTGGGACCAGCCGGATCACGGCATCTGGGAGCGCCGCGGCGACGGCAGGCACTATGTCTCCTCGAAGGTGATGACCTGGGTCGCGTTCGATCGCGCCATCAAGAGCGCCGAGCAATTCGGATTTAAGGCGCCGCTCGACCAATGGCGGAATTTGCGCGATACCATCTGTCGCGATGTCTGCGAAAAGGGTTTTGATCCCAGGCAGAATAGCTTTGTCGAATCGTATGGATCGCAATTGCTCGACGCCAGCATCCTGATGCTGCCTGCGGTGGGTTTCCTGCCCGCCTCGGACCCGCGCGTTCGCGGCACCATCGAGGCTATCGAAAAACACATGATGCGCGATGGATTTGTGCTGCGGCATGACCCCCGTGAAGTCTCCGCTGAACGGCAACCGATCGAAGGCGCGTTTCTTGCCTGCAGCCTTTGGCTCGCCGACGCCTATGTGCTATCCGGCGAAACTTCCAAGGCGCAGGCGCTGTTCGACCGTGTGGTCGCGATCGCGAACGATCTCGGCCTGCTGGCGGAGGAATACGATTCCGGCGAGGGCCGCCAGACCGGCAATTTCCCGCAGGCGCTCACCCACATCGCGCTGATCAATACCGCGCATAACCTCAGCGATGCCAAAAAGCCGGTGGAGAAGCCGGCGATGCAGCGGTCGAAGTAGCGGCGGGATCGGTTTCGGCCGGCGCATGTGATGCGCCGCCGTCCGCGCCGCCCCCAACGGAACCCGCGAGCCCCAGAATTCTTATTCTCAGGGATTTTTGCTGGAGGTTGCCGGATGGTTCGCTTGTTGGTCGCTGCGATTTTGTCGGTTTGGCTGGCGTTTCCGGCCGCGGGCGCCAGCCTGGACGCTACAGCCGTCAACAAAGCGGAATATCGCGCAAAGCTGCCGACGGACAGAATCGATGCCGTTGTCATCAAGCTGCAGGTTCTGCTGGACCGTGCCCAATTCTCTCCAGGCGAGATCGACGGCAAGCTTGGAGAAAACGCACAGAAGGCTCTGAGCGCTTTCGCCGAAGCCCAAGGTCTTACCGGCGGCAAGGCATTCACGCCGGAGATTTGGGAGATGCTCTCGGAGATCAGCGACGGACCTGTCATCACCGATTACAAGATCTCCAAGAGCGATGCCGAAGGACCGTTCCTGGAGAAACTACCCGTCAAAATGGAGGAGATGAAAAGCCTCAAGGCCCTCAATTACACCAGCCCCCGCGAGGCCATCGCCGAAAAGTTTCATATGAGCCAGGAGCTGCTTGCCGCGCTGAATCCGGGTAAGAAATTCGATCAGGCCGGCGAAAGCATTTCGGTTGCCAACGTGCTGAACAAGCAACCCAAATTGAGCGTCGGCCGGATCGAAGTCGACAAGTCGCGACAGACGGTCAAGGCCTTCGCGCCCTCCGGCGAGCTCGTCGCCTTTTTCCCGGCCACCGTCGGCAGCGAGGAAAAACCGACACCGAGCGGCACCCTCAAGGTCGTCTCAGCCGACGCCCATCCGAACTATCGCTATAATCCCGATTACAAATTCAAAGGCGTAAAGTCTAAGGAGGCTTTCACGATCAAGCCTGGGCCAAACAACCCGGCGGGATCCTACTGGATTGGGCTGTCAGCGGAAGGATATGGCATCCATGGCACGTCTGATCCTTCTCGCGTTGGCAAATCTGAATCCCACGGCTGCGTTCGGTTGACCAATTGGGACGTCGGCTTGCTGGGCGAGAACGTCAAGAAGGGAACGCCGGTGGTGTTCGTCGACGAGCCGCACGACGACCGCAAGAGCTGAACGTCAGCAAGCCTTACCAAAAAGACGATTCGACAAACCCATACGACCGGCGTTGCATTGGAACCGAACGCCAGGGCGGGCGTTGCCGACAACCATCTCACGCTGGAGGCGAACATGAGCCGCGGAATGCCTTCGATGACTGCCCTTCTGGGTTTGCTCGCTATTGCCGGGTACCAGAACCGGGACAAGCTGGCTGAAATGCTCAACGGCGCCAGGGAAAAAGCCGCAGACCCCGGTGGTGCAACTCAGGAGCCCGGTCTGGGTGGCCTGCTTGGCAATCTCGGAGGGATGCTGGGCGGGGTGGGCGTCAGTGGACTGCTCAATGGCGGCATCGGCGAACTGCTCGAAAAATTCAAGCAGAACGGTCAGGGCGACACGGCCCAGTCCTGGGTCAACGATGGTCCCAACAAGGACGTCTCGCCCCCGCAACTCAAGCAGGCGATCGGAGCCGACGTTTTGGCCGCACTGGAGCAGCAGACCGGCCTTTCCCAGGAAGAGCTTCTCGCCAGGCTATCGCGGGAGCTTCCGGCGGCCGTTGATAAGTACACGCCGGGCGGCCGCCTACCCAGCGCATAAATCGGAAAGCTACTTCGTCATCTGCAACTCTAACGGGGGAATATCGCGATGGGCATCATCTGGACCATTATCATCGGCTTCGTCGCGGGCGTGATTGCCAAGTTCATCATGCCCGGGGATAACGAGCCATCGGGCTTCATTCTCACCTGCATCCTGGGAATCGTGGGCGCGTTCGTGGCAACCTTCCTCGGGCAAGCTCTCGGGTGGTATAGCCCCGACCAAGGCGCGGGCCTGATCGGCGCCGTCGTCGGAGCGGTCATTGTCCTGTTTGTCTACGGGCTCATCGCGGGGCGTCGGCGAACGATTTAGTGGTTTCGCGCCAAGGAAAAATCTAGTTTCTCGGCCTTAGCCCATAGCCCCGGCACAGGCGGTCGGTCGCGTTGACGACGTCCTGACGGTCGAGAATCTCCAGGAGCAGCGCGATCGTCTCCTCGGCGTCGCGCGGGCCTCGTTCAATGTGCTGCGCAAGAACCCGTTGGGCTTCGCGCGTGGCGTAGATGATCAACTCTTCGTCGGTTATGCCGGGGATTTGAGGGACACTCATGATCGCCTCCGTCTCGGGCGGCAGCCCGTTCTGTCAGACCTATCTCTTGTAATCTATTACTCCCCTCGTCGTCCCTGCGAAAGCAGGGACCCATAACCACATGTGCCAAGTGTTGCAGAAGGTATCTGCCACCTCGCCTTATCGTGAGTTCACGGCGTATGGATCCCGGCTCGCGCTTCGCTTGGCCGGGACGACGTGGGAGGAGCGCCGCTTACCCGGCGGCGTTGCTCTTCAGGATAAGCTCGATCGCTCCCGCAAAGCCTTCGTCCTCGTTCGAGGTGGTGACATGGGTCGCCTGTTTCTTGACGTCGTCTGTCGCATTACCCATCGCGATCGAGACGCCGCTTTTCTTGAACATCGCCAGATCGTTCTGCATGTCGCCGATGGTGGCGACGGCATCGGTTGAAATGCCCATTCGTTTGGCCATCGCCTGCACGAAGGTGCCCTTGTCGTGGCCCGGCGGGGTGACGTCGAGATAGTAGCTTTGCGACCGGACCGCGGTGGCCTGCGCACCCACCGCCTGCTGCATCGCGGCTTCGCAGCGTTGCAGCATCGCCGCATCGGAGCTGGCGCCGACGATCTTGCAGGCGGCATTCAGATAAGGCGCGAAATCCGTAACGATGGTCGGGTCGGCCCGGATCGCGAGCTTCTCGTGCGGGACGTATTCGCCGTCGCCATGGCGCGTCAGCCACTGGTCGTTGGTGAACAGCCAGATATCGACATCGAATTCGTTGAACACATCGAGGCTGCGTTGAGCCGTCGCCGCGGGGATCAGATGCGCTTCGATCGGATTGAGTTGCGGGTCGACGATGGAGCTTCCGTTGAAGGGACCGATCGGCAGCGTGATCGCAAGCGGTTCGACCAGAAACCGCATGCCTAGGGTCGGGCGGCTGGAGGTGATGGTGAAGCCGATGCCGGCATCGTGCAGCCGCCGCACCGCGTCCCTCGCGCGGTCGGTCAAGGTTTTGTCCTTGGTTACAAGCGTGCCGTCCACATCGGACACGACGAGGGCGATGCGGGTCATGAGCGGTTCCTGCGCGCCGGCGCGCTGTCAGAAGGGGTGAGGTTCAACTGGGTTACGATGTCATCGACGATGATCTCGACCGGCGCGTCGATCGACACCGTCACGGGGTTTTCGTCCGCGCCCGGCGGCTCCAGCGTCTTGAACTGGCTGGCGAGCAATCCCGGGGGCATGAAATGACCTTTCCGCAGGGCGAGCCGGCTTGCGATCAGTTCCTGCGTGCCCTTGAGATAGATGATGCGGACGTCGCTCCGTCCATGCACCAGGATATCGCGATAGGCGCGCTTCAGCGCGGAGCAGGCGATCACGGCGTGCTCACCGGCCTTGCAGACCCTGTCGATCTCGTCGGCAATCGCCTGCAGCCAGGGCCAGCGGTCTTCGTCGGTCAAGGGCTGGCCGGCGCTCATTTTGGCGACGTTGCTCGCGGGATGAAATATGTCGCCATCCTCGAAATCCCAGTTCAATCGTAGGGCCAGCGTGTCCGCGATGGTGGTCTTGCCGGAGCCGGACACGCCCATCACGACCAGCGCGCACGGTATCTTGCCTGTCTCATCGGCCACGAAAATTCTCCGGCAGCGCAGCCTGATCCACCAGCCAAATGGTCTCGCCGGTGGAACGCGCGCGGCTGGCCGGCAGGTTCTCGCCATCCAGCACGCGCGTCAAGATCGCGCGCTTTTGCGCGCCCGCGACCTCGAACAGCATTTCGCGGCAGGAGTTAAGCGCCGGCAAGGTCAGCGTGACCCGCGGTACAAAGGGCTCGACATGTGCCTGGGGCACGTCGACCACCCAGCGTTCGATTTCCTCAATGGCGGGATAATCGGGAAATAGCGACGCGGTATGACCGTCGGGCCCGACCCCCATCAGCACGACGTCGAACAATGGCCGGGAAGAAACCAGTTCATTCGCGCCATAGAACGATTTCAGCTCGCTCTCGTAACGCCGCGCGGCCTCTCGTGGGTCGGCGGCATCAGTCGGAATCGGGTGAATGTTGGCGGCCGGCGCGCAATGATCCAGAAAAATGCGCCGTGCCATCCCCATATTGTTGAGCGGATCGTCAGCCCCGACAAACCGTTCGTCGCCGATGAACCAGTGCACGCGATCCCAGGGGATTCGATTCCGATAGGGATCGGTCGCGAGCAATCGATAGAGCTCAGTCGGGCTCGAACCGCCGGTCAGGCAAATCGCCACGCGATTATTATTGGTG
>Ga0137394_10004073_pt1 | contig 11050 bp, 9 predicted proteins | sample czobulk116metaG_FD_108278 | JGI IMG/M metagenome (GOLD analysis project Ga0137394, IMG submission 108278) | Vadose zone soil microbial communities from Angelo Coast Range Reserve, California, USA - czobulk1.16 metaG | ecosystem: Environmental > Terrestrial > Soil > Vadose zone | place: USA... | reverse complement strand
GGCGTGCCTCGTCGGCGAGCAGCGTCCTGCAGGCAGCGATGAACGTCTCGCGTTCGTCGGCGACGACGGCCGGGTGGCCGTCCGAGAGCCCCCGGGACACCGGAGAAGTGCACACGACGGGCAGACCGGCGGCCATCGCCTCGATGACCTTGTTCTGCACCCCCATGGCGCTGTGAATCGGAGCGATGGCGACGGCGGCCGCCTCGTAGTGCGGCAACACGTCGGGAACGTTCGCGAAGATCTCGACCGGCGGCTCGGGGCGGGCGAGGCGATCCGCGCCGTAGCCGACGACGCGTAGAGACACTCCGTTGCGATCGGCCTGCAACGCGGGCCAGCACTGGCGCAGGAACCAGGACAGCGCTTCGCGGTTCGGCTCATACAGGAAGTTGCCGACGAAGACGAGGCGGCCCGGTGTGGGATGACGGGCGGCGGTGAAGAGCTTTGGGTCTACGCCGTTGTGTATCACGACCAAGCGTGTCTCGTCCGCTCCATGCCGCACCAGCCAGTCCCGGTCCTCTTCGCTCGCAAGCACGACGCGAAACCGTCTGGCGAACGAAAGCTCCGATGCAAGGAGGCCCTGATCGACGCGGTCACCGCCGACGGTCCGCACCCTGCTCTTCACGTCGATCAGGTCCAGAAGAGCCGGCGACGGCAGCTCGGGAACGGCCGAGGCGCTCGGGCCGAGCAGGAGGACCGGCGATCCCGGCGAGCTGGCCGCCAATACGCGCGACCGCCAGCTGGGCGTGGCGAGCCTGCCGAAGACGGATGGCTGGCCCTTGAGCTCGAGCGACGCCATCGTCCAGGCAATGCGCAGGACGTGAACGGGCACGATCTGGAGCGACTGAAAGGAGCGCTCGAACGCATCGTCCCTGACATCTCGGCCCGACGTGAAACCGAAGACGGCACTCAGCGGCATCAGCTCGCCGAGGCGCGTCAGCAAAGCCCGCCAGCGGAGCTTGTCTCCGCGGTTCGGCGGGTGCGGGTACGTCGGCGACGCGACCAGCGGCGCCACGGCGGTATCGCCCGTGACCGTCGTGTCGGAGGCACGCTCAGCGTGCGCGTCATGGCGCTGGGGCTGCGTCAATCGTCTCCCGTCGTCATTCGCGAGGCCGCGCGAGCCGTCGCCGTGGATCTCCCTAGGGTGCCCGCCCGACGTCTGGGCCGGGCGGCGAGCCTATAGGTTATCCGGAATGCGCGTCCCTCTGGCCCAAGCAACGGAGCTCTCAAATCCCGTCGACGCGAGCGTGGGGCCGGTTCGCCACCGACCACTCAGGGGCGCACAGTCCGGCGCGCTGACCAATGTCCTCAGCATCGATGTCGAGGAGTGGTTCCAGGCCGAGGTCTACGCGCGGGCCATCCCGCGCGACCGCTGGGCGACTGTGCCGTCCCGAGTGGCGTCGAGCACGCACGATCTGCTGAGGATCCTCGCTGCGGCAAACGTGCGCGCGACCTTCTTCGTCCTGGGTGCGGTGGCGAAGCGCCTCCCCGACCTGGTGAGAGGGATCGCGAGCGAGGGCCACGAGATCGCGAGCCATGGCTGGAGCCACACGCCCATCTGGAATCTCGGGCGCGAGGCGTTCTTCGACGAGGTCTCCGCGTCGCGCAAGCTGCTGCAGGATCTCTCCGGACAGCCGGTCTTCGGATACCGCGCGCCGACCTTCTCGATCACCTCTCGCACGCTGTGGGCGGTCGAGGAGCTGCTGCGGGCGGGCTACCGGTATGACTCCTCGGTCTTTCCGACGCATCACGACCGGTATGGGATACCCGACGCGCAGAAAGCTATCCATTTGCGCGACGGCGGAATCTGGGAGATACCGCCGTCGGTGCTCGAGCTGGGTCCGCTGGGGATCCCGGTCGCCGGTGGCGGGTATCTGCGCCTCTATCCGTTCATCGTCACCCGCTGGGCGATCCGGCTACTGAACGAACGCCTGGGTCGCCCCGCGGTCGTGTACGTGCATCCCTGGGAGTTCGATCCGCTCCAACCAACGCCAGACCTCCCGCGGATCAGCAGATTCCGGCATACGGTGGGCATCGCTGGGAACGAGTCGAAGCTGGGGCGCCTGCTGGCGGAGTTCCGATTCGGAACGTGCGATGAGGCGTTGGCCCGTGCGGGTGCGAGCCTTGCGGCCTGAGAGCGACCGCAACTAACCGGCGGTCTTGGGGCGCGGCTTCTTGAAGCGTTCGGTGTGGTGGACCTCCAGGGTGGCCTCGATCTTCATCGGCACCTTGTAGGCAGCCATCCGGCCGCGACAGAATTTTCTGAGTCGTTGCCGGAGGGCGGCGTCGTCCTCTGGTGAAGCAAGGGTGAGCTCGGCTACGACGATGTTCCCCAGGAGCGGGTGCGGTTCTCCGCGGACGGTCGCGTCGACGATGTTCCCAGCCTGCATCAGCACGTCCTCGACCTCGGCCGGGAAGACCTTCTGGCCGGCGATGTTGATCATGTCGGATGCGCGACCGAGCACGCGCAGCCACTCTCCGTCCTGCACGACCATGTCCCCGGTGTTCAGCCAGCCGGCCTCGTCGAACGGATTTGGGGCATTGAGGTATCCCACCATCGCGTAGTCGGATCGAACGTGGAGAAGGCCGTCGACGATCCGGGTCTCGAAGCCCTTTCCCCCGACGCGCATCCAGAGCGAATCGGAGTCGCGCGAACGCGAACGGAGGACGCCCACCTCGGACAGACCGTAGGTCTGCTGGAGCCGGGCATTGGGGAACGCCGCGCGGACCTGGGCGAGCGTCGCCTCCGGCATGACCTCGGTTCCGTACGTGATGAGCTTGACGGATGACATGTCGTGGCGGCGATGAGCGCCGGACGCGACGAAGAGCTTCAGGAACGTCGGTGTCACGGGGAGCAGCTCCACACGCGCGCTCTCGATGAGCTTCGCGACGTGGCCGGGCGAACGCTCGTCGGGGATCACCACGACGCCTCCGAAGGACAGCACGGAGAAGAGCGTGTTGATCCCCCCGAAGTGATCGAGCAGCAGGAACTGCAGTGTTCGCTGGCCGGTGCGTGGCTCTTCGAACTTCTTGAGCACGCGCTCCATGTCGTGGAGGATGCCTTTCGGTGCTCCGGTGGATCCCGACGAGAACACGATCAGACCCGAATGTTTCGATGACCTGAATGAGTCGAGCAGCGGATCGCCGCCGCCCGCGTATTCAGTCGCGGCTGTGACGTGGTCGTCCGCATCTATCTCGATGAGGCGTTCGACCGCACCGATGCGCAGCAGCTCTGGGTCGAGCGGCGTCGACCGAGCGAGTGGCACGAGGATGGCGCCGATCCGCATCAGAGCGAGCATGAGAGCGCACGTGCTGGGGGAGTAGTCGCCGCGGAACGCGCAGACGGTGCCCTGGCCCACGCGCAGCTCAGCGAGCCGTTCTTCCCAGTTGCCCTCGCTCAGGAGCCTCGAGCAGGCGATCTCGCTGCCGCGCCAGAACAGCGCGGGCGCGTCGCCCCGCTCTAACAGGCGCCGCACCAGCAGCTCGACATGAGCGCGTTCACCACTCAAGGAGACAGGCCCCCCACGACAGACCTACGCCGAATCCGACGAGCAGGACGAGATCGCCGTCCCTCAGGCGCCCAGCGCGCTGCGCGTCGCGCAGCAGCATAGGGAGGGAGGCGGACACAGTGTTCCCGACGCGCTCGAGGTTCCTGAAGGTCTTCGCCGGTGGGATTCCGAGGACCTCTTCCAGGTAATCCAGCGCTACCAGGCTGGCCTGGTGGAAGAGTACGAGATCCACCCGGGAGAGAGTGGTGCCGGCCTTCCTCAACAGGGAGTCGACCGCCCCCGGCACTTCTCGTTGGACGAAAGCCAGGACCCCGGGGCCGTCCATCTGAATGTGCTCCAGGGAGCGAAGATTCCCGTTCCGATCCGCCGCGATCCGAGACGTGCTTTCGCTCCTCGGATTGCGCGCGCCACCCGCCGGCACCGCGAAGGAAGAGCCCAGTGAGCCGTCGGTCCCGAGCACGAACTCACCGAGGCCCTCTTCATCCGCGACCAGGAGCGTCGCGGCCGCGCCATCCCCGAACAAGGCGTACGGGCCGCGATCGTCGGCACTGATCAGTTTCGAATAGGTGTCCGCCGTCACGAGGATCACGGTCTCGAGCGCGCCCGATTCGATCAGCGCTTTGGCCAGGAAGAGCCCGTAGATGTATCCGGAGCACGCGAGCGTGAGGTCGAAGGCGGCGACGTTCTTCGCGAGCCCGAGTCGGTCCTGCAGGAGACACGCGTTCGGCGGCATGATGAAGTCGGGCGTTTGAGTGCAGACGATCAGCGCATCTACCCGCTCCGGGGTCGTACCAGTTGCTTCGAGCAAGAGCCGGCACGCCTCATGGCTCAGATCGAGCGCGGTCTCGTTGGACGCCGCGAAGTGGCGTCGGAGCACTCCGGTGCGCCGCGCGACCTGAGCCATCCTCCAGGCGGGGTGGGCCGTCGCGATCTCGTCATTGGTGACGACCCGCCTCGGTAGCGAGTACTCGACTCCGCGTATGCGCGCGCGCCTCACCCCTCCCTCCGCTCCCGCCACCACTCGCGTGCCTCACCTACCGTCCATGGTTGGCCGTGACCGGGCAGCAGCGTGGCCTCGTCGGGAGCATCGGCGAGCATGGTCTCGATCGATTCACGCAGGCGGATCTCGTCTCCGCCCGGCAGGTCGGTGCGACCGATCGCCTGCCGCAACAACGTATCGCCTGAGAAGATCAGGTCGCCGATTCGATACGCGACGCTTCCTGGCGTGTGACCGGGGAGCCGGTCCGCGCGCACGGTCAGGTCGCCGATGGAAAATCGCTGGCCCTCGTCGAACTCCGCGACGGTTTCCGGAAGACGGAGCACGCGCCTCTCGAACGCGGCGGCGTACGCGGGAGCCTGCCGCATCAGTGCGGCGTCGTCATGGTGGATCCAGCAGGTGGCGCCCGTGGCGCTCACGAGCGCATCCGCCATGCCGAGATGGTCATAGTGGCCGTGCGTCAGCAGCACCGCGACCACCCGGAGTCGGGCGGTGTGCCTCCGCAGGTCGTCCACGGCTCCTCCCGGGTCGACGATCGCCGCCTCGCCCGAACGGACGTCCGCGATCACGTAGCCGTTCTGTCGCCATCGTCCGCTGACCACAGTCGTCACCGAAGCGTGTCCTTCGCGTCGAGTCCAGACGGTGACCATCGTCAGTCGGCGAGTCCCAGATAGAGGACCTGGCCCGTGACGTATCCGCTCGCTTCGTCGACGAAGAAGGACACGGCGTGCGCTACATCCAGAGGCGTCGCGAGCCTCTTGATGGTCAGCCCGTCGAGATACTTCGTGAGCGCTTCCTTCTTGAGATCCTCCAGCAGGCCCGTCATCGAGACGAGCGAAGGCGCAACGACGTTGCAGGTGATGTTGAACGGCGCGAGCTCGCGCGCCAGCACCTTCGAGTACTGAACCACCGCGGCTTTGCTCGCGGAGTACACCGAGCTGCCCTGCATCCGAAGCGGCACGGCGACCGAGGCGATGTTCACGATGCGCCCGGCGCGCTGGGCGACCATCACGCGAGCGGCCTCGCGGCACATGAGCATCGTGCCGACGAGGTTCGTGCGGAGTAGACGGTCGACCGCCGCGCTCGGATTGGCCAGAGCCAGCGACGAGAGCCCTATCCCAGCGTTGTTGATGAGAGCGTCCACGCGCGTGTAGCGGTCGCGCACCTCATCGAAGAAGGCGCAGACCGCCGTCTCGTCGGCGACGTCCAGCTCGTGGTGTTCATAGAGCTCGTGACGCACCTCGCTCGCGCCGCGGCTGCACCCGAGCACCCTCCATCCGCGCGCGAGGAAAAACTCCACCAGACCGCGTCCGATCCCTCGACTCGATCCGGTAACGATCGCGAGGCGCGGATCAGGCATCGTTCAGCTTCGTGGCGAGGTAATCCGTGAGGTGTCCGACATCGCGGAACGGTTCCGAATCCGCCGTGAGCGCGTCGGCGGCGAGTGACAAGCGCCGCCCGACCATCTTGCTCGCACGCGTCTCGAGGTCCGTGAGGAACGCGACAAGCTCGAGCGAATCCAGCTGCGAGTCGTCGGCCAAGAGTGGTGTTTCGTCGGCGAGGGGGACCTTGGCGCCGTCGTCGCGCTCGCTATTCACCACTTCGAGACAGTCCCGGATGAGCTTGCTGATGACGGGTCGAGAAATGCGCTCAGTCACGGTCGGCTTCAGCTCCTCTCGTTGTGCCGGACGTTGTTCCGGATGGCCTAGACGTTGTCGTGCTCGAACCACCCCACCTGCCAGTCGGGGAACGAGCCAAGGCCCTGGCCCAGTGGACCGCGCGTTGGCTGATGCACGAGCAGTGTGAAGCGCTCCCCGGTCCGTATGTAGCCGGCGCGCCGGAACGGACCAAGTCTCGGATCCGTCGGGTTGAACAGCGCCGCGGCGAGATCGACGTCCTCCTCGATCGCGACATCGAGCGCGTGGCCGATGAGCGCCAAGCCGATGTCCTGGCGCCGGGGGTCGAAGACGATGTCGACGATCGCGAGACCGTGGAGCGCGCGCATAGGCATCGCCCGTACGACGACGTATCCGGCGAGCCGGGTTCCCTCGAAGGCGCCGAAGATCCGGTAACCACGGCCGGGCGCGTCGACGAAGCGCCAGCGCAGGACGCCCTCGTCGCGCTCCGCGACCGGTCCGTCGCCGAACGACGCCATCAGCGGTCGCACCGACTCGTCGAACTCCGTCAGGGGCATGATGCGGATCCTGGCGGGCCGGAGATACCAGGATCGTCGCAGTAGCGGGTTGAGCACTCGTAGCGCACGTCCGGCCACGGCCGCCATGCGCGGCGCCGCGACCTCGGCCACGCGCTCGGCCCGCAGCGGACGAGCGTAGACCTGCAGCTGCCCGAGCTCCCGGAAGCCGAAGGCGAGGTGAAGGGGAAGAACACGAGGGCGATTCACGAGCGCGAGAACGAACGCGAAGCCCTTCTGCTCGTAGCACCGAAGCAGCTGCAGCTCGATCGAGCGAAAGAGTGAGGTGTGGCGGAATTCGGGTGCGATGACGAGCTGACAGGCGGCGCCGGCGATCCGGGTGCCCCCATGAACGACGAAGCGGAGCGGCATCAGCCCCAGGTGACCAACGATCCGCTGATGCTCGTCTCGCGCGACCAATGCATACGTCATGGACGCGGGGTTCTCGAAATGCAGCCAGCGCCACACGCGGCTGAAGCCGGCCGATCCGAAATCGGCGAGCGGGTCCGCGTCGCGGAAGAGGGCGGCGATACCATCGGCATCCTCGATCGATGCTTCGCGCAACTCGAACTGCGCCGCTCTCGTCACCACCAAGACAGACGATACCCATGGTGGTCGGCGTGCGGTCGATCGATCTCCCTACGGTATTTACCCGAAGCCGAGAGAGGGGGTCGGAACCGTAACGTAGTCGGCGGTATGGATGGGGCGTCGAGCATGGAATCGTCGGCGCCGCGTCACGCCCGACCAAGGTGACCCCGTGCGCATCCTGCAGCTGATCACCAGGTCCGAGCTCGGCGGGGCACAGCGCTACGTCGCTGAGATCGCGCGACGGCAGCGACAGCATGGTTTCGACGTCGAGCTCGCGACGGGAGCGCTCGGGTGGCTCAGCGACCAGCACGAGTCCTTCGCCAAAGTCCACCGGATCCCCGACCTCGTCCGGCAGATAGATCCCGCCCGCGACTCCGCCGCCCTCGTCACGCTCGCGAAGTTCCTGCGGGACGGCAGGTACGACGTCGTGCACACGCACTGCAACAAGGCGGGCCTGCTCGGACGGATCGCGGCGGCGATCGCTCGCGTGCCGGTGGTCGCGTACACGTCGCACGGATCGAGCCTCGCGGAATCCCTCTCGCCGAAACACGCGATGTACTGGGTGTCCGAGCAGCTCGGGGCGCGCCTCACGGATCGACTCTTCGCCATCTCCGAGACGGAGCGCGCGATGTTGCTCCGATCGGTCTGGATGGATGCCGAGATCCTGCGGGTCATGACGGTCGTCCCCGAGCACATCCGCACCATGCCCGCCGAGTGGGAGCTTCACGAGAACGCGCGCTGGGACCTAGTCGCCGTTGGGAATCTCTATCCGAACAAGGGATTCGACGTGATGCTGCCGGCGATGGCGGAGCTCGCGAAGAGATACCCACGACTGCGCCTGGTCATCTACGGGGAAGGACCCCAGCGCCCGCTCCTGGAAGCGGACATCGCGCGGCTCGGTCTTCGGGACCGCGTCGTCCTCTGGGGGCAGGTGACCGACGTCTCCAACCGGATCCTCCAAGCCGGGATCTACGTGCTTCCGTCGCGCAAGGAGGGGCTCCCGCTCGCGTTGCTCGAGGCGATGGCGACGGGCGTACCGATCGTGGCCACCGATGTCGGCGCGGTGCGTGAAGTCATCGGGCCGGACGTAGCCCTCGCGCGTCCGGTTGATCCTGGAGCTCTCGTACGCGTCCTCGACGACCTGCTCTCCTCCGACGAGCGCCGTCTCGCGCAGGCACACGCCGGGCGCGCCGCATTCGAGCGGCTGTTACCGCGGGACGACCCGAGCCTGACTCCCCTGATGTACGCGTGAGCGCGACCACTCTCGAGCGGCTGCGGTTCGCCCTGTTCGTTGCCGGGTGCGTCGCGCTCTTCTGGCAGTGGGATGGTGCGCCGACGGACTGGCTCCTCGGCGCGGCCATCCTGGTCTCGGCGGCGATCTGGAAGGGAGGACTGCCGGCATTCGACCTCGATTGGCCTCAGACGCTCCTGCTCCTGTTCCTCACGATCACGGCGCTGGCGACAACGCTCGCGGGCGGGCTGCCGGTGTTCTTCGCGACCACCGCCTACATGGCCGCCCTGACGATGGCCCTCTCGTCGTCCCTCAAGCGAGATCCCACGCGCATACGGAAGATCGAGTCGGCGATGGTCGTCGCGGCCTGCCTCACGAGCGCGGCGATCTTCGCCGGAGGCATGGGAGCGCACCTCGATGCGCCGCTGCTGAAGGTCCTCGCGACGGACGAGCTTCGCGCGAGAGGTCTGTTCAAGGACTCCAATGTCGCGGGCGTATTCGTGGCGTGCAGCTTCCCGCTCGCGGTCGCGTATTGCATCGGACTCCGCAGGCACCGCGCTCTCTTCCTGATGCTCTTCACCGTGGTCTTCGCGATCGGGGTGATCTTCACGTACTCGCGCGCGGCGATGGGCCTGCTGCTCCTCGGCGTCGCCGCGACGATGGTCGCTCTGGCCGTCATGCGCGAGCGACGGCTTCTCGTCGCACTGTTCGCGTGCGTCGCCGCTGCCGGGGCGGTCGTCGGGGGATCCGTGGCGATCGGCACGTTTCCGCTCTATCGCTATCAGGCGGTCCAGTCGTACGACGCGGGTGGACGGTTCGTGGCCTGGCGTGTCGGCATCCAGATGCTGCTCGACAGCCCCCTCGGGACCGGAGCGGGATCGTTCGAGCGTCGCACGGTGGACACCTTCGAAGCCGATCTCAAACGCCAGGGCCTCGCCGATGACGGTCCCGGCGACAGCGACAACCTGACGCGCAACGGAGGCTTTGACGGACTGGTGGGTTGGTCGTACGACCCCGCGAGCACGAACGTGACGCTCGTCGACGATCCCATGAGCGTGACCGGGCACGCCCTACGTAAAGAGACGACCGCGATGTATCAGGATGTGAGCCAGGGGATCCCCGTCGTGGCCGGACGGACATACTCCTTCGCCGCGGAGATCCGTACCGACGGCACGCCGGCGCTGCTGATCATCCACTGGCGCGACGTGCGCGAAACGACGATCGGTCAAGCCGGCACGGAGGAAGTCCGCTCTACGAGCTGGACCGAGGCACCACTGTTGGCTCAAGTCGCTCCTCCGAACGCCGCGCGCGCATATCTGTATCTCTCGAACCGGGGCCCGGGAGAGCAGCTCTTCACGGCGATACGCATGGTCGAAGGTACGACGGTGCCGCCATGGTCCGATGCGATGCAATGGGGGAAGTTCCTCAAGCCTGAGTTCGGTGTCATCTCCGCGCACGAGACCTACGTGCGTCTCGCGGCGGAATCGGGTCTGGCGGGCCTCCTGATCCTGTGCGCCTATTGGCTCGCGCTGGCCTGGTCGGGGTGGCGATGGGGTCGAGCTTCCTGGCACTGGCCACTGGCTTTCACGCTCGTCCTGCTCGCCGGTCTCGTCATCGACACGCTGCATTGGCGTCAGCTCTGGATCTACGGAGCCGTCATCGCCGCGGCGTTCTCACACCAGCGTGCCGCACAGAGCGTCCGGCCGGACGTGCGTGCGCGGACGCGGTCTATCCGCCCGACAGTTTGAGGATCGCCGGCGCCTCGCTGTTCTGAGGATCGAGCTGCAGCGCCCGCTGTGCGTGCTGGCGGGCTCCATCGCGGTCATTGCGGTTGAGCGCCAGCTGCGCGGCGGCGACGCGGAGCGTCGCGGATTCGCGCAGGGCTAACAGCGCGTCGATCTTCGTCCGCGCCGCCGTCTGATCCGTGAGGCCAAGTGCGGCGTCCGCGGCGATGAAGTCATAGCTCGGATCGTCGCGATAGAGCGTGATCGCGCGCGTCGCCGCGTCGAGAGCGAGCTCGTAGTCCTCGAACAGATTCGCGATCTCGCCGAGGACCGCGTTCGGCTCGGGAGCATTGGGATCCGTCGCGACGGCCCGCCGCGCGGCGTCCAGCGCGGCCACGCTGCCACCGCTGCTCTCGTCGCCGGTGAGCGCCTGCCGCGCTCGGCTGCGGGCGACGTTGGACCAGTAGGCCGCCTCGTGTGGCGCACGTATCGCGGCTTGGAGGTACGCGTCGCCTGCTGCCCGCCAGGCGCTTTGGAGGTCAAGGGCGAGACCCAGCCAATTCCAGTAATCGGCGCGTCCGGGATCGTCCCGGACCGCCGCCGCTGCTGCATCGCGCGAAGCGCTCGCGTCGCCTCGCTCCCACGCGAACTTCGAGACGAGAGCTTCGTGGTTGGCCTGTAGCGCGGTGAGACCCCCCAGCGACGCGATGAGTGAAAGCACCACCACGGCGTACGCGGCGACGAGATGAGGACCCCGGAGCGACCGCGCCGCGGGTGATCGATCGGCCTCGAGCGCGGCCGCGGTGCCGAACG
>Ga0137394_10004072_pt1 | contig 11053 bp, 12 predicted proteins | sample czobulk116metaG_FD_108278 | JGI IMG/M metagenome (GOLD analysis project Ga0137394, IMG submission 108278) | Vadose zone soil microbial communities from Angelo Coast Range Reserve, California, USA - czobulk1.16 metaG | ecosystem: Environmental > Terrestrial > Soil > Vadose zone | place: USA... | reverse complement strand
TGGCGACGGCGACGACCTTCGTATCGCCCCAGTCGAGCTTGGCCATACGCTTACCGGCATCCAGGCAATGTGGACACTCGGGGTCGAAAAAGTAGATGAAAATGCGGCCCGCGCGTGTGGGGAACGGCTTCCCGTCCACGGTGATGGTGGAAGGCGCTTTGATGCCATGCTGCCGCACCGCCGACGCTCCGTAGGAAACCAGCGCAAACACGGTGACCGCGCACAGCACGACGATGGCGCTGCGCTTGCTCTCCACCGGCCGGACCCAGAACCCGGCCAGCACAGCGAACAAAAGCATGACGGCGTCCGCAATGAAGAATCCGGGGCCAACCACGCGTTTGACCCATGGGAAGCAACTGCACTCGGCGCCGTGCAGCGCGGTGTAGTTGATCCCGACGTAAATCATGAACACGACGAGCAGCCCTGAGGCCATCCACGAGCCCCATTTGCGGAAGCGCGGCACCAGAACAAAAACCGCGGTCACCGTTTCGGCGATGCCGAGAAGCAATGCCGCCGCCAGGCTCAAGCTCTCCGGCACCTTGGCCTGCGCCAGCCGCACCGCCATGCCGACCGGATCGGTGATCTTCCAGAGGCCGGACACAATGAAGATGATCGACGTCAGAATCGCCGAAATCCAGTTGAGACTGGTCTTCCATCCGGGCAGTTCCAGCGGGGCTATCGCATCACCTCGCTGTGCCATACTGTCGTTCATGCTGTATATTCTAGCGTTGTTCGTGGTGGGGGCGTTGGCGCAGACAGCCGATCTCGCCATCACGGGCGCGCGCATATATACAGTAGACCCGGCGCATCCGATTGCCTCGGCCATCGCGGTTAAAGGCGGAAAAATCCTCGCGGTTAACGATATTGCCAGGTTTATTGGCGCCGCAACGCGTCAAATTGACGCTCGCGGCGAAACGATTATTCCCGGATTTATCGATTCGCATGGACATATGGAGTCGCTGGGCGACAGCCTGGAGACGCTGGATCTGCGCGGGACCAGGTCTGTCGAGGAAATTGCCGCGATCGTCCGTAAGGCGGTACAGGAACACAAGCCGGGCGAATGGATTCGAGGGCACTCCTGGGACCAGAACAACTGGACCGGAAAGCAGTTTCCCACGGCGGAGTTGATTTCGGCCGCGGCGCCGCAGAATCCGGTGTACCTCACGCGGGTTGACGGGCACGCGGGTTGGGCAAATCGCAAAGCCTTGAAGATCGCTGGAGTCACCGCCACGACGCTTGATCCACCCGGCGGCAAAGTTCTGCGGGACGCCACTGGTGCGCCCACCGGGGTGCTGATCGATCGCGCGGAAGAACTGGTGGCGGGCAAGATTCCGCCGCCCGGCGAGCAGCAGGTTCGCGAACGCCTCAGGCGTACGGCGCTCGCGTGCGCGCGCCTCGGCATCACAACGGTCCACGATGCCGGGGTGAGTCGCGAAGCGCTGGATGCTTACCGCGCACTCATTCGAGACCGCCAGCTTCCTATCCGCATCTACGCGATGATCGGCGGTGAAAGCGACCTATGGCGCGAGTTTCTGAAGCGCGGGCCGGAACTCGGCGACCGGTTGACCACCCGCAGCATCAAGCTGATGGCGGATGGCGCCCTGGGGTCGCGCGGCGCCGCGCTGAAGCAGCCGTACGCGGATGATCCGGGCGACTCCGGGTTGCTGATCCTTCACGAAAAAGACATCGAGCGTGTGGCGCGGGATGCGGTCGCGCATGGATTTCAGGTGAACACGCACGCCATAGGCGACCGGGCGAATCGCACGGTATTGGACGCGTATGCGGCGGCGCTCGGCGGAGCAAACGACCGGCGCTTCCGCATCGAGCACGCGCAAGTAGTGTCGCTCGAAGACGCGCCGTTGTTTCAGAGGTATTCCGTACTGGCCTCGATGCAGGCCACGCACGCTACGAGTGACATGCCCTGGGCCGAAGCGCGGTTGGGTCCTGAGCGCGTGAAGGGCGCATATGCGTGGCGTCGACTGCTGTCGCTGGGCGTGCACATTCCGAATGGTTCGGATTTTCCGGTGGAAGATCCAAATCCGCTGTGGGGTTTTTACGCCGCCGTGTCGCGCCAGGACCGCAACGGCAAGCCGCTGGGCGGCTGGTTTCCCGATCAGCGCATGACGCGCGACGAAGCGCTCAGGAGCTGGACCATTGAGGGCGCCTACGCGGCATTTGAAGAAAAGAGCAAAGGCTCGCTTGTTCCCGGTAAGCTGGCCGATTTTGTCGTTCTCTCCGATGACATCATGCGGATTCCTGCAGCGCAGATTCTGAAAACGCGCGTGACCATGACGGTGGTCGGTGGCGAGGTGGTGCACTCCCAATGAACGCTGCCGCGCTGTTGCTGTTATGGCTCGCCGCCGGCTCGCAGGTGCTGTTGGATGAGGTGTTTCACGCGCCAGCCGGGGAGTGGCGGTACGTACCAGTGATTTTGAAGCAGCCGCCGGTCACAGTGGACTGCGATTTTCGCGTCATTTCGGGCAACGGCGCGGTGCGAGTAGTACTCGTAAATCAAGACGGGCTGGATACGCTGCGCGGTGGAGACCGCGAACCGCTCGGATCCGGCGCATTTGCGCAGCAGGGCCAATTCAGCCGCCTGGTGAACCTGCCGGATGAGTACGCGGTGGTGCTGGAGAACGGCGGTCGCGGCCAGGTTGATGTGAGGCTCCGCGTGTCGCTGGATTTTTCAGCGCGTGGCCGTCCGCGGGCGCAGGTGCTATCGCCCGAACGGCGCTTCGCCGTAATCGTGATCAGCGCGACCGTTTTTCTGGGGATTGTGTTCTACTCGGCGCGGAAATTACTGGGCGTCATGCGGTAAGTCATCTTGCTTCGCGGTCCAAGGGTGCAAGGCAAGACCGCGAGAGGCAAGCTAACTATTAAGGACCTCTTCAGCAGTGGAGAACGCGTAACGGAGGGCATTCACCAGGTCGTCGGTCTCGCGGACGGCCTCGCGGCATGTTTCACACATCAGAAGGTGTTCTTCCACGAACGCGATGGCATCTTCGCTGGGTAACGTCCGCCGGACGTACTCATCCAACAGTTCCTCGGAAGGGTGCCAGTGGATCGCATGCAACATAAAGGCCTCGCTTCTCTTTGCGGTAGTTGGCGGCGCTCATATCTTAAAGTATCTGTGTAAAGTCGAGGCAGTTTGTTTCTTATTTGTTTTTCAAATAGCGTGAAAACGAAAAATAGATTGTCCAATGATAGGGGTTATCGGCCGTCAGCCGCCAGAAATTGACGAAGCATCCTGCCAGAAATTGCCTTAGGTTCCGGAAGGACGCGCCACCAGCGCGAGGAATTCGTCGCGCGTGGTCTTACGGTCGCGGAAAGCACCCAGCATGGCGCTGGTGACGGCCCCGGAGTGCTGTTTTTCGACGCCGCGCATCATCAGGCACAGGTGACGTGCTTCGCAGATCACGCCCACACCGAACGGGTCGATCATGGTCTGGATCGTCTGGGCAATTTCCTGCGTCATCCTCTCCTGGATTTGCAGGCGCCGCGCGAATATATCTACGATGCGGGGAATTTTGCTGAGGCCGATGACGTGGCCTTTGGGGAGATAAGCCACGTGCACTTTGCCGAAGAACGGAAGCAGGTGGTGCTCGCACAGGCTGAAGAACTCGATGTCCTTGACGATCACCATCTCGTCGTACTTCACGGGGAAGAGCGCGCCGTTCACTACCTTGCGCACGTCGGTATGGTATCCGCTGGTGAGAAAGCGCAAAGCCTTTTCCACGCGTTCCGGCGTCCGTGTGAGACCCTCGCGGTCCGGGTCGTCGACTAACTGCTCGATGATCCTACGGATCAGAGGGGCGAACGAGGTGTCCTCGATTGCGAGTGCCGGCATTTTCACGACGCGCTTCTGCTTAGCCATGGGTTTCCGATACTTCAAAGATGTTGCGCGGCGTCTCTGCGATGCGAACTTTGTCGAGCAGGGGCCACGGCCCTGGAAATACAGAGTTCCAACTGGCCTGCAACCGGGTGTAGATCTCACGCGCCAGATTTTCGGTAGTGGGCACTGTCTTCTGAAATGCGGCGCTCTCGGTGTTCAGATACTTGTGATCAAACGGGCGGAGTACTTGCTCCTCTACCAGGCGGTCGAGCGCGGCGGGATCGATGGCTCTGCCTGACCGCGGATCGAGCGGACCGCGCGCGCTGACCTCGATCTCGTAGTCGTGGCCGTGACCGTATGGGTTATTGCACTTGCCGTACAGGCCGGCATTTTCGGCGTTCGAAAGTCCCGCGGCGTGGAGCCGGTGCGAGGCCGAGAAGCGATATTTGCGCGTGACGCGGATCATGCGGTTTCCCCGAGGTAATCGACGAAGAGGTCGGGTGTCTCGTAAACGCGAACGGCGTGCAGCCGCCCGCCATCCTTGGCCAGTTGCGGCTGGAGGCGTTGCCAGATATCGATGGCGATATTTTCCGGCGTGGGCACCACGCGATCGAATGGCGGGACCTCGTAATTCAAAAAGCGGTGATCGTAGGAGGTAATGACTTCGCGGTTCACGACATCCTTGAGCTTTTTGAGATCGAGCACCATGCCGGTCACCGGATCGGGATCGCCCTCCAGCGTGATATCGACGACGTAGTTATGACCGTGTCCGTGTGGATTGGCGGCCATGCCGAACAACTCCTGGTTCTCACGGTCGGAGAGCAGGGGATTGCGGCAGACGTGGGAAGCCGAGAATTCGACGCGCTTGGTGATCAGCATTTGTGGTGCGAGCTGCCGGGGTTTGGCGGCAGGATACAATAAGATTATAAATTACCCGTCATGAAGACTGCGAGAACCGACCGGATTTTACAGGTTGCGATCGGCGCGCTGTTGGCCGCCTTTGTGTATGTGATCTTTGTTTCCCTTTACGAGCACATCGTGGTGGTCGGTGACACGGCGCCCGATTTTTCCATTACGGCCGACAACGGCCAGACCGTTACCCCGACGAATTTCGGAGGTAAACTGCTAGTGCTGAACTTCTGGGCGACCTGGTGCGCGACGTGCATTGACGAGTTGCCCTCGCTCGATCAGTTTCAGAAGCAGTTCGCGAATTCCGGAGTTGTGGTTCTCGGCGTGAGCATGGACAAAGACGAGAAACTTTACAAACGCTTTCTTTCGCGCGTGAACGTATCATTCATGACTGCGCGCGACCCGGCAAACAAGGTGAACGCCGAGTACGGCACATTCAAAATTCCGGAAACTTACATCATCAACAGCGACGGAAAAGTGCTCATGAAGATCATCAGCTCGACCGACTGGGTCGACGAAAAGATGGTGAGCTTCGTGAAGTCGCTGCTCTAAGTATGCTGCCGCCGAAAGCCAAAGAGAAGCTGGTTCAGCTACTCGGTCCGCGCGGTTATCTGGATCGCCCCGAAGATCTATCGCTTTACGAATACGACGGCAGCGTGGATAAAGCGCGTCCCGATATGGTGGTGTTCCCCCGCTCGACCGAGGACGTGGCCGCGATCGTGAAGATCAGCCGCGAGCACGCCGTGACCATCGTGGGCCGGGGAGCAGGCACCGGGTTGAGTGGCGGCGCGATCGCGCGAGAGGGCGGCATCATGATCGGCTTCGCGCGCATGAACCGCATCCTCGAGATCGACATAGCGAGCGAGCGCGCGGTGGTGCAGCCGGGCGTAGTGAATCTGGACATCACGCTTGCGGTCGAGCCGCACGGCTATTTCTACGCGCCTGATCCCTCGAGCCAGCGCGCGTGTACCATTGGCGGCAACGTGGCAGAAAACGCCGGCGGACCACATACGCTGGCCTACGGGGTCACGACCAACCACGTGCTGGGACTTGAGGTGGTGCTGCCGGATGGATCGGTGATGACTACGGGAGGCAAAGAACTCGATCTTCCCGGGTACGACCTCGCGGGGCTGCTCACGGGCTCGGAAGGCACAATGGCGCTGGTGACGAAGGTCACGGTGCGGCTGATGCGCAAGCCGGAACTTGTGAAGACCATTCTTGCGATCTACGATTCCGCCGATCACGCGGGACGAACGGTGGCCGAGATTACGGCGCGCGCCATCACGCCGGTGGCTGTCGAGATGCTCGACGGCGTCATGCTGCAGATGGTGGAGCATGCGACCCACGCAGGCTATCCGCTGGATGCGGCGGCGGTATTGCTCATCGAACTGGAAGGTTTGCGCGAAGTGGTCGAGGAACAGGTAGAGCAGATCCGGCAGGCAGCGACGGCGTGCGGCGCGCGCGAGGTACGGCTGGCGAGGTCAACCGAAGAACGCGAGCTCTTGTGGAAAGGCCGCAAGAACGCATTCGGAGCGGTAGGGCGGGTGAGCCCCACGTATTACGTGCAGGATGGCGTGGTGCCGCGGACGCAGATCGCGCCGACGCTGCGTTTTATTGGCGAAGTGGGAAAGAAATACGGTCTGACCATCAGCAACATTTTTCACGCGGGCGACGGCAATATGCACCCCATCATTTTGTTCGACGCACGCCGCGCCGGTGATCTGGAGAAGACCAAAGCTGCCGGCGAGGAGATCCTGGCGCACTGCATCTCAGTTGGCGGCTCCATTACCGGGGAGCACGGCGTGGGGATGGAAAAAAACGAGATGATGGACCGCCTGTTTTCCAAAGAGACGCTGGGTATGATGCGCGACTTTAAGCTGCTGTTCGATCCCGACAGCCGGCTGAATCCCGGAAAGGTGCTGCCTACCGGGAAAGGGTGTCTGGAAATCCGGCAGCCGGCGCTGGTTCCGGCCTCGCGGATGTATTGAGGGATAGCATTGCATTGAGATTAGACGCGATGGACAGGCAGGAATGCCTGTCCTACCATGTGAGGATAAACGCCTATGCCGATCTTCGAATACAAGTGTCAAGACTGTGGAACCAAGTTTGAGAAGCTGCTGCGGCGCTCCGCTGAAGCCACCGAGCTGGATTGCCCGTCCTGCGGCCAGAAACACCTGACGCAGGAGTTTTCGACTTTTGCGGCGCATGCCAACGGCGCCGCGGCGCACAGCAGCGAAGCGCCTGTTTGCCCCAGCGGAATGTGCAGTAATCCGGGGTTCTGCGGTCGAAACTAGATGGCCACACCGTCGGTTAACGTCAAGCTCGAAGTCACCGGTCCGGTCAGCGACGCTTACCGCGAGATCCTGAGTGCAGAGGCGCTGGAGTTCCTGGCGCATCTGGCGAAACAGTTCGAAGCCCGCCGCCTGCTGTTGCTGGAACGGCGAAGCGAGCGGCAGGCGCAACTCGACGCGGGCCGGCTGCCCGACTTTCTGGAGGAGACGGCCGAGGTTCGCCGCAGCGAGTGGACGGTGGCTCCCATTCCGAAGGATCTCGCGGACCGGCGCGTCGAGATTACGGGTCCGGTCGACCGCAAGATGATCATCAACGCGCTGAATTCGGGCGCCAGCGTGTTCATGGCGGACTTTGAAGACGCCAACTCGCCGACCTGGCAGAACAATCTCGAAGGCCAGGTCAATCTGCGCGATACCGTGAACGGGACCATCGGCTACACCAGCCCGGAAGGCAAGCAATACAAGTTGGCCGAGCGTGTCGCGACATTACTCGTGCGGCCGCGAGGCTGGCACCTGGTCGAGAAGCACCTGCTGATCGACGGAAAGCCAGTCTCCGCATCGCTATTCGACTTTGGCCTATACTTCTTCCGCAACGCAGCGAAGTTGGTGGAGAAGGGAACCGGGCCGTATTTCTATTTGCCCAAGCTCGAAAGTCATCTGGAAGCGCGGCTGTGGAACGACGTGTTTGTGTTCGCGCAAGACTACATTGGGATCCCGCGAGGGACGATCCGCGCGACGGTCCTGATCGAAACGATTCTGGCCGCGTTCGAGATGGACGAGATCCTGTACGAGCTGCGCGATCACTCCTCGGGGCTGAACTGCGGCCGCTGGGATTACATTTTCAGTTTCATCAAGAAGTTTCGCAACCGCCCGGATTTCGTGCTGCCCAATCGCGCGCTGGTCACCATGGACCGCGACTTCCTCAAGGCGTATGTAGACCTGTTGATCTAGACCTGTCACCGCCGCGGCATCCACGCCATGGGAGGCATGGCAGCGCAGATTCCGATTAAGAACGATCCCGAGGCCAACCAAAAGGCCATCGAGAAGGTGCGGCAGGACAAGCTGCGCGAGGTGAAGGCAGGGCATGATGGGACATGGGTGGCGCATCCCGGCCTGGTGCTCGTGGCCAAGGAAGTTTTCGACACGCACATGCCGCAGGCGAACCAGATTGCGGTCAAGCGCGAAGACGTCAAGATCGGGCCGCGAGATCTTCTGAAGGTTCCCCCGGGCGAAATCACAGAGCAAGGCTTGCGCCTGAATGTGGACGTCGGCATCCAATACCTGGAATCGTGGCTGCGCGGCAATGGCGCGGTGCCGATTTACAACCTGATGGAAGACGCCGCGACGGCGGAGATCTCGCGCGCCCAAGTCTGGCAGTGGCTGCGGCACGGCGCCCGCCTCAGCGATGGGCGCAATGTGAGCCGCGAATTGGTCACGCAGACGATTGCGGAAGAGTTGGCGAAGCTCAGGGAACACATCGGCGCCGGGCGCTTTGATGCAGGAAAATTCGCCGTGGCTTCGAAGCTATTCGCGCAGATGATGACGAGCGACGAGTTTCCGGAATTTCTGACCCTAGGTGCGTACGATTATCTGGACTAAGATTTAATCCGCGCGCTGGCCCGTTGCTACCATCTACAGCGTTCCGCCCGCCAGAGATTCAAGAAAAACAGGCGGCAGCGGCCAGCGGCCCACAACGCGCCGTCCGGCTTGCTCGAATACGCCGGCCGTCAGCACACCGCTGAGGTCGGTTGGATTCGGCTTCTGGTTTTCGCGTGCGATGGCATCGCGAAGCAGGGAGGTGGCGTGCTGCAGTTGACCCGCAAGCGAAATAGCGTCCGCGGAGGAACGGCACGTCACCGCAAGCCTGGCTTCAAACTGCTGCTCCTGCGGACCGAGCGACAGCCAAATCTTGTCCGCCGATGCCAGGGCGGCGGCGAATAAGCGCGTGCCTGGCGGCAAGTGGTCCGTAGTCTTCAGGCTCTCGGCAGGGATGGAAAGCCAGACCGGATCACCAGGTCTGTCGAGCGGTTGCACGGCCTGGTTGCGCGGATCTTCGAGGCGCGCCGCCGCATAACCGTCGGTGCTTACGGCTAGCGCCATCAAATTGGATTGCAGAAGAAAGAACGAAATGCGCCGCTCAGGCGTGCTGCCGGGCATGCGGCATAGGCCCTTGGAACACGTTCCCCCTTGCGCTGTAGCGTAGCGCGCGAGCTTGGTCCAGTCGAATCGGCCTTTGATGACGAGGAACTCGCCGTCCCGGCCGAAGGAGACGGCAGCCAGATCCAGGTCGCGGCGGTAATCGAAGCCCGAGTCACGCACGAACGCCTGGTACTCGGGTTCTTCCGAGGTCTTGGATGTTGAAAGCAGTTTCAGGACGCCGCCGCGGCGGAGAGTGTCGAAATCCAGAAACAGAATGATGGCATCCTGGGCCGGCAGCCGTTGCAGCATCCCGGCGGAACTCGTGGCCGCGAAACGCGCGCGCTGGTTGAGTGCCAGCCACGCCGCGCCGCCACAAAGCACCAGGGCGACGATCACCACCCACGCCCGACGAGAAAGTTTCACGAACTCAGTATCACACGGCCGCCGCGACGGTTTCGGCCGCGCGCGCTTCCTTCCACAGCTCGATGTACGGCTTGAGCTGCTGCATCATGGCGCGGAACTGATCGAGTGTGAGCGACTGGGCGCCATCGCTGACGGCCTTCTCCGGCTGCGGATGCACCTCAATGATCAGACCATCGGCGCCGATGGCCACTCCCGCGCGCGCCACTGCCGGCACCAGGCTGCGCTTACCGGTGGCATGGCTGGGGTCGAGGATCACCGGCAGATGTGTCAGTTCGTTGAGCACAGGGACGGCGGCGATGTCGCAGGTGTTGCGCGTGGCCGTTTCGAAAGTTCGGATGCCGCGCTCGCACAGCAGCACGTTGGAGTTGCCATGCGCCACCAGGTATTCGGCGGACATCAGCAGCTCTTTGATGGTGGAACTCATGCCGCGCTTGAGCAGCACGGGCCGTCCGCATTTGCCGAGCGATTTTAGCAGGGCGAAATTCTGCATATTCCGCGCGCCCACCTGCATGATATCGGCGTACTCGGCCACCATCTCCGCATCGCGATCGCTCATCACCTCGGTGATGATGGCAAGGCCTGTTGCCTCCTTGGCTTTGCGCAGCAGCTTCAGGCCTTCGAGCTCCATGCCTTGAAAATCGTACGGAGACGTGCGCGGCTTGAAGGCTCCGCCACGCAGAATGCGCGCGCCGGCTTTGCGCACCTCTTCGGCGGTTACCATGATCTGCCGCTCGGATTCGACCGAGCAGGGCCCGGCCATCACAATGAATTCGTCGCCTCCAATTTCAAGGCCATCGACTCGCATCTGCGTGCGCTCCTTCTTGAATTCCTTGCTGACGAACTTGTAAGGCGCCGAGATGCGCACCGCACGCTCTACTCCAGGCGTGGCTTCGAGCGACTCGAGGCAGTCCGTCACGTCGCCGATGCCGACCACTCCGATCACCACGCGCTCTTCGCCCTCGATCGAATGGACCTTATAACCGAACTCACGAATTCGCTCGCAAACGTGGTCGATCTCTTCGCGGGTGGCATGGGGCCGCATCGAAATAATCATGGTCGTAAACCTCCTGGCAAATAAAAAACCCACTCTTTCGAGTGGGTTGGTTTTGTTCGAACTGCTTTGTTTCTAGACCAACGCCACTCTACGCGATCTTGGTAAAGTACCAAAATCGGTAACTAAACGAGTTGGCGAAGGCCCGAGACATCGAAAAAGCAGTATAACCCTACCGTATCCATCAAGGCAAGCGGTTTTGTATCGGGAACAGATGTTACAGAATCCAAGAAGTGGCGTGGTGCATGGGATAGCAGTACCGGGCAGTACCGGCTCGGTGCAGGTCGCCGCCGGGAAGGAACATGCCTTTCTCACCGCTGACTGGCGGTATCTGGCGATGGTCAATTACGAAGTGGATCCGGTGCTGCTCGCCCCGTATGTTCCCGCGGGCACCGAATTGGACCGATT
>Ga0137394_10004071_pt1 | contig 11054 bp, 3 predicted proteins | sample czobulk116metaG_FD_108278 | JGI IMG/M metagenome (GOLD analysis project Ga0137394, IMG submission 108278) | Vadose zone soil microbial communities from Angelo Coast Range Reserve, California, USA - czobulk1.16 metaG | ecosystem: Environmental > Terrestrial > Soil > Vadose zone | place: USA... | reverse complement strand
CCGCCTATCGCGACAAGCCCGGCCGGGCGACCAGCCACTGGCTGGTCAACCCGGCCCTCGCCGAACCGTGAAAACCGCCAGCGAAACTAGCGTAACTGTCCGAATTCCTCATCGCTGGGAGCGCGGCACTCCGTGCCGCTCATGGAGTGCTGCACCGCCAAGGAAGAGCGCCACGGAGTGGCGCGCGCCCAGCAAAGACTCGTCGCTGGGGGCGCGCGACTCCAGTCGCGGTCATGGGTCCTGCACCGCCAAGGAAGAGCGCCACTCAGCGTGGAGGTTACTCCGCGCTGAGTGGCGCGCCCCAGCCATAACCCTGGTGCGCTCTTGTTCCGTCGATCAAATCACCGCACCATTGTAGTCGAACGCCAATAGGAGGGGAGCGACCCACCATGAGCAACAAGGGCTTTTCCCATATCGGCCTCTCGACCCTGGACCTCGACAAGACGCGGGCGTTCTATGAGGACGTCCTGGGGTTCAAGCCGGTCGTCGCCGACACGCTGCGCATCGCCGAAGGCGGCCGCCTGCGCCACATCTTCTTCGATGTCGGCCGCGACCAGCTGCTGGCCTTCATGGAGGCCCAGGACATGCCGGGCGTGCCGGCGAAGTACGAGGCCGGCATCAACCGCGGTCTCGGTGTTCCCGCCGCCTTCTACCACTTCGCCTTCGAGGCGGGATCGGAAGCGGGCCTCGCCGCCAAGCGAGACCAGCTGCGCGCCAAGGGTCTCGAGGTCACCGACGTCGTCGACCACGGCTGGGCCAAGTCGATCTACTTCAGCGATCCCAACGGTCTCTCGCTCGAGTACTGCTGCCTGGTCCGCGAGCTGACCGAGGACGACGCGCTCATGCAGGAGCGCGGCACCATTCCGCGCGCCGCGCTCGAGTTCAACAACGCGACCGGCGCGGAGGTCTCGCGCGTGCAATCGGCTCGCGGCAAGGTGATGGCCTGACCGAACAGAGCGTCGCAGCTTCAAGCGTACAGGGGGAACGTCATGACCACGACGATGAAGCGCCGCCGCGCCCTTCAGACTTTGGCCGCGGCGGGCGCGAGCTTGGCGTCGCCCGCCTTGGTGCGGGCGCAGGACTCTCTCGATACGCTGAAGCTCATCGTCGGTTATCCGCCGGGCGGCAGTGCCGACGTGGTCAGCCGGCATCTCGCCGAACGATTGGCGCCGGCCTACGCGCGCAGCGTCATCGTCGACAATCGCCCCGGCGCCGCCGGTCGCATCGCCATCGATGCCTTGAAGACGTCGCCGCCCGACGGCCGCACCCTGTTGCTGACGCCGGCCTCGACGGTCACGGTCTACGCCGACATCTACCGCCAGCTTTCCTACAACCCGACCAAGGACCTCGCCCCGGTGTCGCTCGCCGCGACCTTCGTGCATGGCCTGGCCGTGGGCCCGATGGTGCCGGCGGAGGTCAAGAGCCTGACCCAGCTCGCCGACTGGTCCAGGGCCAACCCCGCCAAGGCCAGCTGCGGCAATCCCGGCGAGGGATCCTTCCCGCACTTTCTGACGCTGGTGCTGGCCAAGGCGCTGGACGCGCCGATCCAGGCGGTGCCCTATCGCGGCGGGGCACCGGCGCTTGCCGACATGATGGCGGGCCAGCTTGCCGCCTTGATGCTGCCGGACGGTAGCTTCCTGCCTTATACAAAGGACAATCGCGCCCGCGTCCTGGCGACCAGCGGCGAGAAGCGCTCGCCGTTCTACCCCGATGTCCCCACCTTCGACGAGCAGGGCGTAAAGGAAATCGTGGTCTCCGAATGGTTCGGCCTCTTTGCGCCGGCCGCGACGTCGGCCGCCCTCGTGAGCCGCGCCGCCGAGGCCATCGCCAAGGTCGTCGCCAGCAAGGAGATCGCCCAAGCTTTCGCCAATCTCGGCATGGTGCCGAAGGCCAGTACCCCGGCCGAGTTGGCCGCCCTGATCAAGGCCGAAGGCGCGACGTGGGGACCGATCATCCGTTCGACGGGTTTCAAGCCGCTGGAGTAGGGGGTGCGGCGCACGCGACGAACGTCATTCTCCTTTGGCTGGCGACCTGAAAGGCCCCGTCCACCCTCATTCCGCTGCGACCCTGGTGGAAATCGTCACGACCGGTGGCGCTGCCGGAACGGAGACACTCTCGCCCTCCAGGCGAGCAGCCCCGTCGAGCCGCTTGCGCAAGGCAGCGCACATGCGCTCGACGTTCTCTCGCGTCATCAGTCCGACATGGTTGGATTTGATGCGATGAACCTCGATGGGCCCGCTGGTCAGCCGCTCCCACCCGAGCTGTCGCTCGCCCATGAACCGCTTCTCCTGGTCGGTCGCGCGGAAGAGCAGTATCGGTACCGCCAAGGGAGTCGGTCGATAGCGGCTCTGTGCTTCCATGTACGAGTCGTACAGATGGATGCCTCGAAGCTCCTCGGGAATGATCTCGTCGCGCGCGAGATGGTCGCGAATGAGAGTCCGTTGCCTCTCGAGATCCTCGGGGCTGATCTCGCCGTATGAAGGGGTCTCGTTGCCAACCAGACGGCAGATCCGGCGCGCCACGCCGCGCGCTGGTCGATGCAATAAATACTCGGCATTCCAGTGCCGGCCTTTCGAAGGAGACTGATTCGCCAGCCCTGGCGAGACGGTGTCGAACAAGACCAGAAGGCCAACCCGCTCGCCCAGATCGAGAAGCCGCCGGGTCATTTCGAAGGCGATGACGCCGCCTGCCGAATAGCCGCCCAGCAAATAGGGTCCCGTCGGCTGCACCTTCCGGATGGCTTGCAGGTATGAAGCGGCCATCGCTTCGACCGTGGACAACGGGCGTTGCCGGCCGTCGACGCCAAGGGCTTGCAGGCCGTAGAGGGGCTGGTCCTGACCCAGCGACTTGGAAAGCTCGCCGAAGATCAGAACGTTGCCGCCGCCGCCGTGAACGCAGAAGAACGGCGGACGGGCGGCATCGCCGCGGTTGATCGTCACCAGCGGCGTCCAGTCGCCTGGCTCCTGCTCGTCGGCGCCGTCGGACGTCGGCGGCGACACGGCCGAAGCAGCAATCTGTTCGGCGGAACCGGGTTTGCTGCCCCGCTTGTCAACGACCAGCTCGGCGAGTTGGCGCAGCGTCCGGGCTTCAAACAGCGCGGCCAGCGGAAGATCGACGCCGAACTGCTTGCGGATCTTGGCGAACAGCCGCACGGCTGCCAGCGAATGGCCGCCGAGCGCGAAGAATTCATCGCCGGGATCGACACTGTCGACGCCGAGCAGCTCGGTCCAGTAGGTCGCAATCTTCGCCTCGATTTCATTGGCATAACCGGTCGACGCCCCCTGTTTTGGCGCCTGGGCGGACCGCTGCCGCGGGGCGGCATGGCTGGTGGTCTCGGCGGAGAACAGACGGCGCAACTCGGGCAACGCAATCGACGATGCCACCACCCGGCGGTGGGACGTCGCCAACAGGCGCCCAAACAGCTCCGGCGCATCTGCTGCGCGGATACCGGCTGCCAGTATCTGCTGCACCAGCGGGCGCATGCCGCTGTCGCGCGACGGCGCCGGGTTGGCGACCGTAGCGGCATCGACGCAGCGCAACGTAAAGCCTTCGAACGAGGCGAGCGCATTGCCAGCGAGATCCGTGCAGACGACATCGAACGTCACGAAGCTGTTCGCCGCCTCCTTCGTCAGATGGCAGATGCTTGTGAACCGCCGCGGCAGCGGTCCCGCGAGACGCACCCGTTCCACGGACATCGGCACGAACAGCATGCCGGGGCGGGTTCTCTGCTTGACCAGGGCGACGCCGAACGTCGCGGCCATGTCGGCCATCGCCGGATGGAACGCATAGATCGAAAGATCGTCGGCGAAGCGTTCAGGCAGCTCGATCTGGGCAATTCCGCCATTTGCGCCGAAGCGCTGTGTCGCGAGATTGTGCCAGCGCCGGCCGAAAGACATCGTGTCGGCTTGGGCCGGCTCCGGCCGTTCGATCGTCGGGCCGAGCTCGTCGATGGTCGGCACGGCCAAGGCGGCGATGGGTTCGGCCGCCGGGTCGGCAAAACGGATTTGCGCGTGCGCGTGCGTCGTCCACTCCCCACCGTCGGTTTGCGCCTGGCTCGCCGGCAGGCTGCGAACCGCGAAGTCGAAGCCGTCCGGCGTTGCCGTCAGGCTCGTCCGGACCAGGCGCGCTTGACCTAGTTCGAAGGCGAGCGGCGCCACGATCGAAAGATTGGTGATTTCGACAGGGCTCTGCCGAATGGCGCCCATCGCCGCGCGCGCGACTTCGAGGTAAGCCATGCCCGGCAATATCGGCCGGCCGGCCACGACATGCTCGTCGAGCACCCAGGTGGCCCGCGGTTCGAGAACCGCCTCGAAGCAGATCTCCTTATCGGAGCAACTGATTTCGGCGCCGAGCAGGGGGTGTACCGGCGTCCGGCCGGCGAGGCTCGGAACCGGCGTCCGATAGCGTCTCGCCGCCATTCCGCTGTCGCCCCACACGCCCCAGTCGATCGCCAGGCCGTCGGGCCGGGAGGCAGCCAGTGCGTCGAGAAAGGCGTTCGCGGCGATGTAGTCGACCTGCCCCGGCGTGCCGACGCTCACGCTGGTCGACGAGAACACCGCGAACAGATCGACGCTTCCGGGCGGCAACAGCGCATTGAGCACGGCTCCGCCCGCGACCTTGGGCGACATCAGCCGGCGCGTGTCCTCCGCCGTCTTGGTCGCGAGCGGGCCATCGTCGAGCACGCCCGCGGCATGAAAGATGCCATTGATCCTGCCGAAGCGCTCCTTCACTGCATCGAGCGCCTGGCGCATCTGCCCGATGTCGGCGACATCGGCGCGCAACACCAGCAATTCCGCTCCCGCGCCTTCGATCTGCAGAAGCCGGCGCAGGCATTCGGCATCGCCGCCCGGTTCTGCCGAGGAGGCGAGTGCAGGCCACGCCGCGCGTGGCGGCAGCTCGCGGCGAGCGATCAGCGCAAGACGTCCTTTTGCCTCGGTCGCCAGGAATTGCGCGAGCTCGAGACCGATACCGCCGAGGCCGCCGGTGATCACGTACACCCCGCCTGCGCTCAACCGTGCGGGAAGCTGAACCGGCTTCATCAGCGGCGCACCGACCAGGTCCTGCACCCAACGTGCGTCGGCTCGATAGGCAACAAGTTCGTCGCGGGCACGGCTGTCGAATTCCGACAGCAGATGGTGCGCCCCGGCGACGGCAGCAGCCGGATCGCTGTCCAGGTCGACCAATTGGGCATGGACCAGCGGGATCTCGCGCGCCGCAGCACGGCAAGGGCCGAACAGCGTCGCGCGCTCAGGGTGGATCACCCGCTCGCCGGGCAGCGCCAGCGTTCCCGCTGTCGCAACCAGCAGATGGATGGCCGTCCCGGGATCGTGACGCTGCAGCGCCTGGCAAAGATGGAAAAGCGGTTCGAAGATCTCCGCCTGCGCCGCCACCGCGGCGTCGAGCGCCCATAGATAGAAGATGCCGTCGGGGCGAATTCCCTCGGCTTCGAGTTCCGACAGCAGCCGCCCGTACTGATCCGGACGGGCTGGATCGATGCTCCATGCGCCGTCCGCCGACCGGCCGAACGCCTCGCCCGCACGAATGACACCGACGACGCCGGCGCGGGCCGCGAGAGCTTTCTCGAGCGCCGGCCCGAGCGGGGCCTGGCCGGAAAAGACGAGGCAGTGTCGTTTGGCTTCGCGAGCGGCGGGAGCGAGCGGCGTGGCGCGCCATTCGGGGACATGAAACCAGTCCTCGAGGTCGGCGAGGCGAGAGATCTCGGAAGAAGCTGCTTTGGCTTCAGCGGTCGCCCGCGGCACACCGGGTTCGATCCAGCGGCGCTGCCGCTCAAAGGCATAGGTCGGCAGCGAGATCCTGCGGAAGCCGCCGGGTCCGCGAACGCGATCCCAATCGAGGTCGTGGCCGGCGATCCACAGCCGTCCGGCAGCGCCCAGCGCGAAGGCGAGGTCGCTGTCCGGTTCATCCGCCTTGCGGCACGAGGGCACGATCGAGACCGGCCGTTGACGGCCCCGCGCCATCCGCGCGAGAGCCGAAAGCGCCTGCCCGGGCCCGACTTCGACCAGCACCGCGCCCGGCTCCTTCAGGACGGCATTCAGGCCGTCGCCGAACCGGACCGTCTGCCGAAGTTGCCGGACCCAATACTCGGGCGCGGTCAGCTGGTCACCCGAGACCGGCTCGCCGGTGAGGGTCGACACGAAGGCAAGCCGCGGCGGAGACAGCCGGATCTTCTCGAGGCAGGCGCGGAAGGTGTCGAGATGCGGATCGAGCAGCCGCGAATGCGCGGCGACATTGATCCGTACACGGCGGCTTTCGACGGCTTGGGTGCGCAAACGGGTTTCGAGCGCTTCAAGATCCGCAACCGGGCCGCTCGCCGCGCACAGATCGGCGGCGTTCACGGCAGCCAGGTCGAGCCCCTCGCCGAGCAATGGGCGCAACGTCGATTCGGGCATTTGCACCGAGAGCATGCCGCCCGGCGCCATGCGCTCGAAAATCTGGCCGCGCACCACGACGATGCTAAGGGCGTCCTTCAATGTCATGACGCCGCTGATCGCGGCCGCCGCATATTCGCCGGCGCTATGGCCGATCACGGCATTCGGCGTGACGCCCCAATGGCGCCACAGCGCGGCGAACGCATATTCCAGCACGAACAGCGCCGCCAGCGCACGGACCGGCTGCTCGAGGGCCTGTGCCGCTTGTGCGTCATCGGCCGCGCGCTCGAACATGAGACTGCGCAGGTCGGCCGGGACCGTCGCCGGCATGACGCTGAAGCATTCTTCGACGGCGTCCCGGAACGCTGAAACGCGCTCGTAAAGTTCGCGCGCCGCGCCGGGATATTGCGCGCCGCCGCCCGGGAACATGAACACGATCCGGTCTTCCGCTGCCCTGACGCCGGTGACCGCCCGCCGCGTGTCGCGTCCATCGAGCGCCGCACGAAGCCCGTCGGCATCGCGCGCGATGAGGGCGCAGCGATGATCGAAGGCGCGCCGGCCGACCTGGGAGGTGAACGCGGCATTTGCCACGGTGAAGTCCGGCGGCGGATCGGCCGAGAATTGCAGCCACTTGTCGTGCAGCCGCGCCAGCGCCGGCTCCGAACGGGCCGACAGCGGCAAGATCTGCCAATCCGGCTCGGCGGGCCCCAGTTCGACGGGCCTCGCGATCGGCAGTGGAGGCTCCTCGACGATTGCATGGGCGTTCGTCCCGCCAACGCCCAACGAGTTCACCGCCGCCCGTCGCGGACTGGCCTCACGCGGCCACGGGCGGCCATGATCGACGACGTGGAACCGGCTCTTGGAGAGGTCGAAGCGGGAATTGGGGCGGCGGTAGTTGAGGCTTGCCGGTATTTTCTCATGACGCATCGCCAGCGCCACCTTGATCAGTGACGCCACGCCGGCGGCCGTATCGAGGTGACCGATGTTGGTCTTGATCGAACCGATGCCGCACGGACCACCATGGCCGCGATCGCCGTAAGCCTGGGCGAGCGCGGCAAGCTCGATCGGATCGCCCACGGCGGTGCCGGTGCCATGCGCCTCGATGTAGGTCACGCTCGACGGTTCGACATCCGCGACGGCCAACGCCTCGGCCGCCGCTCGCGCCTGCCCGTCGACGCTCGGCGCCAGGTATCCCGCCTTCTGCGAGCCATCGTTGTTGATCGCCGAGCCGCGGATCACGAGATGGATGTTGTCGCCACTCTCGAGCGCGTCCTCGAGCCGGCGGAGGACCACGACGCCGGCGCCACTTCCGAATAGCGTGCCCTTGGCATCGTCGTCGAACGCCCTGCAGTGCCCATCGGGCGACAGGATCTCGCCTTCGGCGAAACGATAGCCGCGACGATGCGGGAGCTCGATGCTGACGCCGCCGGCCAGAGCCATGTCGCAACCGCCGGTGAGCAGGCTTTGACAGGCCATATGGACGGCGACAAGCGACGTCGAGCATGCGGTCTGGACGGCGACACTCGGTCCCTGCAGGTTCAGGAGATAGGACAGCCGCGTCGGCAGGAAATCCTTGTCGTTGCCGGTGTGGCGCAGCAGAAACAGGCCGACTGATTCCAGCAACTCGGGATTGGACAGCAGGTTGTAGGCGAAATAGGCCTGCATGCCGCAGCCTGCGAAGACGCCGACCGAGCCCGCAAATCGCTCGGGCATGTGGCCGGCGTCTTCCAGGGCCTCCCAGGCGCACTCCAGGAAATGTCGATGCTGCGGATCGAGCATCGCGGCTTCGCGTGGGCTGAAGCCGAAGAACTCGGCGTCGAACATTTCCATGTCGGGCAGGATCAGGCTGGCCCGGACATAGTTGGGGTCGCGGATCGTCGCGGGACCGACGCCGGCCGCGAGCAGCTCCTCATCGGTGAGCCATCGCGTCGCTTCGCGTTCCTGATCGAGCAGCCGCCATAGCTCGGCGACGCTCGCCGCCGCCGGAAAGCGCCCGGCCATGCCGACCACCGCCACGCAGCCCGGCGGGACAGGGCCGCCGGGCGATCGGCCGGGGGAGCGATCCGCCGCGGATGTCATGACGCCACCCGCTGGAGCAGCGCGCGCCTCGCGCGCGCGCGACTGACGCCGCGGTCGATGGCGGACTCGGCCTGCGCCTGCCGCTGGCCGTCGATCAGCGCCGCCAGCATGCGGATCGTGGGCTTTCCGAACATGTCGACGATCGGAATCTCGCGGCCGGTCGCGGCGTGCAGTCGACGCTGCACCTGGATGACCATCAGGGAATGGCCGCCGAGATCGAAGAAGTTGGCGGTCCGGCTCACGCTTTGAACGCGCAGCAGCTCGCACCAGATCGCCGCGATCAGCGCTTCCGTCTCGCCCTCGGGACGGCCGGCCGCCACGCTTTCCGCCGCCGTCTCGCAGGCCGGCAGGGCGGCGCGATCGATCTTGCCATTGGGCGTCAGCGGTAGAGCCGGCAGGACAACGACACGGGCCGGCACCATGATTTCGGGCAGCAAGGCGCCGAGCCGCTGTCGCAGCGCCTGACCGTCGAGCGGCACGCCGGTGCGCGGCGTGACGTAGGCCAGCAGCGGCCGATCGCCAGCGTCGTCGTGGCGTGCGTGCACGACCGCTTCCTTGACGCCAGGCTGGCTCGCCAGGACCGCTTCGATCTCGCCGAGCTCGACACGATGGCCGCGGATTTTGATCTGGTTGTCGATCCGGCCGATGAATTCGAGCGCTCCGTCCGGGTGACGGCGGACGAGATCGCCGGTGCGGTAGAGACGGGCGGAAGAGTTGCCGGGGAGCGGATCGCGGACGAAACGCTCCTCGGTAAGCTCCGGCCGCCCGAGATAGCCGCGGGCCAGCCCGGCGCCGCCGATGCAGAGCTCGCCGGTGATCAACGCCGGACAGTTGCGGCCTGCCGGGTCGAGGACGTGCAGCGAGGTGTTGGCGATCGGCGTGCCGAGCGGCACGAATTCGCCGACCTCCTCGACATCGCAGACCGACGACCAGACCGTCGTCTCGGTCGGGCCGTACATGTTCAGGAGCTTGCCCCGTACCAGCGAGCGCAGCTCCTTGGCGAGCGCAACGGGCAGCGCTTCTCCACCGACCAGAACGGCATCCAGGCTGGCCAGCGCCGAGCGTCCCGACGCATCGGCGACGAGCATCGATGCCATCGACGGCGTGCACTGCAGATGCGACACGCGATGGGCCGCGATGTCCTGGGCGACGGAGGCGCGCTCTAGCGGCCGCTTGTCTCCTGCCGCCGCATCCATCAGTTGCTTCAGCCGCGGCAGCGACTCCAGGACTTGGTCGGTTGCCACACCGAAATCGATCAGACAGGCGATCTCGTCGACGCCGATTGCGGTCAGCCGGGCCACCATCCGGCGGCAGCGCTCGACTGTGCCGAACAGGCCGCTCGCCGCAAAGTAGCGCTCGAAGGCGTGATCGAGGATTGCATCCATTTCGGCGTCGGACAGCCCCGCGGCATCGAACGGATCGGTTGCCTGTCGGCCCGCCGCCGTCGCGCGTTCGACGAAGGTCGGGAAGCTCCACGCGGCAAGCCTGATCAAATCGATTGAAGTGCGCAGATACTCCTTCATGGGCTGGCGCACCGTTTCGCGGACGAGGTCATCCGATTCGCCAACGAAGGCATGCAGCATGAGGGTGACATGCCCGTTGCCGACGTGTCCGGCCTGTTGCCAGGCAAGCCGATAGGCGCCGATCTTCTTGGCCAGATCGTCGGCCGACTGACCGAGCAGATGGGTCAGCAGACCGCAGCCGAGCTCGCCGGCCTGCCGGAAGGTTTCCGGGCTGCCGGCCGCCGTCAGCCAGAGCGGAATTTCCCGCTGCACCGGTCGGGGGAGCGTGCCGATTTCGACCGTCTCGCCCTTGGGATTGCGCAGCGGCACCTTCTCGCCGCGCCACAGCCGCCGCAGCGTGTCGACGCCCGAGATCATGATGTTCTTGCGGTCGGCGAAGGCGTCCGGGGCGATCACGAAATCATTGGGCTGCCATCCCGAGGCGAGCGAGATGCCGACGCGGCCGTTCGACAGATTATCGACCAGCGCCCAGTCCTCGGCCGCGCGGATCGGATTGTGCAGCGGCAGGACGCAGCTTCCGGCGCGGATCGCCACGCGCTGGGTGACCGCCGCGATCGCCGCACTTGTGATCGCCGCATTGGGATAGAGGCCGCCGAAAGCGTGGAAGTGGCGCTCCGGCGTCCACACCGCCGCGAAGCCTTCGCGATCGGCGAATTTCGCGCCTTCGAGCAGAAGACGGTATTTATCCGCGCCGCCCGAGGCCTCGTCGCTCGCGAAGTAGAACAAGCTGAAGGCGGGGCCTGCCTCGGTGTGGGCGTCGACGCCCGTCGCGTTCGAGTGCAGCACCACCGTGAAGCCCCGCGCCAGGGTCCACAGCAGTTCGAGCACGGAAATGTCGAACGACAGGCTGGTGACCGCGAGCCAGCGTCCGCCGTCGCCGTGCGGTACGCGGGCGTCCATGCCGGCAAAGAAATTGAGCACATTGCGGTGCGTGACCATCACGCCTTTCGGTCGACCGGTGGAGCCGGACGTATAGATCACGTACGTCAGGTCGTCGGGCGAGCCGGCCGCACGGTCGAGGCCGGCGCCGTCTGCGGCAGCGGTTGGCGTGCCGATCGCGCTG
>Ga0137394_10004070_pt1 | contig 11054 bp, 10 predicted proteins | sample czobulk116metaG_FD_108278 | JGI IMG/M metagenome (GOLD analysis project Ga0137394, IMG submission 108278) | Vadose zone soil microbial communities from Angelo Coast Range Reserve, California, USA - czobulk1.16 metaG | ecosystem: Environmental > Terrestrial > Soil > Vadose zone | place: USA... | reverse complement strand
TCCCGGCCGGATCTGCACAATTGCCGCGCCCTGCATCATTCCACCTTCCATTGCTGGAAACGTGAACGTGCCCGCGGGCACCCCGTTTGTAACAAAGAACCCAGATGGGACCATCGCCATCACGGGGAGTACTGCAGCAAACCTCGACGCTCGAGTACCGTCGCAATACCTCGGACTTGCGAATTCTCGCGGATTCTTCGCGTTCCAGGACGGCAGTTCAACGTACCACGGCCTGCAGTCCACATTGAGCCACCACTTCACGGGCAGCCTCTATTTTCAGGCGGCCTACACCTATTCGAAGTCCATTGATAATGGCTCGGGCTCGGTCTTCGGCGATGAGCTAAACGGTTTGACTCAGTACGGCAACCTCCTGAACCCGAGCGGTCAGCGTGCAGTCTCGGATTTTGACCGCCCACACCGTTTCGTCGTTAGCTACAACTATGACCTGCCGGTTGCGAAGTTGCTCCGCGCTCATGGGCCGAGCAGGTTGGTGAGCGGATGGGCTGTCAATGGGGTGAGCACGTTCCAGTCGGGGACGCCAATCACGGTCTTTGATGGCTCAACCTTTACGCTCCAGGATCTCGATGGCATTAACGGCACGAACTTCGCAGCCCTTGCGCTTGGCGCGACCTTGGCCTCGGCCATCCCTTCTGGCGGTGTTGAGAGTCGCCTCGGTTCCTTCCTTAACCTGAACGCGTTCACACCCGGCGGCAACTGCGTGAACAACCAGAATGCTCTGGTGCCTTGCCAGATCAACGGCGCGGCCAACCCGGCGGCCGCTGGCGCGGCGATAGGAAACGTTGGGCGCAATACCTTCCGCGGCCCCTTCCAACAGAACTGGGACCTATCCATCACCAAGAATACGAAAGTCACGGAGGCCACATCGTTGGACTTCCGCACCGAGTTCTTCAACGCTTTCAACCACCCGGTATTCTCGGGTCCACAATCCGGCGGCTTCGGATCTGCCACCGGCAATTTGGGGCTGGTCAACATCGCAAACGGATCGAGTGCGATCTTGTCGACGGCAAACCGTCCGCGAATCATCCAGTTCGCGCTGAAGTTCAACTTCTAGTGCCTTTCGATTCGTAGTCCCATCGTTGCTTTTGGCTCCAACGAAGTATTGGAGCCGGAAGCTCTTGGGCCAGAACCGGCGGACCGAGCCCGCCGGTTCAGCCGGTTTCTCTGCAAGTTGTCTTATCCGGGCCACTTTGGAAAGGGAGCAAGAAAAACAAATGGATACAGCTAATCAATTTCTACCTACTGAAGAAACATTGGTAAGAGCGTTGATGCGTGCGAACTCCAGGACCTCGTTGGAGAGAGTGGGCATCCACGTTTCGCGCAACGGACTGGTAATCACTCTATTGCTGATTGGCGTTCTTAAATTTACGGCCGACGAGGCGCAAGGCATCCAGCCCTTGGTGGCGAACAGTCCCCTGATGTTCTGGCTCTATCGAATCTTCAGCCTCCAGGGCGTTTCGAATCTGATCGGACTGATTGAAATCGTCGTTGCCCTGCTTATCGCCTTGCGGCCGTGGTCGGCAAGGCTCTCTTTTATCGGCAGCATTGGTGCCGTCATCACGTTTATTGTGACGGTCAGTTTTCTTTTCTCGACACCCGGAGCCTTTCACTTCTCAAACGGCTTTCCCTTGTTAGGCAATGCTGGCCAATTCTTAATCAAGGATCTCGTCCTCCTAGGTGCATCGATCTGGACTGCCGCAGAAGCGCGCGGCGTGAGCTAGTTCATTCCACCGCCTCTGATTCGATCTCGACGATTCTGAAACCTTTATTGGATTCGAGGCTCTCATTCAATGAACCACTGACTTTCGTCAGTGCCAATGGCACCTCGAAATCGCGACAAGGACTAACCAAGTATGAGACCCCTCGCGCAATCATCTGCACGAAACCGAACGACCATCGGGATGTCATGTCGGAGAATCATGCAATGCGCGCTCTTGATGATGAGTCGGGCGTTCCTCATAGCAACTCGTATTTTGCGAGTTGCTGGTTACTAAATTCCTCGCTCAACCGCTGCCGACCTCCGCATCGTGGTGAGATCGAGAGGATGTCAGGTCTGGGTCGAAAGTGGATGAGACACGGAAAGCCAACGTCCTCCGCATCGGTGAAAGTCCTTACTTGTTTTCGCTTTGTCGGTCCCCTCTAGAAAAGGCAGGGTGCCAATGCCACTTTGCGGAGTCCCACCAAGAAATTGGCAAACTTCTCAGACACACCGAATTTGACATCGTCCTCGGTCTAAACGCGCTGCACGGCGTATCTGAAATCCTGGCTTTACTGGCAGGTTCGCGCGTAAGCATGTTTCACAGAATTCCCGTTGAAGAAGGTTGTTGGTGGTGCGGCTGCTTTTCGGCCAAATGAATTCACTTGTGTTTTTTTGCCGAGATCGTTAAGGGCATATCACGGACGCCTCGTTGAGCGCGCTCGCAACGACTTGAATCCTATCTGCACAGTCTAGAATAAGTCCGCTTTGGCATCATTTAGCGGTTTCATCCTCAGTGCGTTTTGCATTTCCATACTCCCGGACTTCCGAAACCTTTATGCGAGTTACGACTCCTACCTATTGCAGGCATTACTTCTATCTGTGCGGCCGGCGTGCGCGATGACCTGGCTTCGGCGCAACTCAAGAGGAAATGACTGCGGTGATGGGTCGTTAGCGACGGAAAGTACGATGTTTGTTGAAATTAGTGTCGGGCTTCATCGGTGCGCCAGCACCACCCGATACTGCAGGAGGAAAGAAAGTGATGGTTCCAAAGTTTCTAGTACCCGACAACGCCACGTTGGTAGTAAGCGCGAGTCTTGAAGAGAGATTGGTGGACGGTCCAACGCAAAGAGCCCGGATATTCGTGAGGGAGTCCACGCGTGGTGGACTGACACCGCGTAAGAGACTGTTCGCGGAGGCGATGCTGGAAGACAGCGCAACCAAACCACGCCGCCGCCTGAGTGATTTTGTTGTTTCCGCAACCGTGCAATCACTTCTTTTAGCGACACTGCTTTTGCTTCCGCTTTATTTCACCCGAGCGATCGATGTCCATCAGTTCAATAAGACCCTGCTCGTGGCGCCTCCTCGTCCGGCGCCGGCGCCACGACGCGCGCTGGCACGGTCGGTCGCGTCGAAACCGAGAGTGATGTCTGTAGCAGGAAAGTTACTGATGCCCAGGGCTATACCGCATAAGGTCGCTGGTCTTACGGAACAGCCGGACGAAAACGACGCAGCAGCTGCGATTGTCCTCGGCGATGGCGTTCCGGGCGGGGTTCCTGGTGGACAGCCCGGTGGAGTGATCGGCGGAGCCCTCACCGGCGCGGCCCCTCCAGCTCCGGCCGCAATCAATTCGGCACCGAAGCGCCCGATTCGCGTGGGCCAAGGAGTAAGGGCTCCGCGACTCATCCTTGGGCCCCAGCCGGTCTACCCGGTCCTGGCCCGACAGGGCAGAATCAGCGGCGCGGTGGTAATTGACGCGGTGATCGACACCCAAGGAAACATAGTCGAAATGAGGACGGTTTCCGGACACCCGATCCTGGCATTGGCGGCCATGGAAGCGCTTCGCCACTGGAAGTACGAGCCGACCATCTTGGGCGGCGAGGCCATCCCCGTCGAGTTGCTCGTGACTCTTACGTTCGTTCCACAAGGCGTCCAGGGCTAAGGAACATGAGAAATACACAGCGTTCACTTCCCAGAATGTTTTGGATTTTCAGCCTATGCCTGGCATTGCTTCCTTTCTCTACAAACGCCGTGGAGATTAGGTCCCTTCTTCGGTACGCGATGATTCTCGCTCATAGAAGCAACTCCGAACCATCAGCTCAAGTTGCAGCGAGGCACTACCGCACGGCAATGAATACGGACGACGGGAACGGCTGGCCAAAGATGGTTGGCGAGAAGGGTGTTTTAGCCTTCGCGGCTTCTAGCGAGCGGACGGGCGTCGCGGTGGATACGATCGACCGCAACTACTTCGGAAGAGGCTCCGTGGAAAGCACCGCAAGAGTCTCGGAGATGAGTTCCGCGGTGATTCCTTTTCAGCTCGCGGATAGTCTAATCTACATCCAGGCAAGCATAAACGGATCGCACCCGCTTTGGATGATGTTGGACACGGGTTCGAGTGTCACTGTTTTCGATGAAACCGTATCGAAGATGCTGGGGATTCCGTTTCCTGACGAAGGGAATGTTGATGGACCCGGGCAAGGGTCCGTACAAAAGTTGGCATTTGCCAACCACGCCACCCTGATGTTTGCGGGGGAAGAGCTGGGAGATCAAACGGTGGCGACGCTGCCTCTGGAATGGTTCTCGCGCGAAGTGGGCCGAAGTACGGATGGATTCCTCGGCTCCAATGTATTCCGCAACTATGTCGTTGAAATTGACTACGCAAACCAGGTGCTCCGTTTCCACGATCCGGCAGGCTATTGTTATTCCGGATCGGGTCAGCGTTTGCCACTCCAGTTCATCTGGAACGACATACCGACCGTACACGCGGAGGTTGTAGCGCAAGACGGTAGAGCAATCGACGGTGTCTTTTTGGTCGACTCAGGTGCGACCACCGCTATTTGGCTTACAAAAGCATTCAGCGAGGCTCATCCAGAGATTCTATCCGCGCAGGACACGGTCGAAGTGCCAAAGGTGGTTGCCGTAGGAGGTGAGTTAAGTGCTCGGCTCGGACGCGTGCAGGCCATTAGGCTCGGAGGATTCGTAGTTTCCATGCCACTCACGCAATTTTCCCAAAATACTTCGGGCATTTTTGCGGCTCCCGATATTGCCGGGACCATCGGTGCGCAAATGCTGCGCCGATTCACCGTCATTTTTGACTACCCGCACGGACAGATGATTCTCGAACCAAACGAGCACTTCGGCGACCCATCCTAAATAAGGAAGAAAACGCACCAAATTATCAACGGCTTAAGGAAGCAATTAGGTTCGGCCTTGCCCAACTTGCAGATTTCCAAGGGGGTGCGAAGTTCCATCCTCGAATTTTGGAAACCTTTCTGTGATTCGCGACTCTCATGCAATGCAGGCAGTCGGACTTGCGGCGAGTTGAGGGAATCAAAAAAAGGCAATTCTCATGAAGGTAGCAATCGATTTTCGTCGCGCAGGCAGCGCATTTAGGCATGAGACCTTTGGGCTGACGCGCGATTCACAACGCAAAGTGCAACGTTTATTGACCAAGAAAACGCCGGACTCTCGACCCGAGAATGGCTCGGGAGATTTGAAGCGCCACAAACCCGATAGCTCATCGTTTCGCGAAGCCATCCGGCTAGCTCAGCAGGGCGACGCAGCTGCCTTCGAAATTATCTATCACCAACACCGCGGACGGGTGTATGCGCTTTGCCTGCGCATGCTTCGCGACCCAGTTGAGGCAGAGGATCTGGTTCAGGAAGTGTTCGTACAGCTATTCCGGAAGATTCATACCTATCGTGGCGAATCTGCGTTTTCGACTTGGCTGCATCGTTTGACGGCTAACCTCGTGTTGATGCATCTGCGCAGGAAGAAGCCGATTTCTACATCACTCGACGACATCAGCGGAAGCGAAGAAGAGGACGCCAAGCCCCGCCAGGAAATCGGCAGGCCAGATCCGCGGCTCAGTGGCTTGCTTGACCGGGTCAACCTCCAGTCGGCAATCGATCAGTTGCCGGAGGGCTACAGGGAAATATTTATTCTCTACGACGTCCAGGGTTACGAACACAGCGAGATCGCCAAGATTCTTGGACGTTCCATTGGTAATTCGAAGTCTCAATTGCACAAGGCCCGCAAGCGTTTGCGCGAACTCCTTCAGGGGGTGCGGAGCTTCCATGCGCGACGGGATCGCGAGACAACAGACTGCTCGCTCGCGCTTGCCGCCGGTTACTAGCCTCGGGGAGATCTCCACGAAACAGGAAATAGGACGCATCATGAAAGATAGCATAGCCACGACTCGCGCTTTGTCCGCTCAGCTCATCTTTTTCCTGCTCTTTGGCGCTGCCGTGTTCGACTTCCAGAGACCTGCTTCCGCCCAATCCCTCGTCTCAAACGACGTGAAGCGCGACACACAGGGCCAGCCCATTAAGCGGGATCAAGTCGTCCATATCGACGTAAATCTGGCACTCGTCAATGTCACCGTCACCGACCCGTACAACCGAATCGTCACAGGTCTCGAGCCCGATGACTTCCGCGTCTTCGAAGACAACATCGAGCAGGAAGTCGTGAATTTCTCCTCTGAGGATGTTCCCATCTCGATCGGTGTCATCTTGGATCTCAGCGGCAGCATGGCCAACAAACTTGGCAAGGCCAAGGAAGCGGCCTTCCAGTTTTTCAAAACTGCCAATCCAGAAGATGAGTTCTTTCTGGTCGGTTTCAACGAGCGCGCCCAACTCCTAAGTCCGTTCACCAACGATGTCGAGGACTTGCAGAGCCGCATGCTGGCAGCCTCTGCGAGGGGCAAGACCGCCCTACTCGATGCCATTTATCTGGGACTCAGTCAGATGCGAGGGGCGCATTCCGGCAAACGAGCCCTGCTGATCATTTCTGACGGTGGCGACAATAGTAGCCGCTACAGCGAGAAAGATATCAAGCGGTTCGTGCGAGAAGCGGATACTCAGCTGTATTCAATCGGCATCTTTGACCCGTTCGATTACCGCAGCCGCACACCAGAGGAACTCAACGGGCCCACGCTGCTCAACGACATGACGGAATTGACTGGCGGACGCGCGTTCACGGTAGAGAATCTAAACGACCTGCCGGACATCGCCGCAAAAATCGGTGCGGAGTTACGAAACCAATATGTCTTAGGCTACCACCCGAGTAATAAGGCCCATGACGCTCGCTGGCGCAAAATCAAGATCAAGCTACGGGCTCCCAAGGGACTTCCGCCTCTCAGCGTCTACGCAAAAACGGGCTACTACGCGCCTAATCTCTAAGGCTCGCGCGGATGCATCCATCTTAGAAATTTCGGAAACCTTTGGGCGCCTCGCGACTCTCATTCTACGGATGGAGCACCGTTGTCACGGCGTTCGAGACCGCCTCGGGGATCACAGTAACGGCTAGTTTCCCCAGGACCCTCAGCGAGATTTGTGATTCATGAGGCGCAAAGAGTACCGGACGGTGTTCCGCATCTCATTCTAATCGACGGGAGATTTTGAAAATGACAAAAACGACAAAAGCCATGCTCGCAGGTGCGGCGTTCGCGGGATTGTTCGCCGGAACCGGAGCAGCGGTTAGGGCTTCGACCCTGCTTCCCTCGCTGAAGACCTCTTTCAGCGCTCAGGACCAGGGCCAGGATCAGGACCAGAAGAGCGACAAGAAGGTCAAAGAAAAGCACGCATGTAAGGGACACAACTCTTGCAAGGGCAAGGGTGGTTGCAAAGCCAGCGACAACGGCTGCAAAGGCAAAAACTCTTGCAAGGGCAAGGGAGGTTGCGCTACCGACGGCTCCAAGCCACCCCAGGAGTAGATCGGAATCGCACGCCGTCCGATGCGGAGGGCCGGGAAATTTGACCTTGGCCCTCTTTCCTTCCCCTAGGGGCGGAGAAAAATATGCCGGAAAATCGCTTTAATGGGTTCACGAATTACGGGATTGGAATTGGCCTGCGCGCTCCACACTACGAGCATATTCTCTCTCGGAAACCCGTTGTCGGCTGGTTTGAAATCATCTCTGAGAATTTCATGATCGACGGCGGACGGCCGCTGCACATTTTGGATCAGATCCTCGATCAATACAAAGTCGTGCAGCACGGCGTTTCGATGTATTTCGGGTCGGCAGAGAAGCCGGGTCGCGACCACCTGCGCCGCTTGAAGGACCTGGTGAAACGCACAAATACTCCCTGGCTTTCCGACCACCTTTGCTGGGGCAGCGTCGATGGTCGCTACACGCACGACCTCCTCCCCATGCCGTACACATTTGAAGCTGCACGCCTCACGGCTCAGAAGGTTCGCGAAGTGCGGGACTTCCTAGAAATCCCTATTGCCGTCGAGAACGTGAGCAGTTATGCAGAATTTCATGTTTCGGAAATGACCGAATGGGAGTTCCTCAACGAAGTCGTGGAGCTGGCGGATTGCGGAATCCTTCTAGATGTAAACAATATTTACGTTTCCTCCCGTAACCACAACTTCGATCCATTCACGTACGTAAACAGCGTGGCTGCCGAGCGCGTGGCGCAAATCCACATCGCCGGCCATTCAAAATTCAAGAAATACCTCCTCGATACCCATGACCATCCTGTTCTGGATCCCGTTTGGAAACTCTACGAGCGAGCCATCCAACGCGCTGGCCACACTGCGACGCTCCTCGAATGGGACGACAGCATCCCGTCTTTTCAGGAAGTTCACAATGAAGCGATGAAGGCCAACCGCTTCCTCGTCGACACGACTCTGGCGGTGGCGGTATGAAGCTCGTCGCACTTCAGCGGGCCGTTGCCCGCGCCGTCATGCAACCCCTCACGCCGTCTGAGCGCATGCGGCGTACGGCGCCTGGCGGAGGGCGCATGAGCGCTTACGCGGCCCGATATATCAAGCCCAACGACCGCCTCACTTCCTTTGAACGGCTCGAGATCTACAATCGGCAATATTGGCTTCGTGTTCTCGACAGCATGGCTGAGGACTTTCCAGGCTTGCGCGCCATTCTCGGCCAGCGGCGGTTTGAAGACATGTGCCGTGCCTATCTCACGGAGTGCCCTTCGCGCTCATTCACGCTGAGAAATCTGGGCGCAAGGCTAGAGGTCTGGTTGCAGTGCAACCCCAAATGGATACGAGGTAAGCAGACTCTGGCGCTGGACATGGTGCGCTTGGAGTGGGCGGACATCCGAGCATTCGATGGTGGCGCGGAACCGGCGCTCTGCCTGGAAGATCTGAGTGGTATTTCCGTGTCGGGCGCCCGCTTGCAACTCCAGCCCTACGTACAACTTCTGGAACTCCACTACCCAGTGGACGATTTGGCAATCCAACTTCGAGAGAACCACGAGCGCGCGGATTTCGCAAGCAATGTGCTCATGGAAAATCGGAAGAGTGTAAGAGTCGGACCTGTCGCCGCTCTTGAGCCAAAGCAAATCTTTGTTGTTGTTCATCGGATTGATTTCTCCGTGTACTTCCGCCGCATCGAACGCGAGGAGTTCGCGTTGCTCTCCGCGCTGCGCAGCGGAAAAACGATCGAGCGCGCGATTGAACTAGCCTTTCAACGCAGTTCGATTCCCGAGTTTGATCGTGGAGGATACGTTCAACACTGTTTTCAGACGTGGGCAACTCTGGGTTGGTTCTGCCGCCCGGAAGAAATAAATGCGCGGCGACAAAGCTGTGAGAAAAGAGTAAGGACCTAGACCATGAATAAGCTAGTTACAAGAGCGCGGCAGTGGCATGATCAGTTCTTCGCTTTAGTCTCTTACCTGCAGTCGCCATTCCTCTTATTTGTGCGGCTCTACTGGGGATGGCAGCTCGCTCAGAGCGGCTGGGGCAAGCTCCATCATCTGTCCAATGTGACGGAGTTTTTCGCCAGCCTTGGGTTGCCGATGCCCACGCAAATGGCAGTCTTTATCGCTTGCGTCGAGTTCTTTGGTGGCATCTTTCTCGCTTTGGGTCTGTTGTCCAGAATCACGAGCCTCGTACTTACCGTCAATCTAACTATGGCTTACGTACTCGGGGACCGGGAGGCTTTGCTCTCATTCTTCTCCGATCCGGACAAGTTTATTGCTGTGGCTCCCTTCGCGTTTCTTATCGTCTCTCTGATCGTGCTGATTTTTGGTGCGGGCAGGATCTCGCTGGACACCGTGCTGGCATTTTTCTATGGCCCTACACGTGTAAAGCAGGCGAATTCAGTTACCGCCTGATCGCGCGCTCTTTAGCAGGAAAGCTTTTCATGGTTATTCAATGCTCCGAACCCTTACGGTAGGCTTCTCCGGCCGCGCAGTGTCGATCGCGCTCCTTTTCCTCCCTTCTTTCTGCCTTGCGGCAACGGCGGGCGAGATGACTTCGAGCCTGTTGATCGGAAACGCTCGCGTCGACATCATGATCGAACGAACCACCCTGCCCCTGCCGGTGAAGGACATTTTTCGCTGGGTCAAATCGGCCGCTGAGTCCGTGACGACCTATTACGGCCGCTTTCCTGTGTCTCAAGTCTTGATTCGGATCACTCCCTTCGAAGGAAGAGGTGTCCGCGACGGTATGACCTTTGGTTATCGAGGCGGGCGGATCACCATACGTGTCGGCAGAGACACTTCTCCTTCGGAGTTTGCCGCTGACTGGATGCTGACCCACGAAATGGTCCACCTGGCTTTTCCTTCCGTGGACGAAAAGCACCATTGGATCGAGGAGGGGATCGCCACCTACGTCGAACCGATCGCTCGCATTCGCGCCGGACACCTTACGGCAGACCAGATGTGGCTGGACCTTGTTCGGGACATGCCCCAAGGGTTGCCTCAGGTCGGAGATCGAGGGCTCGATCGCACACACACCTGGCGGAGAACCTATTGGGGAGGAGCGTTGTTTTGCCTGCTAGCTGACGTTGAGATTCGCCGCCAGACAAACAATGCGCAGGGCTTGGAACACGCTCTGCGCGGCATTCTCGACGCTGGTGGTGACATCCGCAAGGAATGGAATCTCCAGAATGCGCTCGCGGTCGGAGACCACGCAGTCGGCGTGAGTGTTCTTCAACCGCTTTACGCAAAAATGAAAGACAAGCCGGTGAGCGTGGACCTGCCTACCTTGTGGTCGCAACTTGGTGTCCAATCGGATGGCGCCATTGTCCGCTGCGACGATGGTGCCACACTGGCTGCGATCCGCCGGGCGATCACCACGGCGGAATCCAACAGGGTCAAGGAGCATTCTTTGTTTCCCAACCCTGCAGCAGTCTTTGCAGGGCGTGCGCGGGGCCCGGCGTGATTAGTTTGGCGAAGTGAACCGTGACTCGGAGTGGCATAGCTTCGTGACTAAGAAAACAGGACTACAGGCTGCTCAGTCGAAACGAGTGCGTGTGGCCATCGCGCAATCCGCTCCCGTCTACTTTGACAAGCGAGCCAGCCTCAGGAAGGCTCTCGATCTCATCCAGCAGGCGGCCAAGCGGGATGCAGGGCTCGTTGCGTTTGGAGAGACC
>Ga0137394_10004069_pt1 | contig 11056 bp, 4 predicted proteins | sample czobulk116metaG_FD_108278 | JGI IMG/M metagenome (GOLD analysis project Ga0137394, IMG submission 108278) | Vadose zone soil microbial communities from Angelo Coast Range Reserve, California, USA - czobulk1.16 metaG | ecosystem: Environmental > Terrestrial > Soil > Vadose zone | place: USA... | reverse complement strand
TCATCGAGACCTTTCCCTCTTTGACCAACTCGCGCAAAGGCATAATGAAATCAGTAGGCGGCGTGAAATTTGTCTTCACGTTCAAACCCGCCTCGATGGACTGTCGCACCGCGTCTTTCATATCTGCCGCGACAGCATGCTTGTCGTAAAGGAATTCGACGGCCGCGCTGTCGGATACTACATAGCCTTTGAAGCCAAAGTCATTACGCAGCCGCTCGGTTAACCAGTATTTGCTGCCGGTGACGGGGATGCTGTCGTAATCATTGTAAGAACTCATGATTCCGAGAATTCCTGCCTCCTTGATGACGGCTTTGAACGGCGGCAAGAAAATGTTCTCAACTTCGCGAGGGGAGGTTTGCGGATCGGTGCGCGACTGTCCTTCTCGTGCGCCCTTGTTGTTGCTGTAGACCGCGAAATGTTTGGCGGTAGATGCGACGGTCAGGTTTTCCTGTAGTCCCTTTGCCATTTCTACGCCGAGGCGTGAGGCGAGGTATGGGTCTTCGCCGTAAACATCTTCGATTCGTCCCCAGCGTTGGTCGCGTGCCACATCCAAAGTCGGCGCGTAGATGTTTGTATATCCCAACGCCCTGGCTTCCTTCCCCGTGATCTGTCCAATCTCCCGAACGAGCGCCTTGTCCCACGTGTGTCCCTGACTAAGCTCGGACGGGAAGCTGGTCGCGGTGGAAAACGCAACGCCCCGGAGCCCCTCGTTGGTGAAATCAACAGGAATGCCGAGGCGCGTTTCCTCGATGAAGAAACGCTGCACTTCATTCATGGCCCAAATATGCTTCTTGATATCGCGCGCGTAGATGCTGCTCGCGCCCGCAGCCCAACCGTTCAAGTGTTCATCGATGTTCGCAATGCCGTCTTTCCAAACCTGATTCTTCCAGGCAGGCGTGGGCAGCTCATCCTTCAACACGCGGGAGTAGCCGTAGAGCGTGGCTGTTTGACAGGTCTTTTCGTCCAACGTCATTTGTCTGAGCAAGTCGTCGATGCGTTTGTTAACGTCCGCTTTCGAATTTTCATAAACGTCCATGCGGCCATTCTTATTCAGATCGGTCCATCCACTGTGATAGATATCTTTCCTGGCGCTCGATTGTTCTTGCACGGGCAAAGCAAGATTGAATACGCTCAGCAGAATTGCGACTAGAACAAGATTTACCGTTGGCATTGGTTGATCCTTACCTCTCTTAAAAACGCTTTCACCTGTAGTCTGATAGAACGATCCACGGACTAACACGAAAGTTCACGAAGTTTAGAGTTGCTAGTGTGATTTAGTGGATCGTTGTCGCTTTGGATTAGAGACTACTTCAAATTCAGTCAGATGTTCACTAGCACCACGCTTTTGTCTCGCCCCGGGGATTCACCGCTTACGCGACTTTCTTCCGTAACCAAGTTCCGCTCCCCCGGAAATAATGTGGTCCACTCCTGTCGTGAACGTCGCTTCGGCCGCAATAAACAGACAAAGCCTGCCAACCTCTTCAATCGTTCCCATTCGGCCCAACAACTGTGCTGCCTCTCCTTCGGTCCGGCACTCATCAGGCCCGGGCGAAGCGTCGATCGCTTCTTGCCATAGAGGTGTATAGATGTTTCCGGGCGAAACCGAATTGACCCGCACGCCGTGCTTAGCTTCGTCGATTGCCAGGGCTTTAGTAAACGCCGTGATTGCTCCTTTGGTCGCGACATAGGTGGTGGCATGTAACTGGCCCATCGTGGCAACCAGGCTCGACATGTTAATGATATTGCCTTGCGTTTGACGCAGATGGGGCAGGGCAAACTTGCAGGCGGCGAATATGCTTACTAGATTTAACTCCAGCAGATCACGAAAATCCGCAACCGAGAAATCATCCATGGGCCTGTGCGAGGGATGCCAGCCGGCATTATTGATTAGACAATCAAGCCGGCCGTCCTGCGCGATAGTGGTGTCGATCATGTGCTGAATGTCTTCAATCTTTGAAACGTCGCAGCGAACGAAGTGTGCTTCGCCAGGACCGAGTCGATTTGTTTCATTAGCCAGCCGTTCACCTGTTTCTTGTGAACGCGCGCAGAAGACCACCCTTGATCCGGCAGCGACGAAAGCTCGCACGCAGCCTTCGCCGATGCCCTTGCTACCACCGGTGATGATCACTACTTTGTTTGTGTAGCTCATGAATAAGGTCTTGCGATATCGGGTGACTCGCAGCACCAAAGGCGCGAAATGTAAAAGCCTGGGCCCATCGGCCCAGGTCGAATGCTCGATGTTACCAAGCGCTGAAGGCGCGAGATGAAACTGGCGCGGTTAGTTGTCATCACTGAACAACGCTGAAAGCGTTCGCTAATTCGAAACCAGGGTTGCGCTTTGGCAACCCTCAGTATGCGCATGCCGAGTGTCTCTAAGACGCAACTCTGAAGGAGTTGCGTCACGCTTCGCTAAAGGAGACCGTCGCAACTCCTTCAGAGTTGCGAAGAATCTCTTGCGGGTTTTTTGAACCCAGGGCTTCAAAGCAAACCCTGGGCTGAAATTAGCCAACGCTTTCAGCGTAATTCGAAACCCCGATTATCGCGTGCCTCTCACCTGCCGGGCACTTCCGTTATCTTCCGCGCATACTGATCAAACAACCCGAGGTAATACGTCCGGGCCAATTCTTTCTCGAGAGGGTCCAGAGCCGCCGCACGTGCCGGCTCGGCTTGCCTTACTTCGTGGAGACGCGATCGCAGTAATCTGAAAACTTTTTCCTTGAGCCAATAACCGTGATCGTATCGTTCGCCGATCGCGGAAGCGGTTGCCAGCTTGTCGATTTCGGGAGTGGTCAGACCGCGTCGCCAGGCGGCGCGATAAACAGTCAAAGCTTCCTGCCACGATTGATTCGCGATGTTGGTAAAAATCGCGTTCAAACCTCGCCAGCCTTCTTTGCGAGTGTCAATGAGAGTTACCACGTCGGGATGCGGCTGTTTCGCTGAGCGATAATCAAGCAGAGAAACTCGGAAATCAATTTTGCGATCGCCGTCGTAATCATATTCAACCGTATCGAGAAACCCGTTGTTATCGGTGTCGGTATACTTAACAACTTCCTCCACGCGCGTCGCCCGCGGTTTTGGAGACGGCGTTTTCACCCCGCCATGAAACTCTCCGTTCTTATCAACCGTCCAGCCACCCCATTCGGCGCCGGCCAGATGCAGTTTTCGATCAAACACGCCCACGTAGAGCTTGCCGCCCCCAGAGTTGTCTTCGTCAAACTCCCCGCGATCACCAAGCGAATCAGCCTGGGGATGCCCGGAAAGACCCGGCCGTTCTGAAGGCGCAACCATGTCCTCGCCCGCGTAGTTACTGCGGAGCCAGCGTTTGGTCGAATAGAGATCTATCTCCTTCGGCCCACCGAAGCCGTGCATTGGATAGTACATCTCGACGCGCTCCCAGCGGTGATCGTCGTCGTCTTCATCAAATACAAAATATAGACTGGTCCAACCCGCGGTAAAGAAGGCGTCATAACTTTTCTCGTGCGGCATGTACATAAGTTCGTCAATGCGACGCCAGTTATTCCACTGGAAACACCCGTCGAATTTGGGATTACCTTTCAGAGCCGGATACTTATGGACCATGGAGCGGTAAGGCACGCCTGGGCCACCAGCGCCGCGCAGCGACATGTCGTAGTCAGTTTCGTTTCCTTTGGTTGAATCATTATCGAGATCGAAGGTGACGAAAGCTTCACTAAGCACCCCGGACAGCTTTGTCATACCCTTGTCGAGCGGTGGAACAGGATCGAGCCAACGCATCGCCATCTCGCTTACGCCGTCGCCGTCGTAGTCGAAGAATGCGAACGGATTTTCCCAATTGAGTCTCGGATCAGGCAGTGATTGCGGTGGTCGATGGACCTTCAGAAAAATGGCGTTGCCGTTGTAGTCAGGCATCCAGTCTGCGGTTCCAGTGTAGGCCCAGTTGTCGTTAGCGAAATCAAACTTCTCCCAGTCCATGTAGCCCAGGACGCCGTCCTTCTCGACGTCTATGAAGATCATCCAGTGGGCGCCGGTAGCGTTCCACTTGTCGGTGGACCATTCAGGCCCCTGCGTGACCCACGCCTGCAGGTCCGCCTTGCCGTCGCCGTCGTTGTCGGCCCACTTGATGTTTATGTCGAATGGGCCGTCATACAGGCCGTCGCCGTTCTTATCAATCTGCAGCACGTCGTTGACTTGATCGCCGCGCGTATCAGTTGGAAGCATATTGCCGTCCTCATCAAGCCAGCGCACGCGCTTTCCATTCCACCAGCGCTCGATAATGTCGGGCTTGCCATCGTTGTTAATATCGAGCCGCACAATCTCGTCGGAAGGGGCAGTGGTTTTGAGGGCTGACTTGCGAAGGTCGCGGCTGCTTTGTTGAGCAGCTACAGTGGCTGCCACGGCAATCAACAATGCGGTGACTGTGAATGAGAGACTCAGAACCCGGCAAAAGCGGCAGAACATTTTGTCACACCTCAGCAGAACGGAATTTGAAGGAGAACGATCCAAGCGGGGTCCCCACGCGGGCAGCCCGCGTGGGGTGCTAGGAAATTACACGAATTGACACCAAGACATTTCGTTTAGTTCGTGTGATGCGCGTGGATCGTTTCTCGGTCAAAGCTTTGCTCAAAAAAAAGAACTAGCGGATTTGTATCACTAAGAAAACTGAGACAAAAACACTAATATTAATCACGATACGTGGCGGGAAGGCCTTATAGCATTTACGATCCGCGAGTAGCAAGCGAGTTGTGAAAACAAAAATTGGTTCAATTGGTCAAGGACTGGCGAGTCACACGAGAGCAAGATTGGTTCCGAATTGGTTGGTTGCAGAAAGTCTTCAGCTCATTTGTTATCGTTGCAGCTTTAGTGCTATCAGCTCATGAGGCTCAGCCTCTTCGGTGCGCGGCGAGTCTTATGACTTGCCGCGCACCGGCACGGGAGTAAAGGAGAGCAGTACTGAACCGAGCGCGGTAGCGCCGGATCCCATAGGCAAGTTTGGATAGTGATCGACGGATTGGCCTGGTTTCTAAAATTAATTCTGGCATCCGGCGCTACCGCGCTCGGTTCTGTACTGGCCTACCTTCATTTTTCAAACTGACCACTACCTGAAATGTTTTTGTTCTTGATGCTTGCGGGCAGGCCGTGTTAAGACGTGCTGCTTCGGCAAGGATGAAAATGAAAAACCGACAGTGTCCTTCAAATCAGAAACCCGTTAGCCGCAGAGCTTTCTTAAAGTCAACCTCGACTGCAGTCGTTGGGGGCGCTGCCTTGCATGCCCTAACGATCGAGGGTCGGGCAGATCCTCAGAAGGGAAGTGCAATCCCTGATTCAACCTCACAAACGTCCATCTCGGATCCAGGGTTGTTGAGTCAGCGATTGTTAACAAGCTGGGAATATAGACGTGGCAACCTCGGCGGCGTTTGGGAAGTCTGGCGCAAAGCCAACGATGACGCCAACACCTGGACCGCCGTTCAACTGCCCCACAGCTTCAACGCTTTCGATGCGGTTGATCCAGACGGGCCTTACTACCAGGGGCCCGGTTGGTATCGCACCAGGATCAAAGTTGAAAGTCCATTCCCCGGTGGACGCACACTTTTACACTTCGAAGGCGCCGGCCAGAAGAGCGAAGTCTATGTCTACACCGAAAAAATCGGGGAGCACGTAGGCGGCTATGACGAGTTTGCCTTCGACATCACCGATGCTGCCGCCGCGGCTCTCAAGAAAGCAGACAACAAAGGACTAGTCCCCGTTGCCGTCTTATGCGACAACTCGCGCGACCTCGAGATGATTCCGTCGAATCTTAGTGACTTCAATCTCTATGGAGGCCTCTACCGGTATCTGAATCTCGTATACGTCCCGGCGATTTCACTCGAGCGCGTTCATGTGGACACCAAGCTCACGCCTGGGGGCCCAGCCTCAGCAACTATTAGCGTGCGACTCTACAATCCCGGTTCACTCAAAGACGAAGTCACCCTCACTGTAACGGTCACGGATCCAAACGGAAAAGTTATTGATACCCACATGCACGGTAGTGCGCCGTGGACTGGCATGCGAGACCTGGGTACGACCTTCACGATCGAGTCACCTTCGCTTTGGTCGCCTCGCACACCATCGCTGTACCGATGTGTGGTTACTTTGAAAACCACGCACGGTGAAATGAGTGTAACTGAGCGATTCGGCCTGCGTTCTTTTGAGTTTATTAAGAACGGACCCTTCAAGCTTAACGGCGAGCGACTTCTGATCCGCGGCACGCAACGTCATGAAGATCACGCCGGTCTCGCCAACGCCATGACCGAAGACTTAGTTCGGAAAGAGATGAATTTGATCAAGGATCTGGGCGCCAACTTTATTCGTCTGGGCCATCATCAGCAATCGCGTATCGTCCTCGACCTGTGTGACGAGTTGGGTTTGCTGGCCTGGGAAGAGATTCCCTGGTGCCGGGGCGGGCTCGGCGGTGATCGATACAAAGAGCAGGCTCGACGGATGCTACGCAACATGATTGACCAGCACGCGAATCATCCGTCGATCATTATTTGGGGCTTGGGAAACGAGAACGATTGGCCCGGCGACTTCGAAGAATTCGACAAGGACAAGATTCGCGCTTTCATGACTGAGCTAAACACGCTGTCTCACCAGTTGGATCCAACGCGAAAGACGGCTATTCGCCGTTGCGATTTCTGCAAGGATGTCGTCGACGTGTACTAGCCTTCGATTTGGGCCGGTTGGTATGGAGGGCGTTACACGGAATACAAGAGCCGGTCGGAAGTAGAGATGAAGAAGGTCAACCACTTCCTGCACATGGAGTGGGGTGGCGATAGTCACGCACGCCGGCACACTGAAACCACTGAACAGTTACTGGCAAAGTTTGTCGCGGGGCAGGCGCCCGACGAACGAGGACTCGACTACTTGTTAACCGGCGGGGTGGCCAAAGCATCGAGCGATGGCGACTGGTCAGAAACCTATATATGTAATCTCTTCGACTGGCATCTGAAGGAACAGGAGACCATGCCGTGGCTGACCGGAGCCGCCCAATGGATCTTCAAAGACTTTGCCACCACTTTGCGACCCGGGAATCCGGTGCCACGTGTCAATCAGAAAGGTTTGGTCGAGCGCGACCTGACGCTCAAGGAAGGCTACTTCGTTTTTCAATCCTACTGGACCGAGAAACCGATGGTCCATCTCTATGGCCACTCGTGGCCGGTCCGTTGGGGGGAAAAGGACGAGAGGAAGTTGGTTAAGGTTTATTCAAACTGTCCCACGGCGGAGTTGTTTGTAAACGGAAAATCAGCGGGCGTTAAGAAACGAAACAGCCAGGATTTCCCCGCCGCTGGATTGCGTTGGCTGGTGCAATTGAAAGAAGGCGAGAATCAACTGCGAGTGGTTGGGACCAAAGATGGCGTTAGGGTGAATGACGAACTTAAATTCCGGTATCAAACGCAAAAATGGGAGAAACCGGCGAAGTTGGTTCTTGAAGAAATAGGAAGGAACTTCGAAACAGTAACTATCCAGGTTCGCGCGCAGGATCGGAATGGCATCTCTTGTCTCGATGCGCGCAACGTTGTGCGCTTCGGTTTGGTGGGTGACGGTCGACTGATCGATAACCTGGGAACGTCAACCACTGCGCGCAAACTCGAACTCTACAACGGCCGCGGAGTCATCAGTCTGCAACGCAAAGGTGAGATCGTCGCCAGCGTCACGTCTGAAGGGCTGCCGCCAGCGTTTCTGCGCGTATCAGAACCGGGAGCAGTAGCGACCGGGTGAAGAAGAGTTGACGTGCTACCCAATCAGAGTTATGTTCTGGGCTCAATCGAACGAGGAGGGTGGGTCTCTTCAAGTAAGCGCCCCGCATTCTTTCAACCCCTGGAATATTTGACTTCCCACTGAATTGGCGCTGAGTTTCGCAAACACTTTTGGCCTTATGCACAAGCTCGTGGGCCTACGAATTTGTTGGCTGGGAATCAACGCCGAGATAATGGTCGGTCGCCACTTATTGTGAATCGCGCGAGTCTATTTTAACGGCCGAGAGTAAGCCCAGGAGAATTATCCCCCGATGAGAAGCGGTCGCCCGGTTCCCACCTCCCTGAAGCTCCACCCCAGAATAATTTTCGTTATCTGCCTGTCTCTGTTCGCTGCAAGTTTGGCATCGACGACGGGTAGAGTGGCGAGCACCAATAATTATGCGGGGTCTCGGTCACTCTCTGACACCAAAAACCAGAAGTTCAAGCCGGCAGTTGCGAAGACTCCTAAGCAGGAAGGTCTTGCGTTCTGCCCGTCCACACTGACGGTAGACAATGACGGAGATGGACCGGACGCGACCCCGGGTGACGGAATTTGCGCCACGTCGTCCGCAGTCTGCACGCTGCGTGCTGCGATCCAGGAATCAAACAAACTCACCTCATGCTCGCCGCTGACCATTGATTTTGACATACCAGGCACAGGCGCACAGAACATCCTGCTGGGAAGCGCACTGCCGCCAATTACCCGCAGCGTTAACATACAGGGCCCAACCACATCCGTGGAGACCGTTACGATTGACGGAGATAAGAAATATCGCGTCTTTGAAGTAGCTACGGCGAGGACCGTCAACATTTCCAGTCTGACAATCGCGAATGGGGAGAGCGGAACTGACAGTGGCGGCGGACTCTTGATTAGCGGCCTCGCGACTGTCCTCGTCAGTGATTCAAGTTTCTTTAGTAATGATGGCGGCTCGAGCGGCAGCAGCGGCGGTGGCGCGATCGCAAATACATCCACGGGAACACTGACGCTGACCAATTGTACGTTGGCATTCAATAATACCAGCGGCGATGGTGGCGCGGTCTATGCTAGTAGCGGCACCATTAATATTCTCAACAGCACTATCGCAGGGAATTCCGCCATGAGCGCTTCTGCTAACGGAGGCGGTCTCGCCAGCAACGGCGGCAGCATCGACGTCCTGAACACCATAGTCGCCATGAATTCTGCCGACACTACCGGGCAGGACATCTTTGGCACTTTCACGAGTCAGGGGCATAACCTTATCAGTGACGGAACCGGCGGCTTGGGATTCACCAACGGAACAAACGGCGACCAGGTAGGCACCACCGCTGCCCCGATCGACGCCCGCCTTGACCTCCCTACCAATAATGGCGGGTCAACCGACACGGCTGCGCTGCTGCCGGGTAGTCCCGCGATCGATGCCGGCGATGACATCGGAGCTCCCGCGACGGATCAGCGCGGAGTCTCACGTCCAAAGGGAAACCATGTCGATATCGGAGCGTTTGAACTGGAAGGATATGTCGTTAATACGACCGCCGATCTCGATCCCAGCGATGGAGCCTGCACCCCTAATCCCGGGGGCTGCACCTTGCGGGACGCTATCGAAGCTGCCAACGCCGATGCTCCGTCCCCGCGATTGATTGCTTTCAACATTCCCGACAATGATTTGAGGCACACCTATTACGTAAATAATGGAGTGAGTGGCGTGTCTGCGGGAGCTATTGATACAACCAGTTTGCCCGGCGATGCGATCCCAAACATCGATCCCGATTACCCGTATAGCTGGTGGTCCATCGCTCCTGTCTCGCCTTTGCCGGATATCACAAACACGGTCTTCATTAATGGCTATTCGCAGTCAGGCGCAAGTGTGAATACGAAACACTTCGATCAGGGTGATGATGCGATCCTTCGGGTTGAGTTAAATGGAAAGAGTCTCGGCTCACCGGGTAACGGTCTCGACCTCGAGCTTGGCGCGGAAGGTTCAACGATTAGCGGTTTGGTCGTCAACAACTTCGCGCAAGCGGAAATCTTTGTTTGTGGTGACGGGTTCAATGAAATCTCAGGAAATTTTGTCGGCACAGATGTGTCCGGCACGTTGGCGCAAGGAAGCACGGGGCATGGCATTTCTCTTACTGACGGCGGCTTTAATTTAGTAGGTGGCGAAGCGCCGGCTGCGCGTAATCTCATCTCCGGGCAGGGCAGCGGATCCGGTATAGACATCATCAGCCCGGACAACATCGTCGAAGGCAATTACATCGGTACGGACCGCAATGGCTTGGCGCCCCTCGCAAACAAATTCGGCATCAAGATTCACGCCGGGGCGGTAGACAACCGCATCGGGTGCGAGGTGTTGGACGGCAGCAACCTTATTTCCGGCAATACTGCCTCCGGTGTTTTGATCGATAGTTCCGACTTCAACCTGGTGGTTGGCAACTTTATTGGGACCAATAGTCCTGGTACCGGAGCAATTGCGAACGGCGTAGGAGTAAACGTTCTCGATTCTTCGAGCAACCTTATCGCTTTCATTCCGGGCGCGGTTGGGAACGTTATTTCGGGTAACACCGGAGATGGCATCCTGATCAAGAATAGCGGGCCTCTCATTAAGGCTGAGGCCAACGTCGTCAAGGGCAACTTGATCGGTACTGATAAGACGGGCCTGGTTAAACTAGCGAATGGCGGCGCAGGCGTTGAGATTGATGGCTCTAACTACAACAAGATTGGATCCCCCGTTCCCGCCGAAGGCAACGTCATCTCCGGCAACACGGGCGACGGCGTGGAAATCACCGGCGGCGCTTCCAATAATCTGGTCCAGGGTAACTTTATCGGTGTCGCTGCTGATGGGACAGCCGCTCTCGGCAACGGCGGATCTGGCGTAGAAATCTACACGACAGTAAGTACGCCCGGTGCTTCCAACAACATAATCGGGTTCGATACCTTCTCTGAAACCAGTACCTTCTTATCTGCTGGTCGCTCCTCTGGAATTGCAGCAGTAAAGCAAACGAACGCCAATCGCGCACACAGTTTGGCTGCCACTGAGTCACCCACGCAGAGTTCCGACAATCGCCTGACTCACCGAATTTCTAAGGCCCTGATTTCAAGAAGGCAGGCTCTTCGTGCACTGCTATCGAGGAGCGCTTCCAAAGTGCAGACAACCAACGAGCAAAGCACTGAGCTTAGGTTGTCATCTGCGCAAAGCCCGACGCTGCCACCCGGCCCCTCTCCAGGCGCCAACGTCATCGCAAACAACGGCGTAGATGGTGTAAAGGTCAGCAACCCCGCCGACATTAACAACTTGATAGTTGGGAACTCTATCTATTCGAACAACAAG
>Ga0137394_10004068_pt1 | contig 11059 bp, 5 predicted proteins | sample czobulk116metaG_FD_108278 | JGI IMG/M metagenome (GOLD analysis project Ga0137394, IMG submission 108278) | Vadose zone soil microbial communities from Angelo Coast Range Reserve, California, USA - czobulk1.16 metaG | ecosystem: Environmental > Terrestrial > Soil > Vadose zone | place: USA... | reverse complement strand
GTGGGGGCAGGTGGGGGGGGTGGGGAAGGTAGGGCGGGTAGGGCAGGTAGGGCGGCCCGGCCCACCAGCCCCACCCGGCCTTACCGGTGAAGATCGCAGACTTCCCGCGGCTCGGTTCCCGAAAGGAAGGCCTCGGTGATCACTTTCGGGCACTGCCGCCCCGCGAGCTTGCCGGTTTCGGCGTCGATCTCGACGAAGGTGATGCCGACGGGCGCCTCGAACGGCACGCTGGCGCGGCCGGCGAGCGCGTTCTTCATGAACTGGGTCCAGATCGGCAGCGCGGCCTTTGCGCCGCTCAGGCCGACGGGCTGATTGTCGTCGAAGCCGACCCACACCACCGTCAGCAGCTCTGGCGTGAAGCCGACGAACCACGCGTCGCGCAGGTCGTTGGTCGTGCCCGTTTTGCCTGCCGCGTCGAGCGTGAAGCCGTTGGCGCGCGCGGTGGCGGCCGTGCCCTCGTTGAGGACACTCCGCATCATGTTGGTCACCAGAAACGTCGTATCGGGCCGTGCCACCTCGCGCGGCTGGGCGTCCTTCTTCGTCACGTCCTTGCCGCCGCTCGTGATCCGCATGATGTGCTTCAACGGACGGATCGCGCCGCCGTTGGGAAACAGTGTGTACGCGGTTGCGACCTCGTACGGCGTCGCCTCGAAGACCCCGAGGGCAATCGACGGGTACGCTTTCGGCGAGGCGCCGACGCCAAGACTCTTCCAGAACGCGGCCACGCGGTCGTAGCCGGCGGCCTGGGCGACGTGAATGGTGCCGAGGTTTCGCGAGTGGGCGAGCGCGCGCCGATAGGTGATCGGCCCGTCGTACTCGTGCTCGTAGTTCTCCGGCGTCCACACCTGATCGTCGAACTCGAAGGTCTCCTGCTCGTCGTTGGTGATCGACGCCGGCGTCACGTCGGTGCGCCCGGTCTTCGCCGCCTCCTCGAAGGCAGTGAGGTACACGAACGGCTTGAAGACCGACCCGGGCTGCCGCCGCGACAAGATCGCCCGGTCGTACTGCGACTGGTTGTACGAGCGCCCGCCGACGAACGCGAGAATCTCGCCGGTCCGCGGGCCGACCGCGATCAGCGCGGCCTCCGCCTTGCCGCGTTTGCGCCGCGACACCATCGAGTCGACGCGCGTCAACCCGTCGCGCACCGCGTCCTGCGCCAGCCGCTGCAGGTGCAGATCGAGCGTCGTGTACACGTCGACCGCCTGCGTGGTCGTCGTGGTGAGGCCGGGATACTGGTCCGTGAGCGTCTGACCCACGTAGTCGACGAAGTACGGCGCCTCGGACTCCAGCGCGCGCTGGACGATGATGAGCGGCTCGTGCACGGCGCGATCGGCCGCCGCTTCGGTGATGTACCCCGCGTCGACCATGGCCTGCAGCACGACGTTTCGCCGATCCTTGCACCGCGCCGGGTTGTTGAACGGCGAGAGCGCCGACGGCGACTGAAAGACCCCCGCGATCGTCGCCGCTTCGGCCAGCGTCACGTTGCTGACGTCCTTGCCGAAGAACAGCCGCGCGGCTTCCGGCACGCCGACGATCCCGAACGATCCGCGCTGGCCGAGCCCCATGTCGTTCAAATACATCTCGAGGATCGCATCCTTCGACGCGCGCGTCGTGATGATCAGCGAGACCCACGCCTCCAGCAGCTTCCGCCGGAGCGACTTCTCGCGCGCGTCCTTCAGCGTCATCCCGGGAAACATCTTCGGCAGGAACACGTTGCGCGCGACCTGCTGCGTGATGGTGCTCGCCCCCACCGTGTACGCGCGGGTCCCGCGGATGTTCGTGACGATGGCGCCGACGATGCCGATCGGATCGATGCCGGGATGCTCGTAGAAGCGCCGGTCCTCGATCGCGAGCACCGCCTGCTGCATGCGCTCCGGAATCGCCGCGAGCGCCACCGGGCGCCGCTTTTCCCGCTCGCCGCCGGCGAGCGCCGTCAACACCGGCGCGTCGAGGATCAAACGCTCGCTCGTCCTCGTGCCGACCTCGAGCCGCAGGACGCGGTCGGCCGGCCGGGGCGCGGGCCTGCGCGAGCTGTTCTTCGCGTCGCCGGCCGCCGGCCGCTGAAAGACGACGCGAACCACCTGCCCCTTCAGCTCCGGCGCGCGCGGCATGATCGTCACCGCGCCGCCGCCGACTGCGAACTCGCCCGGCTTCTCCAGGCGGTCGCGAGACGCATAGCCCAGCTCGTTGAGCCGATCGATCAGCTGGCGATCGGTCATCCCCTGGCCGCGGCGCAGCTCCAGCGGGCGCGCCAGCACGCGCGGGAACACCGTTTCGCGCGCGCCGCGCAGCCGCTCGTCAATCAGGTGCGCGAAGCGAACGTAGGAATAGGTGGCCGCCAGGCACAGGACGACCGTCGGGATGGCGAGCGCAACCGCCACCACCCGGACCCAGCGTTTGCGCCAGATCGCGTCGACTCGAATTCTGATGCCTGCGACGGTCGGACCTGTGTTCAAAGTGGTTGACTAGAACGTCTGCTCCTTCGGCACTGAATGGCAAACCAGCTGCGGATTCCTGTTTCCGCCGACGACCCGAAATCGATGCCTTCGACGCTCATTTGTGGATATCGGCGCATCAGGTCATCGTGCTTAATCATCTGATTCTAAAGGCCGAGCTTGTCGAGAACCGTTTTCTCGAGTTCGTTGGGTTCTCGTCCACGCGCGTTGGGAGACGGCTGGCGGTCCGGTGGAAGCGATCGCGCAGAATGGAGCGAGCTGTAGTCCTGGTCCCCGGTCCCCAGCCCCTACTCTATATTGTGACGATCCAATGACGCCCCAGGTCGAGTGGGAGCTCCTCGTCCAGTCGATCGAGGAGCGCCGGGCCGTACTGATTCAGGAACGAGATGAAGCCGATCGTCCGCTCCTGCGCGTGGCCGCCGGGGAAAGCGAGCGCCCGCGCGTGGATGAACTGACGCCGCAGCGTTTCATCGCGCCGCTTGGCCGCTTGAATCATCTTGCCGTGCAGGGTCTGCAGATCGCGCTGCATCCGCTCCAGCGTCGAGCGCGCGGCGCCCTCGAGCGTCGGATCGAGGGCCGGAATCGTCTGGACGAGGCGCGTCATCCGATCTTCGATGGCTTGAGCCGCGTTGTCGAACGAATCCTCGACGACCGGCGGAATCTGCGTCTTGAGCAGCTCGTTCAGCGCCGCTTCGTCCTGCGCCTGCAGCGCTTCGAGCGGCAGCTTGTACTTCGTGAGAAAGCGCAACGCGCCGGAATCGAGGATCGTCGCGGTCGCGCGCGGATAGAACAGCGGCATCGGCACGCCGAAGTGCTCGTAGACACCACGCAGCTGGCCGAGATAGGCCAGCTCGTTCGGCCCCGCGACGTAACAGATCGTCGGAAAGATCGTGTCCTGCACGACCGGACGCAGCAGCACGTTCGGGCTGAACCCGGCCGGCCGTTCCGTCGCTTGAGCGAGAAGCGCCGACGCGGCGAACTGCTGATCGCCGACGAGGAACGCGCCGTTGTGCTGCCGGATGGCGCGACGGCCGCCGTCGAGATGAAACAGCGCGAGGCTGTCGTCCTGCGCGTGGACCTGCGCGTGATAACCGCGCGCCGTGAGATCGGATCCCGCCAGGGCCGCCAGCTTGACGGTCTGGCCGGGCATCGACAGCTCGCGCGCGAACACCTGGCTGACCAGCGGTTTCGACGCCGCGTCCGACGAGTCGTAGACCACCAGCCCGCGCGCGCCCAGCACCGCTTCGAGCCATCCGCCGAAGGCCTCCGCCATGCCGGCGCCCGGCGTGTACGCGCGCCTCAAGTCGGCGAACAGCGCCGACCGAAATCCGGTGTTGGGGAGGAGACGTTCGAGCTCCGAAAGGACGTCGAGGATGGCGACGTCGAGCCGAACCGTCGCGACGGGGAGCGGGTCCGACCCCGGCCGCGCCGGGAGCGACACCGTCCGCGGCGTCAGCTCATCGTCGAAGACGGTACACGACCGAACCTCTTCCCAGTCGTGATCCTCGGCGTCGATCCAGAAAATCGCGACGGCCGGGACGTTGTGATCACGCGCGACCTGCTCGGCGAGCTTCAGGGCGGTGAGCGCCTTGAGCAGCGTGAACAGCGGGCCGCCGAACAATCCGGCCTGCTGACCGGTGACGACGGCGACTGTCCGGCGATCGGCGAGCAGACGGCCGGCCTCCCGCGCGCGCAGCGGCGCGTGACGGCGTTCCTGCTGGCCGGCGATGACGGCGGAGATCTCGTCGCGGCGGCGATCGTGAGCCTGCGTGCGGGCGATGCTCTCGGCCCAGGCCGAGCGATCGGCCGGATCGCCGGAGAAAAATGACGCGACCGAGCGAAAGTCGTACGCGTAGTCCGCGGCCAGCCGCCGGATCCAGGGAAACCGGCGGACGTCGACTGGAATGCGCGCGGAAGGCCCGTCTGAGGACGTGTAGGAAGGCTCCGCTGAGTTGACCTGCACCAGAACGCCTACTGTCTCAAAGCGTCGCGCGCACTGTCAAGCGCGCGGACGCGCTATTCGCTTGATCCGACAGCACTAAGACGCCGATCCGCGAAGGTCGGTTGCGCCGTTTTTCGTGTTACCATACCCACGCCTTCCTTGAGGAGATCCTTCACTGAACACGGAAGCTGCTGGCGCGACGCCTTCTGACGCGTTTGGCCCGTTTCGAGTTCTTCATCAGATCGGTGCAGGGACGTTGGGGCCGGTGTTTCGCGCGTACGACGCCGAGCGCGAGCGCCTGGTTGCCGTCAAAGTCTTCAAGCTCGATCTTCCACCGGACCGCGTCCACCGGCTCGTCGCCGAGTTCGAGCGGATCATCGCCGCCGGCCTGACTCATCCTGTGCTGGCGGTGCCGCTCGCGACCGGCATCGCCGGCGTCTCCGCGTACCTTGCCCAGGAGTACGTCGCCGCCGACTCGGTGGATCTCGTCGTGCGGGAATTCGGGCCGGCTCCCGCGGCCGACGCGCTGCGCGTCGCGGCCCAGCTCGCCGGCGCGCTCGACTTCGCGGCGGCCGTGCACATGACCCACGGGGCGCTGCACCCGCGCGACGTGCTGCTCTCGTCCGACGACACGCGGCTGACCGGCATCGGTATCGCGAGCGCGCTCGAGCGCATCGGCGTCGCGGCGCCGGTCCGCCGTCCCTACACCGCGCCGGAGCGGATCGCGGGAGCCCGGTGGGATCGCCGCACGGATGTCTTCAGCCTTGCCACGCTGATGCACGAGCTGTTGTGGGCACACCGTCCGAGCGGCGTGGGCGCGCAGGCGGCCGGAGGCCTGACCGAAATCGACGGCGGCGATCTGCCGGCGCTGCGCGCAACGTTTGCGCGCGCGATGGCCGAGGACCCCATGGAGCGCTTCCCCACGGCCCTCGAATTCGCCGAGGCGCTCGCGCGCGCGTTCCCGGGCGTCACCGTGAGCGTTCAACAGCAGGTCGGGGCCGATCGGCCATCGACGCGGGACGTGGGAGCGACGGTCCTCGGACCGTTGGCCGCTGCCGGGACTCTGGCGCCCGAAGAACCTCGCCTGCCGCTGGACGAACCTGCAGACATCGAGGTGCGGCCGGCGCCGCCGCAGGCGGGCCGTGTGCCCGTGGACTCGAGCCTCGCAGTCGGCGCGGCGGAGGGAGCAAGGTATCGGGACGTTCACGCGGCGCCCGCGATGGCGGTGCCGATGAACGACACTGACGACACGCTCACGCTCAGCGGATCGTCGCTCGACGACGCAAGCGAAGAGCCCATGATCCCGGTGAAAGTGTCGGTCCTCGACCGCTCCCGCCGCGCCGTCTGGCTGGTGCTCGCGCTGATCGTCGGGATCGCGGTGGGATTCGCCGGCGGGTACCGCGTCGGCACGCACATGCCACCCGACCCCAGCGTCGCGCCCAGCCCGACCGCGCAGGCGCCGCCGCCCGTCGCGGGACGCGAGTTCACGGAAGGTGCGGTGCCGGAGCCGGCGAAGACCACGGCGGCGGCACCAACACCGCCGGCAGCCGCGCCGCCGCCGACAGAGTCGGCACGCGCTTCCAATCCGCAGTCCGCAATCCGCTATCCGCAATCCGAAATCGGTCAAGGCCGGCTGCTCGTGCGGTCGACGCCGGCGGGCGCGCGCGTCATGGTCGACGGGCGCGAGATCGGGCGGACGCCCGTGTCGGTTCTCCAGCTGGCGCAAGGCGGGCATCGCGTGCGGCTCATGCGCGACGGGTATCTGGCGCAGGAGCGGCGTGTCGTGATCACCGCGTCACGGCCGTCGCAGTCGATCACGGTCGCGCTCGAGCCCCAGGTCGCCGCGTCGCGCACTCAGCAGACGCCGGCGCTGCCGCCTGCGGTGAGCCGGTACGTCGGCACGCTGATCGTCGATTCGCGGCCGCCTGGAGCGAAGGTCTACGTCGACGGCCGGCTCGTGGGCACGACTCCGGCGTCGCTGCCCGACGTGAGCGCCGGCTCGCACGCGATTCGTCTCGAGCTCGACGGCTACCGCCGCTGGACCTCATCGGTCCGAGTGGTGGCGACCGAACAAAACCGAGTGACCGCGTCGCTGGAACGGTAAAGCAACCGCCGAGGCCGCCGAGCGTGCGGAGAAAAGATTCCTCTGCGCTCTCAGCGCGCTCTGCGGTTAAACGTGGGGGGACTGTGGAAGCGATCCTGGCGCTTGAAGACGGCACGTGGTTCAGGGGCGCGGCGGCCGGCGCGGAAGGCGAAGCGCGCGGCGAGGTGGTGTTCAACACCAGCATGACCGGCTACCAGGAGGTGCTGACCGATCCGTCGTATTCGGGACAGATCGTCACGATGACCTGTCCCGAGATCGGCAACTACGGCGTGTCGCCGCACGACGTGGAGTCCCGCGCGCCGCAGGTGGCCGGCTTCATCATCCGCGACGAGTCGCCGATGGCGAGCAACTGGCGCGCCGAGATGACACTGCGCGACTATCTCGTCGCGAACCACATCGTCGCGATCTCCGACATCGATACGCGCGCGCTGACGCGGCAGCTGCGTTCGGGCGGCGTCATGCGCGGCGTGATCGGGACCGGCCAGGCGCTCGACCCTGACGCGCTCATCGAGCGCGCCCGCACGATCCCGCAGATGGAAGGCTCCGATCTCGTGCGCGGCGTCACGTCGGCCGCCGCGTTCGACTGGCCGCAGGAAGATCCCGGCGAGTTCGGCGTGGCGCCCGGACGCCGTCCGAAGCGGCGGATGAAGATCGCTGCGTACGACTTCGGCATGAAGTGGAACATCCTGCGGCGGCTGAGCGCGCACGGCTGCGACGTGCGGGTGTATCCGGCGACGACGCCGGCGGCAGAGCTGCTCGCGACGAACCCCGACGGCGTGTTCCTGAGCAACGGCCCCGGCGATCCGGCGCCGCTCACCTACGCGATCGACAACGCCAAGGCGCTGGTCGCCTCGGATGTGCCGGTGTTCGGCATCTGCCTCGGCCATCAGATCCTCGGCCTCGCGATGGGCGGCACCACGTTCAAGTTGAAGTTCGGCCACCGCGGGGCGAATCATCCGGTGAAGAAGCTGGCGACGGGCAAGGTGGAAATCACGTCGCAGAACCACGGGTTCGCCGTCGATCCGCAGTCGCTGCCATCCGACGTCGAGGTGACGCATCTGAATCTGTACGACGGGACGGTGGAAGGGCTGCGTCACAGGACCCGACCGGTGTTCTGCGTGCAGTATCATCCGGAGGCATCGCCCGGGCCGCACGACGCCGACTATTTGTTCGACGACTTTCTGACGCTTATCGAGGAGGGTAGGAGCTAGTCGCCAGGTACCAGGCGCTAGCTGCAGCGGCTAGCTCCGAGCGCCCGGCTCCCAGCCCCCACAGAGATGCCCCGCAGAACCGATCTGAGACGCGTCCTGATCATCGGCTCCGGCCCGATCGTCATCGGCCAGGCATGCGAGTTCGACTACTCGGGGAGCCAGGCGTGCAAGGCGCTGCGCGCCGAGGGTCTCGAGGTGATCCTCGTCAACAGCAACCCGGCGACGATCATGACGGACCCCGAGCTGGCCAACCGAACCTACGTCGAGCCGCTCACGCCGGAAGTCGTCGCCGCAATCATCGAGCGCGAGCGGCCGGACGCGCTGCTGCCGACAGTCGGCGGCCAGACGGCGTTGAACCTGGCGATGGACCTCGCGGCCGCGGGCACGCTCCAGAAGTACGACGTGGAGCTGATCGGGGCGTCGATCCAGGCGATCAAGGTCGCCGAGGATCGCCAGCTGTTCAAGGACGCGATGCGCGAGATCGGCCTCGACGTCCCGCAGAGCGGTGTGGCGCGCTCGCTCACCGAGGCGGTGGAGCTGGCCAGGACGCTCGGGTTCCCACTCGTCATCCGGCCGTCATTCACGATGGGCGGCGTCGGCGGCGGCATCGCCTACAACATCGAGGAGTTCCGCGACCTCGCCGAGCGCGGCATCGAGATCAGCCCGGTGCACGAGATCCTCGTCGAGGAGTCGGTGATCGGCTGGAAGGAGTTCGAGCTCGAGGTGATGCGCGACGTCGCCGACAATTTCGTCGTCGTCTGCTCGATCGAGAACGTCGATCCGATGGGCGTGCACACGGGCGACAGCATCACGGTCGCGCCCATCCTCACGCTGAGCGACAAGGAATATCAGCGGATGCGCGACGCGGCGCGCCGCATCATCCGCCGCGTCGGCGTGGAGACCGGCGGATCGAACATCCAGTTCGCGGTCAACCCGAAGGACGGCCGCATGGTCGTGATCGAGATGAACCCGCGCGTGTCGCGATCGTCGGCGCTCGCCTCGAAGGCGACCGGATTTCCGATCGCCAAGATCGCCGCGAAGCTCGCGCTCGGCTACCACCTCGACGAAATCAAGAACGATATCACGCGGCTCACGCCCGCCTCCTTCGAACCGACGATCGACTACGTCGTCGTGAAGATTCCGCGGTGGAACTTCGAGAAGTTTCCGCAGGCCGACCGCACGCTCACGACGCAGATGAAGTCGGTGGGCGAGGCGATGGCCATCGGACGAACCTTCAAGGAAGCCTTCATGAAGGGGGTGCGGTCGCTGGAGCTCGGGCGCAGCGGTCTGCTGTTCGCGCCGTCCGCCATCGACGACGAGGACGACGCGGCGCTGCGGAAGCGGCTGGCGATCCCGACCGATCGCCGGATGTGGGATCTGTTCCGCGCGATCGCACGCGGCTGGAGTATCGAGCAGCTTCACGAGATCACGAAGATCGATCCGTGGTTCCTCCGGCAGTTCGCCGAAATCGCCGCGATGCGCGAGTCGGCAGCGGCAGCGGGGCTCGACGGCCTTGGCGTCGACGACCTGCGCCGCCTGAAGCGCGCGGGATTCGGCGATCAGGAGCTCGCGCTGGCGACGAAGGTGAAGGAGTCGGCCGTGCGCGACAAACGGCTCGAGCACGGGCTGAAGCCGATCTACAAGCGCGTCGACACCTGCGCCGCGGAGTTCGAATCATTCACGCCCTACCTGTACAGCGCGTACGAGCCGAGCTGCGAGGCGAACCCGAGCGGCCGGAACAAGGTCGTCATCCTCGGCAGCGGGCCGAACCGCATCGGACAGGGCATCGAGTTCGATTACTGCTGCTGTCACGCCGCGTTCGCGCTGCGCGAGGAAGGCATCGAGACGGTGATGATCAACTGCAATCCGGAAACCGTGTCGACCGACTACGACACGGCGGACCGGTTGTACTTCCAGCCGCTGACCTTCGAGGACGTGATGTCGGTCGTCGAGACCGAGCGCGCCGGGGGCGGCGACGTGTCGTGCCTCGTGCAGTTCGGCGGGCAGACGCCGCTCAAGCTCGCCCTCGCGCTCCAGCAGGCGGGCGTCAGGATTCTCGGCACGTCGCCCGACTCGATCGACCTCGCGGAAGACCGCAAGCGCTTCGCCGCGCTCCTGTCGAGCATGGAGATCACGCAGCCGGCCAGCGGCACCGCGACCTCGCGTCAGGGCGCGCGGGACGTGGCCGCCTCCATCGGCTTTCCGGTCGTCGTCCGGCCGTCGTACGTGCTCGGCGGGCGCGGAATGGCGATCGTCTACGACGTCGTCACGCTCGATCGCTACATGACGCACGCGGTCGACGCGTCGCCGGAGCATCCGGTGCTCGTGGACAAATTCCTCGAGGACGCGTTCGAGTTCGATGTCGACGCGGTCGCCGACGCCACCGGCGCCGTCGTCATCGGCGGCATCATGGAGCACATCGAGGAAGCGGGCATCCACTCGGGCGACAGCTCGTGCGTCGTGCCGCCGTTCATCTGTCCCGAGCGCCATCTCGCGACGATCCGCGAATACACGCGACGCATCGCGCGCGCGCTCGCGGTCGTCGGCCTGATGAACGTGCAATACGCGATCAAAGACGATGTGGTCTACGTGCTCGAGGTGAACCCGCGTGCGTCGCGCACGGTGCCGTACCTGTCGAAGGCGGCCGGCGTCTCGCTGGCCAAAGTGGCGGCCAAGGTGATGGCCGGCCGCACGCTCCAGGCGCTCGGGCTGACCGAGGACATCCAGGTCGCCGGCGTGTTCGTGAAGAGCCCCGTGTTTCCGTTCGTGCGGTTCCCCGGCGTCGATACGATTCTCGGTCCGGAGATGAAATCGACCGGCGAGGTGATGGGCGGTTCGACCAACTTCGGGGTCGCGTTCGCAAAGGCGCAGCTGTCAGTCGGCCAGAGGCTGCCGGAGAATGGCACGGCCTTCGTCAGCGTGAACAACGACGACAAGGCGAACCTGCTGCCGATCGCGCGCGATCTCGCGGAGCTCGGGTTCCGGCTGATCGCCACACGGGGGACCGCCGCGTATCTGCGCGCGTACGGCCTCGACGTCGGCGTGGTGTACAAGGTGAACGAAGGACGGCCGAACGTCGCTGACGAGATCGTCAACCGGAAAGTGGACCTCGTGATCAATACGCCGCTCGGTCGCGAGTCGTTTTTCGACGACCGCACGGTCCGGCGTGCCGCCATGCTGCACGAGGTCCCGTGCATCACGACACTGACCGGCGCCGCCGCCGCCGTCAGCGCCATCCGTGCGCTGCGGGAGCAGGGCCTCGGCGTCCGCGCGCTGCAGGATTACTACGCGGGAATTACGACTGAGAAAGTGTAGCGGCGCGCAGTTTTTTCGACCTTCCCAGAGT
>Ga0137394_10004067_pt1 | contig 11060 bp, 6 predicted proteins | sample czobulk116metaG_FD_108278 | JGI IMG/M metagenome (GOLD analysis project Ga0137394, IMG submission 108278) | Vadose zone soil microbial communities from Angelo Coast Range Reserve, California, USA - czobulk1.16 metaG | ecosystem: Environmental > Terrestrial > Soil > Vadose zone | place: USA... | reverse complement strand
GCCTTTCGTGACGCCTTTCGTGACGCCTTTCGTGACGCCTTTCGTGACACCTTTCCTGACGCCTTTCGCGGCCGCAAGGATCGATCGATAGATCGCTGAGTAACCGGTGCAGCGACACAGGTTCCCCGCCAGGCCGACACGAATTTCGTCGAGCGTCGGTTTCTTGCCGAGCGCGACGGCCGCCAGGATCATGCCGGGCGTACAGATTCCGCATTGCGCGCCGCCGTGCTCGACGAACGCGCGCTGGAGGGGATGACGCCCGCCGAGCCCCTCGATCGTCGTCACGCGCGCGCCGTCGGCGTGAGCTGCCGGCACCAGGCAGGAGTTCACGGGCGTCCCATCGAGGAGTACCGTGCACGCGCCACACTCCCCTTCGCCGCATCCTTCCTTCGTCCCGGTGAGCGCGCAGTCCTCGCGCAGCACGTCGAGGAGACGCTTCATCGGGTGAACGGCCAGTTTTTTTCGGCGCCCGTTCACCACAAAGGACACAGAGGTTTCGATGGACACAGAGGTCAATGGCGCGAGGCCCTCCTTTGTGTCCTTTGTACCCTTTGCGTCCTTTGTGTCGTCTGCGTCCTTTGTGGCGCCTCGAGGCGCGGGGCGACGAAGAGCCGCTCCGGCGTAGCGGGAATATCTCTGACATCGAAGCCGGCGTGCCGAAGCGCATTGATCACCGCGGGCGCCGGACCGTCGATCGGCATCTCGCCGACGCCCTTGGCGCCAAACGGCCCGTGCGTGTACGGGTTTTCGAGCATCACCACTTCGAGCGCCGGCGTGTCGAGCGTGGTCGGAATGATGTAGTTGGTGAGCTGCGCGTTCGCCATGCGTCCGTCGCGCATCACGACCTCCTCCAGCAGCGCGTAGCCCAGACCCTGCGCGCTGCCGCCCTCGATCTGCCCTCTGGCCAGCACCGGGTGAATCGCCTTGCCGATCTCGTGGACCGTGGTGAGGGCGATCGGTTTCACCTCCCACGTCTCCGGATCGACCTCGAGCTCGACGATGTCGCAGCCCCAGCCATACGTGCCGTACGCATCGCCCCGATAGCTGTTGTCGTCCCAGGACATGTCGCCGGGCCGCTCGTACTCTTTCGTGACGACAAGGGGACCGTGCCGCCGGAGGTACTCGCGCGGCGTCAAGCGCCCCAGACGAGCGCGCATGTCTTCGGCGCACCGCTGCAGGATGCGGCCGACCACCATGCACGTGCGCGAGGCGACGGTCGGTCCGCTGTCGGGCACGACGCCCGTGTCGGCGGCATTCACGTCGATGCAGTCGTAGGGCAGGCCCAGCGTGTCCGCCACGATCTGCGCGTGCATCGTCCGCGTTCCCTGACCGATTTCGGTGCTCGCGACCAGAATTCTGGCGCCACGCCCGGTCAGCGCGAGCGACGCCTGCGACCTGAGCTTCACTTCACCGCCGCCGGTGAAGCCCGAGCCGTGGAAGAAGAGCGACAAGCCGATGCCGCGATTGGTGCCGGCCAGCGCGCGGCGGCGGCGCTTGAAGTCGCTGCGCCGGACGGCGTCGCGGAGGACGGGCAGCGCGCTGCAGTCGCGCCCGAGCCGCTGCCCTGTGGCCGTGGTGTCGCCGGGACGGAGCGCGTTGATCTCGCGGAAGCGGACCGGGTCGAGGCCAAGCTCGTCGGCGATGCGGTCCATATGCACTTCCGCCGCGAATTGCGTCTGCGGCGCGCCGAAGCCCCGGAACGCGCCGTTCGGCGGCGTGTTGGTCATCGCGGCGCGGCCGCGGACGCGGATGTGATCGCAGCGATAGGGCCCGGTCGCGTGGATCATGCCCCTGGAGAGCACGACCGCGCTCAGCGTCGCGTACGCGCCGCCGTCGAACACCGCGTCGATATCGACCGCGGTGAGGCGCCCGACGCGCGTGACGCCGGTGCGATGCCGGATCACTGCCGGATGCCGCTTCGTGGTGGCCAGCAGGTCCTCGACGCGGTCGTAGATCAACTTGACCGGGCGTCTCGACTTGAGCGCGAGCAGCGCGGCATGGCCGGCGATCATCGACGGGTACTCTTCCTTGCCGCCGAACCCGCCGCCGGTCTCCGTCTGGATCACGCGGACTTTGTCGCCGGGCAGCCCGAGCAGAACCGCGAGCGCGCGATGCACGTAGTAAGGACACTGCATCGATCCGTAGACCACGATGCCTCCGTCCGGTCCGGGCACGGCAATGACGCCGTTCGTCTCGATGTACAGCTGTTCCTGGTGGCCGAGCCGGTACTCGCCCTCGACGATGACGTCCGCCGCCGCGAAGCCTGTGTCGACGCTGCCCTTGTCGATCGAGATCCGCTTGAAGAGCGTCGGCGATGATTCCGCGTCGTAGCGCGGCGTCGCGGGCCGGTACTCGATCTGCACGTCCGCGGCGAGTAGCGCCTCGCGGCTTTCGTGCGCCAGCAGCAGGATCGGCTCCGCCACGTGGCGAATCGTCCGCTCGGCGAGGCACGGCTGATCGTCCTCGATCAGCGCGACGATGTTCCGGCCGGGCACATCCCGATGGTCGGCAATGGTGAAGCCGGCGGTGTCGAAATTGAAGCGGATGCCCGCGATCTCGCCGGCGGGAATCGTCGAACGGATCGTTCGCGCGTGCAGGAGATCCGGAAACGTGAGGTCGTCAATATACCGCGCGGCGCCCGTCACCTTCTCGACGCCCTCCTTGCGAAGGACGTTGCGGCCAACGGCACGAGTCGCGCGAGCCATCGCGTGTCATTATGTACGAAAAGGGGCCGTCCCCCTTTCAGGCCGTCTTGCGCAACCGCAACCGCCGCTCGATGATGCCGACGACGGCCGCCTCTTCGCCGGTGAGCGCCGAGCGCGATTTCGCGGGCCGCACGGCGCGTGCCTTCGTGGCGATCGTCGCGCCGTCCATGTAGGCATCGAGGATGGCCGGATGGATGTAGCACTTGCGGCAGACCGCTTTCGTGTTGCCCAGACGCCTGGCGACCGATTCGATCGCCTTGACGACATTGCGCTTCGCCTCGGTGTTCGACGAGAACGTCGCGATTTCGGCCAGCGCCTTGGCGGCAAGGACCGTCCCCGCCCACGTGCGAAAGTCCTTCGCCGTGAAATCCTCGCCGCTGATCTCGCGCAGGTACGCGTTGACGTCGGCCGAGTCGATCGCCTGGCGGTGGCCGTCTTCGTCGACGTATTGAAACAGCTCGTACCCCGGGAGCTCGCGGCAGGCCTTGACGATCTTCGCGAGCCGCGCGTCGCGCAAGTCAATCGCGTGCTCGACGCGGCTCTTGCCGCGAAACTCGAAGCGCACCACCGTACCGCTGACCGTCGCGTGCTGGTCGCGCATCGTTGTCAACCCGACGGACCCGTTGTCCCGTGCGTACTCTTCGTTGCCCACGCGAATCAGCGTCTTCTCGAGGAGCTGCACGACGGCCGCCAGCACTTTGTCCCGCGTCAAGCCGTTCTTCCGCACGTCGACTGCGGTCCGGCGGCGGATGCGCGGCAGGGTCTGCGCAAAGGCGATCAGCCGCCCGTACTTCACCTCGTCGCGTACCTCGCGCCAGCGCGCGTGATAGCGGTACTGCTTCCGTCCACGCGCGTCGCGGCCGGTGGCCTGCAGATGGCCGCGCGGGTCGGGACAAATCCAGACGTGGCTCCACGCGGGCGGGATGGCAAGTGATTTGAGACGCGCGAGCTCAGCCGGGTCGGAGACCGCGCGACCATCCGGGCGCACGTAGCGGACCCGGTGCTTCGAGCCCACCCGGCGGATTCCCTCGATGCGCCCGTCGTCGACGTATCGCAGGCCGGCAATCCTGGCTGAGTCCGGCGCCGGCAGCGGCGCGCTCGCGCGGACGATCGAGCGGATGCGCCGCGTCGAGGCGGTCTTGCGCCGCTTCTCACGGTGGAGTGCCCGCCACGCCGCTGGAAGTTTCGCCATCCCCTGTCGGGCTCGAGCAAGAATGGCGCCGTGCCCGGGCTCATCCTTCGTCGACAGCGTACTCGAGTTCAACGCCGCCACTTTCACACAATTGCCCGCACCTACACCTGCTCCGCCGAAACGGTCGCGTCCGGGATGGCAGCAGTGCGCGTTCGCGATGCCGCTGTTGTCGTCTCACGACACGGGGCTGCAATCGTCCATCGAACCATCCGCGCCCGCAGCATGATCGGAAACGGCGAAGAACGGTGCGGGCCGGCGACGCTTTGCGTGCGTGCATCGGCGGATTATGGCGGGACGAAGACGGCTCAGGGACGCGCTTCCCGCAGCTCGAGCTCGTGAACGGACCAGAAGAAGCGGCGCGTCGTCCCAACCTGTCGAAGCCGCAGCGCGCGAGCGCGGTTCGGCGGCAGCGCGACCGCGATGACCGGTGCAACAGGATCGACCACGAGGCCGCGGGCGAACTGCGGCAACACTGGACCGCGGAAGACCGTTCGTGTGCCGTCCTCCTCGACCACGTCGACCGCGAGCTGACGCGGATAATCCCCGAAGCTTCGTTCAACGACCTGCATGTCGACCTCGCGCACGTCGCGCGGACGGTCGAACTGCACCTCGATCCATTCGTCTCCGGCTTGTTGACCTCCGCTGAGCCACCGCGTGTCCAGATCCCCGTCGAACAGGTTGGCGAGCCGATCTCCCGATTGAGAGGCCGTCGCGCGCATCGCGGCGACCGGAATTTTTCCACCCTGTCCTGGTGGAGGGAGCGGCGCCGCCGGCAGGAGCACGGCGACCTCGGTGTCGCCGAACGATCGTGCGGTCAGCACCTGTCGGCGGTCGCCGAGCGCGCCAACCCAGGCATCGGCCGTCGGCGCATCATCAAACGACCCGCGGTGCAGGACGAGGTACCGCACGCCGATTGTCCTCAGCATCTCGACGGCATCGCTGACATGATCCAGGTCACCGAGCGGCGAGCCGCCGCCGCCGAGGAACAGGAGCAGGGGAGACACGTATCCGCTGTGACCGTTCACGATGGGATGTCCGTGAACGAGCGTCATGTACTGATAGACGAACTCTTTTTCCGGCCGGTCCGCCGCGGTCGGTAGTTCCATCACCGCGCCTGCGGGCAGGTGCCGCAGGTACTCGTACGCGTCACGGGTGACGATTGCGCCGCGCGGATCGAAAGCCGGCGTATCGATCCTCTGCGGCCAGCCTTCGAGCACGACGATCGCCGCCGCACCCGCCGTGATGCAGACTGGCCACAGGACAGGGCGCAGCCGATCGCAAAGCCAGACGACGCCAAACGCCGCGAGCATTGCGATCGCGGTCTGCACGACGACGGCCAGGCGCGCGGGGGCTCGTAACCCGTCCAGACCCGGAACGATTTTCAGAAGGGCGGCGTACGGCCCGGGGATGCCGAGCGAATGACCCCACGCTTTCGGCTCCGGGCCGAGCGACAGCACGAAAGCCGCTGCCGCGACGCCGGCGTAGAGAGCCACCGATCCGGACCGCCGCATCGCCACGACAGCGAGCGCAGCCAGAGCCAGCGCCGCAGCGCCCGGGAACAGCTCGTGCTCTCCGCGCCCACCGCCAAGATCGGCCCAGACCCGCATTCGTGGCGGCGCGCTGAAATAATCGCCGACGTCGGCACTGTGCTCGGCAATTTCGCTGGCCCTCCGCTTCACCCCCGAGTCGACGCGAACCTGGTAGTACGCCTTCGCGACTGGAAGCATCACCACGGCGACAACAGCGGCCGCGATCGCAGCGTGCCGCGCCGCGAGGCCAGCCGGCGGCCGGCGCCGCCACAGTTCCCGCCCGGCGACGGCGGCAAGCGGCAGCAGCGCGAAGTACGTCAGATAGGAGGCGGTGAGCGCCGCGATCAGAAACGCTGCTGTACAGCCAAGCAGGTATCGGAATCTTGACGTCGCGCCGTACCGGTGGAGCGACCACAGGCTGAGCGGCAGCCAGCCGGTCATCAGCCATTGGAGGTGAGCGATGTGCGAAATCCGGAACGGCTGGCACGCGAAGATGAGCGCCGCGACAACCGCCGCGTCGCGGCGGCGGGTCTGTTCGCGCGCCAGGACGTACATCCCGCCTCCGGCCAGCACAAACGATCCAAGAAACGCCACGTTGTATACGAGCACCGGATTTCGCGTCAGCCAGTCGAGCGGCGCCGTGAGAATCGCAATCCCGAGCAGGTGGTCCGAGTACAACAGCGTATGGCGGTACGGGAAGAAGTTCGGCGCATCCCACACGCCGCGAAGCCCGTGCTGGATGCGATTGGCATCCCACGCGAGCGTCCAGGTGGAGAGCAGCGGGTCGCCGAGGTCGTTTGGAAGGTGTGAGCGGAGGTTCAGAATCAGCGGGAACGTATATGCGACAGCGAGCGCCGCGAAACCGAGCACAATCCATGCGATCTCGGCCCGCTTCTGCATCCGCGCCGATTATAAGCCGCGACTATGGCGACGCTTCAACGTCGCGCACACGACTCGTCCTTTGGTGCTCGCCCCGGCGCGGTGTGTTGTGCGTTGAGCGTCGATCCTTACGCGTTGAGAGTTGCCAGGAGAACATCCAGCAAACTACCAGCCGACCAGCGCGTCCTCGAACAGCGCCGCCAGCTCTTCGGGGCCGGCGGGACGCGGCGAGAGCTTCGTCACCCGGTGCTGAGGCAGAGTCCCTTCGACCAGTGCGGGAATGTCAGAGGAGGAATAGCCGATCGCGCGCAGGCCGTTCGGCGTGTTCAATCGCTGCATGAACCAGGTGATCCGGTCCGCCAGAATCTTTCCGGCATCGGCGTCCCGCGCGCGCGACACGTCGGCGCCCAGCGCCTCGACGGCCTGCAGATGACGGGCCGGGTTGGCGCTCGCGGTGAATCGAAACACGGCCGGCGCGTTGAGAATCACCGAGAACCCGTGCGGCACGAGCGGATGATCGGTCACGTAGCCGGGCGCGCAGTAGCTCTTGACGTTGCCCGAGACCGGATACGACATGCCGTGCGGCAGATGCACCCCCGCGTTCCCGAAGCCGACGCCCGCGTAGGACGAGGCGAGCAGCATGCTCGCGCGCGCCTCGTCGTCTGACGGGTCGTCGACGGCACGGACCAGATACTTTGCCACCATCCGCAGCGCCTGCATCGACCAGATGTCGCTGATCGGATTCGATCCCTGATATGCCGGGCGCAGCGCGGGGCGCTCCGGCAGCGGCCGATCGGTGAACGGCATCGCGGTGTACGACTCGACCGCGTGGCTCAGAATGTCGAGCCCGGTGGACGCAGCGACCTGCGGCGGCATCGTCCGCGTGTTCTCCGGATCGAGATAGCCGAGCGTCGGCTTCAACCGGCGGTTCGCGATCCCGGTTTTCGCGTGCATGCGCTTCAGGTCGAAAATACTCACGCCGGTCGTCTCGCTGCCGGTCCCCGCCGTCGTCGGAATGGCCATCAGCGTTTTCAGGGGGCCTGGCACCGGCAGGCCTTTGCCGATCGGCGGGTTGACGTAGTCGAGAAAGTCGGCGGGCGGATAGGTCGTGTAGAGGTTTACCGCCTTCGCGGTGTCGATGGTCGACCCGCCGCCGACGGCGACGAACGCGTCGAACGGCCGCGCTTTCCCGAACGCGATCGCGTCGAGAAACGATTCGTCGCTCGGCTCGACGCGGACGCGATTGTAGAGCGCGTACGGCACGCCGCTGCGCTCGAGCGACTCGATGACGGTGGCGGCCGGCGCCAGCTTTCCGACCACCGGGTCGGTGACAACCATCACCAGCCTGGCGCCCAGCTCCGCGAGGTCCATCCCCACTTCGCGCGTGACGCCCACGCCGAAGCGGACGCTGGACACCGCCATCTCGAACGCAAAGTCTTTGTTCATTCGGGAGGGATGACATCTCCCGGAACGATCGAGAGGTCCGGCAGCAGGGGCGACTGCACGCGGTCGGACGGCCCGGCGGTGCGTGCGAGCGCGAAGCGGGTGCCGGTCAACCAATGCACTTCAATCGCCACCGCCTCGGGATCGACGAGCCAGTACTCGCGGACGCCATGACGGGCGAGCAACTCCATCTTTCGGCCGCGGTCATTGCCGGCAGTGCTCGGCGACAGGATTTCAATGGCGAGGTCGGGCGCGTGGCGCGTCACCCTGCGCAGATTGAGTAGATGCTCGCGGTCGCGCGTGAACAGCAGCAGGTCGGGCTGCACGACATCGAACTCGGTCAGCACGATATCGAGCGGCGCGTAAAACACGGCCCCGCCGTGTGTCTGCACGTAAGCCGCGAGCGCCAAGTACAGGCGCCCGGATACGAGCTGGTGGAGCAGAATTGGTGATGGAATCTCGAAGACCTCGCCGTCGTACAGCTCGTACCGGCGGCCGTCCTCGGGCCATCGCTCCAGATCCGCAAAGCTCACGCGCGGCTGTGCAGCCCTCACGCCGGTCATTGTACATCGTCGACCTGCGAAAGCTGTGCCGTGCGTGATCGTTCGAGACCGCGATGCGAGCCAGAAAACGTCGCAGATTCTGCATCGCTCGATGAAGCCGGAGTGGGGAAAACGGAGTCTAATGAGATCGGGCGCATGGAGGTCAAGCGATGCTCGTGATCACCTGTTTGATGTGTGCGCTGGCGTTCAGTCAGGCAGTGCCCGCGGCCGAGTCGACCGGCCGCATCGTTGGACGCGTCACTGTCGAAGGCACCAACACAGCCGTCGCTGGCGTGCACATCATCCTGTGGCCGTCGGCGCGTCCGATGAGGCCGATGGGACCGCCGCCGCAGGCCGTCACCGGTCAAGACGGCCGCTTCGTCCTCGATCGAGTAGCTCCCGGCACCTATCGCATCGACGCGCAGAAGACCGGGTTCGTGTCGCTCAATCAGCCAGGGCCGGGCTCCGGCGCGACCGTCGAGGTCGGAACCGGACGCGCCACGGCTCTCGACCTGCAATTGCAGAGAGGGGGCGTCATTGCCGGTCGCGTTCTCGATTCGTCCGGGGAGCCGATGGCCGACGTGTCAATCATGGCGCTGCGTCGACTGCAGATGCCGACGAGTTTGCCGGCGCCGCGGCTCGTGCCCGCTGCCGGCGCGGGCGCGCAGACAAACGATATCGGCGAGTTTCGTGTGTCGGGCCTCGCCGCCGGCGAGTACTACATGTTGGCGATGGCGCGCGGCAGATCGCCATTCGGCGGACAAGCAGTGGCGCCACCGACCGGAAACGCGCGAACGACGATCGCCCCGACGTTCTATCCAGGAGCCACCGATCAGGCGGCGGCACAGCCGATCGCCGTGGCTGCAGGCGCGGAGGTCGGCAACATCTCGTTCACGATGCAGTCGGCTCCCGCCTTTCGCGTCTCGGGCATCGTCGTCGACGAGAACGGCGATCCCGTGGCGGACGCGATGGTGATGATGATGGGCGATCCGCGCAGCGGCATCTTCATGGGACCGGCGGGCAGCGGACAGTCGCGGAGCGACGGACGTTTCACGATCGGCGAAGTTCCGGCAGGAAGCTACCGGCTGACGGCATCGATTCCGATCAGGATGAACGGCTCCGGCGGCAGCGGCGGCTTCGCCACATGGAGTAGTGGCCCCATCGTGTCGGGCGGCGTCGTGGGGGGCGTAACCGGGGGAGTCGTCCCGGCCGTGTCCGGCAGCGTGGCTGGCACGGCGGTGGTCGGCGGCATTGAACAGCCGACGGAAGTGGTGGTGACCGACGCGAACGTCAGCGACGTTCGGTTGGTGGTGCGCCGTCCCGCTCGCCAGTAATCAGGCGGATCCGGCGCTGCTGCGTGGAGTACGCCCACGCCCACTCGATCATCACGATGACGCGATTGCGGAAGCCGATCAGCCAGAAGATGTGAAGGAAGATCCAGAACAGCCACGCGAAGAAGCCTGAGATTTTCAGACCGAACACGTCGCCGACGGCCGAACCGCGGCCGATCGTCGCCATGATCCCGTAGTCTTTGTAGCGGAACGGCTCCAGCGGCTGTCCTTCCACCGATCGCCGGATGTTCCGGCCCGCCTGCGTCCCCTGCTGCATCGCGACCTGCGCAACACCGGGCAGCGGTATCCCGTCCTGCACGAACGCGCACAGATCGCCGACGACGAAGATATTCGGATGCGCGGCGAGCGCGAGCGTGGGCTCGGGCGTGACGCGTCCAACGCGATCGAGCGGCACCCCGAGGGACCGCGCGATCGGCGACGCGGCGACGCCGGCCGCCCAAAGGACGGTTTCCGCTCGAATGCTCTCCTCCGTGTAGGGGCGGACCTCGGTGGCCGTCCCAGGGCCGACACGCGGGTCGGAGGCTGCGTCCGATCGGAACGTCACGCCGTCGGCGTCAATCCCGGTGACCACCGATCCGGTCCGGACCTCGACGCCGAGCCGCTCGAGCGCCCGGTGCGCCGCGGCGCGCAGCGGATCGGGGAAGGTGCCGAGGAGGTACGGGCTCCCCTCAATCAGCACGATGCGCGCCGACTCGGGCCGAATGCGGCGAAAGTCCTTCACGAGCGATTGCCGCGCGATCTCGGCGAGCGCTCCGGCGAGCTCGACGCCGGTCGAGCCGCCGCCGACAATGACGAAGGTCAGCAGGCGGCGCTGCCGCTCGACGTTCGTTTCGCGCTCGGCCAATTCGAAGGCGAGTAGCGTTCGCCGCCGCATCTCGAGCGCGTCGTCGAGCGTCTTCAGTCCGGGCGCGCGCGGCGCCCACTCGGAATGGCCAAAGTAGGCGTGGGCCGCGCCGGGCGCGAGCACGAGGTAGTCGTATGAAATGGGATCGCCATCGATGATCACGCGGCGCCCGGTCGGATCGATCTCATGGACCGTGGCGAGCAGCACCTCGATGTTCCGCTGCCGCCGCAGAATCCAGCGGATCGGCGACGCGATGTCGCCGGGCGAGAGCGCCGCGGTCGCGACTTGATAGAGGAGCGGCTGAAAGAGATGGTAATTGTGGCGATCGAGCAGCGTGACGCCTACGTTGGCACCCGCCAGCGCGCGAGCGGCGTTCAAGCCGCCAAACCCGCCGCCTACGATAACGACAGACGGGATTCGGGATTCGGGATTCGGGATTCGCGATTCGGGGTTCGGGCTTCGGGCTTCGGGATTCGGGATTCGCGATTCGGGGTTCGGGCTTCGGGCTTCGGGGTTCGGGCTTCGGGCTTCGGGCTTCGGGATTCCCGATTTGGGGTTCGGGCTTCGGGCTTCG
>Ga0137394_10004065_pt1 | contig 11062 bp, 12 predicted proteins | sample czobulk116metaG_FD_108278 | JGI IMG/M metagenome (GOLD analysis project Ga0137394, IMG submission 108278) | Vadose zone soil microbial communities from Angelo Coast Range Reserve, California, USA - czobulk1.16 metaG | ecosystem: Environmental > Terrestrial > Soil > Vadose zone | place: USA... | reverse complement strand
CCACGGACGAACCACGCCCACAGCTTCAGCAACGTTGTCCGCGGTCAATCCGCCAGCAAGTATGATCGGCATCGCCGACGCCGACGACGTGTGACCCGTTGCCGGATCTTCCTTACCCTCGCCTTTGCCCTCACCCTCATCCTCGCCCTTTGCCCCGCTGCCCTCGCCCGCGAGCACCACGCGTTTCGCAAATTCCCAATCGAACGTCTTTCCTTTCCCCCCGCTCAGTCCACCGGGGGAAACGGCCGTATCGAGCAGCACGTGCTTGTTCAAGCCCGGGCGTGTGATACCGTCGGTGCCGCGCCCTTCCGGATCGACGTGGAACGCCCGGATGACGGGCACGGGGATCTGCTTGCTCCACTCGAGCGGCTCGGAGCCGTGCAGCTGGACCATGTCGAGCTGCGCGACGGCGACGCAATGCAGGACGTAGGACAGCGGCTGGTCCTGGAAGACGCCGACGAGGAGCGGATGTGCGGCAGAGGCGGCACCGCTCGCAAGCTGAGACACCCTGCGCGCATTGAGAGCGAACCAGGGCTCGTTTTGAGTAGTACCATTTGTCGATTCCGGCTGGGCAGGAGGTACAGCCGACGCGCGCAGTCCGCGGATGGCCGAGGATATCGCTTGGGCTTGCTCAAACGTGATGCATCGCTTGCTGGTAGGAACGAACACCAGGCCGAGCATGGCCGCTCCAGCACTGGCTGAGAAGAGAGCTTCCTCTTTTGTTCGAATCCCACATATCTTCACCAATGGCGGCCATAGCGCTTCGGGCTCTTTGGCGTCGGTCCAGTCCAGAAGCTCGGCGATAAATGCGCGAGTGTCCTTGGCGCGCATCAGGGCTTCTCCGACGAGAACGGCACTGACGCCCTGCTGCACGTAACGCCGGACATCTTCCCCACCGGTGATGCCGCTGAGTGCGCACAGGATGACCTCCTGGCCCTTCACCATGTCTGCGAGACGCGACGTCGTGCCCAGGTCGACTTGAAAGTCGTGCAAGTTACGGTTGTTCACACCGATGACACGGGCACCGAGCGCGACGGCCGTCTCCATCTCGCGTGCGTTGTTGACCTCCACGAGGGGCTCCATCCCGAGCGAGAGCGAGTAGTCGTACAAAGCACGCAGGCGCGCGGGAGGGAGCATGGCGACAATGAGCAGCACAGTGTCTGCACCGTGGAGACGCGCCTCCGCGATCTGGTACTCGTCAAGAACGAAATCCTTGCGCAAGAGCGCAGGCCGGTTCGGTAAGGCATCTACGGCCTGCCGTGCGAGACGCAAGTCGAGTAGAGAACCCTTGAACCACGTCGGCTCGGTAAGGACCGAAATTACGGACGCGCCTGAGAGGGCGTAGGTCAACGCTTGTTGGGCTGCGTTGGCGGAGAGCGCGATGGGACCCTTGGACGGGCTCGCGCGTTTTATCTCGGCCATCAGGGCGGGAGTTTTAGCTTTGAGACGGGAGACCAGTGGAATAAGTGGTGGCGCGAGATGCATCGAAAGGAAGGTCGCAAGGTCAGCGGGCGTCGTGCCCGGTGTGGCCTTGGCCGCTTCGACGTCCTTGAGGCGCTGGGCATAAATTCTCTCCAACACGCTCGAGATTTTTCCAGCTGCGGCGGCGGTTTCGCCATTTGGAAGCTCGACTGTGAACGCGGGGAGGGTCTCGTCGAGCACACGGGACTTGGGGTTATCCTCCCAGAGCCCGCCATTAAGCTCGAGGAAGTTGCGGAAAAGATCGTCGCCGGATTCGGAGAGAATGCTTTCTGGGTGGTACTGCACGGCTTCGAGTGTGTAGCGGCGGTGACGCACGCCCATGATGACGCCGCTGTCCTGAGAAAAGGCGGTGATGGCGAGGTCGGGAGGGAGGGTTTTGACATTCGCGCTGAGGGAATGATAACGGGTCGACTTGAAACCTTGGGGAACTCCACGGAAGCACCCACGGTCATCGTGTCGGATCGGGCTCAACTTTCCATGCATGATTTCACCTGCATAGCTAGGGGAAGTGGCAGTAAGAAATCAGCCCAGCCACTCAGGGTTATGATTGAGTACCTGATCTCCCCTCCATGAACATCTACGAGGCACTCCAGGCCCATACAGACGCCCAGCACCGGAACGCGTCCTGTGAAATAGCGGATCGCATCGCGCGAGATGCCAGAGTCGGTGATAGGGTGGCCGGGGCCAGGAGAGATGATAAGGGAACGGATTTGGAGGAGCGGGAGGCTGTCCGCTTCGATGGCGTCATTTCGGATGACCGTCACGTCTGCACCCAGAAGGGTGAGGTGCTGATAGAGGTTCCAAGTGAAAGAGTCAAAGTTATCGACCATAAGCACGTCCAATGGACGGGCGAGGTGTTCCGGAAGCGACATGAGGTGCGAGGCAGAGGAGAGATCGACTCGGAGGGCTCTGTTACACTTGACGTGGACTCGGACCGCCACCGACCGCGGTTGAGTGTACGGCCGGTCGACGTTGCGGTATACTGTATTTCCGAGGAGAGAGCAGTGACATCCATCAACAATCATCGGCGATGCCTCATCGCATCATCTTAAAACTTTCAAAATGCTCTCCATTGCCTCGATTTCCCCATATACACTATTATCAAATACAGTGCTGTACCTGGCTGGTCTGTATACTGTGCAGTGGACGTACTGTACAAGGTGGCAGTTGGCATGGATCCTTGGCAAAAGTTTTAGACCAGAGCGCATGCGACGGCGCGCATGATCAAAGTTCCCATTGCGTAACGGCCTTGTTGCCGCCGCGTGGCCGACAAGTGTCGGGGTTGTCAGGACAATGGCAGGGCATATCTCTTGATTCCCACCAGCGCCCGCCGTGGGAAAACAGATCAGCACAGCAACGGCAAAAACACCCTTGTGACCAGAGCAACGGCGCCACGCCAAAAAGGATCGGTTGTTGAAGCCGGCCGTGTGGAAGGGGAAGTGAAGAGGGAGAGTACAGCCAATTGAGCGGATCGGGGACATGACGACGGACGGAACACGATCATCAGCGACGTGCGCTCCTGTTTTCGCCTTGCCTTGGCCTGCCCCCGGCGTCTGGGGTGGATTGATAAATCACCCTGTCAGATCGAACAGTGCATTTTCTCTCCCCTTTCGATTCACAGGTGCTCGTGGCCATCTTTTTTTCGTCCGTCTTTTTTGTCCACATTAACACCTCTTGTTCTTCACCCTCGACAACACTCCTTTGCGTCTGGCACGCCCTTCCCCTCCCTTTCTTCCCCATTACATAAAGGACCTTCTTGCCTCTCCTCTTTGTAAATCATACCCCTCCGTCCCCCGCTTCACGAGATACCGAAATGTCCCTCAAAGCCGAACTGGAGACTTGGGCATCAGCCCTCAAGGCATACGATGAGGAGGATTTCGATCAAAGTCTCGAACTTTTCTCCGTCCGTCCCCCTTTTCTTCCCAGTCCGTCCCGTCTCATTCCACCCCACTTTCCAGGCCATCGCCGACTCATCGAAAATCCTCACAAACATCGGTCTTATTTACGCTACTCTTGGCGAGCACGAAGCCGCCGTGGAGCAATTCATTGCTGCCACCCGTCTCGACAACTACCTTGCCGTCGCGTCAGTGCCATCATCCTCCCCTTCTCCAGCTCTCCTCCGCATTTTCTCACCCTCAACCATTTTTAGTTACTTCCAGTGTGGCGTCTCGAATTTCTTGCTCGGTCGTTATGACCTCTCCTCGAAAGACTTTGAGGGAGCTTTGCTTTACCTACGGGGGAACCAATCAATGTGCGTGGCTCGCATCGTCTATCATCACTTTATGCACTCATAAAACAACTTGTCTAGTAATTATACCCAACTGGGCCTTGCCTTCACATTGTATTCCGCTGAAGTTCTGTTCAACATGGGTGGGTCCAACGTGTCTCTCGTATTGTTATTTTACGAAAATGAATATTTCTGTGCCAGGTCTCTCTTTGATTTATCTTGGCCAGAGACAAAAGGGGATGGAAGAGTTGGAGGATGCCGCGAGCCAAAAAGCGACAGAGGAGCACAGTGTCATCGATGAGGCCATTCGTGACGGTGGGGAAGGTTACACGGTCTTCAGCATCGTGCGTCTCGTGACACCTTGTTTCCGCTTGAAAATCATTGACTCGATCTGTAGCCCGTTGGTGTCCTCTACCGTCCGTCCGAGAACAAGCTCAAGAATGCCAAGGCCCGCGACTTTCTGGGCAAAGCAGTATGTGTCTCCCAACTGTCGCTGTGAGGTGATGCTTGACGATTGGTGCGTAGAAACTCGTCGCAACGGAGAACCCTAACGAGGCGTACACTACATTCACTGGCGTCACCCGTCTGCGTCAGGGCATTAGCCCCCGAAACGTCGTCCTGGGTAGTGATGCTGCTGACGAAGGAAGTCTCGCGCGTTCCGGAACATTGAATCGCTTGAGTATGCATCAGTAACATTCAAATTTGGATCAAAGTCTCATCGTTTACTGTTTCCAGAGGGACCCGACTTGGATGTACAACCCGTTGGTACCCTCGCGCGTTCGAAGACTACGATCAATGTTTCGGCTAATGCTCGCGAACGTATCCCGGGTACGACGACTGGTGCTGATGTCCAACGACCAACGTCTCCCCGAGGCAACGACCCACCAACACCCACCGTTCTCGCTCGCAGCCAAACCGCTCTTGCCACCGGTCGTCCAGGCCAAGCAGGCTTTCCCACACGAGCGCTCACTGTGCGTAAGCACAGCAGTGATGACGGCCCCCCTCCAGCTCTATCCCCCAAACCTAGTGAGCAAAAGCTCTTCACCTTGTCATCTCATTCACCCCTACTTATCCCATTGGCCCATTTCTGCAGAAACATCTCCTGGGGCGACAGAATTTTACGATAACATTGTGGATTCGTACTCTCAACCATCTCCGCCACCTAAGCTTCCGCCGATTAATGACCGCATCGCAAACTGGGCCCGGAACAATAGTGGAGGTCCTTTATCAGCCCGCTCGCCGAGTGCGTTCGGCGGCTCGCGCTCTGGCACGCTCAAGCGACGCGTCACACGACGCACAGTCGCAGCGAGCGCGTATGATGATGACGAGGAAGGCTACGGCTCGGGCGAATGGGACGAGATGTACGAGCTCACGAAGATCCGGGTGAAGATCCACTTTGACGGGGACGTGCGTGGGATGGCGCTCGACCCCACCATGCCCTTTGCCGAGTTTAGGCAACGCGTGGCGGTCAAGTTTGAGACGAGTCCGCAGTCGATCACGCTCAAGTTCCGTGACGAGGACGGCGGCAAGGTCTCGTTGCATGACGAGAGCGATTACGAGCTTGCGATCGAGACGGCCCGCGAGAGCGCCAAGGGCCGGCCAGAGGGCAAACTGGAGATCTGGTGCGAGAGGAAGTAAACATATGTCTGTTAACTTGGAAAAAACGGGTGGGTTATGTGCGATTAGTGCGGTCTCTTCAGTTGGCAATTTTATAATATCTATCTGTATACACGGGTGTTTATTCACGACATTATTGGTATTAGAGCGCGCAATTTTTTATGCCCTACTCTCTCTCTTTCCTTACCCTCTCTTTGGTTTTGTAGCACTACCAGTGTTCTCTGAAATACCACTATTCACGACGCCGTTCGCTACTGTATTCTCAACGTTACCAGCTTACAGCCTCGTGTTCAAAACCCATCGCCGCTCATTGTCAACACCAGCAGCACTGCCATTTGCGCTCGGAACATGCGATGATTGAAATCATTCCCCGAGGGAGCGCCGCATCGCGAAGTCTCTTTAAGCCCTTAACCGACAATCAATGGGTTCATGGGAAAAAATAGGTCCCCACTGGCAGAGATTTTCTTGCCAAAATGCTTGTTGTTTTTGACTTGAATCAGGATTCCGGTTGTGTTGCCAGGTCCGAGAGATTTGCCCCCGAAGCAGATCGGGATTATGATATCAATGCCGTACTGACTCCCTAGATGGTTGAACCAGATTTTGGAGTCCCCAAACATTTCCCCAAGTGGCTTATCTTTATGACTAGTGAGGTAGCATGCCAGAAGAGTGGTAGGCAATGCCTTGTGTTTGCTTTGTGAGCCTGAGAGTGATGCCTCCAGGAATTCCTTGACATAGATCCGAGTCCATTCACGAATCGGTCCAAGACTTCGGATTGCATATGTATGTGTTGAGCCCTTTTGTTGACACCTAATTTCATGCAAATTCATGAACACAAGTCAAACTCACTTCTTCACCCTGACTGGTTACAGCTTTGGCTTCGAAGAAACATTTGGCAGTATTGATGTGATTTGCTACCTTGCATGTGGTCATGGAAAGCCTAAGCCAACTTCTCTTGATGCCCACTTATTTTCTCCTCTTCAGAATCTTCTCCAGATGACTCTGAAATTTTTTTGAGCTTTCCCAAGTGATGGGGAGTATATGAAACCACAGAACCTTTGTGCATTGGCAGTTCTCTTGATAGCAGCCACCTACATAGATTGCTACCAGGAGTGGGCAATCCTGCTATATCATAGAACATAAGCATGTTTCAAATGGGAGGAACCACAGTGGAGAACCTTTATTGCAAGCCAGAGAAGGACACCAGAACTGGGGATTAAACCCAGGCTCCCTGAATACATGCCAGGTGCTCTACCACTGAGACATCTAGCCATGGGTGATCGAATTGGGTGGTTAATCATGTCTTGTGTGACAGATATCTCCAACAAGTGAAGAACCTTCAATGTTGTCCCCTCATAGACACTGACTTTCTTTGAAAGCTCATGGATGATACAGGACTTCCCTGTCCCTGATGAGTTTACGAAGGTGGAACATGGAACAATTAGTTGACGGTATTGCCATTAACCACAGCTTCGCACTGCAATTCCACGCACTATTCATCACCAATATCTGTGTGTTTACGTCTCTTTCCCTTCACAGGCATGCAAGGGAGTCGAAACCTATGTCTGTGATATGGTGTAGAGGGATTGTAGTGACGATGATTCCGGATCGAAGACGTGGAAATCGCCTCCCGTGAGGAGAAACAAGGAATAGATGGGTTCTTTATGAAGCCCGCGCAACACGCCGCACAATTCCGAGAACATTGTCCAACGTTGGTCCCCGGGAACACGGTCCGTGAGTTCCTGACAGTCGTCGAACGCGAGTATAACGAGTGGCCTCAGCAACCCGGGCGCGTGGTGAACTTCCCTCGACACAGATATAAATCGAACGAGGCTTTCTCCCACCTCCTTCACACTTGACGAACTATATTGCCCTTCGTCCCGCAGTTCTTCGCTCCTTTGGATGAACTTGCAAGATTCCATGAGCATTGAATATTGAATCACAAACAAGAGCATAACTCACATCCTCGGCGAGATCAGTGACCTCTTGAAAAAACTTCTGGCGATATGATTGACCTGTTTCTTGGACAGATTGGCCCTCGGTCATGCGATCACGGAAAGCTGCCGCCAGCATCTCTTGACGTTTTATGATGTTCTCTTCGTCCAACCCTTCTCGAGATGGGCCACCTACAGCATTACAGGTTGGCATAGATTCGACAACGGTTACAAGTCATCTCACTAAACATATTGTCTTCAAACCCTTCCAGGTGTTTTTGGGTGATGGCCAATACAGAGAAAATGAACCCATGGAGCTTTCGTTTGATGGCACGCTGGTCCCGTTGTCCTGATAGCAACCACTGACGAAGATCGCTGTCACGAGGGAATCCTGGCTTGTATAAGTATGGTTCAAGTGATAAGAATCGAAGGGGAGAACCTTCGCTGCCATCTCCACGCAGGCACATGGGTACAGTGATGATCCTCTTTGAAAGCTCATCCACCACACAGAATTTCCCTGTCCCTAATGAATTTACAATGACAGAGCAGTTTGCGTGACCAGATGTGTCTCGCGCGGCGGTAAGGTATGTTGCCAGGGTCTCAAGCAAGCGATCTGCAGCTGCACCCTTGAATTCGCCTTCCCATGCGTTCTCGATCAGATCATCAAAATGCTCAGTGCGTGCAGAACCAAAACACACCACGCTCGCGGCCCGAGGGAGTGGTAGTGCCTTCCTTCTCGGATGGTGGCGATTCGATATCGGTGCGTTGTAGAATTTCTGGATGTCGGGAACAGAGCCGGCAGATGGGAGGTCAATTGAGATAGAGGGATCGCCACAGACATACTAATGCTCACCAAGACGACGAATGGTTCGGAACGAGCATTTCGCCCAGCATTTTTCCATCACTGGAACAAGCCAAGGATGTGTGAGGAAGAGCTGTACCACTGATCCCCACATCCTTGGGTTGCAAGTCGTGAACTTTAGGTCCAAATGCTCGCAACCCTCGATGACGAGTAGGAAAAGCAGCATCCGTGCATCACTACGCGAGAGTGTGTCCTTGTCACCATAAGCCCAGCAAGTAAATTGCAAGTTGTTGTCCAAGCGCTCATGCTCCTCTTTGGAAATTATGTCTTGTACCAGCTTGCTTTCTGGATAGGAGGCATCTGCATACTCGGGCGAGCTTGCCACTGGTCCTGGTGGCAACTGGGCTGAGACCGACCCGACGTGCTCATTATCCTGTTGTTTTTTTGGGTCGTACGGCCTCGTTCTACGCAGTGGGGCCATCGTGGAGTGGAGTCAAAGGGGAAAAGGGGCACTCAATCGTCACTCTGTGGCCTGTGTCCACGTGTCCGCGTCCTGGTTTGGAACGACATTGGTTTCGGATTCTTTGCTATTGAACGTGGGGGGTATGCAAAGCTATGTATGGGTGGTCGACGACAATATGAATGATTTACAACTGTAGTGCATGCCAAAAGCTGAAAAGATAAAAGGAATAAGAAATAGGAACACCACGATGATTCATGCAAAGATGTCCTGCTGCAAGATGTCCTCCGCCTTGAGTGCGTCGTCCATCCGTGGGAAGATATCGACCAGGCACGACCCGGCGTCAGCCTCCGCACCCCACGTCTGGCCAAACAATTGTGCAAACTCGTCCTCTTCTCCGGTGCTGGTGCTGGTGCCCTCCGCGACCGCCGTTGGCGAGGACGAGGAAGCGAGCAGGGCTTCTATAGATGACCAGAACGCTGCCATCTCCGTCGCGTCCGCGTCGACGTCCCCCACGTCCCCCTGCTCCTGGCCCAGCGATTCCCTAGACGGCTCTGGGGTACATGAGTCTTCATGGCCAAAATCGATGACATCCGAGAAAGCGTCACTGCTGCTCAACAAAGGACTCGACGGCGGGAGTGGCGACGATGGTGGAAGGGTGTCGGACCATAATAAACGTTGCGTGGCTGTTTCTTGGTCGTCCTCGTCGTCTTCGATGCCAAAAGAATCGGGACCTCTACACTGGTACTTGCCTTCTTGGCCCTTCTCGTCCTCGTCATCATCAGAGGGAGTAGGAAGCGAGCCCGCGCGCGTCTCGACCAACGCGTCTTTGCTATCCATACTCGAGCCTACGACACCACTCATGCAGCGTAGCGGCGATGCAGGGATCCCCGTGCCGATCCCGCGTCCTGTCAGTACACTCTGAATAGGCGAGAGCATGAGCGCAGGCTTAGCAAGCATAACCGTGTTCTCGTCGTCATCTGCTTCGGGCGAGAAGAGAGGGCTGTTGCTCGCGGCGATCTTCGTCAAGCTTGATGAAGTGGCAGGGTCAGCATGCCGCAGCGAGGTGGCGGAGGGCCTACGCCTCGGCGTGCATGGCACAGCGATGGACACGGAAACTGTGGCGCCGGGCGACGACGGAGGCGGGGAAGACGTCCGGAAGATGTCGGCGGTAGCCGCCGTGATAGGTGCCACAGAGCTCATGCTCGCACCCACGTCACTCTCTCCCAACGACGAGCGGCGCGGCTGTATTCCCGCTGACGAAGGACGGACTGACACAGACTGGGTGGGGGAAGATGGCGGTGGCTGCTCGACGGCGGCCTGCCCACGGGACCTCCGACGGTTCCCTCGCTTCCGCTCGAGTGCTTTGGCATGCTCGCGCGCGTTTTCGGCTTCCTTGCGCGCGAGTGCCTCCACGGAGATGCGCGGCTTAGTGGCGGTTGTGGTACGCGCCCACTCAGGTACAACGTACGGCTTCTTGACCACAGCCGGAGCTGGGGCAGGGTTTGGGGTGGGCACGGATGCGGCAGCCTTGGAGATCGGCTTGGCAGGCATAGCGTGGCCTGTCTTTGGGGGAGAGGGAAAGGCAGCGGCAACGAGGGCGCTTCGCGCAGCGAACAAGTCTGCATTCTGTCGTGGAGTCTGCACAGGTACATGCTTGCTTGGGTAATTGACAGGGTCTGAGAGCAACGGGCGCGACAAGAAGGTGAGCTTGCGCTGCGGAGGCGAGCTGTCGCAATGGCGCTTTGAGCGTCCGTGTGCCTCGGCTACGTCGCTCAACGTGCGTTTACGTTTGGGTGTGCTGTCTGAAGTTGTAGCGCCAGAGGTGGTGGCTCTGAGACCACTGCGTCGCCTGAATGTACCTGGGTCGACGTTCTCCTTCTCGAGGACAACAATCTCATCATCTGAATCCGCACTCTCCGCGGTCGTAGAGGCTTGTGAAGACTCTGGAGTTGGAGCAAAGTCGGATGACGTGTCTGTTGGCTGCTGTGGGGGTTTGTTCATCAGCTGAAGGAGGGCGTTGATAACCTTAGAGGAGCGGGGGCTTGTGTGCTTCGACAATGACAGGGAATCCGGGGCCTGATTCTGATAGGGGGCTAGTAGAGTTGACAGAGCCGCACGCACGCCCGAGTCGGAGAGGTCAAGATTGTTTGAAACAGCGCTAGGTGCAGCGGACTGGGAGCGGTCGTTGCATTTGATTACTTTCTCGTCATCTTGTGGTTGCGACTTGACAGGAAGACCGCGAGCAGCCTTGATGAGTGGATGAAGATGTGAATCCTTCTTATAAACATGGCCACTAGAGCTACGAGACGTCGCTTTCCGCCTTCGGTCTCGTCTCAACGAATCCGCATCAAGTTCCGCCGACTTGAGCGATTGTTTTGAGTCGAGCGATGTGGCCATTGCGGCCGCGTCATTGATATAAAAAGGCTGATTCAGGTGGATTGGATGCGCTGCTTCCAGTAATATATGTAAGCTTGAGTTAAAGCAAAAAATCACAACATCAATGCACACACCTGGCGGCATATGCATAGGCATATGGATTG
>Ga0137394_10004064_pt1 | contig 11063 bp, 12 predicted proteins | sample czobulk116metaG_FD_108278 | JGI IMG/M metagenome (GOLD analysis project Ga0137394, IMG submission 108278) | Vadose zone soil microbial communities from Angelo Coast Range Reserve, California, USA - czobulk1.16 metaG | ecosystem: Environmental > Terrestrial > Soil > Vadose zone | place: USA... | reverse complement strand
GGGCCATCCAACGCAGAAGGGGACAGGGAATATTCGCCCCAGCATACGGCTTGGATGTCACCGGCCTTGCCCGACTACTCGCGACCAGGGCCATAGAACACAACTATCATGGTCGGTAATTCAGCTGGATCAAAGGTTTTGCAACTCACGTTTCAAAACCATGCGAGCGGTAGCGTCAGCATTCGATGGCTCAATGAGAAACTTCTGTTTGGCCGCGTTTGGTGGGGGAGGATTTATTCGACCGACTTCATTCTCGATGTGGAGAAGGAGCAATTCATCTACAAGCAGATGGCGCACTACGGAGAAATGATTGAACCGTGTCGTTAGCGGTTGTCCGCCGGACGGATTCTGTCTTACGGTTCGCTTCCTGACCTAATCAATCGCCTTCACGACTTACTTCCTTTCCACGGAAAGCGTAGAATAGCGGCATGGGATTGAAGGACGGCGAAAATCTGCATGTGGTTTGTCCGTGCTGCCAGGCGAAGCTGACCGTTGATCCGGTTTTCGGCGCAGTGCTATCGCATGAAGTGCCGGTCAAACCTGGCCCGAACGTCGACCTCTCCGATGCCCAGAAAATTCTTGCCGAACAAAACCGCCAGCGCGAGGACAAGTTCGCGGATTCCTGGTTCCAGGAAACGAACAAGGAAGACATCCTGGCGAAGAAATTTGAAGAGGCGATGAAGAAAGCCAAGGACGCCCCCGCCGGCAAACCCATCCGCGATTTCGACCTCGACTAGCCGCGCTCCGGTGATTCCTCCGCACTTTTCTGCATCCTGTGCTGTATCTTCTTCCGCGCTACAATTCTCCTGGCTATGACCCGGCGCAAACTCTTTCGTATCAAACTCAAATCCCGCACGCTGGTCCTCGGCGAACGCACGCTCGTGATGGGCGTGCTGAACGTCACACCGGATAGTTTTTCCGATGGCGGCAAATTTCTGGAGCTGGGAAGGGCCATCGAGCAGGCCTACGCGATCGAGCGCGCCGGCGCCGACCTCCTCGACATCGGCGGCGAATCCACACGACCGGGATCCGCCGAGACGCCTGCGTCCGAAGAGTTGGATCGCATTCTTCCGGTTCTCGAAGCGCTGCGCGAACGCCTCAAGATTCCCATTTCCGTAGACACCCGCAGGGCCAGCGTGGCCGAACTCGCGCTCCGCGCTGGAGCGGAACTCCTCAACGATGTATCCGGCCTGAAAAACGACCCACGGATTGCCGAAGTGGCCGCGCGTTACGGCGTGCCGCTCATCCTGATGCACATGCGCGGCGAGCCGCGGACGATGCAAGTGGGGCCGTTTGCTCGAGACGTGATAAAAGACGTGTTGCAAGGACTTCGCCGGTCCGTCGCCATCGCGCGCAAGGCTGGCGTGGCGAAATCGCAGGTCATTCTCGATCCCGGAATCGGATTCGGGAAGAACTTCGCACAGAATTACGAATTGCTGAATAAACTGCCGCAACTCGCGAAGCTCGGCCATCCGCTGCTCGTGGGCACTTCACGCAAGGGCTTCCTCGGCGCGACCTTAGCCAGGGACGGCAGCCCTGCTCCGCCGGAGGAACGCATTTGGGGAACCGCCGCAACGGTTACGGCGAGCATTTTAAACGGAGCGCATATTGTCCGCGTACACGACGTTGCCGAGATGTTTCAGGTCGCGCGCGTCGCGGATTGTCTGCTCCATCCGAAACAAAGGCCAAAAAGTTAAACGCGGAGCCGCAGCGGGCGATCAGAATGCCGCCAGCGAGATACCCTAGAGAACACTTCCTTCGGTATAATCCGCGCGGCAACAGGTATTACGAATCTCAGTTCAGATTTGCAGGAAAAGAGAACCAACTCATGCCGCGCCGCATAGCATTTCATATTTTTCTCGTGCTTAGCTTTGTCGCCCTGACGCCGTCTCTCAAGGCCCAGATTCCGCCGGCGAAGCAAAGCCCCTTGGTGCCTGCTCAAACCATGCAGGCGGGTTGCTCTGCGACAGCGGCATCCTCGTGCGCGGAAGCAGCCGCAAAGATTTTGCCGATCGTGATGAGCGCCTCTCCGCTGGAGGAAAATCTGCGGCGGTTGACGGACGAAATCGGCGGTCGCGTAACGGGATCGCCGGAGATGGCGAAGGCCGTGGAGTGGGGTGTCGGTGCGTTTCGCGCCGCCGGTGTGAATGTTCACACGGAGAAGTACGTATTGCCGGTTACTTGGAGCGAGGGCGACACTCGGCTCGAATTGCTCGGCGCAGTGAAGTTTCCCGTGCGGTTGAAGGCGGAAGGGTGGTCACCGGCGACGTCATCGGGCGGGGTTGAGGCGAACCTGGTGGATGTTGAGTACGGTACCGATGCTGATTTTGCGAAGGCTGGCGCTTCAATCAAGGGCGCGATTCTGCTGGTTCATAGCGATGTCGGATCAACATGGGCCGATCTCTTCAACGAATACCTGCGGCCGCCGGCGATTATTGAACATGCTCTAAAGGAAGGCGCGCGGGCCATTCTGTGGATGGGCGCGCGGGAAAGGCTGCTGCTGTACCGGCACACGAACTCGCTGGTTGGCGAGATCGACAAGATTCCGCAAGCGGTCGTGGCGCGCGAAGACGCCATGCGTTTGGCAAGGACCGTCGCGGCCTATCAGGGAAAGGTGCGTGTGCGCTTCGACATGCCTAACAAGATTGGCGGGCCCATCGAGCAGGAAAACGTGGTCGGCGAAATTCGCGGCTATGAGAAGCCCGATGAAATCGTCATTCTAGGTGCGCATCTGGATTCCTGGGAATTGGGCACGGGAGCGCTCGACAACGGCTGCAACGCGGCACTGGTGATCGAAGCCGCGCGAGCAATCAAAGCCACCGGCCTCTTGCCGAAGCGGACGATCCGCTTCGTGCTCTTCAGTGGCGAGGAGCAAGGCACGATCGGTTCCTACGAATACGTGAAAGCGCACCGCGCGGAGCTCGATAAAATCCGCGCGATGATCACTTTTGATGCAGGCATCGGGCGCGTCACGGGGTACTCGCTGGGCGGCCGGCGCGACATAGAGGCCGGCGTGCGCGAAGTCCTAAAACCTCTGGAATCCTGGGGTGCGAACGCTCACACCTATGACGCTTCCTTCGGCACGGACAATTTTGATTTCATGCTGGAAGGCGTACCCACGCTGGTGGCGAGCCAGGAAGAGGCCAACTACCTGCCGAATTATCACGCCGCTTCAGATACCCTGGACAAGGTAGATATGCGCGAGCTGAGGCTACACACCGTGCTCGCCGCGCTGACGGCCTGGGGAATTGCCGACCGCGTCGAACCGCTAGGCAAGCGCCTCTCGCGCGACGAACTCGACGTTCTGGTCAAGGAAACCGGCCTCGACCAGCAGCTCAGACTACTTGGCTACTGGGACGCCTGGCAGAGCGGAGCACGCGGCCGCAAGCCGTAGACTCAGTATCGGTTCGCCCGGAAATCTCGCGTGACGGGCATTTCTTTGGGCGCATCGCATCTATCGTGGCGGCCTTCCCGGTATACTAGAAGCGTGACAATCGCAGAGAATGGCATTGAGCGGCGCTCCATTCTGGCAGTGGACTATGGCCGCGTGAGAATCGGACTTGCTCTCGCCGACGCAGAAACGCGGATGGCGCAGCCGTTGAGCACAATGGAGCGCGTGAACCGCAACGAAGACATGCGGCGGCTGCGTGAACTGGTGCGCGAACACGGCGTGAAGCTGATCGTCGTGGGATTGCCGCTGCGGCTGGACGGCACGCGCGGCGAAATGGCGGAGGAAGTGGAGCGCTTTGCTCAACGGGCGCGGAAACAGGTCGGCGTGCCGGTGGAGATGCTGGATGAGCGCTTGACGAGCTGGGAAGCCGAACGCCTGCTCGAAGAAGTTCAGGGACGATTTATCCACGAAGAAAAACTGACTGGCGGCAAGAAACCGAAGAACGTGCAGGCCAGGATGTCGGTGGACGCCGTGGCGGCTGCGGTGATTCTAAAAGAGTATCTGGATCGGCAGGAGCAAGCGGCCGAAAAGGCCTGAGCGAAGTAAGAAAGTGAACCGGTGAGGCAGCATTGAAATATTTTCTCGCGCTATTGCTGGTAGTTGTGTTGGTTGCCGGGGGCGCCGCGGCGTGGATCTGGTACGGCATCACGAAACCGTACCAGGGCTTTGCCCCGGGAGGCGTCTTCGTTGATGTGCCGCATGGAGCTTCGCAGCGGTATGTGGCGTATCTCTTGCAGAAGAATGGAGTGGTACAGAGCGCGCTGGCCATCAGGATTTATGCGCGGCAGCATCCGAAGCGCACGCTTCAGGCGGGCGAATATTTCTTTGACCATGCCATGGCCGGCCGAGACGTTTTTTGGAAGCTGGCGAACGGCGAGGTATTCCAGCAGCCGTTCACGGTGCGCGAAGGCGAAACCGTGTTCGACATCGCGCGCGAACTGGAAGCGGGAAAGTTCATGCGCGCAGGAGATTTTCTCTACGCCGCGGGCGACCCGGCGCTGATTCGTGATTTCGCGCCCGGAGCGCAGACGCTTGAAGGTTTCCTCTTCCCTGCTACCTATGAACTTCCCCGGCACCCGGCGGCCAGCGAATTGACGGCGGAAATGGTTCGCAAGTTCAAGGAAGAGTGGAAACGGATTGGGTCGTCGTCGGCCGGTGGATCAACAGACGAGGGCGATCATCGCGCGGTGAACAGAATCGTGACTCTGGCGTCGCTTGTGGAACGGGAAACGCCGAAACCTGAAGAGCGGCCGCTCGTAGCGGGCGCATTTGAAAACCGCCTTCGCAAAGGAATGCGCCTGCAGTGCGACCCGACGGTCATTTATGGAATGGAGCGCCTGGGAAAATACAACGGGTCGCTATCAGGAAAGGATCTGCAGTTCGATTCCCCCTACAATACCTACGAGCACGGCGGGCTTCCTCCGGGGCCGATAGGAAATCCCGGTGAAGCGTCGTTGCGCGCAGCGCTGCGCCCGGCGGAAACGACCTATCTTTATTTCGTGGCCAACACGCAGGGTGGGCATTTTTTCAGCGCGACTCTGGCGGAACACAACAGGAATGTGCTGAAGTATCGCCGGCTGCTGGCAGGCTTGCCGGCGGATCCACCGCCGCCGCCTCCGGCCCCGCCCCGCCCCAAGAAAAAACACACCACGCCACACCGAGGCAAAACCCGATGAGCGAAGACTTGAAAACGAAGAAAGCGCTGATCCTGGAAACCGCGCGGGAGATCAAGGTGCAGCAATGGACGCCCGCGGAGATCGACCAGTTGCGGCGCCGGCTCCTGGCAGAGCATGGCGAAGCCGGCAAAACCGGCATGGAATACATCGCCGACGTGCTGAAAGACGCGGGGCAAAAGGTAATGATCAATCAGCAGGAGGAAGCCGAGGAGCAGTACGAAGAAGAGTTCGAGGATCTGCTGCACTTCAAGACGCTGGAAGATGCCGAGGTCAGCATCATGCGCCTGGACGAATTGATGCGCAAGTTCCACTCGCAAGGCGAACACGCTGCCGTGGAGCGCGTCTTGAACGTGGCGCGGCTCGGCAAACGCCGTGCGGAGATGATTTCCCGCAACCACAAAGTGGAACCTCACAAGCGCCTCGAAAAGGAAGAGATCGCCGGCTGGTTCCGCATCTGGCTGGAAACGCCGGATGCCTTCTTCGATTGGCTGGATGTTCGCAAACAGGCGCCGGATTTTCGCGCCAAGTTTCCGCGACTGGAGTCCGAGGAATGAGCACGCCTGGAACGGTTGCGCCAGGAAGCGGTGCGCTGGAGCTGCCCCCTTTTTCTCTGGACGTGCAGGCCCTGGACCTCGGGGGCGATGTGAAAGCCGTGGGACTCGAACTGATCGAAACTCAAAATCGCGAGCCGGTACGCGGCAAGGATGCCGCAGCGATCTGGTCAGTGGTCTTCCCTGCTCTGGCGGGGAACGAATCATACGCCGTCGATTTTTTCAGCCACGTCGAACGGGTGCGGGAGTTTTCTAAGACGCGGCAGATCGCGCTCCGAGAAGCAACCGAGCGCTGCGTCGTGCTACCGCAGCCAAATCAAGAACAATTGCGGCAGATCTTCGAACGCTTCGAGGGCGAGACATTTGGCTTCCGAGCGGGCGCGGCATCGCAATCCGCCGATGCCGCGCTCGAAGGCGATTTGTCAAAGCGCGGGCTGGACGCCTACCAAGCGGCGTATGCCCGGTACACGCTTTGCGCCATCTGCGAGCCGGAGGACGGCTGGGTGACGATGCTGAGCGAATCGCTTTGGACCAGCGAAGTCATCCGGCGGGTTCGGCCGGCGGTTCAGCCATTTGACATTTACATTGCGCGGCCTAATTGAATGTCTCTGCGGCCGCGACTTGCCGTGATTGACCGGCATCCAAGTGGTTGTTAGATTGCTTGGTTTGTAAATGTGAGTCCGGAACTCATTGATGCGACGTGTGAAAACATGCCTGCTCCTAGTGACACTGGCGGCTATTTCCTGCGGCTGCCACCCTGGAAGAGTTGTCACCGGTCACACCGTCGTAACGCAGAAGCCGGTCGCAAAGGATGCCACGCGTGAAGAGCTTCTGGAGGCCTACAACCCGATCGCACGCAACATTAAAACGCTGAACGCCGCCGTGGTGCTGAAGCCAACCGCGGGATCGAAGTACAGCGGCGTCATTGACGAATATCACGAGGTGAAGGCGTTTCTTCTGGCGGTGCGGCCAGCGGAGATTCGCGTGATCGGGCAGGCGCCAGTGATCGGAACGACGGTGTTCGATATGGCCAGCGATGGCGAGACGTTTCGAGTTTCGATTCCCTCGAAGAAGAGATTCCTCGTCGGACAGGTAGCCGGCGAACGTGTCAGCAGCAAGCCCATCGAGAATCTCCGGCCACAGCATCTGCTGGATGCACTGCTCTGGCCGGAAATTCGCAAGGAAGAAGCGGTGACCCTGCGGGAGTTTAACGACGAGAACGCTAGGTACTATGTCCTGACCGTCCTCCGCGGCAGCCGCCAAATAGAAGTTCTGCGCGAAATCTGGTTTGACCGTTCCGACCTGCAGGTCGCTCGCATGCTCGCTTTCGGGCCGAAAGGTGTCCTGCTTTCGGATGTCCGCTTTGGCGACTGGCAACCTACGGATGCGGCTACTGGGCAAACTGCTCCGGCGCCATCATCGACTGCCGCGGCCTCTTTCCCTCGCGCAATTCGAATCGAAAGACCCCACGACGACTACAAGCTCGATTTGCAGGTCACAAGGGTCATCATGAATGAAGAGATTCCGGCCGAGCGTTTCAAGATCGAGCAACCGGCTGGAACGGAATTGGTGCACGTCGGCGAAGCTAGCGAGAACAAACAGCCATGATGGGTGAGCTGATCGTCCGCAATCTCCTGCACCGCCCGCTGCGCACTCTTATCGGAGCGATGGGAATCGCAGTGGAGGTTGCTCTCGTTGTCCTGATCGTCGGGCTCACCAGCGGCCTGCTGACCGAGACGGCCAGGCGCATTGAAGGCATTGGAGCGGACATCATGCTCCAGCCGCCGTCCGCTTCTTTTCTTCTCGCTTTTGGCAGTGCGCCGATGCCCATCAAAATTGGCGACAAGCTTGCGGAATTGAAGTACGTCCAATCCGTGGCCCCTGTACTCTTCCAGTTCAATACGTCCGGTGTCGAAATCGTTTACGGAATTGAGCAAGAGAGCTTCCGGGCTGTCTCCGGCGGATTTGTGTTTCTTCAGGGGCACGACCTGGAAAGCCCGGACGACATTCTGGTGGACGACATTGCCGCGAAAACGAAGAATATACAGCCGGGAGAGAGCTACCGGATCTTTGATCACGATTGGCATGTCGCGGGAATCGTCGAGCATGGAAAGGGCTCGCGCCTCTTTGTTCCTCTCGCCACGCTCCAGGAACTGGTGGGCGCTCGCGACAAGGCCACTATTTTCTTCGTAAAGTGTACGCGCCCCGAACACACCGAAGACGTCATGGAAAATATGCGCCATGTCCTTCCCGGCTATACCGTAAGGCCGCTCAAGGATTACCTCTCCCTCATGACTTCGACGAACATTCCCGGCCTCGAGGCCTTCATCAATGCGATGATCTTGCTGGCCATCTCCATCGGGTTGCTGGTTATTTTTCTTACCATGTACACCACCGTGATCGAGCGCACCAAGGACATTGGCGTTCTGAAATCGCTCGGTGCGAATCACTGGTTCGTCATTCGGGCGCTGCTCTCGGAATCCGCGGCGCTGTGTGTGCTGGGAATCGCTGCCGGCATCGGACTTAGCTATCTGGTGCGGGCCGGATTTATCTGGAAGTTTCCAACCCTGACCATTCTTATCACTTCCGGATGGATTCTTCGCGCAGCAGGCATCGCGCTCATGGGCGCGCTGCTGGGCGCGAGCTATCCAGCTTGGCTGGCGAGCCGCAAAGATGCGGTGGAAGCGTTATCTTACGACTAGTGCAAAAAGAATTTGCCGCCGAGGTCGCTGAGTACACGGAAAACAGGAGAAAGGGCCGCGAGACAAGCGGGATGGCTAGGCACGAATGGGAATCGCAGCTACAATACCTGAACCTGCCGAAGGGCTGATTTTCCAGGGAAAAAAGAGCGTGGAGCCGATACTCAGAACAGAAAACTTGTGGAAGCTCTACCGTGCTGGAAAGGTGGAAGTCCCGGCGTTGCGTGGCGTGAATTTTGAGGTCCAGCCCGGCGAATCGGTCGCGGTCATGGGACCCTCGGGCTGCGGCAAGTCTTCTCTGCTCTATGTCATCGGTGGCCTGGCGCAGGCCTCCCGCGGCAAAGTGCTGGTCGATGGGAATGATCTCACCGAATTGAGCGACGGCGCGCGCACCAAATTGCGCCGCCACAAAATCGGCTTCGTATTTCAGCGTTTCAACTTGCTCCCCACCCTGACGGCCAAGGGCAATATCGCCATCGCGCAGTTCATTCATGGCGACGGATTTGACCCGCACCGCTTTGAAGTGGTCACGCAAATGCTCGGCCTCGCCGGACGCATGCATCACAAACCCTCGGAACTTTCCGGCGGCGAGCAACAGCGTGTAGCCATCGCACGCGCCATCATCAACGAGCCAAAAATTCTCCTGGCCGACGAGCCCACGGGGAACCTCGACTCGAAAAACTCCGAAATCGTCTTGCAGATGCTGCGCCAGCTAAACAAGGATCTCGGCCAGACCATCGTCATGATCACTCACAATCCGGAAGCCACCACCTATTTCGACCGCGTGGTGCATATGCGCGATGGCGTTATCGTCGACGGGGTGCCTGCGGACTGACATGCCAAGCCTTGGCCAAATTCTTTCCCGGACGTTTTTCTGGTCCTACGAGCGCGGCACCTGGCAGTACGACGTTGCAGTCATCCTGATTCTGGTCTTCGTCCTCCTCACTCCGCGGAACTGGTTCCGCGATAAGCCTCAAAGCGGCGCGCTGGTGACACCCGGTCAAGTGCAATTGATTTCGAAAGACGGAAACCGCTTGAAGTATCGCGTGGATGCGCGCATCCTGGCGCCCCCGACGAAGCTCGCGCTCCAGAACGACTTGCACACCGCCTTGCAGGAAGCACTGCCCGAACTGCACAAAGGAAATTTCTCCATCGCCAACATCGAACCGCTCCGCGACGAACAAGGCACCGTGATTGCGTACCAGGTAGAAATTCACCATTCGCCGTCGTTCTGACGTTCGTAACACTTTCCTTCGAGGTATCCTTGCACCTCGTTCGCGCATCTCTTTGTATATGTTAGGATTACGAGTGCCCACATACGCTGTCGCATCTTTAAGAGATAGAGGTCACGTTTGAGACGTCTAGTTTTCCCTTTTCTCCTGATGGTTGGTCTTTGCGGCGCCGCGTTCGGGCTTCGACCCGTCGCCGCGCAGACGACTTCCAGTTGGACTCTAGATGGCGTCCTGGCCATGCTGGATAAGTCCGCGCAGGACTTTCATTCCCTCACCGCCGATATCGAGCACATCAAATACACCGCGGTGGTGAAGGATACTTCGACCGAGAGCGGCCAGATATGCGTGCGGCGCGATGACAAAATGCGCATCGATTTTCAAAAGCCCGATCCGCGAACGATCCTCCGAAATGGCGATTCCCTCTTCGTTTTCACTCCTAAAATCAATCGTGTCGAGGAATACAACATTGGGAAGCATCGTTCGTTTGCCGACCAATATCTGGCGCTGGGATTTGGAACGAAAGGCGAGACGCTCAGGAAAAACTATGTCGTCACCTTGATCGGGGAGGAAGAATTCGACAACCGCAAGACCGTCGTGCTGGAATTAACGCCGAAATCAGACCAGGCGCGCAGTCAGATCTCCCGGATTCGCATGTGGATCGATGAAGCTTCCTGGCTGCCAGTACAGCAGAAATTCTTCGAGACAAGCACCGACGACTACTTCCTCTCCCATTACACCCACGTAATGAAGAACCTGAAAATCGCCGATGCAAAGTTCAGGCCCGACTGGCCAAAGGGTGTGAGAATAGAAAAGCCCCGCGGATAGTTCGGATCTTACTACCCGCGGTTTCTGTGTACGCCTTGATTTCCGTGCGTTGAAGAGTCTATTCGCTAGCTGCCCGCCGCCCGCTCCTGCGCCAACAATTGCTCCTTGCGTGAAAGCCCCCAGCGATAGCCCGCTAGCGCGCCGTCCTCGCGAATAACGCGATGGCACGGCACCACGATGGAAACCGGGTTCGTCGCGCAAGCTCGTGCGACGGCTCTCACTGCCTTGGGCTGCCCAAGGGATCGCGCGACTTGCGAATACGTGCGTGTCCGGCCGCGAGGAATCCTCTGCAATTCCTGCCACACCCGCCTCTGAAACGCCGTCGCCTGAAGGTCGAGCGGGAGTTCCATTCGAGGCTGTTTGCCTTCAATGCGCTGCACAATCTCCCGCACCCAGCGTTGAAACGAATCCGTAGCCACCGCGATCTCCGCACGCGGATATTCCTCGCGCAGTTCCGCGACCATCGCGCTCTCGGCATCGCCGAGATAAACGGCCGAGACGCCGCGCTCCGTTGCAGCCACCAGAACTTTCCCCAGTGGCGATTTCGCAATTGTGTATCCGATCTTCATACCCTTTCCTCCCTTTCGATAAGTCGCCGGCGTCATGCCGAGCTGTGCGTTGCTCCGCTC
>Ga0137394_10004063_pt1 | contig 11063 bp, 9 predicted proteins | sample czobulk116metaG_FD_108278 | JGI IMG/M metagenome (GOLD analysis project Ga0137394, IMG submission 108278) | Vadose zone soil microbial communities from Angelo Coast Range Reserve, California, USA - czobulk1.16 metaG | ecosystem: Environmental > Terrestrial > Soil > Vadose zone | place: USA... | reverse complement strand
GTCAAATATCACAACGGATTCTCGAGCGACGTTTCCACAGCTGGTGGTCCGGTGCACCTGTCGCTTGCGTTCAACCCCTCGCATCTCGAGATCGTCGACCCGGTTGTCGAAGGCTCGGTGCGCGCGCGCCAGGAGCGGCGCGGTGATCGCGAGGGCGAGAAGGTGCTGCCGATCCTTGTCCATGGCGACGCTGCTTTCGCAGGACAGGGCGTGGTCATGGAAACACTGAACCTGGCCCAGACGCGCGGCTACGGCACCGGCGGCACGGTGCACATCATCATCAACAATCAGATCGGGTTCACCACCTCCGATCCGCGCGACACGCGTTCGACCTTGTATTGCACCGACGTCGTGAAGATGATCGAAGCGCCCGTGCTGCACGTCAACGGCGACGATCCGGAAGCGGTGGTGCTTGCGGCCGAACTGGCGCTCGATTTTCGCAATGAGTTCGACCAGGACGTTGTGATCGACATCGTCTGCTTCCGTCGTTTGGGTCATAACGAGCAGGACACGCCCGCGGTCACCCAGCCGCTGATGTACAAGAGAATCGCGCAGCACGCCGGCACCCGCAAACTTTATGCGGACAAGCTGGTTACGCAACGCACGGTGCGGCCGGAAGAGCCCGACGAAATGGTCAAGAGCTTCCGCCAGGCGATGGACGAGGGTCGGCACACCGTCGATCCGGTGCTGACCAATTACAAGAGCAAGTACGCGGTCGATTGGGCGCCGTTCCTGAACCGGCGCTGGACCGATCACGCAGATACTGCCGTGCCGCTTGCCGAGCTCAGGCGCCTGGCCGAGCGCATCACGACTGTTCCGGCGGGCTTCAAGGTGCACCCGCTGGTCGAAAAGGTGATCGCCGACCGGCGCGCGATGGGGGAAGGCAAGATCCCGCTCGATTGGGGCATGGGCGAGCATCTTGCGTTCGCGTCGCTCGTCGCCAGCGGTTATCCGGTGCGCATCACCGGTCAGGACTCGGGCCGCGGCACGTTCAGCCATCGTCACGCCGTGTGGCACGATCAGCAGCGCGAGCGCTGGGATGAGGGCACTTACGTGCCGCTGCAGAACGTCTCCGAGAAGCAGGCTCCCTTCACGGTCATCGACTCGGTGTTATCCGAGGAAGCGGTGCTGGCGTTCGAATACGGCTTTTCGACCGCGGAGCCGAACGCACTCGTCATCTGGGAAGCGCAGTTCGGGGATTTCGCCAATGGCGCACAAGTCGTGATCGACCAGTTCATCTCGTCCGGCGAAGTGAAGTGGGGCCGTCAATCCGGCCTGGCGCTGATGCTGCCGCACGGTTACGAAGGGCAGGGCCCGGAACATTCGTCCGCACGCATAGAGCGGTTCCTGCAACTCGCGGCCGACAACAACATGCAGGTCACGCAACCGACCACGGCGGCACAGATCTTCCACCTGCTGCGGCGGCAGATGATCCGGCCGTTCCGCAAGCCGCTGGTGATCATGACGCCCAAGTCGCTGCTGCGTAACAAGGAGGCCGCATCGCCGTTGGCGCAGCTGGCGCGCGGCGAGTTCGAGACCGTCATTGGCGAGACCGAGCAGGTCGAGGCCAAGAAGGTCAAGCGGCTGATCGCCTGCACTGGCAAGGTCTACTACGACCTCATCAACGCGCGCCTCGAGCGCGCCGAAGACGGGGTTGCGATCGTCCGCATCGAGCAGATGTATCCGTTCCCGCACAAGGCGCTGGCAGCCGAGTTGAAGAAATATCCGCACCTTGGCGAAATCATGTGGTGCCAGGATGAACCGCAGAACCAGGGCGCCTGGTTCTATGTCCAGCATCACCTGCTCGAAAACATGGCCGAGGGCCAGAAGCTGGGTTACGCCGGTCGCCCGGCCTCGGCATCACCGGCAGTGGGCTACTACGTCAAGCACAACGAGCAACAGAAGGCGCTGATCGACGCCGCCTTCGCCAAGCTCAAAGGCCTGGTCCTCAACAAGTGATCCATTAGCGTGCGGCAGGCGCGCGTTGCACCGCGCCTGCCGTCGCTCGATTCGCACTCGCTCCAGAAAGACCATTCTCATGGCGATCGTCGAAGTCAAGGTTCCGCAGGTGTCGGAATCGGTCGCGGAAGCGACGTTGCTGCAATGGAAAAAGAAGCCGGGCGAGCCGGTCGCCCTTGATGAAGTGCTGATCGAGATCGAGACCGACAAGGTTGTGCTCGAAGTACCGGCGCCTTCGGCGGGCGTGCTGGCGCAGATCGTCAAACCCGATGGAAGCACGGTCGTATCGGGCGAAACCATCGCCACCATCGACACCGAAGGCAAGGCAAGCGTCGCTGCGCCGGCCCCCGCCGCAGGTGCGGCGGCGCCGAGCAAACCAGCCGCCGCACCTGCAGTTGCGGCGGCGGGACCGGTTGCGATGCCGGCGGCCGCAAAGCTCCTGGCCGACGCCGGAATCAATCCGGCCCAGGTCGCGGGCACGGGACGCGATGGACGCATTACCAAGGGCGATGTGCTTGCCGCGCAGCAGGCGCCGGCCAAGGCTCCGCCGCCACCCACACAACCCGCGGCCGCACCGACGACAGCAAAGGCAGCACTTCCCGATGTGCGCGCCCCGGTCGACCTGTCGATGCTTGCCGGACGCCCCGAACAGCGCGTGCCGATGTCGCGGCTGCGCCAGCGTGTCGCCGAGCGGCTCGTGCAGTCGCAGTCGACAGCGGCCATTCTGACGACGTTCAACGAAGTCAACATGCAGCCGGTCATGGACCTGCGCAACAAGTACAAGGATCGGTTCGAGAAGGAGCACGGCGTCAAGCTCGGTTTCATGTCGTTTTTCGTCAAGGCCGCGGTCGCCGCACTGAAGAAATACCCGATCGTCAACGCATCGGTCGACGGCAACGACATCGTCTATCACGGCTACTTCGACATCGGCATCGCGGTCGGTTCGCCGCGCGGCCTGGTGGTGCCCATCCTGCGTGACGCCGATCAACTCACATTCGCCGACATCGAAAAGAAGATTGCCGATTTCGGCAAACGCGCGGGCGACGGCAAACTCGGCCTGGAGGAGCTCACCGGCGGCACGTTCTCCATTTCCAACGGCGGTGTTTTTGGTTCGATGTTGTCGACACCGATCATCAATCCACCACAGTCGGCCATCCTCGGCGTGCATGCCACCAAGGATCGCGCGGTGGTCGAAAACGGCGCGATCGTGGTGCGGCCGATCAACTATCTCGCGCTTTCTTACGACCATCGCATCATCGATGGACGCGAAGCGGTGCTGTCGCTCGTGACGATGAAAGAGGCGCTCGAAGATCCAGCGCGGCTGCTGCTTGAGCTGTGAGCATGAGCCGATGGGGGAACCAAGCATGAGTACCGCGGACGAAATCGCCAAACTGCACGACCTGCTCAACCGCGGCGCGATCTCTCAGGCCGAGTTCGACCAGGCCAAAGCGCGGCTGCTTGGCGCGGGAACCATGGCCAGCGCCGGCGCCGCGGTGAATCGCCTGCGGCTTTCCGATGACGACCGCTGGATCGCGGGCGTCTGCGGCGGCATCGGCGCGCTTACGGGCGTGGACTCGTGGGTGTGGCGACTCGTCTTCCTGCTCGGACTTTTCCTTGGCGGCTTCACACTGCTGCTGTACGTGTTGCTCTGGATCCTCGTGCCGCGCCAGGGGCAATGATTGCGGTCGGACAAGAACGAGAAATCTGCATGGCAAAAAATTTCGACGTCATCGTCATCGGTGCGGGACCCGGCGGATATATTGCCGCCATCCGCGCGGCGCAACTCGGCCTGTCGGTAGCCTGCATCGACCAGTGGAAGAATTCCAAGGGCGCACCCGCGCTTGGCGGCACTTGCACCAACATCGGCTGCATCCCGTCGAAGGCGTTGCTGCAATCGTCGGAAAATTACGAGCACGCGCGCCATCACTTCGCCGATCACGGCATCAAACTGGGCTCGGTAAGCCTCGATCTCGCGCGCCTGCTTGCGCGCAAGGACACCGTCGTTAAGCAGAACAACGATGGCATCCTGTACCTGTTCAAGAAGAACAAGGTAACGTTTTTTCACGGTGCAGGTTCGTTCGTCGCGCGCGGCGACGCGGGAATCGAAGTGCAGGTGACAGACGCTGGCGGGACGAAGCCGACCGAGTCGCTTGTGGCTCGCCATGTGATCATTGCGACCGGTTCAGATCCGCGTGCGTTGCCGGATGTCACGTTTGACGAAAAACGAGTGCTTTCGAATGACGGCGCGCTGTCGATCGCAGACGTGCCGGCGAAGTTGGGCGTCGTCGGCGCCGGGGTGATCGGGCTCGAAATGGGCAGCGTGTGGCGCCGCCTAGGTTCTGACGTCACCGTGCTGGAAGCGTTGCCGGCGTTTCTCGGTGCGGTCGACCAGGACGTCGCCAAGGAAGCGCAGAAGGTCTTCACCAAACAGGGACTGAAGATTCACCTCGGCGCGAAGATCGACACGGTCACAACCAGCGATGGCGGCGTGGCTGTCAAGTGGACCGATGCCAAGGGCGCGGCCCAGACCCTCGAGTGTGATCGGCTGATCGTTTCAATCGGACGGATTCCCAACACGCGTGGGCTGAACCCGGCCGCGATCGGCCTCGCGATCGACGAAAGAGGTTTTGTCGTCGTTGACGAACAATGCCGCACCAGCGTCGCCAACGTCTGGGCGATCGGCGACGTCGTGCGTGGTCCGATGCTCGCGCACAAGGCAGAAGACGAGGGCGTGGCCGTGGCGGAGCGCATCGTTGGCCAACATGGTCACGTCGACTTCAACACCATCCCGTGGGTGATCTACACCGCGCCGGAGATCGCGTGGGTTGGCCAAACCGAACAGCAACTCAAGCAGGCCGGCCGTGCGTACAAGGCCGGCTCGTTTCCGTTCATGGCGAACGGGCGCGCGCGCGCGTTGGGCGATACCACCGGGTTCGTGAAATTCCTCGCTGACGCGACGACGGACCAGATTCTCGGCGTGCACATCATCGGTCCGGTCGCATCGGAGTTGATCTCCGAAGCAGTGGTAGCGATGGAGTTCCGTGCATCGGCCGAGGACATTGCGCGCATCTGTCACGCGCATCCGTCATTGTCCGAGGCAACCAAGGAAGCCGCGCTCGCGGTCGATAAACGCACCCTGAATCTCTAGCATTGCGCGGTCGATCGCACCTCGCCTGACGGGGCAGCTCAAAGGTCGACCCGATGACTTTCGGTTCCCACCTCGATGCGGTTCTGGCGGCGCGCGGGTTCCGCCTCGACCCCGCGCAGCAATTGGCCGCCGACCGGCTTGCTGACCTGGACGCGCGCTGGCGTGAATACAAGGCGCAACGTTCCAATGCCGTGACGCGCCTGCTGCGCAGGCCGCCCATTCCGCGCGGCGTCTATCTGTGGGGTGGTGTTGGTGTCGGCAAGAGTTTCCTGATGGACAGCTTCTTCGCGGCTGTGCCTCTGATTCGCAAGACGCGGCTCCATTTTCATGAGTTCATGCGCGGCGTTCACCGCGAGCTTGAAGAGGTCAAGGGCACCGTCGATCCGCTCGACGAAGTCGCGCGCCGCACGGCGCGCCGCTACCGCCTCATCTGCTTCGACGAGTTCCACGTTTCCGACATCGCCGATGCAATGATCCTGCACCGCCTGCTGCTGCAATTGTTCGATCTTGGCGTCGGTTTCGTGATGACCTCCAACTATCCGCCGGATCAGCTCTATCCCGAGGGCATGCATCGGGATCGAGTCTTGCCGGCGATCGAACTGTTGAAGGAACGATTGGACGTGATCGGAATCAACTCGGGCATCGACTACCGCCGCCTTGCGATGGAGCGCATCGAGACCTATCTGACGCCGCTTGGCGCTCACGCTGAGGCGCGCCTGCAAGCTGCTTTCGAGCAGGTAGCGGAGGCGGAGGACGATGATCCTGTGCTGACAATCGAGACGCGTCAGATCAAGGCGCGCCGGCGCGCCGGAGGTGTGGTGTGGTTCGAGTTCGCCGTGCTCTGTGGTGGGCCACGTTCACAAAACGACTACCTGGAGCTCGCGGCGCGGTTTCACACCGTCATCCTGTCCAACCTACCGGCGATGTCGGCAGGGCAGGCATCGGAGGCGCGTCGCTTCACATGGCTGGTGGACGTACTTTACGACCACGGTATCAAGCTGGTCGTGTCGGCGGCGGCGCCGCCGGAGGCGTTGTACACCGCGGGTGCGCTCGCCAATGAGTTTCAGCGCACCGCATCCAGGTTGATCGAAATGCAGACCAAGTCGTACCTCGAAGCACCACGGCGCAAAGTGCTGGAGCGCCTCGCGTGAACTGGATCGGCGCCCTTGTCGCAGGAATTTGTTCTGCAGCGTGCGCCGTCGCGACCGCTGCGGATGTCGGCGCTACCTATCCGCCTGGAAGCATCACCACGCGCGAACAGGCGCAACAGGCGTTGGAGGCGGTGCGCGCCGCCGACGCAGAGGCCGAGGCCGCGCATCGCAGCGAGTTGCAACGGTGCGCCAAGGTTTTTCTCCAGAACCAATGCACGGCGGATGAGCGGCGCAAGTTCGACGCCCAGCAACGCGAGCTGCGACGCGTCGAAGTCGAGGCACGCGAGGTGCGGCGTCACATCGACGCGGACGAGCGAGCGAAAAGGCGCTCGGAAGCGGAGGCGAAGCGCCAATCCGAGCGCGCACCCGCCCCGCCGCCTGATGCGAAGGCCCGTGCAGCTGCGCAGGCTGACAAGGAGAAGGCAGCCGCGGTTAACCGCGAGAAGTACCAGGAACGACAGAAAGCGCACGCCGAAGAGCAGGCGCAACGCACGCAGAAAGAAGCCGGGCAGGCAAACGGGCGCGCGGCTAACGTCAAAGAGTACGAGGAGAAGGAGCACACCGCGGCCGAGTACGCCAAGCGCAAGGAGGCGGAGCGTATCGCCAACGAGAAGCGACGCGAGGATCGGCGCATCGAACGCGAGCGCGCCCAGAAGGAGCGCGAAGAGCAGGCCAAACGCTGAGCGGCGGCCGGCGCCAGGGATCAGGTGTCGCCCTTGATGCCGTTCTTGGTCGCCGGCCCATCGAACCACAGGGTCGCCGTCGGCGCGCGCTTTTTCTGCTCGGGCGCCTCGAGCTTGACGATCGCCAGTGAAAGATTGTCGCCACGACCTTGCGCGCGCTCGCGCGCAATGCGGACCAGGTGTTCAGACGCTTCGCGTGGTGCCAGGCCATGCAGCAGCGAGCCAAGCTCGTGGTCCTCGAAATAGGCCCACAGTCCGTCGCTGCACAGAAGGAAGGCGTCACCGACGCGTAATTCGCTCGCTTCGCCGACGGCAAGTTTCGGTTCGCGGCTGATGCCAAGCGCGCTCACCAGGATGTTCTTGTACTTGTGCTCGGCCACCTCGGCGGCGGAGACCTTGCCTTCCGAGAGCAGTTTTGCAGCGTATGTGTGGTCGTCGGTCCGATGCACCAGCTTGCCGGCCCGAAAGAAATAAAGGCGGCTGTCGCCGGCATGAGCCCAGATCGCGTAGTCCTTCTTGACGATCAGGGCGACGATCGTGCTGTGCGGCTCCTTTTCGCTCGATATGGCCGTGAGCCGGATCACCGTGTGCGCCTCGGTGGCGATCTGCTCGAGCAGCGCGCGCAGCCCGGAATCCTGATCGGAAAGTTCCTGAAACAGGCTGTCCGCGGTCGCGATCACCTGATCGGAAGCCATGCGACCGCCGCTCCGGCCACCCATGCCGTCGGCGACGATCGCCAACATGGCGCCAGAATTGCGCCGGCTGGTCAGAATGGCGACACGATCCTGCTGGTCGGAGCGATCGCCGACATGCTCGGCGATGCAGGCGGAAACCTTGAAACGGGACACGGGGAACTACGCGAAATTGGGGGGAGAGTCGATCGAGTCTATCAGCGCACTGCAGCGCACAACGCCCGAAGTGGGAGGGACTTGCCCTGCTAGGATCGCGATCGACATCGTGCCGCAGTGCTCCTTGACGGTCGGCGCAAGCGGCCGCCCCGGCATGGACAGCGAAGAGATAAAACGACGGATTGTGGAGTTGCAGGTCGAGCATCGGGACCTCGACGACGCGATCGCGAGCCTGGTGCAGCAGCCCGGCATGGACGAGCTGACACTGCGCAGGCTGAAAAAGCGCAAGCTGCAGATCAAGGACGCGATCGTGCAGCTGCAGATGCAACTGGTTCCGGATATCCCTGCGTGAGCATCGCCCAAGCAAGTGCGGCCGCACTGCCGAACCCGGCCGCGGACAAGGCGCAGATCGAGAAGGCACGGCGGCGTGTCGCGGCGGCATTCAACAGCGACGGCGTGCTTTCGGGCGCCGTCTCGGGTTTTGTGCCACGCGACTCACAACGTGATTTTGCGCTGGCGGTGTTCGACACGATCGTCGAGTGCGGCACCCTGATCGCCGAGGCTGGAACCGGCACCGGCAAGACGTTCGCGTACCTCGTTCCAGCGCTGACCGCGGGCGGGAAGGTGCTGGTTTCGACCGGTACCAAGGCGCTGCAGGATCAGGTATTTCGCAAGGATCTTGCGGTGCTGCGCGCCGCGCTCGATCCGTCGCTCGAGATCGCGCTGCTCAAAGGGCGGCAGAACTACATCTGCCTGCACCGGCTCGAGCGCACGCAACAGGACGGTCAGTTACCGGCGCGGCAGGATGTGATTCACCTGCGTGCGGTCACCCAATTCGCGCGCACGAGCGTGACCGGCGATCGGGCCGAGCTTGGAGCGGTTCCGGAGAACGCATCGATCTGGCCGCTGGTCACGTCGACGCGCGAGAACTGCCTGGGGCAGCAGTGCCCGCAGTTCGAGGAGTGTTTCGTCTACAAGGCGCGCCGCGCCGCACAGTCGGCCGACGTAGTGGTCGTCAATCATCATCTTTTTCTCGCCGACCTTGCCTTGCGCGATGACTCCATCAGCGAATTCCTTCCGGTCGTGGATACCGTCGTACTGGATGAAGCACACCAGCTACCGAAGATCGCCGGCGATTTCTTCGGCACCGGGTTTTCGCTGGCACAGGTCGGCGATCTTGCGGTGGATTCGCGCATGGTCGGGATGGCACGCGCCGCCGATGGCGCGGCCTGGCCCACGCTGAGTCAGGCCCTGGAGCAGTCGATGCGGGTGGTCCGGCTCGCACTTGCAGAAGCCGGGCTCTCCGCCGGAGCACGTGTCGCCGTTGAGCGATTGGCGCGGCGAGCCCACGTCGGCAAAGCGGTAGACGAACTCGAGCGCGCCCTTGCAGCGCTTGCAGGTGCCATTGCGTCGAACGCCGGGCGCGATGCCGAGCTTGATGCACTCGGGCCACGCGCCGCCGCGCTGCGCGCCGAAGTCGCGTCATGGCTCATCGCATTGGCACCGCGGGAAGTGGTGAAGCCGGAGGACGGGGAGGGCGAGGATTCCGACCAGGATCAGCCGGCCGAATGGGTGCGCTGGATCAACGTCTCCACTCATGGCGCCCAGTTTCATGCGACACCGCTCTTGCCGGGAGAGACGTTCGCGCGCCTGCGTGAACAGCAGACCCAGGCCTGGATCCTGACCTCCGCCACGCTGACGCTTGCGGGACGTTTCGATCGATTCGTCGCCGAAATCGGGTTGCCGCAGGCGAACACTCGGCGCTGGGAGAGTCCGTTCGACTTTGCGCGCCAGGCATTGCTTTATCTCCCGCGGCTCATGCCGTCGCCGCAAGCCGAAGATTTCGCCGAACAGGTCGCCGATTGCGCGTGGCCGGTCATCGCGGCGTGCGGCGGCCGGGCGTTCGTTCTCTGTACCACGCTGCGCGCCGTTGATCGGGTCGCCGCGCGGTTGCGCGCCCGCATGCTGGATCAGTCGAGCGAGCTTCCGCTCCTGATTCAAGGCACTGCGACGCGGCGCGCGTTGCTCGATGAGTTTCGTCGCGCGGGCAACGCGGTTCTCGTCGGCAGCGTTTCGTTCTGGGAAGGCATCGACGTGCGCGGCGAGGCGCTGTCGCTGGTGGTCATCGACAAGCTCCCGTTTGCTCCGCCGGACGATCCGGTAATCGAGGCGCGTATCCGGCGCCTGCGATCGTTGGGTCGGAATGCGTTCACCGAATTTCAGCTGCCTCAGGCAGTGACACTCCTACAGCAAGGTGTCGGCCGGCTGATCCGCGACGAGCGTGATCGCGGCGTGCTGATGATTCTCGACGACAGGCTTCTTACCAAATCGTACGGCCGCATCGTGCTGGCGAGCCTGCCGCCGTTTGCACGCACCCGCGACGAGGCGGAGGCATGCGCCTTCTTTGACGCTGCGCCTGACGTGTCCCGTACCAGCGCGTCCGAGCCTACTTTTCGCGCTTGAGGAACGCGCTGTTCGGATAGTTCTTGAGCAGGACCCGCTCCGCGTCCGCGCCCAGCCCATCCATGCCGAGTGAGCGGTAGGCGCGCACCATGATCGAGAGCGCTTCCTCCGAGGCCGGCGCGCCCACGTAATCACGCAGCGCAACCTGCGCCCGCTGGACCGCGGCCAGGTAAGCGCCGCGCTGCAGGTAATAACGGGCGACGTTGACCTCGCTTTGCGCCAAGGCATTGACGAGGTAGTTCATGCGCGAATTGGCTTCGGGCGCGTAGCGGCTGTTCGGATACCGCAGCGCCAGCTCCTTGAAGGCATCGAACGCTTCGCGCATGGCCTTCGGATCGCGATACGTCGGGTCGCGGCCGAACCGGCGCCCAAACAAGCCGAGATCATCGTTGAACAGCGCCAGACCCTTCAGGAACTGCACATAGTCGGCGTTCTGATGATTCGGGTTGAGCTTCAGGAAACGGTCGGCGGCGGTTACGGCTTGCGCCGACTCGCCTTCCTTGTAATAGGTATAGGCGATCTCCATCTGCGCCTGCTGCGCGTAGCGGCCGAAGGGAAAGCGCGCCTCGAGTTTTTCCAGCAGCTCGCGCGCTTTCTTCCAGTTGCCGACGCCGATCTCCTCTTTCGCCTCGGTGTAGAGCCTCTCGGCGTCCCACTTTATGGTTGGGTCCTTGTCGAGCGACGAGCAGCCTGCCATGAGCGCAATCAGCACCAGCGCAAAAGCCAACAAGTACCCACGGCCAGCGAAAGCTTGCACCGTTTGCGAGCGTTTCATCGCGCGTCCAATCGAACCAAAATCCCGAGGCGGCCG
>Ga0137394_10004062_pt1 | contig 11064 bp, 15 predicted proteins | sample czobulk116metaG_FD_108278 | JGI IMG/M metagenome (GOLD analysis project Ga0137394, IMG submission 108278) | Vadose zone soil microbial communities from Angelo Coast Range Reserve, California, USA - czobulk1.16 metaG | ecosystem: Environmental > Terrestrial > Soil > Vadose zone | place: USA... | reverse complement strand
TATAGCACTGTCGTAACACGGATTTGATGGTGAGGTTAGTCTGCCGAAGATGCGTTCGATCGTCTGCGCCATCAAGGTCTACAAGACGGCGTTATGGATATTGTGCTGGCATGGGACGAAACGTCAGGTCCACCAATTCGGTATAATTGAATCTCCAAATCGATTGTAACTGTGCTGATGGTTTCACCGGAACGTTCAGTCGCGAAGAACGCGAACCTTATCGGGAGTGGGATGAGGCTCCACGTCCTGTCCCCTTCCGGGGACGAGGGCGTGGCCGTGGCCGCGGTCGAGGTTTCGCTGGACATGACGATGACCGGAGGCCCCACTGGGATCGGGATCGGGATCGCCCTCGGCGCTATGAGGATGACCATGGTTCTGGACGAGGTGGCGGGCGCGGATCCTATAACGATCGATTCGATGGTAACAGGGAAGGCGGTTACAGCAATGCATCTCAAAATAATTATGCAATGCCCGCCCAGCAGCAATATACTGAGCCTTCGGCAGCCGCACCTGTGAGTGATGACACATAACAATCATTACGATTTTAATATCGTTGCTTCGTAGCGAGTCGAAGAACGTATTGACCAAGCCCGAAAAGTACAACAGGTGGGCTCGAACTTTTCGAGCGACCGCGGATTAATTAATTAATTTTTGCACAGTTATTGGCTGCGCTCAAGCAACCGCAGGCAGCATCATCAGGTGCTCAGCCAACTCAGGTACAACCCCAGCCGCCCGCGCCCGTACCGCAGTTACCGCAGTTACCGCAGAATTCGTTCTACCCACCTACTCCAACTGTACAACAGCCTCCGCCCATGTATAGTGGTGGTGCCCCGCCAGCCAATCCAGGCTTCCCTCCGCTGTCTCAAACGAATCTTCCCCAAGGCGGAGCACCACCGGCTCAAGCCAGTTCCCTTACTAATCTTCCATCCAACATAATCGCACTTTTGCAAAATGCACAGGCTCAGCAACAATCATCAGGTAGTACCTCACAGCCGCCTCAAAGCTTAACACCTTTGCCTGGCGCGTACGGCGCGGTCCCTCCTTCACTGCCTCCGGGACAGATGCGTCCCTCAATGCCACCACCGCATTTGACAGGGCTACCGCCACCCACAGTACCGATGCAAGGCGGGATGGGAGGCGATTTTCCAGCTCAAACGTATAACTACTTTGTAAGTTTTGTGCCTCTCCTGTCGTGACTTTCTGACGTTCGGCATACATCACCATCTCAGTCCGGTACGAAAAGGACGTGATACTGAATCGAGGCGGGCGTGGAATTGTTCCCGTATTTATTCATTTCCGCTATGTCGTTATGTTTGCTAGGTATTCATCTTATTTACGGGTAGTAATACACTTGTTCATGAGGCGGCTGCCGTTTACCTACTCTCCTTACCTTGTACCTCCGCGACATTGAAAAGTTGGAAGGCACAATAATGCAATTCACTTGGGTACTTCATCACTTGTGATGAAAGACTACGCAGAGGTTTAATTATGTATGATCGATACGGGAAGGGTAAGCGTAGTCATTATGCTTTTAGACGTACTATTCCGAGACCCAAGACTTAGAGTGCGGGAATAGAATCTACATTAGCGGTCAGAGACTCCCCGAGTGCCCTGAGGGCGTGGTCGTCAAAGGACGACATCCAAACGTCCCTCTGAAGGCGTGAAATCGCGTCATATGCGACGGCAACCGCAGAAGAGGGCATGCCTGCCAGCTGGGCTACTTTGATTCCATGACTTTCCCTGTTCACACCGGGTCGCAGGCGGTGTGAATATGCGAAGGAACCAAGCTAAAAAAACCTTTTTTTTAGCAGCAGATCAGACACCGAACAGTTAAATCGATCTCACCTCAGTTTCCTGGACGTCGGTGCAAAAGAATCCGACCTTTCGAAACGCCCCTGCACCTCTGTGGTCCGAAGTGCACCCGAGCATATCGGTCAACTCGTGGAAGTGTGTGGCGAAAAGGGTCCGACAGTTATTCTTGAAGTAGAGATGGTGCACTACCGCGAAAGCTATGGCTAGCCCGTCTCTGACTGAAGTCCCTCTACCTACTTCATCCATGATGACCTTCAAAGGTATGTATGGCTTAAGCCCTGCTTTCCGCTGGAAAAACGAGATGGCTTACAAGGCTGTTCAGAGTCGCCTTCTTCAATATATCCGCCGTTTCCAGCATCTCGACCATAAAAGTGCTCCTATCGCGAAACACGTCATCCTTTGCGCCAACTCTCGAAAACAGACGATCCACAATGCCAACTTCGGCATAGTCGGCGGGCACAAATGATCCTGACTGGGCAAGGATGGTAATAAGAGCAGTTTGCCGGAGAAGCGTGGACTTTCCGGCCATGTTAGGACCAGTGATGACGTGTAACTGTGAGTCTGGACAAAGGGACACTGTGTTCGGCGTGAACACCCTCCCGGAAGATAACAAGCCGACCTCGACGGTGGGGTGACGACCGTTGACAATGTGAAAAGAGCGACTGGAGGAAAGAAGTATTCAATAACGTTTGACAAGTCCCATCACAAAATGACGCACTTGTTCGTCATAATCGGTCTCGTGAAGTGCATTTCAGAAGCAAGGCTAGCAAAACCTAGCGCTATGTCCAGCTCGTCTATGACTCGAGCGTTTCGTCGTAGCTGGGCCTCATGCATGTTCACCTAAGAGCAAGTTAAGCCTGCTTGAAAATCTGGGATTTCCTCGAGAGTGTACCTCATTCCTCAACGTTTCGAATGCCGCTCTCTCAGCTGAAGCGATGCTTTGCGACGTCTCCAAAAGTTCGCTTCCGAGTCGTGCCCAGCCCTAGCGTCAGGGCGTTCAACTCAAGCCGAAGAAACGTATAACACTAATCATTGGCTCACTTGGTGAAACAAGCAGCAAGTTGAGTTGCTCTCGGAAATGATGGTGAAAGCAGGTGACGCCTTTGCCTTTGCAGCATCGCGCTTCGACCTCGCGATGTGAACATGTGGACCTTGCAACGGGGACGAACGCAAAGTCAAGGACGGCGCACCTAAGGTAAATGGATCGACTTAGATATCGCAACTCCCTCTTGGGAAATTTACTTACCAAACTGATGCTGCAAATCACTTTCCAGGTCCTCTCTCAGCTTCAGGAGCCGCTGAATCCTAGTATGTAAGGTCGAAAGCTCTTTGGTGAACCTAAGCGAAGCCAATCAGTCATCACCCTCGACCCCAGCTTCGCAATTCATCCAACTCACTCAGGGTTGATAGACCACCGGTACCCCTGTTGTGACTTATCATCGATGGATACCCCGTAGGTTGTGATAGCATCTTCAGTTGATTCTGTTGAACTCCCGAGTCGAATCGTGAGGCTATCCATGGAAGCCTGGATTTTTCTCTCGAATTCAGGCAAGTCCTCCATCCGCGAAATTAACGCGTCGATGCTAGCCCATTCTTGTTCCGAGTCGTGATCCCCCACTTCGAAGTGCAGTTCTCGCTCCAACGAAAGTCTGCTCTTTACGTTTGACCAGACCGAGATTGCCGTACTTATGACGGCGACGTCCTCAGTATTACCACGGCCTAGAAGGAACTTCTGCACCACATGCGTAATGTCGTCTATGCCTCGCAAGTGATCACGAAGGTCACGCCCAAGGTGAGGGCGGGCATAAAAAAAGGCAACGATGGACTGTCGAGTATTTATTTCCGACAAAGATGCGCTCGGTGAACCTGCGGGCTTGCTGTCAGTTCTGAACAGGTGGGCTGGTTAGGCTAGGGAACGTACATAACCAGCGAGAAAGAAGCCTTGTGCCACCGCTAGTCACAGTCCTCTTGGCACAACCCAGAAGCGTACCAGTTGCCCGGCCTTCATGCATTCCTTCCCGGATCTCCAATGACTTGAGCGTATGGGCATCTATTTCCATGCGAGCTTCAGCAGCCTCCTTACTGGGAGCAGGGAGACTTGGCATGTGTTCCAAAAGGTTTGACTGGAGGTAACACGTTAGGAGGTTGACAGCTGAACTCTCCTGAGGAGAGAGCGCAGATGCTGTGGGACTTCTCGCATTCAGAGGAGCGTCAGATGCAGGTAGAGGTCGAGACAGAGATTGCGGATGTGTGGGACTGGCTGCGTCAAAATATGAGATGGTGATGCATTCGCTTCGTACAATCGCTCGGACGGGGCACGGGTCAGTTGATTCCATCTTTGTTGACAAGGCGACTTCCCGTGGACGGATGCGAACAATGTCATCGGACAGGCTTTCAACGGTAGTGGATCTTGTGAAGAACTCGCCCGTTGATACATCGATCCAAGCCAAACCCAAATCGTCATCCTCTCTTAATGGGCGGTATACAGCCGGGGTGATTGCCATGAGGTAGTTATTTTCGTACCGATTCAGAAATGGTTCGTCAATCAAAGTTCCTGGTGTCACGATGCGAACGACGCGTCGGTCATATGAAGGCTTAACGCCAGGTAGCGCAGGCCCCGCAAATTCTTCGCATAGCGCAACGAAACGGCTATTTTGTTGGACAAGTGTTTTCAGATGCTTCTGCAGATGAATGATCGGGAATCCACACATAAGGACAGTTTGATTGTCCCATTTCCGAGATGTCAGCTTGATATTCAAGAGGGTCGCTACCTCAGCCGCTTGGTCAAAATATGACTGCGCGAACCAAGCTACATTGTTAGGAAGGTCACGGAGATGATATGAGAGACCGACCTCGTAAAATTGCCCGACGCGTGTGAGTAGAACGCAATGAGGAAACATGGACAGATTCTTCAATATCTCAGTTGCAAGTTGATTTCGAGGTTGCACAGCCGGACTATCTAGCAATTAGGGCCTTCAGGAACTAGACACGTCGCCATACACACGACTCACTTGTTGGGGTTGGTGGTAATGCCTTTCTGTCCCTCTTTGCTGTGGCTGCAACATTCCGAACTTCACGAGTTGAAATCGATTGCCCCGCTGGTTCAAGTACGCCAGAGTTCACCGTAGCTTCGACGCGTCGGACGCGTCTTCTGCGTGCACGTTGCGTTGAAGGAGATATCGCCGCTACGAAAGGGGGAAAGGCCATAACCATGTCAACAGACGGCCACGAACGTTCCGTATAGAAAAAAGCTCACATCCAGGCGACTCAAGCGAAAGTGGAGTATTCGATACGGGTACCACATCCGTTGGGTGTTCGCATAGAAGAGAGAGTGCGGGTAGTTCCGCGTATTTCTTTTTGGTAACTGTTCGTTTCGATGTGACGGATTTGGAACGAAATGACTGATACGAGCTCTGACTTAATAGCTGATCAAGCCGAGGACGAGAAACAAGATATTTCAAGACAGACATGAATCACAGGTGAGCGCACACCGGGCCATAAATGGAAGTCTCGGCAAACTCCGCAATTGTTCGCTTGTCATTCAATCGGAGCCTGAATCAGTTTCAACTGCCGTTGGAACGGTCATTTCGTCTCCTGCACACGCTCGTACCACACCACGTCTTGTCAAAATGTCGTTCGCCGGAAGACGCAGGGGAAATAAGGTCAAAAAGGGTGTTCAATTCACGGTTATGGTCGTCGGTTGGTCTTCTTTTGGACATATCCCTCTCTGGTTCTTTTATGTCCTCTGCACTTTTAGGCGCCTCTGGCACCGGACGTACCACTTTTGTGAACACCCTCTGCGAGTCAGAGGTGCTGTCCCACAAGGTTTCCGACAGCCCGGAGACTGCACATGTAGAGGAAGGCATCAGAATCAAGCCTGTCAACGTCGGTGCGTTGCATCTTCTCTGTCATCAAACGCGGTTTTCTTGGGGGCTCAGCCGTTTTCTTTTTAGAGCTGGAGGAGGATGGCGTGCGCATTGCCCTGACAATTGTGGACACTCCCGGATTTGGTGACAATATTGATAACGAGTTTGCGTGCGTATGTTCATTTTATGCTAGGTGTACCCCGCTCAAGCGCCAATATTAGATTCCAGGAGATTGTTGGCTACCTAGAACGCCAATACGACGACATTCTCGCGGAGGAATCACGCATTAAGCGTAACCCCCGCTTCAGGGATAATCGTGTCCACGCACTCCTCTACTTCATTCCCCCAACTGGTCACTCGTAAGATCCATCAAAGATTTCGAAGGACCTCAATACTGATATTGTGGTGTCACAGCCTACGTGAAATGGACATTGAACTGATGCGCCGCCTCTCACCCCGCGTGAATGTCATCCCCGTCATCGGCAAGGCTGATTCCTTGACTCCAGGCGAACTGCGTGGTTTCAGGAAGCGGGTGAGTACATGTCCTCATCCGTGACTTTGTTTGTACTGAGAGATTTTGGATTCAGGTCATGGAGGATATCGAGCACTATGACATTCCCGTGTACAACTTCCCCTATGATGTTGAGGAGGATGACGAAGAAACCATTCAAGACAACAGCGAGCTTCGTGCTCTCCTCCCCTTTGCCATTGTAGGCTCTGAGCAGGAGATTGAATTGGATGGCCAGCCTGTTCGCGCTAGAATCTATCCGTGGGGCATCGTCGAGGTCGATAATCCCAAGCATTCTGATTTTAGCAGGCTGCGGAGTGCTCTTTTGAAGTGAGTTCGGCCTTGCTATGGATTGGAAGTATGTTTAAAAAGGGGAAATCAGTTCACATTTGGCGGATCTCAAGTCTCTGACGCACGACGTGCTGTACGAGACGTATCGTACTGAGAAGCTGTCGCGCACAGTCCACTCTGATACGCAGTAAGTGACTAAAATCGTTTCAATGCCACGTCATGGCTGAAGTGCTGTGTTTTCAGCGACTCTTCTATTCTCCCTGAGGAGCTTGCCACTCAGAGTGTACGCCTGAAGGAAGAGCAGCTTCGCCGGGAAGAGGAGAAGGTTCGAGAGTGTGCCTTGTGCGTTGCCTGATGAAAACCTGACCGTTCTGTTTTCTAGCTTCGTGAAATCGAGCTCAAGGTGCAGCGTGAAATCAACGAGAAGAGGCAGGAGCTTCTCGCAAAGGAAGAGTCTCTTAGGTTTGTGATATATGTTGTTACGTTCCGAGTCGTGTAACTCAAAGTTTCGCACAGGAACCTGGAGAGCCGACTTGCTGCGCAGGGCTCCCAAGGCGAGTTCCGGGATTAGATATGTTGTGTGGGCGAGATTGTATACCCGTTGATTTGAGAAATTTCGAAAATAATAATGCATTTCCGAGAAAGGGAAAAAGGCACCACGATGGAAAGAGAAAGAGACTATCTGAGTTAGTAACTCGCCTGCAACTCGCCCCGCCACTGTTCAACAATCTCTCTCTCTCTCCCCCTCTCTCGTCTTTTGACGCCGCTTTACTCCCGAGTTCATGGAATTTGTCCGTCAACCCGCGCTCATCGCTCAACCCAGCGATTGGGACCCCCTCTACCCCCCACAAGATGCTGGTCCATCCCATTCTCTGCCAACGACCACTTACATTTCCGCCTCTTTGTCTCAGCGAAGACGTTCCTCTGCCTTCCATCCTCCCCCTCAACCCCCTCCCAGTCAGCCAATACCCAGCGTTCCAATACTTGATACCACCGTCATCTCTACCCAAGACGGTTTACCTCTTTTAGATCACGACACTCTCCTCTCTCCAACGGGAACCATGCATAGTCTCGCTCGACCTGCTGTTTCTTCCCGCTTGGTCGCCGTGGCCGCCTTTCCTCAGGCACAGGCCCGTCATACTTTGCCCTCCCCCCCCACGTCTCTATCAACAAACGGGACTCGTTCTCCCCCGCGGCAACGTACCCATTCCCCTCCCTCTCAACAGCAAGAGTCGGTTTCAGATCGTCGCCCACATTCCCCTCGGAGTCCTCAAACAACTCCTGAGCGTTCTCGGCCGTCCCCCAGGCGTGCCCTCACAAGAGCTCTCGAACTAGCCCGTGAGGCTGTCAGGCTCGACTCGACTAATGACGACCCGTATGGCGCCGTTGTGGCCTACGGAAGGAGCGTTGCCCTCCTCAGCAGAGTCATGGAACGCGTCATAAACGGCGAAGACTCGAATGATTCTGTCCGTCGGAGAGGTGGTCGACGGAGAAGTGTGGTAGCTCAGGAAGAGGAGGTCCGCCGACTCAAAGCAATCGTGCGTCACTTGTCCCCCCGCTTTCCCCCTTTTATTGATCGACCACATTTACGATCTAGCATGACACGTATGCCCAACGGATGCATATCCTCAGCGTGATATACCGTATTCCTCCTCCCCCTCACTCTCCTTCGCCCGTATTTTCGCCCTCGGTGTCTAACTCCACGGACTCTACTCGGCCATCGTCGCCAGCTTCCCCTTCTTCCGACTCTTCCGATCATCTTCGCCCCGAATCTTCTGCCACACTGTACGATGAAGTTGACAGTCGTAGGTTCTCGCAGGAGACTGCGCGATATCGTGGAGAACTTTTCGAGAGAAGGGACTCACCCGAAGGTATGTGGTCATGTCGCTTCCTTTAATATTCTCTAACGCTCGTCACATTTGTTCAGTCGAACCCTCCGAATACTATCATCCATACTCTGCTGCTGCTGCCGCCAGGATGTCCCAATTAGATGACGACCCGGAGACGCCCGTGCCACGGCAGATTGCAGTCCCTAACGGGTCGACAGCTCTGCCTTCCACGCGCCCTCGGCATTCAAGTCCCCCTCCTCCTGGCTCTTCGGGCGGGTTGCGACCGCGTGCCACTTCTGAGCTCCCGCCACCTGCTCCTCCCCCTCAAAGCGCTTTACCCTCCGCACCTCATCAATCGGCCTCTAATAAACATCTAAGCGCAACCCAAAATCGACCACGAGGACAGTCGATTGGTCACAGCCGGACGGGTTCCAACAGCCGGCTAGAGCCTCTGCAGGAGGAAGGCGACAAGCAAACAGAGCAACTCACGTCCCAGGAACAACAGCAACGGCATCACCATGGTCTGGAGGAAGATTCACGTCACCAACGTACCCCTTCACAGGCTCAGCGAGATGCAAATCGGTCGCATAATCTACCCCCGCTTCCCGTAGTAGACTCATTAGCCGTTCCGCGTGATATCGAGCCGGGCCAAGACCTTTCACCTACATCTTCCAAGTTCGGACTGCGGCCTCGAGGAGGCTCGACTCTTTCTGCACGTTCAGAAATCATCGCCCTTTCGCCTTTGATCAGCGACTCAACTACTTTGGGCACAATCTCTCAGAGAAGGTCAAAGGCATCCGCGCCGGCGACAAGCCCCGCTGTCAGTCCAACTCCACTCCCCGAAGCGGTGCCACCTCCAGCCTTGAAGCCGAAACAACCTAGCGCCACCACAACCAACTCATCGCTTCCCACCTACACACGTAGTCGCGCTTCGTCGCAACCAGGGCAGCGACCGAACATGGCCGCGTTACTATCTCCCTCATACGACACTCCTGGGCAGCCTCCGTCTACTGCGGTGCCGCACTCGACGTCAGTTATGCTTCCACGCAAAGCTTCCGTGTCGTCCAAAAACAAGTCATCTCTCCCTCAAATCTCCGTGGTCACAGGATATCTCTCCCCGCCGCCAGAGATACCAGCAAATCAGCTCGTACCACCACCACCTATACCCCACAGCAACTTACCGACAACGCCGGTCTCCCCTCTTCCACCTACCGCACCTTCGGACCCTCTCCGGAAGCCCTACCACATGATGGGTTTACTACGGCACACCATGGCTTCCAAGACTGGTGGCTATATCACACCACGGTTGCATGTCCCGCAGGAGGTTTGGTCGCAAGGCGGTGCGAGGTTGTTGAATTTGCCCGAGAAAGTGCGCGTCGTCGAGGTGCTGTGCTCGTCGCTCGAGGAAGTGCAGCATGCGAGTGGAGGGATCTTTGGTGCGGGGAACGTGAGCGCCAGCTTGACAGCCGGCATCGGCAAGAATGAAGGCGAACTATGGTCGCTTAAGTTGGAGGAGTTTTCCAACGTGTGCGACGGCGTGGTCGCCAACTTTGGGAAGAAGCTAGGCATCGGGGAAGGGTTTATGATCAAGAAGAATAGCGGGGTAAGTCGACGGGTCTCCAAGTTTTCGTTTTTATACTGACCGAAAAAAATGAAGGTTACTTCCTGGGGTGGCAAGTTGACTCGCCAACTGGACAAGTTCACCAATCAGAAGAAGTCAGTTTTTTTCCCCGCGTCCTAGTTTCTAGTCTGACGTGTCGCATCCTTTAGCCTTGATTCTCCTGCATCGTACGTTCAAGGGCTCAGCCGGCTCTTCGCGCAAGCGCAACTCCTCGATGAACACTCGCGCGCCATCTCGATGCAGCCCATCGCCCCCGCTTATGCCAGTCTAACTCCGGAGCTGCGATCCGTCATCGAAAGCAAGCTCCGACGATCGTCTGAATTCTTCGCCACGGTGGTCCTCACGTTCGTCGTCCGAGACATGGCCCAGTTACTCGATAAATATGTCAAGAAGTGCGAAAAGTGGCTCGCAGAGTAGAGAGAATGCGAACCAACCCAACCCAACTCACCCAGAACTGGTTGCAATCATCCATCCTACACACAACAACATACATCACTTATTGTCCAAATATCTGGAAGGAAAACCGGGGGGCAGCCCTCCCGTGTCTTGTCGCTGTATTTTTTATCGTGCTTTCCGGGGACTACAACATGCCTTGGCGGATATATATCTTTACATCTTCTGGTTGCTTCTTCGGTTCAGACTTTTTTTTTATATCATCCCATCGTCGCCTTTTATCTGTCTACACTCTTTTTTCATTTTCTTTCTTTTGGTGGTTCGAGTCGAGCGTGAATATTTGACTGGCCCCATACGTTACCCCCATACACTGTTTGTCTCATTCGTTCGGCAACCCTTTTCCGCTCTGCGATCCCCCCTGCACGCATACCATAGTCTATTAGTCTGGCCATTGTATCAGCAGCCCCTTTCCTTTGCGCGACCATTACCCACATCGCGCTCATTCCCGGCAAGTAGCTCCGATTGCAATGTAAACTCATAAAGTAGAACTCAAGGATGCGCAATATATAGTTATGATCTCTGGTATCGGGCGCACGGTGTGCACGAGCAGTCGAATCGACAATTTGAATTAGAAAAATTAGACACTTCATCGTGAGAGCGCTAGAGCTATGTACCGTAGAAAGCGGGCTTTGACAAGTCAACTTATAAACAGGAAATAACTTATACAAGTGTGATGGAAGTGAC
>Ga0137394_10004061_pt1 | contig 11069 bp, 11 predicted proteins | sample czobulk116metaG_FD_108278 | JGI IMG/M metagenome (GOLD analysis project Ga0137394, IMG submission 108278) | Vadose zone soil microbial communities from Angelo Coast Range Reserve, California, USA - czobulk1.16 metaG | ecosystem: Environmental > Terrestrial > Soil > Vadose zone | place: USA... | reverse complement strand
ATCCGCGACGCCGGCGGCATTCCCATGGAGTTTCCCGTCCATCCGATCCAGGAGACGGGCAAGCGGCCGACCGCGGCGCTCGACCGCAATCTCGCCTACCTCAGCCTGGTCGAGTGCCTCTACGGCTACTTCTTCGACGGCGTCGTGCTGACCACCGGCTGCGACAAGACCACCCCGGCCATGATCATGGGCGCGGCCACGGTCGACATTCCGGCCATCGTGCTGTCGGGCGGACCGATGCTCGACGGCCACTTCGCCGGCGGCCTAGCCGGCTCGGGCACGATCGTCTGGTACGCCCGCCAGGAACTGGCGGCCGGCCGCATCGATCTGCAGAAGTTCCTCGAAATGGTGGCCTCGAGCGCGCCGAGCGTCGGCCACTGCAACACCATGGGCACGGCGCTGTCGATGAACAGCATGGCCGAGGCACTTGGCCTGTCGTTGACGGGTTGCGCCGCCATCCCGGGGCCGTACCGCGAACGTGGACAGATCGCCTACGAGACCGGCAAGCGCATCGTCGACATGGTGTGGGAGGACCTCAAGCCGTCGGACATCCTCACCCGCAACGCGTTCGAGAACGCCATCGTGGCGGCAAGCGCGCTCGGCGCCTCGACCAACTGCCCGCCGCACATCAACGCGATCGCCCGCCACATCGGCGTCAAGCTGGGCAACGAGGATTGGGACAGGATCGGCTACGACATCCCGCTGCTGGTCAACTGCATGCCGGCCGGCAAATACCTCGGCGAAGCGTTCCATCGCGCCGGCGGCGTGCCGACGGTGATGCGCGAGCTTCTGGCCAAGAAGAAGATCCATGGCGATGCGCTCACCGTCACCGGCAAGACCATGGCGCAGAACGTCAAGGACGCGCAGCCAGCCGACGGCGAGGTGATCAAGACCTACGACAAGCCGATGCTGGGCCACGCGGGCTTCGCCGTCCTGTCGGGCAATCTTTTCGAGTCGGCGATCATGAAGACCTCGGTGATCTCGCCCGAGTTCCGCCAGAAGTACCTCGAGCGCCCGGGCGACAAGGATGCCTTCGAGGGCACCGCGATCGTGTTCGAAGGCCCCGAGGACTATCACCATCGCATCAACGATCCCAAGCTGCCGATCGACGAGAACAGCATCCTGTTCATTCGCAACACCGGCCCGGTCGGCTATCCCGGCGCCGCCGAGGTGGTGAACATGCTGCCGCCCGACCGCCTCGTGAAAGGCGGCGTGCTGCTGCTGCCCTGCGTCGGCGACGGCCGGCAAAGCGGCACCTCGGCAAGCCCGTCGATCCTCAACGCCTCACCCGAAGCCGCGGTCGGCGGCGGGCTGGCGCTGCTCAAGACCGGCGACAAGGTCAGGGTCGACATTGGCAAGCGGCGCGCCGACATCCTGATTTCGGATAAGGAGCTTGCTGAGCGCAAGGCGGCGTGGAAGCCGCACGTCAAGGAGAGCCAGACACCGTGGCAGGAGCTGCAGCGCAAGTTCGTCGGCCAGCTCGCGAGCGGCGCGTGCCTCGACTTCGCGGTGAACTATCAGAGGATCGCTGAGACCAAGGGCGTGCCGCGGCACTCCCACTGACGACGCTCGGTTAGCGGAACAGGCGCTGTTCGACGGAGATCGGCAGGTCGGCGCGGTTGATCAGGACGATCGCCCACGGCGAGGTCGGCGGGCCGCTCGGCCGGGCCGGCGGCGGCGCGACGGTCGCCACGGTGCCGGGCGGCGCGAAGCCTGCGGCGCCACCTGGACCGAAGGCGGGCGCGCTGGAGACGGCGCGCGGCGCGGGGCCCGGGCTGACGCGCTGCGCCATCATGATGTCGGCCGGCATGCGCTCCTCGAACACCACGACGATGCGATCGCGCCGCCGGCTGGCCGACAGGATATTGACCGAGTAACCCTCGCCGATGCGGCGTCCGAGGAAGATGCCGACGGCGTTCATGCGGCCCGGCTCGAAGCCTTCGGGCGGGGCGGCGACGCCGACCCTGCTCCACAGGCTGCGCCATTCGGCGAGCGTTCCGGCGACGACGTGTTCGGGCTGGCGCGTCACGGCGGCAGCGCCCTGCCAGTGACGGGCTTCGACGGTTTGCGCGGATGCCTCGCCGATCTTGCCCAGGAGCCCACCCGAGAGACCACTCGCCGCGATGACGCAGAGAGGCAGAAGCCGCCGGCGCGGCAGACATGGAATTGTGGGAGAAATTAGCTTGCCGCCTAACTGCACGACTGGGTCTCTGAAATCGGGCTGACTGAAAGAGCGCTGTGAAATGACCACTACACTTTGGCTCAATTGAGGCTGCCGCAGGCATGGTTCGGGCGGTCCCGGTATCAATCATTGCCTCATGTTGCATTCGTGCAACACGGCGGCCTCGGCAAGCGCGCAAGTCTCAGTCGCAAGGAAGTTGAACGGCGTTCACGTCAGAGGGGCCCGCTTTCTTTTGTCGCCGAGACGGTCGGGCGTATGCTTGGCGGAACCGCGGCCAAGTGATGGCAGGCAAAGGGACGGCAGGAATGAAAGCTGCAATGGATGACCAGTCGGTCGCTCAGCGGGTGCTCGACCATATCGCCAATGGCACGACGGACATCGGACAGGAAGTGTGGCGCGAGCCGGTCGCCAACTATCGATCGAAGGAGCGCCTAGCTCTGGAAATCGAGCGCATCTTGCGACGCTCGCCGGTTCCGTTCTGTCCCTCGACGGCGCTGCCCGAGGCCGGTTCGTACGTCGCCCGCGAAGCGGCCGGCACGCCGCCGGTTGTGGTGCGCGGATCCGACGGCAAGGTCCGCGCCTTCCGCAATGCCTGCCGGCATCGCGGCATGCAGGTGGCGAGCGGCACCGGCTGCGCGCGCGCCTTCGTCTGCCGCTATCACGGCTGGACCTACAATCTCGAAGGCCGGCTTCGCCACATCCCGCACGAGGAAGGTTTCCCGGGCTTCGACAAGCAAGGCCATCCGCTGGTCTCGGTGACGGCGAGCGAGCGCTTCGGCCTGGTGTTCGTGACCCAGGACGAACCGACGCTGGACGACGATTCGCTGGGCGGACTTGCCAAGCTGATCGCGCCCGATCAGCGCCTGTTCGCCACCGCCGAACGCGAGTTCGAGGTCAACTGGAAGATCCTGCTCGAAGGTTTCATCGAGGGCTATCACATCAAGTCGACGCATCCCGAAAGCTTCCTGCCCTACGGCTTCGACAATCTGAACGTCATCGACCTGTTCGGCCGCCACAGCCGAGTCACCTATCCGTTCCAGCGCATCAGGAAGCTGGCCAAGGTGCCGCCCGAGGAGCGCCGCGTCGAGGGCCTGCTGACCTACGTCTATCAGCTGTTTCCCAACGTGCTGATCACCGTGCTGTCGCGCCACACCAACGTGGTGATCCTCGAACCGCTGGCGATCGATCGCACGCGGCAGATCACCTACACGCTGACCAACGGCGGCGGCGACGATCCCGAGGCGCTGGCCGAAGCCAGGCGCGACGCCGAGTTCGTCGGCACGACCGGGGCTGCCGAGGATCGCGCCGTCGTCCAGGCGATCCAGCGCGGGCTGGGCAGCGGCGCCAACGACGCCTTCACCTTCGGCTACTTCGAGAGCGCCATCGTGCACTTCCACAAGACATTGACCGCGGCGTGTCTTGCCGGACCGCGGGCCTCCAGGCCCGCATCATGATCATGAGCGGGCCTGGAGGCCCGCGGTCCGGCAAGAGCTAAGACCGCTTCGCCCGATCCACCGCGTTGGTCGACTGGATCTGCTCGCGGATGCGGCGCCAGTCTTCGTCGGTGTAGGCCAGCATGTTGGAGAAGGTGCCGTTGCCCATGATGCCCATGGCACCATCGATGGCGATCACCTCGCCGTTGATGTACTCGACCTCGTCGCTCATCAGGAAGGCCGCCATGTTGGCAAGCTCGCTGGGGCGGCCGACACGGCCCAGCGGATTGCGGGCGTTGTAGCGGCCGTCGTCGCCTTCCTGCAGCGGGTTGAGGCGCGCCCAGGCACCCTCGGTGGGGAAGGGGCCGGGTGCGATGGCATTCAGCCGGATGCCGTGGCGGCCCCATTCGACGGCAAGGCTCTGGGTCATCACGGCGACGCCCGCCTTGGACATCGCCGAGGGCACGACGAACGGACTGCCGGTCCACACCCAGGTCGTCAGGATGCTCAAGACGCTCGCCTTGCGCTGGTCGGCGATCCAGCGCTTGCCGCAGGCGTTGGTCATGTAGAAGGTGCCGTGCAGGACGATGTTGGCGATGGCGTCGAAGGCGCGTGGGCTGAGATCCTTGGTCTGGGAAATGAAGTTTCCGGCCGCGTTGTTGACCAGCCCGTCGAGCGGACCGGCCTGCCAGATGCGCTCGATCATCTCCTCGACCGCCGTGGCCACCCGGATGTCGACCGCATGGACATCGACCCGCCGACCCGGATGCTTGGCCATCACCTGCCGGGCGGTTTCTTCGAGGATGCCGCCGCGCCGACCGCATATCACACAGTCTGCACCCAGTTCGACGAACCTCTCCATCATGATCCGGCCCAGCCCGGTGCCGCCGCCGGTGACGAGGAAGCGTTTGCCCTTGAAGAGATCGCTCCGGAACATCGTTCGCTCCCTGTTGCATTGGCTGTGTGGTCTAGCGCGACGGGCTCGAACGTCACAAGGACTGTTGCGCCGGCCTTCCGGGGTGCTAGGATTTCCGCATAACAACATGGGATCGTTGTATGACGACCCAACAGGGAGAGACGGGCGGGGACGTCGGTACCGTTGAGCTGCGTGGTAAAGTTAAGTGGTTCAACGCTGTCAAAGGGTATGGGTTCTTGGCCCTCGACAGCGACAATAGCGACGCGTTCCTGCATGTGACGACACTTCGCCAGTCCGGGCATGAGGATCTCAAGCCCGGCGCGACGGTGGTGTGTGCCGGTGTCCGGGGTCCCAAAGGCTGGCAGGTCATGAAGGTGATCGACGTCGATTCGTCGACCGCCGTCGCCATCGCGCCCAAGACGCCGCCGGTGCCCGACGGCATCGCCATGGGCGATTACATCACCGCGCTGGTCAAATGGTACAACAACGAACGCGGCTACGGCTTCGTCACGCGCGAGGCCACTGAAGGCGACATCTTCGTGCATGCTGCCGTGCTGCGTCGCCACGGCATGGAATCGCTGGCGCCCGGTCAGAAGGTGATGATCCGCATCGCCGAAGGTCAGAAGGGCCTGCAGGTCATCGAAATCCGCGCCGCCTGATCGGCTGGGCGGCCACCGGTCGTCTTGAGTTTGACCAAATCGGCCGGCACGCTTTATTCCATGGCCATGGCAATCATCGCTTCTCGCAGGCTCGCTCGGCGCCTGCTGCTCGGCGCCCCGTTCGTCCTTGCGGCTGGCGCCGCCCTGGCACAAGACGCCGAGATCAAGTTCAAGCGCTCCTCGCTGGTCGTCGAAACCGGGGCGCGCGCGATCAAGTTCGACGTCGAGCTGGCGCTGAACGACGTCGAGCGCTCGCGCGGCCTGATGTTCCGCGACAAGCTCGGGCCCTACGAGGGCATGCTGTTCGACTTCCACCAGGAGGCGCCGGTCGGCTTCTGGATGAAGAACACGCTGATCCCGCTCGACATGGTGTTCATCGGCGGCGACGGCACGGTCCGCCACGTCCATGCCAATGCCGTGCCGCTGTCGACCGAGGCCGTCGCGAGCCAGTTCCCGGTGCGCGCGGTGCTCGAGATCAACGGCGGCAGCGCCAGGCTTTTGGGCATCAAGCCCGGCGACAAGATCAAGCATCCGATCTTCGGCAACGCCTAGCGTTTGGTCCGTCATCCCGAGCGAAGCCGCCAGCCTGCCCCGAGCGAAGTCGAGGGGGGCGGCGTAGTCGAGGAACCTCTTCTTGGAGGCGGGGCAACAGAACCGGTCCCTCCACTACGCCTCGCTGCGCTCGGCTCCGGTCGGGATGACGGAAGTTTTGGCTCAAATGCGAGGCAATGGCTTAGCGCTTCAGCGCGCAGGTCATGCCGTCGCCGACGGCGAACAGGGCGAGGTCGACGCGCTCGTCGGCTTTCAGCTTGGCGTTGAGCGCGCGGATCGCCGCGGTGTCGGCGTCCTTGTCGGCGAGGTTGGCGACCGAACCGCCCCACAGCACGTTGTCGACCAGGATGAGGCCACCCGGCCGCACCAGCTTCAGGCAACGCTCGTAATAGGCGTCGTAGTCCTCCTTGTTGGCGTCGATGAAGGCGAGGTCGAGCTGGCCTTCCAGTCCCTTGGCCAAAAACCCGTCGAGCGTGGCCAGTGCCGGGCCGATGGTGAGCTCGATGCGATCTTCCAGGCCGGCTTCCTTCCAGTAGCGGCGGGCGATTCCCGTCCATTCCTCGCTGACGTCGCAGCACCACAGCCTGCCGTCGGCGGGCAGGGCCTCGGCGATGCACAGCGAGGAGTAGCCGGTGAAGGTGCCGACCTCGACGGCGCGCTGAGCGCCGATGGCGCGCGCCAGCAGGGCGATCTGCTGGCCCTGATGGGCCGAGATCTGCATGCCCGCCCGCGGCATCTTCGCCGTCTCTTCGCGCAGCCGGCGCTTCACCGGGCTTTCGCGCAGCCAGTTCGCGTCGACATAGTCGGCCAGCGCGCCGTCGATCCTGGGCCAGCTCTTCATGATCTCTCCTGTTTCTGATTACCTCGCGGGTCATCGACGTGGCGTGTCGGAGGCGCCATGTCCAGGGCATGAGCAACCTCCAGACCTTTGTCGAGACCTACATCGCCGTGTGGAACGAAGCCGACGTCGAACGCCGCCGCGCCTTGATCCGCACCCTTTGGCAGGACGATGCCCGGCATCTCGCGCGCACGCTCGAGGCGGCGGGCCATGCCGGCATCGAAAAACGCGTGAGCGACGCCTACGAGAAGTGGGTGAAGGAGAAGGGCAACATCTTTCGCCTGCGCGACGGCGTCGACGGCCATCACGGCGCGGTCAAGCTGCGCTGGGAAATGGTGCCGGCCGGCGGTGGCGAGGTGATCTCGATCGGCTTCGACTTCCTGGTGCTCGGCGAGGATGGCCGCATCCGCACCGGCTATCAGTTCATTGAAGCCTGACGGCGTGCTTCTTCAACTGATCGAGCGGCACGATGTGCAGCGTGACGGCATGCGTCGCCTCGAGCACGACCTGGGGCGCCGCCCCGCCATCGAGCGCCTCCTTCCAGCGGCTGGCGCACAGGCACCAGCGGTCGCCCGGCTTGAGCCCGGCGAAGCCGTATTGCGGCAAGGGCGTGCTGAGGTCGTTGCCGTGCGCCTTGGAGAAGGCGAGGAACTCCGCCGTCATGACCACACAGACGGTGTGCAGGCCGACATCCTCGCGGCCGGTATTGCAGCAAGCGTCACGGTAGAAGCCGGTCAGGGGCTCGAGCGAGCAGGGCTGCAGCGCGCCGCCCAGGACGTTGATCGATGGTGCGCGTCCCGGCCCCGGTCGGCCTTCTTCGGGTGTCTGATCGAACATGGCCCACCTTACCACCTGGAAATTGCGCTTTCGAGCGGCCCTCTGCACTGGTAAACAACCGCGCCACAAGTCCTGGCGGCGGGGCGTAGCGCAGTCTGGTAGCGCGTCTGCCTTGGGCGCAGAAGGTCGTCGGTTCAAATCCGGCCGCCCCGACCATGCCTCGGCCAGTGGGGGAGTATCGGTTTATGCAGGTTCGCATCTACAAGCCGGCCAAGACGGCCATGCAGTCAGGGGAGCGCAACACCAAGGAGTGGGTGCTCGAGGCCGAGCCGGCGCCCAAGGAGCTCGATCCGCTGATGGGATGGACGGGCTCGCGCAACACCATGGAGCAGGTCAAGCTTCACTTCCTGACCCTGGAGGAGGCGAAGGCCCACGCCGAGAAGAACGGCTGGCGCTATACCATCGAGCTGCCGCATACCCGTCACGTGAGACCCAAGGCGTACGCCGACAACTTCGCCTACAACCGGGTCGGCCGCTGGACGCATTGAGGGCCCGTGGCCCTCACCCCGAGCCTTTGCGAGGGGTCTTGAAAGGTCCCTCGCTGCGCTCGGGGATGACACCAGTGTGATATCCTGCGATCGGGCGCCCGTAGCTCAGGGGATTAGAGCAACCGCCTTCTAAGCGGTAGGTCGCTGGTTCGAATCCAGCCGGGCGCGCCAGTCGCGCGCTTGAGGGCGCAAGGGCGTGCACTCATAAATGGAATCGGTGAACGAGAGTTGATCCAGGCATCATGGGCTCAACCCACCTGATTCCATACTTCACCCTTCACGAAATGGAATCTTCAGAATCGACAGCACGCGATACCAACTTACTGTGGTGACGACTGGTTTACGCCGCGTAACATCGCGTTATTTTCGCATGTGATGTTTAGATCTATTCTCTCGTCCACCGAAAGCTCGCACCCACGTCTTTGAAATACCAACAAAGGGGTGCAGGCAAAATGACGACGTACTCTCTGCCAGAGCCAAAGGTGGCCGTCTCGCGGTCGAACTTCCTCCACGTAGCGGCAATACTCTCGAGCGCAATTGTTGCAATTGGTTATGCTGGACCTGTCTCGGCCAATCCACTTTCCGTCGGTGCCAGATCGCCCGCGACGGTCTATTCGCCTTCGCCCGAGCGCACTCTTCTCGCACAGGCATCAGGCGAGGACACCATGGCCCGGTGCCAGCAGCTTTTCGGCGTATGGTCGCGCCACAACACGGACGGTTATGCCAAGCCCCTGGACGCCAGAATGGGGCTGGAAGACTGCCAGAAAGGTAATTTCGCCTCCGGCGTCGCGGCGCTGAAACGCGCTCTTGAGCGCGCGCAGATCCCTATTCCGCCGACGGAGTCCGGGGTTGCCCAGACTCCAGCTCCCCTCAAGCCTCATGGCGAGAAGCGGCGCTTATCGCAGTAGGAGATCGATTTTGCGGCTGGGCGGCTTCTTCGTTTCCGTCCAACGCGAGACTTCCGCTTGCGAGTAGCCAGTCGTTTCTCGCAAGACCTGCCGCCAATTCAGGCCGCAGCAAGACCCTTGGTCGCGGCCTCGAGTTCAACGGCGAGCGACCGCCGCCAGCCCTCGACGACCGAATGGTCAATCTGTCTCCCGGCATGGCGGTGACGGTGGAAATCAAGACGGGCTCGCGCACGGTTCTCGGCTACCTGCTGTCGCCGTTGCTCCGGTACCGGCAGGCGGGTCTGCGCAAGCGCTGAAGTGGCTGCGAAATTCACTTGCAAATAACTCTCAATTGCCCTTGAGTTTGTGATAATGACTCGCATTCGCCGGCAGGGACCTCGCCGGCCGATGGCTCGGGGGAGTGGAGATGTCGCGTCGCGTGCCGGTGAAAACAGCCCTGGTTGGCCTGCTCGTGGCCCCCGCTGCCGTGGCCCAGCAGCCGCCCGACCAGAGTGTCCCGCCGGAACCCGCGACGCCGACCGAGAACAAGCCGGCCGAGCCGACCGGCGCGCCAGCGACCATGCAGCCCGTCACCGTGACCGGCTCGCGGCCCAGCGAGGATTTCCAGGTCACCAGGACCTCGATCAATCGACTGGGCGGCGACCTGATGGACGTGCCGCAGTCGGTCGTGGTCATCAACAAGGCGCTGATGCAGTCACAGGGCGCGACCTCGCTCAGCAGCGCCATCCGCAACGTGCCGGGCGTTACGATCGGCGCCGCCGAAGGCGGCCAGATCGGCAACAACTTCAACCTCAACGGCTTCTCGGCCCGCACCGACATCTACCTGGACGGCATGCGCGACCGCGGCCAGTACTATCGCGACGTCTTCGCACTCGATCAGATCGAGGTCCTGTTCGGTCCGGCCTCCTTGCTGTTCGGCCGCGGCTCGACCGGCGGCGTCATCAACCAGGTGATGAAGAAGCCAGGCCTGAAGAAGGCCACGGAGCTCAGCGCGTCGGCCACCACCAACGGCCTGGTGCGCACCACCGCCGACGTCAACCTGCCGTTCGAGGAGACCAGTGCGGCGCGCGTCAACGCCATGTTCCAATGGGGCAAGACCTCGACGCTGGACATGACGACGGTGCAGGACTTCGGCTTCGCTCCGGCGGTGAAGTTGGGCATCGGCACGCCGACGGAGATCACCCTGCAGGCGCTGTTGCTGCACAACCACGACCAGGTTCCCTACGGCGTGCCGCCCTTGAACGGCTTTCCGATCAACGTCCCGCGCAACACCGCGTACGGCTTCCAGGACGACTTCACCAACCAAGACGTCATCTCGCTGATGGCCACGGTCGACCATGCGTTCGACAAGGACCTGAAGCTGCGCAACCAGACGATGTTCAATTACGTGAACACGTTGGTGCGCGAGACCTCGGGCAATGCGGTGGGAACGATCGGCTCGAGCGGCTTCGTTGCCGCCGCCGCCGGCCCCGGCGGAACACCGTACAGCGGCGCGCCGCTCAGCCAGCTCTTCGTGCGCCAGCAGAGCCGCGACCGCAACATCTACGACTTCTCGCTCGACAACCAGACCGAGCTTGTAGCGAAGTTCGACACCGGGCCGTTCGGCCACAGTTTCCTGCTCGGCGCCGAGTTCGTCTACGAAAGCTATTGGAACCAGGGCTATTACCGCAACGGCACCTGCAACGGCGTCCCGCTGCAGGCGGCCAGTGCGACGACGGGCTTCGTCGGCTGCACGCCGGCGGGTTTCACGACTTGGCAGGGTTCGCCCGGCACCGTGCCGCAGCAATACGGCAACCTCGCCACCGCGCAGGCCTACACGGCCGCCGGCTACGTTAACGACACGATCCAGGTGCTGCCCGAGCTGAAGCTCGTGGGCGGGCTGCGCTTCGACTACTACTACGCGCAGATCGGCAACTCGCAGAACTCGGCCAACATCTTCGGCAGCACCACGATCCCCTACGCCGTGCAGCCGATCACCAACCTCAGCGTACGCACCGGCGCGATCTACGAGCCGACGCGGGCGCAGTCGTACTATTTTTCCTACAGCACCTCGTTCAATCCCTCGCTCGAGCAGCTCGTGCAGACCACCGGCACCAGCCAGCCCTTGCCGCCCGAGCAGAACCAGAACTTTGAGCTCGGCGCCAAGTACGACCTCTTCAACGGCAACCTGTCGCTGAGCGGCGCGCTGTTCCAGATCACCAAGACCAATGCGCGCTCGCAGAACCCCGACGGCACCTTCAGCGCCACCGGCACGGT
>Ga0137394_10004060_pt1 | contig 11069 bp, 9 predicted proteins | sample czobulk116metaG_FD_108278 | JGI IMG/M metagenome (GOLD analysis project Ga0137394, IMG submission 108278) | Vadose zone soil microbial communities from Angelo Coast Range Reserve, California, USA - czobulk1.16 metaG | ecosystem: Environmental > Terrestrial > Soil > Vadose zone | place: USA... | reverse complement strand
GACTGGGACACTATCCCCCGAAATCGTGGGCGATGCGAAGAATTACCTTGTGGAAAACGTCGCGGTGACTGTGACCTTTGTTGATGACAAGGCGGTTTCGATCGAACTGCCCTCCAGCGTGGTTTTGACGGTGGCCGACGCGCCCGAAGGTATTCGCGGTGATTCGGCGAACAATGTCCAAAAGGCGATCACCATGGAAACCGGCATCACGGTCCAGGCTCCTCTTTTCATCAAGACCGGCGAGAAAATCAAGATCGATACTCGCACCGGGAAGTACATGGAGCGGGCGTAATTTCTGGCCTCGTAGCCGCCGACGTGAGGAGGCGGACTTGATTGCCTGATTTGAACAAATCCGCCTCCTCACGTCGGCGGCTACGAGTTCATTCTCCATCCAGCCTTCTTCGAAACCCAAACTTCTTTCCAAGGGCCATCGAACTGCTCAGCGATTTCACTGCGGCGGTGCAGGTCGGATCCGCGAGGGAGGCTGCGGCGATGCACACGCCGGTGAGCAGACAGCGCTTCAAATCCCAATTTTCGTGCAGGCCGAGCAGCATCCCGGCGCAAAATGCGTCCCCTGCTCCAGCAGTGCCGGCGATATAATCGGCGGGCAGCTTCACTGAAGATTGCCACACATTCTGGCCTGTGCGTGTCCTCGCGAAGGCGCCCTCAGGAAAATGGATTGCCACCAGCTCCCGAACGCCTTGTTGCAATAATGCGCCGGCCGCATGTTTCAAAGCTGCCCGGTCGAGGTCTCCGTTCGCCTGCCGAATTTTGAAGCCTGTAGTATTTCCGGCTTCGATCTCGTTCAGAACGCAATAATCCACGTGCTTCAAGGCCGGATTGACGATTTTTGAAAAGCGATCGCTCTCCTCGCTTACGACATCCACGCTGGTCTTGACGCCTTCGGACTGCGCCTGCGCCAGCAAGCGGGCCGCCACAGTGCCGTACCTGGCATCCGGTTTGTCCAAGGCATCCAGCAGCAAGAGGTATCCAAGATGAAACATCCGAGGCTTGGTCCGGCGGAAGTTCAGGTCCTCGCCCTTCCAAAGGGCGTTGGCGCCGCGCGCATGGAAGAACGTTCTCCGGCCATCCTTTTTCTCGGTCATCACATCGGTGTAGGAGGTCGGGGCGCGATCGCTGGTTCGCAAGTGCCGCGTGTCGATGTTATGCTCGCGGCACGTCCGCAGGATTTCTTTTCCCAAGGCGTCTTTTCCGACCAATCCGGCGCCATACAGCGGAAATGGCGCGCGGCTCCTGGCCAGATCCACCAGCACATTAAAGGGCGCTCCGCCGGTTCCTTGCGATTGGCCGTGGATGTTTCCCAATTGTTCGGGCTTGGGATAAACATCTATCAGCTTTACCTGGTCAATGATCCAGTTTCCGCCGGCAAGGATGCCGCATCGGCCATTTTTGGCGCTGTTCTTCAAGTTCCCCTCAGTGAAAGGAAAGAATCTTGCGCCTGGCAAGCGATTTTTCTTGCGAAGATGGGCTATAAATTCTACCGGCTTACGTTAACAATATTCAATGCCCGAGGCATCCCACAGGGGCGAAAAGACTTTCCGGGGCATTCCCGTATCGGGCGGCGTCTGCCGCGGGAGAATTGTCGTGATTGGGAAAGCCCGGCCTGGCATCTCCAGACGCCAACTGACGGATGCCGAATTGCCGGAAGAGGTCAATCGCCTCGAAAAGGCGCTGGTCCAAACACGGCAGCAACTCCTCGAAGTACAACAGAAGGTGATCGAAGGGATGGGCGCTCAGGAGGGGAGCATCTTCGACGCGCACCTGCTCGTGCTGGAAGATCGTACACTGCTCGACGAAGTCGTGCGGGTAATTCAGGAATCGAAAGTCAACGCCGAGTATGCGTTTCACACGGTCGCCGAACGTTACGCCAAGACGCTTGCGGCGATTGAAGACGATTATCTGCGCGAGCGCGCTACGGACATGCGCGACGTCACCTCGCGCGTGCTCAACAATCTTCTCGGGCTCGAGGCGGAGGTGGATATGCGCCATCTCAAGGAGCCGGGCATCATCATTGCGCACGACCTCACTCCTTCGAACACGGCGCAACTGGATAAGAGAAACGTCCTCGGTTTCGCGACCGATATCGGCAGCAAGACATCGCACACGGCGATCATGGCCCGTTCGCTGCGGATCCCGGCAGTGGTCGGCCTGAAAGATGCCAGCGCTTCCCTCGAGAGCGGCCAATACGCTTTGCTCGATGGCTTCAGCGGCACTATCATCGTCAATCCAACCGATCAAACACTGTTCGAGTATGGGCAGATCATCATCCAGCAAGACACGCTGCAGCAGAGGCTGCGCGACATTCTGCAGGAACCCACCGTTACGCTCGACGGTCATCGCGTACATCTCTCGGCCAATATCGAACAGGCGGCGGACGCCGATCAGGTTCGTGACAGCGGAGCGGAAGGGGTTGGACTTTTTCGCACGGAGTATCTCTTTCTCAACCGCGAAATTCTTCCTACCGAAGAACAGCAGTATCAGGCATATCGGCAGGCCGCGGCCGGGGTGAAGCCTTTTCCGCTCGTGATTCGCACTGTGGATCTTGGCGGAGACAAGTTGCTCGCTCACATGCAAATGCCAGCGGAGATGAATCCTTTTCTTGGCTGGCGGGCGATCCGGTTCTGCCTGATGGAACGGGACATGTTCTGCCAACAGCTTCGCGCCATCCTCCGTGCCAGCGCCGAGGGAAACGTCAAAATGATGTATCCCATGATCTCCGGCCTGGAAGAACTCAACCAGGCAAATGCTCTCGTGGATGAGTGCAAAGCCGAACTGAAAAGAGAGAATATTCCTTTTGACGACAAAATGCCGATCGGCGCGATGATCGAAACGCCTTCGGCGGTGGTCGTCGCGGATTCTCTGGCCAAACGGCTGAGCTTTTTCAGTATCGGCACCAATGACTTGATCCAATATTCATTGGCGGTGGACAGGCTGAACGAAAGAATCGCGCACCTCTACGAACCAACGCATCCGGCTATTGTTCGGTTGATCAAGACAACTGTCGATGCCGCGCACAATCATGACCTCACGGTGAGCGTCTGTGGCGAGATGGCCAGTGACCCGGTGCTTGCTCCGCTTTTGCTTGGCCTGGGGGTCGATGAGCTGAGCGCAGCGACCTCTCTGGTTCCGGCGGTTAAATTTATCATCCGCCGGCTCAAAATGGAGGAGGCAAAAGCACTGGCGGAATTTGCTCTTACGTGTGAATTAGCCGCGGAAATCCTCGCCCGTTGTCAGGAACTCGCCCGCCAAATCGCGCCGGGGTTGTTCGAAGAGTAACCTCCCTACTGCTTTCGCAATTCCCGAATCTGGTCCCGAAGCTCAGCCGCGCGTTCGAACTCCTGCTGGTCCACAGCTCGGTGCAACTGCTTTTCCAATTTTTCCAGCTTGGTCAATGGTCGGTTTTTCTCGATCTGTTCGGCGAGCTCGCCGAGAGCCGTTAGCGAGCGATCCCGCTCAAACTTGAAGGTTTCGTCATCCAGGTCGGCCAATTCCTCGATTTTTTGCAGTCCTTCGCGGGTGATGCGCAAAGCCTTATCGAACAATCCTTTATCCAGTTCGGCGAGGGCCGCGGCGCTCCATCGGACGCGGAGGATATAGGGCCGCCACTTTTCGAGAAATAGCTGGTCCTCCTCGCGCTGGGCGTATCGATGCACCAAATCAAATGCCCGCAAATTGCGGGTCGTATCGCGTATCGTGCGCGGCCAATCGCGAAGCTGGAACAATCTCACGTAGCGCAGATAGTAGAGGGTGCCTTCGTTGAAGATCTCAGCGCACGCTTGTGTCTCCAATCCGAAGTCCGACTCCTGACCGGCAGCCTGCGCGGTTGCCAGGCGCATGAGCTGAAACTCGAGCGCCGATTCCATTCCGTGGGGACGCGCGCCATCCGGTCGGCCGTCCAACTCCATCTGCTCGATGCCAAGCGGCGTCCGCACTTGTAAGACCTGCCTGCCATCCGCGCCGCGCGCCACGCGTGAATCATTTTCGGGATCATACGGCCAGGCCTTCAGCGCTTCTCGAAGATCGACAGCTTCACTCATACCTACTCCTAAACTACCGTTGCTCGGATATCGGCTCAAGAAAATGCGGTAAACTACCCGCCGTTCTCGTGATTTTGGCTTGCTCTGGCGCTCAACCCGTCGTAATTAGACTCCGCACTTTGCCTTGTGCCCGCGTGGCGGAATTGGCAGACGCGCTAGATTCAGGTTCTAGTGAGTAACATCGTACAGGTTCAAGTCCTGTCGCGGGCACCAACCAAGCCGCTCAGAATCCGCCAGGCCTTCTTGAACTTTGAGTCCTCTGAAGCCGCTCCAAAGCCGCTGGCGAAGTATTCTGAACATTGCCGGCGTCCGCCGGACCGTTCACGTCGCCATTGTCCTCAACCCAGACAGTGCGTCCAATCATGCTTCCCGTTGCCGGCGGCAGAGTTACCCAATGGCCGTGTTTGGCTTTGGTGTTGGACTGCGTGGAGCAGCCCGATATAAACTGACACAGAAGAGCCAAAGCAACAGTTCGGAGAATTAGACCCAATTTCATTCGAGTTTGGATTCTAGCGAGGACTGAGCGCTGCCACAACATGAAAGCGGCTATAGGGGGGATTGTTCGGCGCCGTTTCGTTCCGTGCTCTCAAATGATGCGTTCTTACTTTCTCGATTTCTTGGGGTTGAACGGGTTGATGGTTTCCGGGAAGAACTTGTCATAAATCTTCTCGCACATCGCGTCGAGCACCTTGTCTTCGGAAAGGTAATCGTAGTGATCAAGATTCGCTGTAAGGACCAGGGCAACCTTTCGGACATCGAGGAAGTCTATTCTTAAAGAAACAAAACTGCCTCTAAATACCTGGCGGTATATGCAACGACACAACAGCGGGTGTTCTTTCAGCCTCTTTTCATCAACGATGCCGCCCCGAACCAGCACCGGCGACTTGGCCGCGTTCTCGAATACATCGTCAGCTCGATTGGAAGAGGACGGAACAACGTTCGTCATGCCTCCAGACAGCGCCTTGTTCGCCTTCGCCAGAAAGGCTCGCAAGGGTTCCGATTTGATCGCGAAATTAACGTTTTGGGGAACCGTGCCCTCGACAGCGAGAAACCGCAAAGTATTGATCGTAGAGTCGACCATTCCGATCAGGCGTCCATGCTCGTCAAGCAAGGGGCTGCCGCTATTTCCGGGCTGAATAGGTATCGAAATCTGCACGTGACGCTCGTCATCGTCGAGGCCAACCGTGGAGCTGATCATTCCCTTGGTCAGGTGAGGCCTGGTGCCCAGCAAATCGGCGGCTGGAAAACCTAGCGTGAAAACCTCCTGCCCCATCCGTTGTTCCCACGCAGCAGGCAAGATCATTGGCCGAAATGCAGGGTGGCTGCCATCGATTAGAACCAGTGCAGCATCGAGATTGGTATCTACAACCAATACGCGGCCAACGTAACGATTTGTTCCAACCCAGAGTGTGGCGTTAGTCTCGGATCCAACGACGTGCGCGCAGGTAAGAACGTGCCCCTCGGGACTGAGAATGAAACCGGTTCCCTGGGATGTGAACGGCAAACGTTCGGTCCGCAAGTCGACAGTTTCAAAACCAGCCTTTTTCAGTCGCGCCACTAGCTTCGGTTGCACGTTGCGTGTGTCATTGCCGATTGGAGCAACGTAGACCTTCGTGTAAGTTTCGAGCTTCTCGGCAGTTCGCACCGAGATTTTTGCCGCAGCGAAAGCGGGCCGAAAGCTCAAGGCAGCCAAGACGCTAGCGATATATATCGCTCGACTTACTGTGGACCCAGTGACCTTGTTCATCTTCTCATGTCATACTATCGAATAGACACCCGACTCACAATGTGCAAGGCACCCGGCGAATCGGCCGTTGCCTATACCGACCAGGTCACGGGAACGGTGAGCTTGTTCCCGAACCGATTCAGGTAATGGACCTGGCGGTTTTGGACGCCGTACTCGTGCACGAGGCGCGTGAGTTTCACGTCGTAACAGCAATACTCGGCTATCTCCATCAATTTGCCCTGGCGATACCACTCGATCGCCTGCATGCCCTCAGCCGTTTTTTCCACGCCAAAAGTCGCCGTGGCGATCGCATCCAGCGATAGCCGATGCTCTAACTTGCTTTGCAGATCCACCATCATATCCAGCGTTGGCAATTGGCGCATATCCAGTGCGGTGTATCCATGCAGCACCTCGTAATCAAACCGTAGATGATTGAATCCAACGACCAGGTCGGCTCGCTGTAACTCCCGGATCAAATCGTCCACCTGTTGCTCGCTGTAAATCCTGTAATCTCCTCGCCCGGTGCTGTATGTGACGCCGACACTCATCCGCATTTGGCTGATCTTTTCCCATCCGCCGACCTCATCCGCCGATTTCTGCGTCTCCAAATCAAAATAAACAATATTCCTCATCTGGTCTGGAATCGTCCCCCTCTTGCCTTCGTGTTCGTGTTCGTGTTCTCGTTTCGGGAACCACAGGCGCGAAGTATAAAGAAAAGCTCCTTATGTGCACGCGGAAATTTTCGCGCGGCCTTTGAATCCTGAATACTTTCACCATCCGGCGAGAATTCCTTTTGACCCCTGGCTATCCGGAACTTAGGTTGCTGCGGTGCAAAAAGGGAACGTTAGCGCATTTGATTCTCCTCAAGTTCGCTTTCTTCTCCGCATGCCCCTGCCTCGGTCGTTCACAAATTATGTCGGACGAAAGCTTTTTCGTTTTCTGCTGACCGTCCAGGGCCTGGGCGCATTCGGGTTGATCACACTGGCGGTGATTCTCCGCAAAGCCCGCATCGCTCGACATCTGATGCGCCCGGTGATTGCCCAGGAAGTTGCGCGGGCTGGATCGCGTCTCCTGCCCATGTTTATCTTCGTCTCGGTTGCGCTCGGCCTGGTTGTCATCGGCCAAAGTGTTTCCTGGCTTACCCGAGTAGGTGCTATCAATTATCTCGGCTCGATCATGGTTATCGTGGTCGTCCGCGAGCTTGGGCCGCTCCTGGCGGGTCTCCTCGTTCTCTCGCGCATCGGCGCAGCGAACGTCATCGAACTCGGCACTGCCCGCGCGCTGGGCGAGGTCGAGGCCCTCGAAGCTCTCGGGATTGATCCGGTTCATTATCTTGTCGTCCCTCGCGTCATTGGGATGGCCCTGGGCACCTTTGCGTTGACCGTTTATCTCATTCTCGGCGCGCTATTCTCGGGCTACCTGTGGGCGTTTATTCAGGACGTGCCGCTTCGGCCCGGCGATTACTTCCAACAATTAGCGGGCTCTCTGAGCGGCCTGGATTTCGCGCTGCTGGCATTGAAAACCATTGCGTTCGGTTTCATCATTTCGCTGGTGACGTGTTATCATGGCCTCGCCCAACCGTTGCGGCTCGAAGAAGTCTCCTTTGCTACGGTGCGAGCGGTCGCTCAAAGCGTTATCGCGTGCATTCTGCTCGATGCGCTGTTCATTCTGATCTATCTCGTTGCGTGATGGAATCTTCCGCGCCCAGCAAAGAAATGCCGGTCATTGAAATGCGCGATGTGTCCGCCTCATCCCTGCGCGATCAATCCACGATCATTGTGGAAAAAGTGAATTGGACGGTAGCCGGTTCCGATTACTGGGTGATCGCAGGGCTTCAAGGCGCTGGCAAAAGCGATTTTTTGATGATGACGGCGGGCCTTATGGCGCCTGCTGCCGGCACTTACCTCTTGTTGGGGGAGACGATGCCAATCTTCGACGAACCGCGCCTCAAGCATCGCCTTCGGCTCGGCCTCGTGTTCGAAACGGGCCAACTCTTCAATCACCTTACGGTCCTCGAAAATGTCGTCTTGCCACTGCGCTATCATTACGATCTCCCGAAGTCTGAAGCTCAGGAAAAAGTTCGCGACCTGCTCGAAGTATTGGAACTGGGCCCTTGGGCTGATAGCACGCCGGGCGCGATTGGACGCAATTGGCAGAAGCGCGTCGGCCTGGCCCGCGCTCTGGCGCTCAAGCCCGAGGTCCTATTGCTCGACAATCCACTGGGCGGCCTTGATCTGCGGCATATGCACTGGTGGCTCACCTTTCTGGAGCAACTTTCAAAGGGCCATTCGCTGCTCGATGGGCGAAAGATAACTTTGGTCGCTACAGCCGCTGACCTGCGTCCATGGAAGGGGCGGGCGCGCCAGTTTGCGATTCTGCGGGAAAAGAAATTCGCGGTTCTCGGCACCTGGGCGCAAGTTGAAGCCGCGAGCTCCGAACTCGTCCAGGAATTGCTTCCGATGGAGTCGCATGCGTAGGTACCGGAATCATAGTTTTGGTCGCGAGGTGAACGAAAGTCGTATTCGAAGCAGCGTATTGTGTATTGCGTATTGCGTATTCAAACACAACGCACACATGGCTGGTCTTCGGATACGCAATACGCAATACGCAACACGCAAGACGTAACCATGGCCCTTCAGGATCTAACTCCACAACTTCGGACGCGTCTGAGCCGCGTCGAGCGCGCCGTCGGTTGGTTCGTTATTCTTGCGGCAGGCCTGCTGGCTTTCGGTTTTGGTTACTACGTTTATAATACTGCCGAAAAGAGAGGGTGGTTCAAAGTTAAGGCCCCCTACTACACATACGCAGATGCGGCCACCGGCCTAAAGGAAGGTGATCCAGTAAAGCTCATGGGCCTCGACGTCGGACGCATTACTGTGATGAAACCGATGCCCGCCGACGATTTTGAGCACAACATCTACGTCGAATTCGAACTCATCGATCCCAACTACGGCTACGTTTGGACAGAAGGATCCAAAGCCAAAGTTGCGATTGCCAATCTCGTTGGCGGCCGATTCCTGGAGGTATCCCGCGGTACTGGAGGTTATCCTTCGTACGAGTTCAAGCCTTTCAAAATCGTTGAAGTCTCGGGCATTCAATCTCTGCTCCCTGAGTGGGAGAAATGGCAGTTGGGCCAGGAGATTTATGACGCTACCGAAACTAATCTCGTGCTGCGCGCTTTGTCTACATTATCGACAACCCTTCCGGCGCTCAATCGACTCGGCATCAAACAAGTCGCGGTTCTCGATGCTCGCCAAGGCCAGGAGAAAAAATACATGACCGCGGTGTGGAATGATCAAAAGGGCACTTATGAGGCTTTTTTCAAGGGCGCAAAAAAGAAGTACGAGCTTCCATCCGATGAAGCTCCTGCCGTTACCGATCGCATCGAACAACTTGTGAGCGAAGTCCAGAAGGCCTTGCCCAGCGTCTTCAATCTTACAAATCAACTCGCGACCGTGTTGTCCAATACTGCCAATCTCACGTCGAACCTGAACGAAGTCGCTGTGGGCGCGCGCCCCACTGTCAGCAATCTCGCGGCAGCGACTTCCAACCTCGATCATCCTGGCGCGCTCGGGGAATGGTTGCTGCCGACAAATATCAACGTTCAACTCGCAATGACGCTTACCAACGCCAACGCCACAGTCGTCAGCGTAAATACGAACTTAAACGCGGTGATTGAAGATATTGGCCGCTCCCTTGACAACCTTGCCGCCCTCACGAGCAACCTGAACCATCAAGTCCAACAAAACACCAATATCCTCAGCAACGTCTCCAAAGCCGTCGTCGATACCGACGATCTCGTTCAGGGTCTCAAGCGTCACTGGCTATTTCGCTCCGCCTTCAAACATAAAGAAACCAACGCCCCGCCGGTAAAGAAAAGGTGAGTTGCAAGGCGAGTCAGTAGTCCGTAGTCGGTAGTCAGTAGTCATGCATGGACGAGTTTTGGCATTCTCACAGCCTCCTCCCGGCTCGCGCCAGAAGGACCAAGCCTTGGATCAGTCGTTACTACTACGGACTACGGACTAACGACTAAACACCACACACACCGGTTTTCCGACTTCGATCCCCTGCCCTGTTTCCTTTAGCTTTCCGCTCTTTCCATCGATTCCAAACAGGACGACATTGTCGGAGTCCTGGTTCTCGGCCAGCAACCACTTCCCCTTTGGGTCGATCGCAAAATGCCGAGGTGTTTTTCCGCCCGTGCTCTGTTGTCCCAGCGAGGTCAGTTTTCCTGATTTCTGATCGATCGAAAACATGGCGATGCTGTCGTGTCCCCGATTCGAACCATAAACGAACCTGCCGGACGGATGCATCTGGATTTCGGCGCATGTATTGTATCCCTTGAAATCCGATGGCAAAGTCGAAACCATCTGTACCTCCTTCACCGTCGCGAACGGCGAGTCATATTCGAAGGCGGTGATACTCGAACCCATCTCGTTGATGACATAGAGCCATTTCCCACGCGGATGAAACGCCAGGTGCCGGGGTCCTTCGCGAGGCTTGATCGAAAATGACGGAGGTTCGTTCGGTATGAGCGAGGCTTTGTTCGGCTCCAGTTTATACACGAGCACTTTGTCCAAACCCAGATCGCAGGTCAGGGCAAACCGATTCTTCGGATCGGTGGTGATGAAATGCGCGTGCGGGCCTTCCTGCCGGCTTCGATCTGCGCTTGATCCCGAGTGCTGGATTTTTGCGCGCGCTTCGCCGAGCTTGCCATCTTTACCCACGGGCAAGGCTGCGATGCTGCCGCTTCCATAATTCGCCACGAGCAAGCACTGAGCAGTTTTATCCAGATCCAAATGGCATGGGCCGCTTCCTTCGGATGCCTGCTCATTCAACAGCGTCAACTTGCCGGAGCCTGGCTCAATCTGATAAGCGCTCACAGCCCCGCTTTTCTTTCCATCAAAGCTATCAACTTCGCCTACGGAATATAAAAACCTTCCATTAGGATGCAGGCAAAGGAAACTGGGATTCTTCGCTTCGACCGCCAACTCCGGCAGGCTCAGGCTCCCGTTTGCCGAATTGAACTTCGAAACATAAATGCCTTTGCTCTTTCCGCCTGAGTAAGTGCCGATATAAACCAGTGAAGATTCATTTGCCGCCATGAGATTTCCTCCCACAAACACTATCATTCCCGCGAGCCAATTCAATTTCATCGCCTCAAAAAACATGAACTTCCAACCTTTTCAATCTTTTAGCCTGAATTTATTCAACTTTTCGTGCGGCCAAAGGCATCTATATTAGGTGCGGCCTGAATAATGTGAAAACGAGCCTGTTAGCAGCTT
>Ga0137394_10004059_pt1 | contig 11071 bp, 13 predicted proteins | sample czobulk116metaG_FD_108278 | JGI IMG/M metagenome (GOLD analysis project Ga0137394, IMG submission 108278) | Vadose zone soil microbial communities from Angelo Coast Range Reserve, California, USA - czobulk1.16 metaG | ecosystem: Environmental > Terrestrial > Soil > Vadose zone | place: USA... | reverse complement strand
GCTGCGCCGGTACGGTGGTGGCGGTCACGTCCTCAAGATAGCGCCCGCACGAATGCCACGACACCGGCCGCGAGCAGATCGAGTCGATAGCCGCCTTCCAGCACACCGACGACGGGCCGCGTGCCCATCCGCTCGCGCAGCGCCTCGGTCCACTGGCCGATGTCGTCGGGCTCCAGCGTGAACTCGCCGAGGGGATCGCCCGCGAGCGAGTCGAACCCCGCGGAGACGAGCAGGATGTCGGGGGTCCATCGCGCGAGCGCGGCGTCCACGCCGGCGAGGAAATCGCGCACGTACACGGCGCGGGGCAGCCCGCCCGGCCGCGGGACGTTGAACACATTGCCGACGCCGCGCTCGTCTTCCGCCCCGGTCCCCGGATACCACGGGTGCTGATGCATCGAGACGAACCGGATCGACGGATCGTGCTCGACCAGCGCCTGCGTGCCGTTACCGTGATGGACGTCCCAATCGACGATGAGCACGCGGGGGCATCCGAGCCCCTGCGCGTGCCGCGCGGCGACCACGACATTGTTCAGAAAACAAAACCCCATCGCGCGCGCGGCGAGCGCGTGGTGCCCCGGCGGACGGGTGACACCGAACGCGCGGCCGGTCTTGAGCCCCTGCTCGACGGCCGCGAGCGCGACGCCCGCCGACGCCAGCACGCTCTCCAAACTCCTAGGGGCCAGGAACGTGTCGGCGTCGAGCGCTCCACCGCCGCGCTCGGCGAGTGCCTCGAGCATGTCGAGGTATTCCGCTGGGTGAACTCGTTCGATTGCCAGCCGAGTCGCCGCAGGCGCTTCGATCCACGAGATCAGCGGCGCGAGCTCGGGGCGCCGCAGCGCCTCCAGCACCGCCTCGAATCGCTGCGGCCGTTCGGGATGGCCGGCGCCGCCGTAGTGGTACCGGCACGCCGGATTCCAGACGACTGCGACGGACACTATTCTTTGCGGTGAGTGTGCAGCAGATCGCGGAGCGATTCGACTTCGCGTTTCATCTCTTTGCGCGCATCGACGAGCTCTGCCATCGCCCGCCGGAACCAGAACCATCCGATGACCGCGAGCAGCGCGACCACGGCAAACACGGCGGCCCAGACGATTCGGTCGATCATCACTAACAACACGGCGTTGAGCAGCAGAAACCCGACTGCGAAAATCGTGACGGCGCGGGTGAACGCGTAGGTGCTCACCGGACCGGTTGGCGCCGCGCCGGCAGCACGATAAATGGGGCGTTCGGGACCGCGCCAAGCTGGCCCAGCGTAATGGATTCGTCCAGGACCTGGGCGCCACGGAACTTCACCACGAACCCGTCCTCCCCGGCTGTGGTCTTCAGCGCCGCGCGCAGCGCTTCGTGCTTCAGCTGCGCGACGGTGGTGCTGCCGTCCACCTGCACGGGGACGTGCTCCCAGACCGGTGTCACCATCACGCGCACCGCATAGCGCTCGCCAACGCCGGCCCCCGCCGTCACGCGACCTCCACTGGCGACGCGAGCGGCAGTGTGGAGAAGAATCGGTCCAGGGCCTGGTCGAAGAACAGCGTCGAGCCGCGGACGCGCGTGACGCCCTTGTCTTCCCACGCACTGAGAACGACTTCTTCGCCGCCCTGACCGCGCAGGGTCACGAAGTTCGGGCCCGATTTCTCGTGGAACGCCGCCGAGTTCGGAACCCGCTCCGCGAAGAAGCGCTGTGCGCGCGCCAGCACGTCGGCGGGGGGGAGTGAGACCGTCGTCGTATGGATCATGGCGTCGGGAGAATCGTGATGCCGGTCGGCTGCCGGGGGACAGGGATCGTGGCGACGCGGGCCCGCGTCGTGAGATCGATGACATCCACGGCACCCGGATCGATGCCGACGCTCTCCTGAGAGATGAAAGCAAAGCGCCCATCGGGCGAGTACGCCACGCCGTGCGGCAGCGGCTTCGACGTCGGGATTTTGGCGACTTCAGTCAAACTCTGCGCGTCCACGAGCGACACGCTCTGCGCCTTCTTGTTCGTCACGATGATCCATTTCCCGTCGGCCGAGGGCTCGACGTTATAGGCGCCGGTCCCGACCGGAATCTCTTTCACCAGTTCCAGCGATCCGGCGTCGAGCACCTGCAACGTATTGCCATGATTGCACGCGACGTAGAGCCGCCGGTCGTCCGGCGCGACCGACACGAACGTCGGCATGCAGTCACGCGCCGCCGGCCCGGGGCCAGTGCCGTGCGTCGGCGGGCCGGCGGTGGTCATCGCCGCGTGGCCTCCGACGCCCTCCCCCGTCCTGTGGCGGCGTCGAATATGCAGGCTCTGCCGGTCGATCTCGAGGATCTCGTCGGAGTTCATGCAGGAGACGTAGACCAGGCTGCCCGCGTGATTGACTTTCACGCCGTGCGGCATGTCGCACGCGGGAAGATTCGTCACGGGCGTCATCGTCGCCGTCTGCACGATCGTCACGACGTTCACGCGCGGGTGATCGCCGTGAAAATCGGAATTGGCCACGAACGCCAATGCGCCGTCGGGCGTGAGCCCGATCGTGGTGGGAAACATCTCCACCTGCGCCCGGCCCAGGAGCGTGTCGCTCCCGGCGCTCATCTTCCACAATGATCCGTACGGCGTGCCGTGCGCGATCGTCACATACCACGCGGAGCCGTCGGGTGCGACCGCGACATTGTGCGGGCCATCGATATCGGCGGGCATGATGCCGACGGGGACGACCTTGGCTACGGCCAATGTCGTGCCGTCCCAGGTCAGCTGCGTGACGATGTCGCCCGATTCACTGGCCACGAGGATGCGGTAGCCGGGCGGAGCCGAAGCGGAGGCGAGGCCGCTCAGGAGTGCGAGTACGGCGATCAGGCGCATGGAAAAAAGATAGCGCCGCTAGCCGTTACCCGCCTTTAGCGCGCGCAACACCTCGCGCGCGGCACGCCGCCCGCTCGCCAGCGCGCCGGATACCGTCCCGATCTGGGCGCCGTCCGTCGCTTCGCCGGCAAAGAAGAGCGTGCCATCCACCGGCCGGGCCAGGGCGCGCGGGGCGCCGGTGCCACCGACGCCCATGTAGCTATAGGCGCCGCGCGCGAACGGATCCGCGCGCCAGTCGTGACTGGCCGATGCGTCGAGCCGCTCCTCCAGCTCCCGCCGCGGCACCGCGAGCACGTCCGACAGTGCCACCAGACTGCGCTCGAGTCGCGACGCCGGGTCCTCGGCGAGCAACTGCTCGGCCGCGACCCCGCCCACGTAGCCGGTCAGCACCGGCGAACGCACGGGGAGCGACGTCCACCATGTCGGCACCTCGGCGCCGTGGGCGTGGAGGTAGGCCAACCCGCGGCCGTTCGAGCCCGCCTGCGCGCGCCGCTCCCGCAGGAATTCCGGGCGCTCCCAGAACGCCTCCCGGAATCGCAGCACGATCTTGAACACCTGTCCCGTTTCGATCGCGGCGAGCGCGCGCTGCTTGGCAGGGACCGCCGGATCGAACCGCAGGTCACCGGCCTTGAGCACCGCGAGCGGCAGCGTTATCAGCGCGGTGTGAGCGCTGAGCGCGGGCAACAGGACACGGTCGCTGCTGCCGCGACAGACGACGCTGACGGCTCCCCGCTTCCACTGCACCGACACCGCAACGGTGCTGAGACGCACTTCGGTGCGTTCGGGGTCCAATCCGTCGCGCAGCCATTTCATCAGGGCGTCACCACCATTGGCGATACGGAACTGTTTGCCCGCGACCTCGTCGGCTTCGTCACCGCCGCCCTCCGTCTCGACCGCGAGCGACTTGGCGCTCAGCCGGTCCGGGTGCGCGGCGTAGAATCCCTGGACGAAGTCTCGCAACAGACCGCGGCGTGCCGCCGGCACGCGCGCGGAGTCCAGGTACGCGCTCACCGGGAAGTCTTTCCCGCGGCTGGCGAGGCGCCGCGCGAGATCGTGATTCATCCGATCGACGAGCTCCCAGAAATCTCCCATCGGCTTGAACCGGCCGGCGGAGGCAAGCTCGTGCGAGTCGGGCAGCTCGATGACGGCGAGACCCGCCGCCAGCGCGAGCGGCAGCGTGTCGGCCGATGCGCCGTGTATGAACTCGGCACCGAGCTCGAGTGGGACGGGAGAGCGCGGATCATGCAGCGTCAGAATGCGGCCGCCGACGCGCGGCCGTGCCTCGATGACCGTGACACGCAGGCCGGCGTGCGAGAGATCACGGGCGGCGGCGAGCCCGGCGGCTCCTGCGCCGAGGATCAGGACGTCGACGCGTTTACGATCTCGTGGCATGCCCTAGAACCTACACCAACGCGCGCAGGGCAGTCTCTAGTTCGGAATTCGGCACCGCGCGGGCCCCCTGCTCTCGGGCGGCCCGCAGCGCGGCCGCATCCACGTGCGAGCCGAACGCGAGCACGGGGATTCCGCGCGCCACAAGATCGGTGATCCGCTGGGTTGCGCCGGATTGCCCAAGCTCGATCACGGCGAGGTCGTAGGGCTCGGCGCGAGCCAGCTCCGCGCCTGACGCCGTCAGAATTGCTCGCAGCTTGCCGCGAAAGAACAGATCGCGGCATTCGATGAGCACCCGCTTCACCCCGCCAGCTTTTGCGTCAGGTACTCGACGAGCTTCCCCGTCGCCACACGGTCCTGCTTGAGCGTGTCGCGGTCACGCACGGTCACCGTTTGATCCTGGGTCGACTGGCCGTCGATCGTGACCCCGTACGGCGTGCCCGCTTCATCTTGACGGCGGTAGCGCCGGCCGATCGATCCGCCATCGTCGTAGAAGACGTTGAAGTGGCGCCGCAGGTCGTCGTGAATCCGATGCGCGAGCTCCGGCATCCCGTCCTTGTTCACCAGCGGGAACACGGCTGCCTTGAGCGGGGCCAGCGACGGCTTGAGCTTCAGCACGACGCGCTGCGCGCCGCCTTCGGCCGCCTCCTCGCCGCGCACCTCTTCCTCTCTATAGGCGTCGCACAGCACCACCAGCGTCGTGCGGTCGGCCCCTGCCGACGTCTCGACGACGTACGGGATGAATCTCTCGTTGGTCTTCGGATCGAGGTACTCGAGCTTCTTCCCGGCATGTTTCTGGTGGTTCGATAGATCGAAGTCGGTCCGGTTGTGAATTCCCTCGAACTCGTTCCAGCCGAACGGGAATTCGTACTGGATGTCGTAGGCGTCCGCGGCGTAGTGCGCGAGCTCGTCCTTGCCGTGCTGATGCCACCGGAGCTTCTCTTCCCGAATCCCGAGTCCCTTGACCCAGTTCATCCGCTCCGCCCGCCACGTCTCGAACCATTCGTTCTCGGTGCCGGGCTTCACGAAAAACTGCATCTCCATCTGCTCGAACTCGCGCGTCCGGAAAATGAAGTTGCCGGGCGTGATCTCGTTGCGGAACGCCTTGCCGATTTGCGCTATTCCAAAGGGGATCTTCTGACGCGAGGACTGCTGCACGTTCAGATAATTGACGTAGATCCCCTGCGCGGTCTCGGGACGCAGGTAGACAATGGCGGCCTGGTCCTCGACCGGCCCCATGAACGTCTTGAACATCAGATTGAACTGGCGCGGCGCGGTGAGGGTGCCCTTGCTGCCGCACACGGGGCATTGGGCATCCGGCTGGCCCGGGGTGCCCTTGATCCTGGGGTCGTCGGCGCGAAACCGGTTCTTGCACTGCTTGCAGTCCACGAGGGGATCGGTGAACCCGGCCACGTGCCCCGACGCCTCCCACACCTTCGGGTGCATCAGGATGGCCGCATCGAGCCCTTCGATGTCGTGGCGCTCGTGCACCATCGACCGCCACCAGCGCTCTTTGATGTTCTTCTTGAGCTCGACGCCAAGCGGCCCGTAATCCCACACAGAGCCGAGGCCGCCGTAGATCTCGGAGGACTGAAACACGAAGCCGCGGCGCTTGGCCAGCGACACGAGCTTCTCCATCGTTTTGTCAGCAGTTGCGGGGGGCATAGGGAGCCGGAAGTTACAAACGCAGGGCCTCACGCGCGACCTGCTCAGCCATCCGAGCGAGCGCCGTTCCGTCCAGCATCCGCCCGTCACCATCTCCGCCCACCGTATGGACGCCGATCAGCCCTTCTACCTTTCCAGCGACGACGGCGACCTTCTTCTTCGCAATCTGGGCCCGCCGGACGACTTCTCCCGGCGCCTTTCCGACCAGCGACGTCTTGTCGAAGATTCCCTCGGCGGTGATGACGAGGTCCGCCTTCGCCAGGGCCGCGTCGAAGCCGGCGCGCTCGAGCACCCAGTTGGCACCGCTCGTCAGTTCCGCTTTGGCGAAAAACGCCAGGCCGGCCCCCAGCCCACCGGCGGCACCGCCCATCGGCATCGTCCCGAGGTCGGCCCGGCCGGCCTGCGCCCACAGCTCGGCCAGTCGCGCGAGCCCGGCCTCGAGCTGCGGAATCTCCTCGGGACGCGCCCCCTTTTGCGGCCCGAATACGGGCGCGGCCCCATTCGGACCAAGCAACGGCGTCGCGACGTCGGCCAGTGCCACGACGCGCGCACCGAGGCCCCACCCCGATCGAAAAGAGGCGAGATCGCCGAGGGAGCCGCCGCCGTCAGGCAGCTGCTCGCCGGTGGCGTTCTCGAACGTCCAGCCGAAACCGCGTGCGGCGCCTGTGCCGCCATCCACCGTCGCCGTGCCGCCGAGGCCCACGACGATCGTTCGAGCCCCGCGGTCGGCGGCCGTCCAAATCAACTCACCGACCCCGCGCGTCGTCGTGCGCATCGGATCGCGGTCTTCCGGCTCGACCAGCGCCAACCCGCAGGCCGATGCGCTCTCGATGATGGCCGTCTCGCCGTCGATCCAGCCCATTTCCGCCGAAACCGAATCGCCGATCGGGCCGGTGACCGAGAGCCGCTCCCGCAACGCCCCGGCCGGCAGGACCACGTCGAGCAGACCGTTCCCACCGTCGGCGACGGGGCACTCGAGGACGGACGCGTCTGGAACGGCGCGGCGCACGCCGGCCGCGAGCGCTTCGGCGACCTGGCGCGGACCGAGCGTGCCTTTCAAGGCTGCGGGGGCGATGAGGATGACGGGAGGCATGGGAAACAATAACAGACGTCGAGATGCCTAGACGCCGAGGTCGGGAAACGAGAAACCCCCTGAGTTTCCCCAGGGGGTGATCGCCTGCCGCACACCGTGCGCCCTAGAACCCGATGTGAGCGAAGCGAACTCCTTCTCGCAAATCGGGCGGGCGCTCCGTTCACTCGGCAGCCGGGCAATCTCATTGCTGAGACCCCTTGGCTTTGCGCCCCGCCGTCGCCGGCGGTTTGCCCTTTTCGAGAGTTCCGGCTATTCCGAAAGCAAAAACAATGCCCTGTTGTAACCACTGTCACATCAATGGCGAGTCATACGACCTAGGGAAAGTACTGTACTGCTTTCTGCATTGAAAACCGCAAAACACGGCACAGAAATACGTCGATAGAAGACGCCAAGACGCCAAGACGCCTGAGCGGTTGATAGCCATTAGCTAGTAGCCGCGGCCGCAGAGAGCTTCCGCAGAAGACCATAAACCGTTCGGGCACATTCATCCCGCGCCGCAATCAGTTCTTCTAGATCGGAAGGCTGAAGGAGCCCGAGGTGCTGAACAAGATCGATGATCGCTTCCACTTCATGGAGCGATCCGCGAGCCATATCGGCGAACCGTCGGAACTCCTTCGAGCCTTTCCGCGTGATGCCTTCGGCAAGATTCAACGCGATGCTATTGGAGGCACGCCGCCATTGGTCCGCGAGATCATGCTCGGACGCTGGCAGTCGCTTGATGAGTGGACGCGATAGCGCAGCAACGCGCAGCGCGTGTTGGTAAGCCTTCAGGTCCCGAAAGAGCACGTCCGAGGATACCGATGCGACGTGGCGGGGCAATAACCGAAACAACGCAAGCAGGAGCTTTTCTGACCACTACCGACGGTTCACTACTCAGGCGTCTTGGCGCCTTAGCGTCTTCTATCGACGGGGTGCTGTGGCGTCAGACCTCAATGATCTGATCCCTGCGCGTTCCGACGCTTACGTACCGAACCGGAGCTCCGGCCAAGTCTTGAAGCCGATCAACATATGCTCGCGCCGCCGGTGGCAGATCTGCCAACCGACGAACAGAACTCAGCGGCTTCTGCCAGCCGGGCACCGTCTCATAAATCGGCTCCACGCGCCCTATCGTCTCCACATCCGCCGGCATGCTGTCGATTGTCTCCCCATCCAATTTGTAACCCACGCCGACGGGAATCTCCGCGAACGTGTCCAGCACATCCAGCTTCGTGACGGCCAGCCCCGTCAGTCCATTGACCCGAACGGCGTACCGAACCACGACAGCATCAAACCATCCACACCGCCTCGGCCTTCCCGTCGTCGCCCCAAATTCTCCGCCGAGCTCGCGGATCCGCTCGGCGACTGCCGGCTCCGCCTCAGTCGGCAGCGGTCCATTGCCCACCCGCGTCGTGTACGCCTTCACGACGCCCAGGACCGCGTCGATCGCGGTTGGCCCAATGCCGACGCCGACGGCGGCCCCGCCGGCCGTCGTGTTCGACGAGGTGACGTACGGGTACGTTCCGTGATCGACATCGAGCAGCGCGCCCTGGGCACCCTCGAGCAGCACCGACTCGCCCCGCTGCAGCGCGTCCCACACGACGCGTCCCGCGTCGACTGCGAGCGGCAAGAGCCGGGGCGCCAGGCGCTCGAGCAACAGCACGTGCTCTTCGGGGTTCGCCTGCTCTCCACTCCCTGCGCCCAGCATGCCGAGCATTTGGTTCGCCGCCGCGACCCGCGTGCGCACCAACTCCTTCGCGTGGGCAAGATTGCGCAGGTCTCCGACGCGCACGCCGCGGCGACCGTACTTGTCCTCGTAGGTCGGACCGATCCCCCGCCCGGTTGTGCCGATTTTCTCCTTTTTCTCGCGGGCGCGGTCCAGGAGCTTGTGATACGGCAGGGTCAGATGGGCCCGGTCGGACACATGGAGCTTGTTCTCAGTCCGCACGCCCCGTCCCTCCAGTGCATCCAGCTCGGCGAACAGCTGCTCCGGATCGAGCACGACGCCGTTGCCGACGACGCACACCGCGCCCTGGAGAATCCCCGAGGGGATCTGGTGCAGGACGAACGACTTGCCCTCCCCGGTGTCCACGGTGTGCCCGGCATTGGCGCCGCCCTGGTAGCGCACCACCATGTCGGCGCGCTCAGCCAGGACGTCGACGATTTTGCCCTTGCCCTCATCACCCCACTGGGCGCCGACCACCACGACACACTGGGTCTTCGGTCCGAACACGGCCGCTCCCTCCTGGCAACAAAAAAGCCCCCGCTGGGGGGCTCTGGAGTATCCTCTGAGGGAAGCTATTGGGCGCGCAGCACGCGCGCCAGCCCCGCGGCGACGATCGCCGCACCGTCCAGACGCACGCGCGCCGCGGTGTCTTCGGGTCGATGCACAATCCGCATCGTGCGCCAGTTTCCCTTGAGAATCGTGACGCACTCGCGCGCGACGCGTGCCAGCGCGATGCCGTCTACCACCACCGGCAACCAGCGCCACCGCCGCGCCTGGAGCGCGGTCGCGACCGCGATGCTGATCGATCCAAGGTGGTGCACGAGGGCGACCGGCGTACCGACATCGTCCAAACCGTCGAGATTGATGACCGCGGCGTCGGCGAACAGCGCCGCGCGATCTGCCACCAGGGCTCGCGCGCCCACCAGACCGAACTCCTCGGCGTCTGGGAATATCACACCAACGGTCGTGGTGGGTGACAACTGATCGAGAGTCATGAACACCGCGACGAGCGCGGTCGCGTTGTCCACGGCGCCCGGGGAGTTGTCGTTCACGCGGTTCTGAGACACGATGACGACGGCGACGATCAGGAGCACAAGGGCGGGCAGCGTGGCAAGAAACAGTGTGGCCAGACCAAGTAGCAGCGCGGCGAATCCGACCAAGCGGATCGCCATCGAGATCGGCTGGCCTTTCGAGTCGTAATGCGCGACGAGCCAGACGGGCCGATGGGCCGATGGGCGGACGGGCCGGGCTATCAGGTTGACCCCTGATATGGTGCGCGGGACTCCCAACAGCGCCCGGGCCGGCCGCCCCGAAAACGCGTGCTCCTCGACGGCGAACCCGCGCGCCGCGAGCTCGCGCTTCAGGACCTCACGAACTTTCTGATGATTGGAAGTCCCGACGAGCCGCGGCACAGCCAGCTCCCGGAACAGCAAGCCGTAGTCAGTCACCGCGCACGAGCGCGCTCACGCGCTCGCGGTCGGCGGGCGTGAGGGGCGCCAGCGGCGGCCGCACCGGCCCACCGTACAGTCCGACCACGTCCATCGCGGCCTTCACACCCGCGGGACCGAGCTTGCCGACGATTTCCTTGTCGAGCGGCGTGATCCGCTCCTGCAGCTGGCCCGCGGCCGCGCGGTGCCCCTGCTCGAACTCGCGCACCAGCTGCAGGCACAGGCTCGGCGCGTAGCACGCGACGCCGACGACGCCGCCCTGACACCCGAGCTCCAGTGCCGCAAACAGCAACGACGCCGATCCCACGAGCACCGACCACTGCGGGACTGCGGCGCGGTAGGCCGCCAGGTTCTTGGGATCGCCGGAAGAATCCTTGACGCCGATGATCCGCTCGTGGCTCGTGAGCTGTTGCAGGAGCGCGGGCGCGAGCGACAGGTGGGTGTACTTCGGAATGTTGTAAATCAGCACCGGCACGGGACTCGCATCGGCGACCGCGCGGAAATGCAGCGCGAGCGTCTCGGCTGTCATGGCCGCCGAGAAGTACGATGGCGCACGTACGAGCACGGCGTTCGCACCCGCGGCGCCGGCGGCCTGGGACAAGGCGATGGTCTGGCGGGTCGATTCCGCGCCCGTTCCCGCGATGATCCATTTGCCGTCGGTCAGTGTTTCGCGCGCGAGGCCAACGAGGTGTCGCTGCTCCTCGGGCTCGAGGAGCGGCGCCTCGCCCGTGGACCCCGAGACGACCACGCCATCCACGCCCTCGGCGAACAGCCGCTCGAGGTTCTGCCGGAACTGCACCGGCGCGATATCGCCCGTCGTCGGATCGAACGGCGTCGTGACCGGCGGAAAGATTCCTGCCGGCGGGATCTTCGCGTCGCTCACGGCGGCGGCAGCAGGCTCGAGAGGTCGTCGACCTTCACGGCGGGTTCGACGGCCTTCTCCGCGG
>Ga0137394_10004058_pt1 | contig 11071 bp, 5 predicted proteins | sample czobulk116metaG_FD_108278 | JGI IMG/M metagenome (GOLD analysis project Ga0137394, IMG submission 108278) | Vadose zone soil microbial communities from Angelo Coast Range Reserve, California, USA - czobulk1.16 metaG | ecosystem: Environmental > Terrestrial > Soil > Vadose zone | place: USA... | reverse complement strand
CGCGATGAAGACACCGGCAAAAGCTACTGCCCTGCCTGTGCCAAAGACCATCTTGAGCTAAATGCCGGCGCGGGCATCCCCCAGCCAGCCCCCGTACACGTCACCGCTAATTCCCCGAGCAACGGGAAATCCGCCGCCATGCCTTCCCCCGCCGATCCTCCCGGCCGCCTCCGCTGAAGACCGCACTCCCAGTCAATTGTCGCGAATGCAGTCGCGTGGCCGAAATTCGCGGTGGTAACGTCGCCAACAGTGTTGGCAAAGTTGAGATGTTTGGACAGGGAAGGGGCGGCATGGCCTCCGGCGGATTGCGGGAGACTCAAAGGCGAAAAAAAGAGGCGGGGCCAGAAGCCCCGCCTCTTTGGGATTTGCGTTAGAACAAACTTAGAACGTCACGCGGATTCCAAACTGGAATGCCCGCGGCTGACCGCTCGAGAATGACCCCGAACCGGCGCCCACGCGCGTGAAGTACGCCGGCGTGTTGGTGATGGTCCCCGGCCCGCCAGAGAGCGTGCCAGTCAGCGGACCCTCCGTATTGTTCTTGTTGAAGAGATTGAAGCAATCAACGCTCGGCTGAATCGATAGCCGCTCTTTGAACTTCCAATTCCAGGAGAGTCGCACGTCTGTCGTATAGAAGAGCGGGTTTTCCTTTTGCCCCGCGACTGGCAGAGGTACTGTCTCGATCACCCCACCCAGCGCGGTTAGTTGGGCCGCTGTCATGAGTCCTGCGTTCACCAGTGCTTGCCCCGCGGGGCTCAACGTTCCGGCAACATTTGCATTGAAGTTGTTGATCAATTTAGTGAGTCCTGCAACCCCGAAGCTGCGGTCAAATGACCCGCGGTTCGCTCCGGGCAGAGGATCACCCACGGTCCCATCGCCGTTCAGGTCGGATGTGAAAATATCGGACCTGCCCCCATTCGGATTAAGAGCCGGGTTGGAAGGACCGTTGCTCCGAAAATAGCTGGAAGTTGCCAATTGGAAATGGAATGGCAACTGCATGATGAGCCCCACCCCGAGATGGTGCAGGTGGTCTTCCCCTGCCGGACCATAGTATTGCGTTGGACTGTCATTGTTCACCGCACCCGACAGAAAGTCCTGGTCAACTGCGGAGGAATTGAATCGCGACAACGCATAGCTGACGTTTGTCGTGACATTCTTGAACGGGCCCCACGTGCCCAGCTTTCCAGTCAACTGCGCCTGCAACGCCTGGTACCGCGAAACCCCCACGGGTTCCAGCACCGTCATCTGGCGGAAATTGATGTTCTTTCCGCCAAACGCAAAACCGTCGAACCCTGGCCCTCCACCGAGACCGTTGCCGGCGAAATCATCAATCGTTCCGCCGGCCTGGATGACGCAGTCAATCGTGGCGCAATTAAATGTGCTCAGAGTACTCGAAATGGCGGCATTGGCCAGGCCAAGGTTAAGTGTGTCGGCGGCGCCGATTCGGTTGCGGTCCACTTGCATGTTGAAGTGCACGCCACGGTTCAAAACGTAGTCCAAGGAAAGTACTAACCCCGATCTGATCTGTCGCTGCACGCCGAGGTTGATTTGCGCTCCGTAGGGCGATTTGTAGTGCGGGTCAAGAATCGCCCCACCAATCACGCCGTGGTCGATATTGAACTGCGGAGGTACACCCGGCTGAGGATAGCCCTGCGAAAGCTTCTTACTGGCGGCGATAAATAGTTTTTCCGCCTGGCTCACAAAGGGCAGCGCAGCTCCCACGGATGCTCCGATGCAGCTGTTCGCATTCGCAGCACCCGGCTGAGCCCCCTTGCACATGGTATTGAAGTCAAACAGCACGGACCCATCTGCCGGGTTCGGGAGAAAAGTATTTCCCGCAGCTCCAAACAGGATATAGGTGTTGCCCAATCCCGGCGCCAGATTCACCGTCCGATCGAAGAGGATGTTATTGAAAATGTTCGTCTCGTAGTAGATACCGCCCCCGCCGCGGATGACCGTCTTGCCGTCGCCCCGCACGTTCCAGGCGAATCCCGCTTGCGGGCCCAGACGCAAGTTGTCGTTTCGAGGATACCCACCAAGCTCCGGATCGAACAAATTGATCAGCGGAGCACGGGCTAGGTCGTGGTTGGTCAACCCAGTGTCGAGGCTATACCGCAAACCACCATTCAAGGTCAGTGTATGGCTAACGCGCCAGGCGTCATGCGCGTAGATACCGAGTCGGTTGTTGATAAATCCTCCGGCCGGCAATCCCAATACCGGCTTTTCGCTGCCATACCCGAGACCATTCCCGACGTAAGCGCTGTTGAACTTGTAGTTTAACGGGTCGGCCGCTCCATTCGCGTTAAATGGAATAGCCGCAACTCCCTTGCTGTAAGTCGCGCGGGCCCGGGCGCCCAGTCCGAAGAACGACGCAAACCCTGCTTCGTCAATCCGGTTGTAGGCCACACCAAACTGGATCGTATGTCTGCCGTGCGTCCAGCTCGCGTCATACTTGATCTGCTTGTTTTGCTGATAGGTCGCCTGCGGTGCAAGCTCGCTTGGACCGTATAAGAATCCACCCAGCCCGGTAATGTTCACCGCCACATCCGGAAAGGGCGACTGTGGCGTCCCAGCCGCTGCGTTCCCATCCACGATTCCGTTCACGAACTTCAGGAAGCTGAAGCGAATCGCGTTCGTCCAATCTCCTTTGGTATAGTCCCAACCCACCGCGTGTGCATTTGTGCCGTTCTTGTTCGCGAACGCTTCGAAACTAAGCCCGCCAAAACCGGTGACACCGAAATTGTCGTCGTGCGTGTACTTGTAAAACAGGTGCTGGCTGTTTGTCAGGTTGAAGTCTAGCCTACCACCGGCCATGTGCTCATCCTCTGGGACCGAATAGGATCCGCTAAATGCCGGAAAAGCTGGCTCGTTGGCAGTAATTGCTCCCGCCTGCTTCTGCCTCTCGTATGACAAAAACCAGAACAGTTTGCTCTTGAGGAACGGCCCGCCCAGCCGGCCGCCATAATTGTCGCGGCTGAACACCGGCTTCACAGGATTCAGCACATCCAGTGGTCCATTGTTGGCCGCAAAGTCCGAACGCCGCCAGAACCCAAAGCCCGACCCGTGTATGTCGTTGCTTCCGCTGCGCGAAATGATGTTAATCGCTCCCGTGGACGTCAAGTCCGTGCTGACATCCAGCGACGACTGGGCGATTCCAAATTCCTCAATAGACTCGTTTGTGAGATTCATCACCGTCGTGCCCACGGTCTCGTCCGTGATGTCCACGCCGTCCACCTGGATGCGCGTGCTGCGGCCAGAACGCCCGCCCACAGATACACCCGCAAACTGGTTCTTGGTCGGGTCAAACGACCCACCGTCCACCACCTGCACGCCCGGCGCCATCTGTGCCAGATCCAGGAAATTCCGGCCATTCAGCGGCAGTTGTTCGATTTGCGCTGCTTCAATGACCCCCTGCACGGTGGACTTCGATGTATCCACCGTAACTGTGTTGGCCTCCACGATAATCGATTCGCTCACGGCGCCAACTTCCAAATGAATGTCCAGCGACGCGTTCACCCCTATGCGCACGGTCAAGGTCACCGTCGTCTTCCGGAAGCCCTCATGTTGAATAGCAACTTCGTATTCGCCAGGCGCAAGATCCGGCACCGTCACTTCCCCTTCGTTCGTGCCTGTTACTTCCACCTTTGTCCCGTGCTCTTTGCTAAGCACGATGGCCTTGACGCTGGGCACGGCATTGCCTTGCGGATCCGTCACCCGCAAGGAGATCCCGCCCGTCAGTCTCTGTCCAAACGAAACCCCCGCGCTAACCAACAACAATACCAGCACTCCCAAAATCTTTTTCTCCATTATTACCCTCCATGGTTCTCCACCACTTCGCATTGACTGCCTCGGGAAGAAGTGCTCAGCGCTTCTCCACTCTGCTGGAGTAAACAACCGAACACCGGCCCGAAAAAACACGTACTGCTTTCCAAAGCTTGGTCTTTCAACCCGTTGTACTGCAGGCAACCACAACCGACCACACTTCATGCTCGGGATTGAGTGCGCAGTTCCGGGTCTACAATTACCCGCAGCCCAAATTTTCGGGGAGCGCTACATGCACATCGTCCCCCCCAGTAACACCGCATGTCTTGGAATGGAACATTGGAACGAACCACCACGCCCCTATCGAAAACGTTGCAAGGTGCTTTCCAATCTACGGCTTATGCTGCTTTTAGACTAAGTTCAGCTAACTTCTTTGTTTGGCAGGTAGGTACTAGAACCAGATAAAGAGAACTCCCATCTGTATATTCTATAAATTGTAGGCTAATTGCGCATCATCTACCAGATTATGGATGCCGAGAAGAATCCTCATAGTGGGTGGCATGGCGGCTGCGACTGAGGAATGAGGCGTTCTCACCGTAGAAGAGCGAGCGCGTTGGCCATCCCCTGCGCTAAGTCCGTAGCGTTGGGGTGAAGAGGCCGACAGCCAGAAATCCGCCGGACGGGAAGTCATAGAAGTTGCCGGGATGAAGGTGGACACTCTTAGCGATGAGAAGTTCGATGGCTAGTTCTTCGTCGGAACGGATCGCGGGAATCCCGCAACCGGCGCCGGTAAACGTGTCGCCAAAACGCCGCGAGCACCCGCAAAGCCGCGGAAATGCCGTCCCCTGCTGATCCTCCCGGCCGCCTTCGCTAAGCACGGACTCTCAAGCAGCGCAGCGTCTTCGATTAGTCTCTGGATGGTGCTGCCAATTGCAACGGAAAAAGAGAAAGACCGGGACGCCCACAGCCGTCCCGGTCTCATCTTAGGGCCTCTTTGTGACGGCTAGAAGATAAACTTCAGCGCCAGCTGCAGTGTCCGTGAGTTGCTCGGGAACGCTCGCTCTGGCTGGTTGAAGACGGCATTGGACGGCGTCAGGTAATTCGTCGGGGCTGAGCCGGTGAATCCGATCGAATCCACGCGGTTCGCGAAACCGGGTGTGAACTGCGGGTGATTCAGCACGTTGAGGAACTGCGCCTGGAATTCGAGGTGCATGCGTTCGGTCAAAGAGAACCGCTTTGCGGCGGTCACGTCGAGGTTGCTGATCGGCCGCGTCTGTAGCGTATTCCGGCCAGTGTTAGCCAGCGCGCCCTGACCAGCCGTGATGTACTGGGCGTTGGGGTTGCTGGCGAGGTACGCGACCATAAACGGCCGGGAGTCAAAGTTTTTTGGTCCCGGGGGGCCGTTCTTCGCACTGAAGTCGTTCTCTCCGCAGGTCGCAAAGCCCGGGAGTGCACTTGTGCACAGCGGTGTTATGTCACTCCCCGCTCCGGAAACACCCTTCGCATTGAAAATAGAGCGGTCACCGGCAGCATCCCCGTTCAGGTTGGCGTCGATGCTGCTCTGCACATCCGCTGGCTCCCCGGTTTGATAGGTGTAGATCGGCGCGAGCAGCCAGTTACCCACCACATTTCGCCGCAGCCAGTTGCCGCTTTTGAAATACGGCAGATCGTAAAAGGCGGCGATGCTGAACCGATGACGATGATCGAGTGCCGAAGAGCTCCTGTCGCCGTTTACGTTCTGAAAATCCTGTGGACGCCGCGGTGTAATCACGGTCGAGAAAAAGTCCGCCGTGCTGTTGTCAATCGTATGGCTCCAGGTGTAGGCCCCCAAGAACTGTAATCCGTGTGAGAACTGACGCGATCCCTGTAGAGCCAAACCGTGGTAAATCGAGTAGCCGCTGGGCGTGAACTCGACAACGTTAGTCGTGAAATTGTTAGCGGCGAAAGCTGGAATGAGTCTCGGCCGCGCCAGTAGACTGCTCAAGTTATTCGACAGCCCGTCAAGGGTAGCCTGCGAAGGAGCCGCCAGGTAGGTGGGCAGGAAATGTGTCGAATCGACCTTGTCCAATATATTGATGCGTGTTTGCACGTTGAGGTGGTTTCCCCGCGTTCCGAGGTAACGTGCCTCGAACGAGTAGTTCGACCCGAACTTGTGCTGCACGCTCAGATCCCACTGGAGGGAATAGGGATCCTTCTGGTCCACAACCACGTGGTTCGCGGTGGCGGCTTGTTGCGCCGCCACGGTCGGAAACGTTTTGATGCCGCCTGCGCCTGGCTTGATCCCGCCGTTCGCCAAAAAGTTGTTGATAACGGGCGGCTGAGGAGTATCGATGGTGCCGCTGAGTTGCGGCGGCAGGGAGAGGATTCCGATGTTGTCGTACAGGACGTCGTAACCCATACCAAAGCCGGCACGAATGGAAGTGTTCCCGCTTGCCCCCGGCGACCACGCGACACCCACGCGAGGCATGAAGTTGGTTTTCGGCGCGCGTGGCTCGCTAAAGTCAATCAAGCCGGGTACGCTGGCCGCGATGTTCAGCTTCTGTGCTCTCTCCCCAAAAGGAATCGTTGTGTATTCGTGACGTAGGCCGAAGTTAAGCGTCAGATTGTGCCGCAGCCTCCAGCTGTCGCTGGCATACCAGAAAATCCCGATCTGGTCTCCATAGTAGATGGGGTTGCCCAGGCTGCGTTCGGCGAGCTTATCCGGATTCTGATCGAGTAGATATAGGCTCGTCGTATTGTAGTTGTAGTCGCCGCGCGCTCTTTGCGTAAACGACTGCGGCGAAATGTACTTGCGCGCCTCCATTCCGAACTTGAAGGTATGATTGCCCTTGGTCCAAGTCACGTTGTCGGTTGCCTGATACAGATTCTGAATGGTGAACTGGGGCGCGTTGGAATCCGGTCCTATTTGAAGTCCCAGGTCGATCAGTTGCAGATTCGGGAAGCTGTCCAGGCCCTGGAACGCGAAATTCCCTGCTGGCGTCGTGTTGGCGTACCGGTTGAAACCGACGCGCAGCTCGTTGGAGATGCTTGTGCTGAACGTATGATATTCGGCCAAGGTGACCAGGTGGTACTTGCTCGGTGCGGGGAGGAAGAATGCGGGTAGCGCCGAGGCATTGTCGATCCCCACCGCGCTGTTGTAGATATACCGACCGCGAATCTGATCCTTCGACGAAAAGTCGTAGTCCATCGAAGTTGTCAAGTACCTGAAGTTTGTATAGTTCGGCGCCTGGACGGGTATAAGCCCAACTGCCACTGGCGTGAAACCCCCTGGCGCACTGGGATTGGTGACGAAAATGGACTTGCTCGTATTTGTATTCCCCGCCGGATCTGTCTTTTTTACGTTCGTGCAGTTGCCCCCCGTAGATGCGCTGCCGGCATACTTTTGTAAAATACCTAGGTTCGTCGCGGAAATGTTGGGAATACCTTGAATGGTGGTGTATCCGGCGGCCGTGGGAGCGCAAAGGCCACCGGCCGTGACGCTCGCCTGTCCCTGAGGGCGGTAAGTGTAGTTAGCGAAGAAAAACAACTTGTTCTTGACAATCGGCCCACCGATTTGACCTCCCAATCGATTGTCGTCAAAGCGCGGGTTCTGTGCGCCCGCCCCGAGTGCTTGGATAACCTTCGCGTCCACAGCGTTGAAATCTCGGTTCTGGAAGTACCCGAATGCCTTCCCATGAAACTGGTTCGTTCCGCTCAGGATAACCGTGTTGAACTGACCGGCGTTTGAATGCCCAAATTCCGGGCTGAACTGGTTCTGCAAGGCCGAGAATTCCTGCACCGCATCGACCGGAATAGAGACGAGCGGTCCGGTCACGCTCTTGTTATTGTTGTCGACGCCTTCAATCGTAAAATTGTTGTCCCGCGGCCGCTGCCCTCCGACGGAGGGGCCTGTGCCGGCGCCCACGCCGCCACTCGTGCTTACGCCGGACTGTAGCAGCGCAAGGTTTAGAACTCCTTGGACCGAGGCGACGGGGAAGTCGGCTATCATTTGTGCATCGAACGTGTTATCGATCTGCGCCGTGGTGGTGTTGATCAGGGGCGTGGCGCCCGTCACTTCGACGGTAGTCGCTTGCGACCCAATCTCTAGCGTCACGGTGACAGAACTGATCTTGTTCAACTCAATGGCAAAATTCGTCAAAGTGGTCGTTGCGAAACTGCTTTTACTGACCCGGATCGTGTACGTGCCAACAGGCAAGTTGCCGAACCGAAAATCCCCTTGATCTCTGGAAGTCATGCTCGTCTTAACGCCGGTAGCGACGTTTACTACCTCGATGGAAGCGCCAGGTACGGCCGCGCCCGTCCTGTCCACAACAGTCCCGACGATGTCCCCGCTGATTGCTTGTCCGGCCACCCGGCCAGGCATCAAGCCTAAAACCAGGATCACGAGGGTGAATAATGTCAAAACTTTACGATACCCGTTATTCACTGAAGCCTCCTAAATTCTCGAAATTCGGCCAACCCCTACCCCTTACACACAAGTAAGAAACCCATTGCGGCATCTGGGTGCAATCTAAATTCCAAAGATAGCTCTACTTGAGATGCAGTTTCCAACGACTAATTGCTTATTTATCTGCAACTTATGTGAGGTGAGGGTCGCTGTTTAGATGAAATTTATATCCATTAATACGATGGGCCGTATAGCCTACGGAAATCAGGAGAAACAGAGTGGGCATCAGTTCTTGCGAACATGGAGCACACCAAAACTGCCACCTAGCCCCGGTCCTTGCTTTTGCCGCTTCCCCACTTCTTGAAGTTGCAGCCCTCTTAGACTCGCGGTTTCACGACGGGAGCTACATCGATGAGAGTAAGCGGCTGCTTCCTTCAGCGAAGGTTCGCTCGGGAGTGATGAGACTTATGACTAGATAACCTTCCGGGAACTCGTAAAAATGACCTGGATGTACAGATACGCCCTGTGATGTCAGGAGCTCTATCGCCAAGTCCTCGTCGGAACGCGTCGCGGGGACCCGCAGCACAACGCACCAGCCGCCTTCCATGGTCAGCCGAGCACAAGCCCTCTGCTCCCCCAACTGACGGTCGAGTTCCGCCAAGTTTCGCCGGACGCGCGAGATCACCTGCTTCTGGAAATCGTGACGGTGTTCCAGAAATCTTGGAATCGCCAGTTGCACGGGCACATTCACGGACAGGTAAGTATCGGCAATCACTTCGAGGCGCGCGACTGCTTTGCCTTTCCATTGTTGCGGCCCACCGACGATCAACCAGGCGGCCTTCATCTGCGGCAGTCCGGAAATCTTGGAGAGTCCGCTCAGCGTAAATGTCGGCGCGGCGCGATTCGCCGCGAAGCTCGCTGGCCGGTTTTCCTCGATCGGGAAATCAAGGAACACTTCATCGGCGATGATGGCCATCTCGCGCGCGGAACAAATGGAATTCAACCGCGCGATTTCCGCCTGTTTCGCAAAGTGCCCCGTCGGATTGTTGGGATGGACGACGATCACCCCGCGCGTGCGCGGCGTGATGGCCCGCTCTAACGCATGAAAATCGATCTGCCATCCGTGCTCGTAAAAGAGCGGATAGCGCACCAACTTAACATCTTGGATGTCCGCCAGAAAATCGAAAAGCGGATAGCTCGGCGAAGGAATCAGAAGTTCATCGCCAGGATCGCAAAGCGTTCGAAAGACGTAGGAATACGCTTCGCTCGTGCTCGTGGTGAGGAAAATATCTTCGATCGAGACTTCGTCTTTGCGTTCAGCGTAGTAACCAGCAACCGCCCGGCGAGCGGATTCCAGCCCCCTCGGATTGGGTTTGTAGGAGAGCGCGGCCGGGTTGCTCAACGCGTTCAGGATTGCGGAACGATCGTATTCGAAACCGCATTCCGTGGGATTCGAAACCGTCAGATCGAGCAATGGCTTCCCCGCCGTGCGGTGCGCTGCCAGGGCTTCGCTCAGCTGGTTCGGCGCCAAATTCCAATTGGTGCGTTTTGCAAACATGAATTGAGCAGACACGATGAATGAAATCCTGCTGGAGCATTATATCCGGCACTTCAGAAAACCTGTATCACAGGGTGCTCGCGTATACTCTATGCGGCATACTTGAAGATCATGAGCGCACCTTCGCAGCCCAATCCCCTCCCCGAGCCCGTTCCGCAGCTTGATCTGTCCGCGCAATACGCCGCGATCGGCGGCGAGATTCGAACGGCCGTCGAGCGCGTGATGGCGTCGCAGCAGTTTGTGCTGGGCCGCGAAGGAGCCGCGTTGGAAGAAGAAATCGCCAAGCTTTGTGGCGTCGCTCACGGTGTCGGCCTTGCTTCCGGTACGGACGCGCTGATTCTGGCATTGCGTGTGTGCGGAGTTCAGGCGGGAGACGAAGTGCTTCTGCCGCCGTTTACATTTGTGGCCACGGGAAGCGCCGTCAGCGCTCTTGGCGCCAAGCCGGTATTCGTGGATATTCGCCCAGACACCTACAATATCAATCCATCCGAAGTCGAACGCCATGTGACGCCGCGAACCCGCGCCATCGTGGTTGTGCATCTTTATGGCCTCGCAGCGGACATGGATCCGATCTTGGCGTTTGCGAAGTCGCGCAAGTTGCCGGTCATCGAAGACAACGCGCAGGCCGTCGGCGCGTCCTACAAAGGCCGGCGGACCGGTTCGCTCGGCGACGTCGCATGCCTCAGTTTTTACCCCACGAAAAATCTGGGCGCGTACGGTGACGCGGGAATGGTGGTGACCAATTCAGCGGAACTCGCGGCGCGCATTCGAACGCTGCGGAATCACGGCCAATCTGCAAAATATCTGAGCAGCGAGCCCGGCTGGAACAGCCGCCTCGATGAAATCCAGGCGGCGATTCTGCGCGTAAAGTTGCGCCATCTTTCGAATTGGCAGCGCGCCCGCCAATCGCACGCCGCGGAATACAACCGGTTCTTCTCGCAGATTCCCGGCGTCATGCGGCCGCTCGCGCCGGAAGGATTCGAACACGTCTACCACCAGTACACTATTCGAATCGAGCAGCGGGATGCCCTCCAGAAATTCCTGAGCGAAAGAAAAATCGCAAGCGCGGTTTATTATCCTTATCCACTGCATCTGCAGCCGCTATACTCCGCGTTGGGTCACCAGCCCGGCGACTTCCCACATTCGGAGCGCGCCGCGCAAGAAGTTCTTTCGCTGCCGATGTATCCCGAACTGCGCAAAGAGCAGATCGCACGAGTGGTCGAAGCCGTCGCCGAATTTCTGAAGGGTTGAATTTTAAAATTAGAACTTCACTTGCCCAGGTAGAGTAGCGCCAGCAAGAAAACCCAAAGTCCATCCATGAAATGCCAATAGTAGGAAGCAATCTCCGCCGCCGTGGGCAGCGCCAT
>Ga0137394_10004056_pt1 | contig 11072 bp, 11 predicted proteins | sample czobulk116metaG_FD_108278 | JGI IMG/M metagenome (GOLD analysis project Ga0137394, IMG submission 108278) | Vadose zone soil microbial communities from Angelo Coast Range Reserve, California, USA - czobulk1.16 metaG | ecosystem: Environmental > Terrestrial > Soil > Vadose zone | place: USA... | reverse complement strand
GTAGCACTACAGCTTTATTACCGCACTTACGACCACGCACCGTTACGTCTTATGAGCGAAGTGGAACCGATACGCAACTGAAGTGTGGCGTCGTGGTACTACCTGCATGGCGGCAAGTGGTTCGTAACTCCTTACTCCGAGTCTGTACAGTTGTACATCCATGGCATCCAGTCGCCGACTCGCCGAATACCTTAGTGATTTAAAGCGCTCGCGGCCTTCCAAGGTAGAGAGCGATCGGGGAGGGTGTCTGCTACTGTAGAGCGTTCACTGACAGGTCCGGAATACACGGTAGATTATGCATTATGGTGTGAGGAAGTAATAGTCCCAGCCGCTAATTCTCCTCTTCCACTTCCCCGTCCTCTTCTTCGCCTTCATCGTCGTCCTCATCTTCGGACACTTCCATGCCTTGCTCCCTCATGCGCTGCTTATCCCGGGTCCGCTTGCCGCTCAGCTCATCCAACAAGACGAGCAGATCTTCTTGCTCCTTTTCCACTTCGGCCCGTTTGGCGCGCTCCGCTTCGAAGTCTGCCATCAACGCCGCCCGTTCCTATTCGCGATTAAGGTTCATGTCAACCACCATCTGCCAGCCAAGATAGAAAGGAGAGAAAGAACTTACTTCGGCGAATTTTGCCGCTGCCGCGGGCTGCGAAGGGTCTTCTGATGCGGTATCGGCTGCGGTGGTGCTGCCCAAGGACGTCGACGTCGTTGTCGTTGTCGTCGTGATTAGCTCTTTCACCTTGCTTCGCAATGCCTCGATCTCTGCGGCTTGGTTCGCGATGACTCCACGAAGGGAGGCGACCAAGATGCTCTCTTCGCCACTCTGCGCTGTTTTTGACGGAAAGAAGTAGGTGGTGGCGCATGGGATAATTGAAATAGGATGAGAAAAAAAGAAACGTGTCTTTACGAGCTTAAGATGCACGTACCCGTTGATGACGATGCCGACTCCGGATCCGCCACGATCCCCCGTTGAATCGTATCTAATCATAGAGTTGAGAGATAGAGACCGGGAGAAAAAGGAAACGCTCACGATTGTTCGCCTTCCAAAACTCGACGAAAGCCCAGTCGAACCAGATCTCCGTCTCGCCGTCGTACATCGGCACGAACGCCGGATCGAGCGCTTGTGGACCGGGAGTCGGGCACGGCAGGACCCACGAGTCCGGCCCGACGAGTTTGACGCGTTCGTCTTCGCGCATGCGGTTCATCCTGCCTACGAGCACATCCGCGCCCAATCTCGCCAGGATCGAGTGCATCGTTACCCTATATAATCACCCACGTCAGATGTTTCAATATATATGCGCGGGCGGGGAGGAAAGGATGAGTAAACCCCACCGTGTGATCTCGCCGGGCTCGCGGTTGAATTCGTAGCAGACGCCCAGCAGGAAAGCGCATAGACCGGGCACGACCACATCGACCTCGCTTGGCTGGTTCAACTGTTCTACGAGCACGCCGAGCCCGCCGGCTTCGAGGAACTCGCGCACCGCCCGCGGGTCCTCCCACAGCCACTGCGCGAGCAATGCGAGGTAGGCGCAGACGACACGGTCCGCTTCCCGCGCTTCACGGGGAGACAATCCAGCTCGCGAGCGTTGCAAGAATGCGAGCGAGAGGTGTTCCGTGAGGAGGGCGAGCAGGCTTTGTGGGCCATCTTCGTTGTCTTCTTTCGGCGTGGGTTCGGGCGGATCAGCAGGGGCTTCGCCGTCAGCAGGGACGAAGAACGCGCCACCTGTTGTCGCGGACGACGCTTCTGGAAACGGCGTAAAGGGAGGAGGGACGATCTTGCGTGCGAGGTCCTTGCAGCGCGGTGCGTGCCGAAGTAGGTGGGCAAAGAGGACCGCTGCGAACTGGACCGAAGATACGCTGGTGCGATCCAAAGGTGAACTTGGAGGAATGATGAGGCCGAAGAGAAGCGGCGTCACAGGCGAGTGGGCGTGTATACCTATGATCGAGTCCGTGAGATGGGTGAGGGATAGAACGGAAGGTAGGATATGCAAACCAGCATCTTCGGGTGGGAGCATGCCCGAGACGACAGCTTCCTTAACATGATCGTCCCTAAGGAAGTACTTCGAGAGGATTTAACAAGACTCTGGTGAACGAGACAGAAAATAGGGATAAGCAAACCTCGAATACGCTGACAGCTGTGGCACGCAAGTCAACGCTTGCTTTCTGCCTTCGCGCGGCATCCTGGCCATTGTATTCGCCATGCATGATGAGTTCGAGAAGGGCGTCAATGCCAGTAGCAGCCTCGAGGCGGTCCCATTCTTCGCCATTCGTATCAGGGACCGGCATATATGGTGTTAAGATCATGTCCGGGAGGAGAGGTGCAGCAGCGGGGGGGAGCAGGCGGAGGCACTACGAATATCAAAAAGTCTGCCGTCGACGTCGGAAATAAGGTTGAATAATACCTTGACCTTGAGTGTGGTCGGCGCGTTCGACGCCAGTGCCACTTCGATGAGCAATCTTGTGAAAGTGTAGCCCTCGCGGAGCTGCAGAGGATGCAGTTTGTTTACATTCGACATTCAGGAAGAGATCAGCCACTGTAACCCACTCCAGCTCCTTTCGATCCCAATAACAGACCAATCGCTTCGAGAATCAGACCAGCGTTGGTGGTCTTGTCTTCGTTCCAGAATTGCAATGCGAAATCCTGTGGCACGGCTTGATCTGGCTGCACCTTTGGATCGAAAAAAAGGAGCGAGCAAAACAGCGAGGGGAGGTTTGTCTCGCGAAAGTAGCTCTGGACTGGTTCGATCAGGAGATCGTAGGCAATATAAAAGGAATTTTCACCTGGTTGGAAGTGTTGAACCTAAGGAGGGTATCCACGCATCTGAGAGCGTCGGTGACGACAGATGGGCCCTCAAGCCCGCCTTCTCGAGTGACAACCGAAAAAAGCTTCTCAAAGATGCCATCGAACGCGAGGACCTTTTGTATCTCCGTACTCTGTCGGGTGAGCGCAGCGAGCATTACAATGGCTAAAGAAGCCAGGTGCCGTCAGTTTCACGCAACGTAATTCAAATGGGACAGAAAAACCCATCGCCGTGGAGGCTAGTAGTAGAGGCAAGAAAAGAGGAAAACCAAGAAAAAAAAAAAGAGGTACTCACCATGACCAACGACATCCTTTTCTCCCTCCAAAAGCGCGATTACCGGAGCGGGTCCGACGGGAGCCTTCAAGAAGAACGCTTGGACCCTCTGCGGCCGGTTCTGTAACAAGCTCGTCAGGAGCACGCAAGCGCTGTATCGCAGCGCGGTATCCCGATCGCCGCCCAGCAGCGCGAACAGCGCATGCGCCGTCTTCTCGTCCTCCAACAGTGTGTCCGTATGCTGCAAGCCGATATCGACATGCTGCGCGTGGTGATGGTCGACGGGTGCGGCGCCTTCGAGCGCGTCCGACTGACAGAGGATGGCGACGGTCTCGATGGCCGCGCGGCCGATGTCGGGGTCTACGTCTGCGTCTGACTGGATGATACCGAGGAGGCCGCGCAGGGCGTGCGCGCCGATGAGCTCCTTGTGCGCCCTGGCGAGGCCCTTGAGAGATAGGACGGCCGCGCGTCGGTCGGCGAGGAGCGTCGAGGGCGACAGTCGGTCGCTCAGACGGGTGATGGTGTCTGCGGGGGTTTGTTGTACGCCGGTTGGTCCGCGGAGGGCGGTGTATGTTTGTTGGAAGAATTCCATCGCGGAGGCTGTCTATCGCAATCGACTTGCGACGCCCCCGACACAATATTCTTATCCCGTCGACCCGTCGACAGCACGGGCTTCGTCGTCACCGCACCGCCCGCACACAGGGTCGGCCCGGCCCGGCCCGTCCGCTTAACAAAATTATGTAATGACGGGCCCGAACAGTGGCCGAATAACTTTGAAATTTGAACTCTCACTCTCATCTAGCCCTGCCCTTTCTTGGTATTCACGGGAATCCTGCTACAGTGCTCCAGCATCCGTCTCCTCTCTATTCTCTCACCTGTGACATGCCGCCATACTCCCAACACAACAGCGACATATTAGGAGTTATGAAATGCGATCACTCTCGAACTACATTGACATCCTCCGTGCCATTCATCCTTCCAAATCCAGAGATGGCTTGTATCATTCATTGTTTGCATGGCAGACGTTTTCCTGTGGCCGGTACCGAATGCATTTGCCAACCTCTGAATGTATTGCAGAACTGAACGGAAAGGGGGGTATATGTCGTATGTGGTCTTGCACATCTTGTGGGGTGCAAAGGCAAGGCACAGTGACTTGGGGTAATTTCAAAAATTGCCCCACGTTACAGTACCTATCTCATTTCACACGCAAGCAGAAGATAAGGCAAACTTTTGTAGTGAATGATCCGGGCCATGAACTCATCACACCCACTTAACTTTCAAGGACCACTATCCCCGATTAGCAATGACCTACTAGGTTACTTCTTTGTATGTATGTACCATACCACCCGCACCGCCATGATAACTTAAATTTGCACTCAGTAGCACCATCACAACATAATACCCACGAAGATGGAGACAAGAGCGGATTCAGTTGCCGGCACATTTCCCAATATCTCCAGTTTCAGTTAGCCTGTGTAGGATTCACTAGCACGTCGCGGAAAAATATGTTCCCGTAGATGGGTGATAGGGTTTATCACTGACACCCCCATGGCGATGATAGGGAGCTTTGGCTACGCTCAGCCAACTTTCTGGTTCACGCGTACCAGGGATACAGATGCAGTCAGGTGCCCTCAAGATCCCGCCGATGACGATTCTTGTGACTTAATATAGTCGGCAATGGAATCGTTTGTCTTCCACGCCACGTTTCTTTTCCCCCCTCCGGAACATCGGCCTCGCCACTGTTCATCATAAACAACTTCGAAGCATAATTATCTCTACTCCTGCATTCGCGCCACCACCCAATTTGTACTACTCGAGCGTCTCAAAGACAAACAGTGAGCCGTAACTCTCGTTAACACGGAGGCTTTTGAGGAAGAGGGTCCTTGAAAGAGACGTCCCGGACGAGACCCGTAGCTCGGTTATATTTTTATTGACGCAAGTGATCTCAGGCTGTCGAACGCTGACATACGTGTGTGTCCCTGAATGTTGAGTGGAAGTGCACGTCCAATTGTGACTGGCATCATACAGGTTGGCGATCCCTTCCGCGTGTCAAGTCGCCTTCTCCGGGGCCTTGAGATAGTCGTCGTGCTCCCAGAAGTCGGAGGATGCCACAGACTCCGAGTCTCCAGTCCAAAAGAAAGCTTTTAGTCACGTACACCCTAACCGGCCTAACCTCCCGAATTAATGCGCACCTGAGCATGCACGGGAGGAATGTTGTGCCTGTGCCGCTGTTGTGGCTTCAATGAATCATGGTCATGTGCATGTTCCAGCGCCACGGAAAACGCTTGTCCGAAATGCATAACCGCTTTAAGGTATACAATCCGGATAATGCCCTCGGAAAGATACTCCCATCAGTTTTCATGAATCCATCGCCCATGTCTTTTCAGCGCTCTGAAGGGTCTCCCACGTGGTTGTCCTCATCGCAATCATTGTTGGTTACCAAGGTGAGCAGCGACGACTTATGACTTCTTAACAATGAGAGCGGTACTTATTAAAGGGTACATGGAATGTACGGTGCAACCATCTCCCGGACCCGGCATGGAGATGCCAAAGAAATACGCCTTCGTTCAGGTCATGGTATGGAGCCAGAAAGTCTTCTCACCATAAACCCTCCCTGTACTGCTCGAACCACGGTTATCAGCAGGTACATCCCATGCATGAAAGTATGATGCGTCTGTCACGGTTTGCAACCACGTGATCAAACATGGGTGGTATGCTTGGCCGCCGGCGTACAAGCACGAAATGGCGTCCAGTATTCAAGGGGTCATACATCATTCTCTGGACTCTTCAGCTGATTTCCTGTCCGAGACGTGAAGCGAGGAAGCCTGAGGAAAAAAAACATGCTGGGCTTCACGCACCGCGAGACAAGCTCCCGTCCTCATATAACTGGGGTTCCTTTTCCCAGTCCACCAAGGACAGGAGCACCTTGGCCTTGACCCTGCCCGCAGAACCCTCCCAACACACGATGTCGTCGGAGTACAAGCTGCCAATCTGGCCGAAACCTCCCAAGCCCTCCCCACAGCTGAAGGTCGTGCTCGACTACTTCGACTGTCTCAGAAAATGGGACCTCGAGACACTCAGCCAGTATTCCACGTCCTATTTCACCCAGGAGACCTTGCCCGCGTCCTTACATATTGCGGCCCGGACCAAGAAGGAAGATATCGAATTTCTCCACCAGTTCCGGGACTCGTTGAATGGCGCTCCTCTCGAGGTGTGTACATAGACAGCATTCCTGCATCTGCTGACCGATTTGGAAAAGATTAACATACACGATGTCAACGAGAGCAAGGGAAAAATCTGGGTCCACGTACGTACCCTCCTTACTACCTGTGAGCGAGGTATCGCGTCATATTGACGGGGTCCGGCATTCGCGCAGCTCACGATGAAGACAGTCGGCGTCGAGTGCTTTTTCTTGTTCAAGTTTGGGGAGGAGCAAGACGAGAAGCTCATCATCAACGTCACCGAGTTCGTCGACAGCAAAGTGTTCGCTGGTTCGAGCGACGGCGGCGCCGGCGACACTATCGTTGGCAGTGATAGCGGCAGCGGCAGCAAGCAGCCCGAGACGCCCGTCGAAGCGCTTTCGAGTTCGGTCCGCAATTGCATCAAGGCGACGGGGCGGTGCTTCGTAGACTTCTTGCTCTTCGGGCCCAGGTGCCTCAAGTACGTCATCACCACGAGGGCGGGGCAGCAACAGGGTGCTACACCCCAGAAAGCCTGAACCAGAGTAGAGAGATGCCGTTTACCGTTCCCTCCACCTTGTGATGTATACCGTACTTGCGCTTGTTGCTTCTGCTTTGGCTACTCAGAAATCGTTGTTGTATCCCGATTACCGTACCATTTGTCCCCCCAAACGATGCGTCGATTAAAATTAAAGGTCTTGGTGAGCGATGATGATTCGCAAGGGTCCATGCAATGTCCCCGTCTTCCATGTGTCAGAGACCAGTGGCCGCTCGCGTTCCATAATGCGTTCTCCCCCCACCATGCGCGTGCTTTCAATTTTGCGCTGACCCGAACAAACAAAAAGACTCCAAGAACGGGCATGGAAAATCCATTGATACGGGGCATGGAAATCCCTGCTCCGTGGTTAGTATCGATATGAACCTTACGGAAAACGATTTCCGAGGGAACCCGCAAATATGATCCTGTCGGCGCCTCCCCCAAGACATGTTAACCATAGATGGCAGTATCGGTGCAAGTGGAAGATTTCAGTCAATTTACGGTTACGAGATACGCACTCCCTCGTAAGCGATGTCAGCCAGGCGGCCATTCAATCAGAAGTACGAGTGGTGGCAAAAAAAACTCTATGGGCGGGAAATAGAGAGCCGAAAGGTGAGAAGGGGGAAGGGGCGCATATAATCCGGCGGATTGGACGATTGTCAGTCGTTGGGGTGGATCGCGTTCGCAATTCGCAGTCCGATCGGCCACCGCTGCCCGTGGGAAATTGTAGAGCGGACTCTGAGCGCTCGGCTTAACCCCCGCATCAGCTTCGGCCGCGGGGATACTTAGTGCCCGGACGTTCCGGGTGCTCGGCGTCGAGAGGTTCGGTTCGGGATCGGGGATCTGGATAGTGATATGAAGTCATGGGCGATGGATGGACGGTACTCCATCTGATGCTGTGTGCCCTAGACCTAGACGTTGACTCGATTACCTCCGACGTCGGGGTGCCAATGGCGGGCCGTAATGACATGAGTGCGGCCGAACACCCCGATCCCAACCAAATAAAAAAATGAAACAAAAGGGCGAACCTCAACTGCCATCCGGCCGTGTGTCCAGGACAATTCGAAACGAGGATAGCAAGGATCGGAGTACGGTGTCAGCCGAATTGCCGATTTCGAAGGCACTGGTTCCGAAGTGGAAGCTGGGTTTGAGGGGGTTTCTGAAGGCCTTTTTTTCTTCTTCTTTGAAGCACGCCACGACAGAAGCCGCATACGCAACGCGGTGTCTCGAAGAACCGATGTCGATTGGAACACGCAGCTCGCAGGCACCTTACTCTGTATGGTCCAGGATCGTGCGTGATCTCCGGGTATTTCCCTGAAGAGTACGTAGAGTCCAAACAAGAAGTGAGGCTAGTGAGGTCCCAATGTCACATCGAGGTTATCCTTCCCGTCTTTCGTCACTGCACCGCGTTCTGAGATCTCATAGTAGTGGTGAGAGTAGGGAGAAGCGCCTAGGATTCGTGGACATCATGATACGGAGTTATCAGCGTTGTGGAGCAGCTGTTGCTGATTTGGATGGGCGGTCCCCGGCGAAGACTGATGTACTGGGAACGTAGATGATCGAACATACTGGGAGAAGCTGGAGGATGACGAGGGCAGCGACTTAGCAAGAAGTTTCAGAGGACTCGTTCAAGGAGAACTTACAATCCGCAAGACTGATCACGCAATCTCAGTCTGATGGAATTGAATTGACGACACCATTCCCTGTATGATCGGTAAAAGGCGCCTGCGATGGCTCGGGGCAAGATATTAGAAGCCGGCGCTTTGCGAACCCCGATAACTCGAAGGGCGAAGACAGAGTTTCTTCAATTCCTCAGTAAAATACCCTCGAGTATCTAGGATGCCTGGAAGCTAGTCCGTCTCACCACCCCATATGGGTTTCTGTCTAAAGATGGTCGTATGCACAATCTGCGCCGATATACGCTGGCACTATGTCGATTTAGTAGAAACGATCCAGGGTTGCTTGGCATCTGCCGCAAAAAGGACGCAAGCGTATACAATTGTGTCAGCGAAAATGACACAGGGATGACCTGAGGGATGTCGAATCGGACGTTTCTGGCTAGATCGGAAGTTCTGGCATGTTCGGAAACTTTGATCGAAGGGTACCCGATACCCGCGTGACAAGATAACGATGACCTCGCGGTTTTTGTAAGCTGTACTATGGGAACCTATGTAGGGAACGCCAGGCTCAGCTGCATGACGTTTCGCACTTACAGATAGGTCTAGACACCCTTGCAAACGCTGATACAGTATGCTGCCAAGACGCCAGCTGTCCAATACTTGGCGTTGGAACATGATGAGCAGTGAGCCTCGTGCTACGAAGTGAGACAGCCAGATAGGTGATGCCGACATTATTGACATCGAGATACCTTAAGCTCGTGATGAGGGGAGCGAATGCGGGCGTAAGCCAACAGGGACACAAGATTTGATGACGGTGGCGCATGAATTGGAAGGCGATGAGAGGTACGTAGGCTGGGGTCGAAAAAACGTTGGCTCTGAATGGAACCAACGTCACGGAGGGGACATATCGACAAGAGTAGTATCACCCAAAGGACCTGAGAATTCTGCATCAGAAGGTTAAGCCAAGGATATGGTAGGCAGATACAGTACAAGGCTAGCAGTCGGACTTAGTTGGGACAACATTGACGGGACCTGACGGAGTTCTAGTTCCATCATTGAGGCGATCCATACACGTACATAGCAGGGACATTCTCATACCATGCTACGGAGACATCGGGGCGGCGGTGGATTGAGTAACACGTCAAAGTGGACAGAGCCAACGACAATAGGAAAAAGATCAGGTCCTTGAAGCCTAATTGGCATGGTACGTGCATGGCTTCAGATTTCCTTATGCGCGTCTTAGAGCATTGCACATATCTCGGAGTGTCTCTTCTGATGGGGCATCAGTAACATATCCGTCAAATCATCGCGCGCGCCTCCGCCTCTGCATCGCACAAAAGCGATCTATAGAGCCCGGGAGCCCGGTGCCGCGTGATCGGTATACTTTCGGACCCTCCCTCCGTGCTTTACCGGACAAATAAGGTAGTGGCATCTCCAAAAATTAGTTGAACATAATGCGCGCAGATTGAACTGTACAGTACCTTTGTAAAGTCGCACGCCACCGAGTCGCAGGTTCGCCCACGCAATTTCCACCAGGACCCAGAAGCTCGTGTCAATACGTGCGTTCCAAACGGGAAACACGCATCGAACGCGTAGTGAGCCGAGTTGAAGCATCGTTCTGCTTCCCCACCGGACGAGGGACCGCGTGGTGCGCCGGTAACTGGACATCGGCCCGGGTGTTGCCGGGATGTGCGCCTCCGCAATGGAGCACGTCACACGTCACGCGTCACAAAGAAAGCCAAGAGACTCCAGACGGTCCAGCCATCAGTCAGAGAAGCTATCTTGAGGTTTCCCTATGTAGAAAGCCGAACAAAAGTTGAACCCGAAGAATTCAAAAACTCGGATTCGGACTCGGACTGGCAAAGGTCTCCTGTGATACTCTTCCAAGTAGTAAAGAAAGCAGTCATAAAGTAACTGGTAAGACAATGATCAAGTGCCGCGAGTCGAGTTGAGTTGAACAGGTGACAGTGGGCGGCGAAGAAGTACGGGAGCAATGTTAATGGGAGAAAGTGTGAAGAACAATAAACTGGACCAAAAGCGACTTTCTGGGCCAAGCTCCAAGAGAAGCAAGCGTTGGTGAAAGTTCCAAACTAAAAGAATTTGAAATTGGGGGAACAGCTGCGCCGCGTTTCGTTTCGTTTCGTTTCGACTCGCGTCAGAACAGGTGTCTGACGTACAATACAATCACAACTTTATGGAGCATCATAGACGCGTCGCCCACAAACAACACAGGAACGATCTCTCCCAGAGTCCCGGAATCTTTCTCGGGGGACGGCGTCCGGTGAAGTGGGATCACGTTCAGAGTAGGAATGCATTGGATTGGATCTCGCAAACTCTGGATGCCGCCAGCGTTCCCCGCCCCTCCTATAAATACAAATATAAATATCAATCCTCGTCCCAGGTTTTCCAGTTCCATTATCACGAGCAGCACCGATCATGGGAAACCACCACTCGCGGCCAGCCCCCACCGTGGACGCTGCTTCTGCGCGTCCTTTACATCCTCGATCGCTCAAACGTCTCAAATCAGCTCCGCAATCACTCAGGCCGTTACGTCCTCTCGACTCGCCTTCCATCTCGACTAGAAGCCCGTCACCTTCGATTAACAGCTTCTCGGAGAAGCAGATTGAAAGGGAGAAAGAAAACCTGCACCCCAATCGAAGGGGTC
>Ga0137394_10004055_pt1 | contig 11072 bp, 9 predicted proteins | sample czobulk116metaG_FD_108278 | JGI IMG/M metagenome (GOLD analysis project Ga0137394, IMG submission 108278) | Vadose zone soil microbial communities from Angelo Coast Range Reserve, California, USA - czobulk1.16 metaG | ecosystem: Environmental > Terrestrial > Soil > Vadose zone | place: USA... | reverse complement strand
GCGGCAACGCCGCCTTTTGACGCCGAATAGGCCGCCTGGCCGATTTGTCCTTCGAACGCGGCGACCGACGCGGTCGAGATGATGACGCCGCGCTCGCCGTCTGCAAGCGGCTCGAGCCCCAGCATCGCGGCGGCGGCGAGCCGCAAGCAATTGTAGGTTCCGACGAGATTGACGCGAATGACGCGCTCGAACTCGCTGAGCGGAGCAGGGCCGTCGCGGCCGACGATACGTTTTGCCGGCCCGATGCCGGCACAATTGACCAGAATTCGTGCCGGACCATTGACGCTTGCCGCGGACCCCAGCGCTGCCGTCACGTCCTCCGGCGAGGCAACGTCGCACGGCGCTACGAGCCCCCCGATTGCTCCGGCGACCTTCAGGGCAGCTTGTTCGTTGACATCGAGCACGGCCACCTTGGCGCCGGCCGCCGCGAGGGCGCGCGCGGTGGCTGCTCCCAGCCCCGAAGCGGCGCCGGTGACGATTGCGGCCTGCCCGTTGATGTCCATCGCTCAACTCTTGTCCGTCGGGTTTTCGATCAGCAGCGCGATGCCCTGGCCGCCGCCGATGCAGGCCGATGCGATGCCGTAACGGCCACCGGAGCGCCTGAGCTCGCGCGCCAGCGTCAACGTCAGGCGGACGCCGGTGGCACCGAGCGGATGCCCGATCGCGATGGCGCCGCCATTGACGTTGAGCTTGCTCTCGTCAAGCCCAAGCGCGCGGACGCACGCCATCACCTGCGCGCCAAACGCTTCGTTGATCTCGAAGCGGTCGATATCGGACAGCTGGAGGCCTGCAAGGTCAAGCACCGCGCGGATCGCCGGCACCGGACCGATGCCCATGACATCGGGTGGAACCCCGACGGTGGCGCCGGCCAGGATGCGCGCCAGAGTGGGCTTTTGATTGCGTTTGGCATAATCCTCCGAGCCAACCAGCACGGCTGCGGCGCCATCGACGATGGCGGAGGAGTTCCCGCCGGTCTGGACGCCGCCGAAGGCAGGCTTGAGCGTGGACAGCACCTCGACCGGCGAGGCACGCACATGGGTGTCGGCCGCGAGCTCGGCATCCTTGAGCTTGATGCCGCGCCGGTTGAGGCCATCCACCGCAAACGATTCCGACTTCATGGGCGTGATCTCGCCGGCCAGGAAGCCGCTTGCTTGCGCCGCGAGTGCGCGCTCAAAGCTCTTTGACGCGTAGCCATCCACCTCGGCTCGCGTGATCTGGTACTCCTTCGCGAGTTTCTCCGCTGTGTCGCCCATGCTCATTGCGGGAGCGGGATCGATCAGAGCCTCCCACAGGAAATCCTTGAACTCGACCTGGCCCATGCGAAAGCCGGCGCGATGCGTATAGGCGGCAACCGGATTGCGGCTCATGGATTCGGTGCCGACGCAGAGCGCAAGCTCGCTGCGGCCAAGCGAGACGGCGTCGGCCGCCTGCATGATCACCTCGATGCCGGTGCCGCAGACCCGTTGGACCTGATAAGCCGGCACCTCGATCGGCACGCCTGCGTAAAGGCCGACGTGGCGCGGCAGCATGTAGGCGTCGAAGCTTGCCTGGGCCATCGAGCCAGCGATCACGGTGCCGACATCCTGCGGGGAGATGGCGGTCTGCGCCAGCACGTCGCGGGCGACCTTGATGCCGAGGTCGATCGGAGAGACATGAGCGAGCGCGCCGTTGTAGTCGACGAACGGCGTGCGCACGCCGGCGATGAGCCAGGCGTCACTGAAGGTGATGCCGATCCGGGCTTTCGCTTTCTCGGTCAAGGACGCTCCTCGATCGCAATGACGCGCGCCGATGGCGACGGGCAATAAAGCTCGGCAACGAGCGCGGCGCGGCGCTTGAGCACGGCGCGCTGGTTGATCGAGCCTTTGTCGGTCATCTCGCCGGCGTCGATCAAAGGGGGCTCTGCCAGCAATACGATGCGACACACCCGCATGGAGCTGCCGGCACTCGCTGCCGCGAACCTGCTCAGCAACGAGGCGAAGTGCTGCTCGATCCGCGGGTCGGCGATGATCGCCTCGGGCTTGGCATCCGAGGGCAGATCGCCGCAGAGCGACCGGCAGGTGGCGAACTCGGGAAACACCAGTGCGGTGACGTCGTCGCGGTCGGCGCCGGCGATCACCACGTCGCGAACGTAGGGCGAGAAATGATCGATGAAGCGCGCGCGCAGCGGGCCGACGCTGACCCAGGTTCCGGTTGCGAGCTTGAAATCCTCGGCAAGCCGGCCGTCGAACAGATAGCCCCGTGAAGGATCGTCGGGGTCGACCGGCTTCACCGCATCGCCGAGCTTGTAATATCCCTCCTCGTCGAACGCCTCGCGGGTGAGATGATCCTGCCGCCAATAGCCCGGCGTGATGTTCGGCCCGCGCAGCCGCGCCTCGAGCTTGCCTTCGGTCTTGACCAGCTTGAGCGTCACGCCGGGGGCGGGAACGCCGATGTTGCCCGGCCGCGGGAAGTCGTGAGTGCAGGTGAGCGCAAGCGGCGAGGTCTCGGTCGAGCCCAGGCTCGAGAGAAACACGACACGCTCGCCGCAGGCCTCGACCGAAAGCTCGCGCAGTGCGTCCCAGGTCGGCTGGTTCAGGCTCGCGCCCGCGTAGCACAGCACTTTCACGCGGCTGAAGAAGGTATCGCGCAATACCTTGTCGGCGCGCAGATACGGCACCAGCGCCTCATAGCCCTTCGGGACGTTGTAATAGATGGTCGGCGCGATCTCGCGCAGATTGCGCACGGTCTTGGGTACGCCAGGCGGCGTCGGATTGCCGTCGTCGATATGGATGGTGCCGCCATGCATGAGCACCATGTTGAAGTTGTGATTGCCCCCGTAGGTGTGGTTCCAGGGCAACCAGTCGACGATCACCGGCGGCTCGTCCTCGAGAAAGCGGTAGGCCGCCGTCAGCATGGCCTGGTTGGAGCAGAGCATGCGGTGGGTGTTGATGACGGCCTTCGGGATGCCGGTCGATCCGGATGTGAACAGGAATTTCGCGATCGTATCCAAGCCGGTCGCAGCATGCGCGGTGTCCACGCTCGCGTCCGCTTGTGCGCGCGCATCCGCAAACAAGGTTGCGGACCGGCTGGCCGGCGTGTTGCGCGACACCATGACCTCGACGTCGCGCGGGACCACGGCCTCGATCGCGCGCGCGAATGGCGTGCCGTCATTGGCGAAAACGAGCCCCGGCGTGACTAGGCGCATGATGGTGCGCAGCTTGCCGAAGTCGCTCGACAAGAGCGAGTAGGCTGGAGAGATCGGCGCATAGGGAATGCCGACATACATGGCTGCAAGCGCAAGCAACGCGTGGTCGATATCGTTGCCCGACAGGATCGCCACCGGCCGCTCGGGCGACAGATCGCGCCGCAGGAGCGCGGCTCCGATCCGGCGGACCTCGCACAAGACGTCCGCGTAGGTCATCGCGCGCCAGGCGCCGGTCGCATCGCGTTCGACCAGGAACGCGCGATTGGGGGCCTTGGCCGCCCAGTGATCAAGCCAGGCGGTGATTGTCTTGGGATAGGGGCCGAGCGCGTTGGTCGGACGGACCAGCAGCGCTCCGTCAGGTCGGCGCTCCACCGCGATGTCGAACGTGCCCAGCCGCACCGCACGCAAGGGAGCCTGCGCGGCAGCCTGAAGCGGAGCAAGACTCGACACCGACATGGCCTTCACACGTGGCTAGGACCGACACAAATTCCGTTCGTCTTCGAGCCAAATACGGCGTAGTTCAGACGCGCTTCACTTTCGGGCCGCGCTTCTCGAGAAAGTCATTCAGCCGTGCCTTCGCCTCATCGTCGGCCTGCGCGATCGCAGCGATCAGCGCCTCGGTCGCAAAGCCCGAGGCCGGATCGCCTTCGGCGATGCGCGGCAGCATGTGCATGACGGCGAAGTTGGTGAGCGGGGCGTTGCTCGCGATGCGCTGGGCAAGCTCAAGCCCCGTCGCAAAGCCCTCGCCGCCGTCGACCAGATAGGTGGAAAGGCCTATCGTTTGGCCCTCCTCGGCCGCGTAGGTGCGGCCCGTCAGAATCATGTCCATGACTCTGGCGACGCCGATCAGGCGCGGCAGCCGCACCGAGCCGCCGCCGCCCACGAAGATGCCGCGGCTTGCCTCCGGCAGGGCGTAGTAGGCCGAGCGCTCGGCGACGCGCACATGGGCGGCCGCCGCAAGCTCGAGCCCGCCACCAATGACAGCGCCTTGCATGACCGCGACCACCGGCACCTTGCCAAACTGGATGCGCTCGAAGGCCCGGTGCCACAGCCGGGAATGCTCGATGCCCTCGCCAATCCCGCGCTCCTTGATCTCGCCGAGATCGAGCCCAGCGGAAAAATCCGCGCCCTCGGCGGCGAGCACCACGACCTTGATGTCGTCCGCGATCGACGTGAAATAGCTCTCGATGCCGAGGATCGTGCGATCGTCGAGCGCATTGCGCTTTTCGCTGCGCGCGAGCCACAGCGTGCCCACTGCGCCTTGCCGTGTGGCCTTGAGCGAGGCGGGCAGGCCTGCAACTGATAAGTCGGACGACATCCTGGACGCGGCCTCGGCCACCATGCTGATCCTCAGTTTGCCTTTGCGACCAGCGGACAGCCGCCATCCTTGAGCGGCCGGAACGCCTGCCCCGTCTCGATGGTCGCGATCACCTTGAACACGTCCCATTCGCTCTTTGATTCCGCAGGCGACTTCACCTGCAGCAGGTACATCGGATGAACCTTGCGGCCATCCTCACGGATCGTGCCGCGGCCGTACAGCGGGTCGTCGGTCGGCGTCGCCTTCATGGCCGCCACGATCGCGCGTCCATCGGCCGGCGAGCCGACTTTCTCGACCGCTTTGAGATAATGCAGCGTGCCCGAATAGACGCCGGCATGCATGTGGTTGGGCATCATCTTTTTGGCGTGGCGCTCCTGGAAGCGGCGCGACCAGGCGCGGGTCCCCTCATTCATGTCCCAGTACCACGCGTTGATCGCTTCGAGCCCTTGTGCGGTCTTCAGGCCGAGAGCGGGCACGCTCTGCAAGTCGAAGATGAGGGCAACCACCTTCTGCTTCTGGCCAAGGTTGAACTCGGAGGCCTGCTTGATCGAATTGACAGTGTCGCCGCCGGCATTGGCGAGCGCAATGACTTCAGCGCCGGACGCCTGCGCCCGCAACAGCAGCGAAGAAAAATCGTTGGCGCCGATCGGATGCCGGGCGCTGCCCAGCACCCGCCCGCCACTTGCTACGACTTCATCCGTCGCCTGCTTTTCGAGGTCGTGTCCAAACGCATAGTCCGCGGTGATGAAGAACCACGTGCGCCCGCCCTGCCGCATGACCGTGCGGGCAAGGCCGTGGCCCATGGCCCAGGTGTCGTACACCCAGTGGACCGTATTGGGCGAGCACCTCTCGCCGGTCAGCAACGCGGTTCCGGCGCCCGAGCCGATCACGACCTTGTTCTGCTCGCGTACGATGTCGGCGACGCCAAGCGCGACGGCCGAGTTTGGCAGGTCGATGATCATGTCGACACCTTCGATGTCGAGCCATCGGCGCGCGATGGTCGATCCGACATCGGGCTTGTTGAGGTGGTCGCCGGCCAGAACCTCGACCTTGCGCGTCGATTGCTTGGCGAAATCTTCCGCGGCGAGCTGCGCAGCCAGCACTGACCCGGCACCCTGGAAATCCGAATAGACGCCCGACATGTCGTTCATCACACCGACGCGCAGCACGCCATCCTTCTCTGCCAGAGCCGGAGCGCATGCGAGCGCGGTCAGGACGCAGGTCAATGTTGCGAGACGAGACACGATGATACGAGACATGATGTCCTCCCTGGACTGGCCTGGACGCTGATTGTTCTTGGTATTTCTTGGTATCGCGACCAATGAGCTGCCAATATCGCAGCGGACAGAATGTTGTCATTGACAACAATCTCTGTCAAGGCAGACTTTACTAATGTCTGCTGGTGTCGTGTCCTCGCCGAGGATTGAGGTGGAGCATGCAATGGACGTTCGGCTGAAGCGACGACGGGCTGGTCGGAACCGCGCCGTCGAGGGGGACTCGTCGGCCGATCTGGCAGCGGACCAGATGGACCGCCTGAAGCTCGGCACGTTGGATGAACACCTCGGCTACTTCCTGCGCCGCCTGCAGGTCTCGGTCTTCAAGGACTTCATCCGTACGCTGGCGCCGATGGATATGCGCCCGGCGCAATATTCCGTGCTGCTGCTGATCGAGGCCAATCCCGGCCGATCGCAGGCCGCGATCGGCCAGGCGCTCGACATCGAGCGAGCCCGGCTTGCCCGGCTCTTGCATGGGCTCGAGGGGCGCAGCTGGATCGAGCGGCGCGCCGCGGATGGTGATGGCCGCTCGCACTCGCTCTATCTGACCCGCGGGGGTGAGAAAGCACTGGTGCGGATCAAGGCCTTGACGGCACGCCATGAGGCCTGGCTTGCCGAGGTCCTGGGATCGAAGCGACGCCTGCTGCTGATGGACCTCTTGAAGGAGTTCGGATGAGGCGCGGCGGCCCGCTTCTCCACGTCGCACGGGGGTGGGATGTGATACACTTCCTCTTGACCTTCAGGTGAACCGCTGACCCTATCTCCAGGAGCCGCCACAGGAGCCGCCACAGGAGCCGCCATGAGCAGGTATCGAATGAGCGATCGCCGCCTTGACCGCCGCACCCTCATCAAGACTGGCATCGGTGCGCTCGCGGCGCCCGCGATCCTCAATGTCATTCCGGTCAATGCGCAGTCGCGCGTGATCAAGATCGGCCATGTGAGCCCGCGCACCGGCCCGATCGCGCCCTTCGGCGAAGCTGATCCCTACATCCTCGATCAGATTCAGAAGCTGGTCGAAAAAGGCATCAGCAATGGCGGGCGCACTTATCCGGTGCAGATCATCTCCAAGGACAGCCAATCGAGCACCTCGCGCGCGTCCGAGGTCGCGGCCGAGCTGATCCTGCGCGACAAGGTCGATCTGATCGTCGCAGCGAGCACGCCCGACACCACCAATCCGGTTGCCGACCAGGCCGAGGTGAACGAGATCCCGTGCGTCACGACCGACTGTCCGTGGCAGCCTTATTTCTTCGGCCGTAAGGGCGATCCCGCCAAGGGCTTCAACTGGACCTATCATTTCTTCTGGGGGCTTGAGGACGTGATCGGGGCGTTCCTCGCGTTGTGGAACAGCGCACCGACCAACAAGGTCGTGGGCGGCCTGTTCCCAAACGATGCCGACGGCAACGCCTGGGGCGATGCCGAGCGCGGCCTGCCGAAGCCGCTCGCCGCGGCCGGCTACAAGCTGATCGATCCCGGCCGCTATCAGCCGGTCAACAACGACTTCACCTCGCAGATTTCCGCCTTCAAGACCGCGGGCGCCGAGATCGTCACCGGCAACATGATCCCGCCCGACTTCGCGACCTTCTGGTCGCAGGCGGCGCAGCAGGGCTTCCGGCCGAAGATCGTCACAATCGGCAAGGCGCTGTTGTTCCCCTCGGTCATCAACTCGCTCGGCGCCCGCGGCAACGGTCTCACCACCGAGATCTGGTGGACGCCAAACCATCCGTTCAAGTCGGGGCTGACCGGCCAGAGTGCGCGTGAATTGACCGATGCCTATACGCGCGCGACGCAGCGCCCCTGGACGCAGCCGATCGGGTTCAAGCATGCGCTGTTCGAGGTGGCGGTCGACGTGCTCAAGCGTGCGCGCAATCTCGGCGATCCGAAGTCGATTTTGGATGCCATCACAGCGACGAACTACAACTCGATCGTCGGGCCGGTGCGCTGGGCGGGCGGGCCGGTGAAGAACGTGTCGAAGACGCCGCTTGTTTCCGGCCAGTGGCAACGCAAGGGCAATACGTTCGACCTCGTCATCACCCAGAACGAGACCGCGAAGAACATTCCGGTCGCCGGGAAGTTGGAGTTGTTGTCGTAGCGGCGCTGCGGCTGGCACAAACAATGATCCGTCGCCCAGAGGCGCTCGCGCGCAGCGCGAGCCTCGAAGGGCGACGGCACCGATCTCGGGCATGCCCGAGATCGACATATCAAAGTGCCAAGTCGGCTATAGCCGACTTGGATGCCGATCATCCTTCGAGGCTCCCCCGGCTCAAGAGGCCGGGGTCGCACCTCAGGATGACGGGTCGCGAGCGGCACGTTTGATAGATTCCAGATGCGTTCCATCCTCGCTCTCGAAAAAATCTCCAAACGGTTCGGCGCTATCGTCATTGCCGATGGGGTTGATCTCGCGCTCAGTGAAGGTGAGGCGCTCGGCATCATCGGGCCGAACGGCGCCGGCAAAACCACGCTGTTCGGCATCATGACCGGCACCGTCGCGGCCGATGCCGGCCGCGTGCTGCTCGATGGCACCGACATCACCAGCTTGCCGCCGCCGCGCCGCTGCACCATGGGCATCGCGCGCTCATTCCAAATCCCGCAACCCTTCGGCGGCATGACGGTGTTCGAGAATCTGGTCGTCGCCGCTGCCTTTGGTGGAGGACACCGCGAGTACGATGCCTATGGCCGGTGCATGGAGTTCCTCGATCAGTGCGGGCTTGCCGACAAGGCCAACCGCTACGCCGGCTCGCTCACGCTCATCGATCGCAAGCGGCTCGAGCTTGCGCGCGCGCTCGCCACCTCGCCGCGCGTGCTGCTCCTCGACGAGGTCGCGGGCGGACTGACCGAACATGAATGCGTCGCGCTTGTCGATCTGATCAAGGCGGTGCGGAAGCAAGGCGTTTCGATCATCTGGATCGAGCACGTCGTGCATGCGCTGCTTGCCGTCGTCGATCGCCTGGTGGTGCTGCACAACGGCGGCTTTATTGCGCAGGGCGAGCCGCAGGCCGTGATCAAGAGCGCGGCTGTGACCGACATCTACGTGGGAATGCCCGCCGATGCCTGATCCCCTCCTCACCGTGCGCGTGCTCGATGCGCACTACGGCGACTTCCAGGCGCTGTTCGGCGTCTCGATCGCGGTCGCGCGCGGGCAGGCGGTTGCTGTCATTGGAGCGAACGGCGCCGGCAAGAGCACGCTGCTCAAGTCGATCGCCGGTCTGATGCGCTCGCGCCCTGATGCAATCGTGTTCGACGGGGCGCCGATCGGTGACCTGCCAGCGCATGCGGTGGCGAGGCGCGGCATCGCGTTGGTGCCGGAGGGCCGGCGGCTCTTTCCGTCGCTGACGGTTGAGGAAAATCTCCTGATCGGCGGGCAGGGCGGGCGGCAAGGCCCGTGGACGCTCGCGCGCATCTATGAGCTCTTTCCGGTGCTGGCCGAGCGCCGGCACATGCCGAGCGCCGCGCTCTCGGGTGGCCAGCAGCAGATGGCCGCGATCGGGCGGGCGCTGATGTCGAACCCGACGTTGCTCCTCTGCGATGAAGTAAGCCTCGGGCTTGCGCCGATCGTGGTGCGCGAGATCTATGCGCGGCTGCCGTCGCTGCTCGCCGAAGGGCTGTCGCTGATCATCGTGGAGCAGGACATCGTGCAGGCGCTCAAGGCGGCCTCGCATGTCTATTGCCTGCAGGAGGGCCGCGTCGCGCTCGAAGGCGCCGCCGCGGGCCTCACGCGCGAGGCGATCTCGGCGGCGTATTTCGGGGTGTGAGGGGATGAGAGAGCGATTGACGGTGCAGCGCACTCGGCGCGCTCCCTCTCCCCGCAGGGGAGAGGGATGGGGTGAGGGGGTAGCGATCGATCTAAAGATCCGAACCCCCTCACCCGACCGCCTTCGGCGGTCGACCTCTCCCCAACCGAACTCGGGTTTACCCGAGTTCGGCAGTATTGAGCGGCCGAAGTCGGATAAATCCGACTTCGGCTGGGGAGAGGTGAAACCCGCGGCTCGCGCCTTCGTATCCTTGCTCGTGCAGGGATGTGGTGGCGTCCCATGACTGACTGGATCAATGTCATCGTCCAGGGCGTGCTGGTCGGCGGGCTCTACGCCATGTTTGCGGCCGGGCTGTCGCTGATCTTCGGCGTGATGCGGCTGGTCAACATCGCGCATGGCGATCTCATCGTGCTCGCGGCCTACCTCGCGTTGGTGACCACGCAATCGCTTGGGCTCGATCCGCTCAGCGCAATGCTCATCGTGGTGCCGCTGATGGCCGCGATCGGCTACGCGCTGCAATGGTTCGTGCTCAACCGCACGCTCGGCGACGACCTGCTGCCGCCCCTGCTCGTGACTTTTGGCTTGTCTGTGATCATCCAGAACACACTGCAGGAGCTGTTCACCGCCGATCCTCAGAAGCTGCAAGCAGGTGCGATCGAGGTCGCGAGCCTTTCCGTGGTCGAAGGCATCAATATCGGCGTTCTGCCGCTCCTGCAGTTCGCGCTCGCCGTCATCGTGATCGCGGCCCTTCAACTTGTCTTCTACCGCACCGCGCTCGGTCGCGCCTTCCGTGCGACCGCGGATGATTCCGCGGTGGCGCAGCTGATGGGCCTCGACAACCGCCACGTCTTCGCGCTGGCGATGGCGCTTTCGTTGGCGGTGGTCGCGATCGCAGGCGTGCTGCTTGCGGTGCGCGCCAATTTTGATCCGACCATCGGGCCAGCGCGACTGATCTTCGGCTTCGAAGCCGTGATCATCGGTGGGCTCGGCAGTCTCTGGGGTACGCTCGCCGGCGGGATCATGCTCGGTGTCGCGCAGGCGATTGGCGCCAAGCTTGATCCGGGCTGGCAGATCCTCGCCGGCCATCTCGCATTCCTGGTGGTGCTTGCGATCCGCCCGCAGGGCCTGTTCTCGAAGGTGCAGGGATGAACGTGCGCTTTTCCGATCGCCCGGCTCGGGTCACGCTCGCGAGCGTAGCGGTTGCGCTGATCGCGCTCGCGGCGGCGCCCTGGTGGGGAGGGCGCGACGACCTGCGGCTTCTCGCCGAGATCTACGCCTATGTGGCGCTCGCGAGCTTGTGGAATCTGCTCGCCGGCTACGCCGGCCTTGTGAGTGTGGGTCAGCAGGCTTACGTCGGGCTCGGCGCGTATCTTCTGTTCGCGCTCACGATCCTTCTCGGCGTGCCGCCGCTCATTGCGATTCCGCTCGCGGGCGTGATCGCGGCCCTGCTCTCGTTGCCGGTCGCGGCGCTGATCTTCCGGCTGCGCGGCCACTATTTCGCAATCGGCACCTGGATCGTCGCAGAGGTGTTTCGCCTTCTTGCCTCG
>Ga0137394_10004054_pt1 | contig 11073 bp, 7 predicted proteins | sample czobulk116metaG_FD_108278 | JGI IMG/M metagenome (GOLD analysis project Ga0137394, IMG submission 108278) | Vadose zone soil microbial communities from Angelo Coast Range Reserve, California, USA - czobulk1.16 metaG | ecosystem: Environmental > Terrestrial > Soil > Vadose zone | place: USA... | reverse complement strand
GCCGAAGTCGACGCCGAGCTCGCGAGCGCGCTCGGCGTCCTCGATCAGCGCGGCGACGTGGAGCAGCGCCTTCGACGGGATACAGCCCTCCCAGAGGCAGGCGCCGCCGAGCCGCTTGCCGGCGTCCACGACGACCGTCTCGAGCCCCAGCTCGGCGCAGCGGAATGCGGCCGAGTAGCCGCCCGGGCCGCCGCCCACGACGGCCACGTCCACCTCGACGAGGAGGTCGCCCATCACCACGGCCGATCAGCCCCTCATTCGACCCGGCCGCGGACCGCCCAGGCGCGGGCGATCAGGTGAATGCTGCCGTCGGGATGGCTCGGCATGGTCGACCGGATCCGCTCGCGGAGCGCGGCGCGCCGCTCCTCGCTGAGCGACATGCAGTACCCGGGTGCGGGCGCCTGACCGCCGAGGAAGGGCGACCAGTAGTCGTCGAAGTCCTTGAAGACCGTCGGAACGTCGATCGCGAGCACGCGCACGTTCGTCAGCCCGGCTGACTCGAAGAGCTCGACCAGCGGCGCGGGGCGGGCGCTCGGAAACCGCCGCCCCTCGTCGAGCTCGAGCGCCTCGGGATCGAGGGCGACGGCCGCGTCCCAGAAGCGGCGCATGAGCTGCATCTCGCCCGCGTAGTCCCAGACGTACGCCGCCATGGTTCCGCCGGCCGCCAGCGAGCGCCTCATCTCGGCCACCGCCTGCGGCTGGTCCGGCACGAAGTTCAGCACCAGCCCGGAGACCGCGACGTCGTGGTCGCCGTCCTTGACGGGCAGCGCCTGGGCGTCGCCGACACGGAAGCTGACCCGCGGGTCGGTCACGCGCGCCCGGGCGTACTCCAGATACTGCTCGGACGGGTCGACGCCGACGACCGCGTGCGGCGAGCAGCGCGCGACGATGGTCTCGCTCAAGGCGCCGGTGCCGCATCCGACGTCGAGCCAACGGAGGCCCGCGGGCACGTCGAGCCAGCCTATGAGCTCACGGGCGACCCGGCGGCTCCAGCGGCCCACATAGGGCTCGTAGTCGTCGCCGCTCGACCAGGTGTCTTTACGCTCGGGCATGTTGACCTCCTCCTCGCGGCTGCATTACCACTCTAGCAGCAGCTGCTCCGGGCGCTCGAGCCTCCGGACGATCGCGGCGGCGAAGCGGGCGCCATCGGCGCCGTCGGCGACGCGGTGGTCGAACGTGAGCGAGATCGGCAGGAGCGTGCGCGGCACGATCTGCCCCTCGTGCACGACGGGCTCCTCCCGCGCGCGGGCCACACCGAGGATGGCGACCTCGGGGTAGTTGATGATCGGAATTGCGCCGGTGCCGCCGAGCGCGCCGATGTTGGTGATCGTGAACGTGCCGCCCCGCAGATCGTCGAGCGTCGCCTTGCCGTCGCGGACGCGCAGCGCCAGCGCCGCCAGCTCGCGCTGGAGCTCGACGAGCGGCTTGCGGTCCACGTCACGAATGACCGGGACGATCAGGCCGCGCTCGGTCGCCACCGCCACGCCCAGGTGGTGGTACCGCTTGAGGATCAGCTCGCCCGCCGCGGGGTCGAGGCTCGCGTTGAACTGCGGATGCTCCCGGAGCGCGAGGGCGGCCGCCTTCAGGAGGAAGCTCGTCAGGGTGAGCGTCAGCCCGCGCTCCCGCGCGGGCTCCACGTTACGCCGGATGATCGCGTCGAGCTCGGTGACGTCGGCGCGATCGAAGTGCGTCACGTGGGGGATGAGCATGGCGGACAGCGTCATGCGCTCGGCGATGGTGCGACGCAGGTGCGACAGGGGCTGCCGCTCCACCGGCCCCCACTGCTCGAACCGCGGGAGCGCCGGCGGCTCCACGCCGACCGGCGCCAGCGGCTTGGCGACGGGCGCGCGCCCCGAAGCCTGACGCTCCTCCACCACCGGCGGCGCGCTCGACCGAGTCCCGCCGCCCGCCGCGCGCACATCATCGTCCGTCACGCGCCCGCCCGGCCCCGTCCCCCGCACGCTCGCCAGGTCCACGCCGAGCTCCCGCGCAAGCCGCCGCGTCGCCGGCGTCGCCGGCACCGGCCCCACCCGCACGCCGGAAGCCGTCGCCGCTACCGATCCTTTGCTCGCGTCGGCTGGAGCCCTCGCCTGTACCGGCACCGGCCCGTCGCCTCGCGTGGAAGGGGAAGCCGCGGACCCGGTCGAGGCCTGGCTCACGCCGACGGGCCGCAGTTCAGACTCCCGTCGGGGAAGGGGGGCGGGGGAGCGGAGGGCAGGCCTGCCCCCCGCTCCCCCGCCCCCCTTCCCCGACGCTGCCTGGGCTCCCGCGTCATCGAACGTGACCAGAACATCACCGACCTTGACGGTCTGACCGGGCTGGACGTGGACGCGAGCCACGCGCCCAGCGAACGGCGATGGAATCTCGACCGTGGCCTTGTCGGTCTCGACCTCGAGCAGCGGCGCGTCCTCGGCAAGGACGTCGCCCTCATTGACGAGCACCTTGACGATCTCGGCCTCGGTGAGCCCCTCGCCCAGATCGGGAAGCGCGAACGGCCGGGACATCCTGCTACTCGCTCGCCTCGCCCGCGGCCCGCGCTGCCATCACGCGCTCAGAACGCGAGGGTCTCGCGGGCCGCGGCGACGACGCGCGGCACGTCCGGGACGTTCGCCTTCTCGCGGGCGAAGCCGACGAACGGCACGTCGTGCGCGGCCACGCGCCGCACCGGCGCCTCGAGCGAGAGGAACGCGCCGTCCATGATCGAGGCGGCGATCTCGGCGCCCGGACCGAAGCTCCGCGGCGCTTCGTGGACCACGACCGCCCGGCCCGTCTTCCCGACCGATGTCACGAGCGTCTCGCGATCGAGCGGCGAGACCGTGAGCAGGTCGATCACCTCGACCGCGACCCCGTCCTCGGCGCGGAGGACGTCGGCGGCCTCGAGTGCCACGCGGAGCATCGCGCCGTAGGCGATCAGCGTGAGGGCGTCACCCTCGCGCGCCACCTGCGCCCGCCCGATCGGCAGGGTCTCGCTCTCGTCGGGGACCTCTTCCTTGGCGGCGTGATAGAGCGACTTCGCCTCGAAGAAGATCACGGGGTCGGGATCGCGGATGGCGGCCGCGAGCAGCGCGCGCGCATTGCGCGGGCCCGACGGGACGACCATCTTCAGCCCGGGAATGTGGGCGTAGAACTGTTCCTCGGATTCCGAATGGTGCTCGAGGGCTCGAACGCCTCCCCCGTACGGCATGCGAATCACCATCGGGACGTGGAAGCGTCCCTGCGAGCGCATCCGGTAGCGCGCGCAGTGGTTCTCGATCTGGTGGAAGCACTGGAAGGCGAAGCCGGAGAACTGGATCTCGCAAACGGGCTTGAGGCCGTAGAGCGCCATGCCGACGGCGGTGCCGATGATGGCCGCCTCGGCGAGCGGGCTGTCGATGACGCGCTGGGAGCCGTACTTCCGCTGCAGGTCGTCGGTCACGCGGAAGACGCCGCCATCCACGCCGACGTCCTCGCCCAGGACGAGCACGTCACCGTCGCGCTCCATCTCCTGGAAGAGCGCCAGGTTGAGCGCCTTGACCATGTTCAGCTTGGCCATGGCGTCAGCGCCGCGTCAGTCGCTGGCCGCGCATCGGCGTGGCGCCCGTCGTCGGCGTCGCGTCGGGCTGCGCCGGAGGCGTCTGCCCGCGAGCGGCCATCTCGTCGCGCTGCGCTTGGAGGTCCGGCGGGAGCTCGGCGTAGACGTGGTCGAACATCGTCAGCGGATCGGTGGGCGGCGTCGCCTCGAAGCGACGCACCGCCTCGGCGATCTCGTCGTCGACCGCCTTCTCGAGACCCTCCTCGAGCAAATTGCGCTTCTCCAGGTAGGCCCGGAAGCGGGTCAGGGGATCTTTCCGCTCCCACATCGCGACTTCTTCATCCGTCCGGTACTTCGTGGGGTCGTCGGCGGTGGTGTGAACCCCGAGGCGATACGTCACGCACTCGATCAGGGTCGGGCCGTCGCCGGCGCGCGCCCGATCGACGGCCTCGCGCGACGCGGCGTAGACGGCGAGGACGTCGTTGCCGTCCACCTGGATGCCGGGCAGCCCGTACGCCAGCGCCTTCTGGGCGATCGTGCGCGAGTGCGTCTGCTTCTTCAGCGGCACCGAGATCGCCCACTGGTTGTTCTGGCAGACGAAGACGATGGGGACGTGCCAGACGCCCGCGAAGTTCAGGGCCTCGTGGAAGTCGCCCTCGGAGGTCGCGCCGTCGCCGAAGTACGCCATGACGACCACGTCGTCGCCCCGGTACTGAACCGCGTAGGCGAGGCCCACCGCGTGGGGGAGCTGGGTCGCCACCGGGATCGTGATCGGCAGATCGTGCTGCTCGGGCGCCGGCTGGCCCCCCTCGAGATGGCCCGCGAAGAAGAGCAGGAGCTTCTCGATCGGCCAGCCGCGCCAGATCATCGCCGCCGTCTCGCGAAACGACGGCACCATCCAGTCGCTCGGCCGCAGGGTGAAGGCGCTCCCCAGCTGGGAAGCCTCCTGGCCCTTGGTCGGCGCGAAGGTCCCGATGCGTCCCTGGCGCTGGAGCCGCACCATGCGCTCGTCGAGGCGGCGCCCGAGCAGCATCGCGCGGTAGAGCGACCTCAGGTCCTTGTCGGCAAGCTTGGGCTCGAGCGCGGTGTCGAGGTTTCCGTCGCTGTCGAGGATCGACAGGTATTCGACCTGGAACCGAGGTTCGAGGGCGATTCTGGGCATGGCGGCCCAAAACCCATTCTAACCCCCTGACCCCGGAACGCTACTTCTTCGAGGCCTGGGCTCGCTTCGGGGGCGCGGCGGCGGGCTCGGCCCGCTTGGCCTTGGCCAGGGGCTTCTTCTCGCCGGCGGCGACCCGCTTGGCGAGGCTTTCCTTGAGCGCCTCCATGAGGTCGATCACCTGGGCGCGCTGGACCTGGGGCCCGACGGCCGTAACCTCCTTGCCCTCGACCTTCTGGTTGACCAGGTCGAGGACGCGGTGGCGGTACTCGTCCTGATATTGCTCCGGGTTGAACTCGTCGCTCGACAGGCCGTCGATGAGCTGCCCGGCCAGCTCGAGCTCGCCCGGCTTGATCTTCGCCGACTGCCCGCGGTCGATCTCGCCGAAGTCGCGCACCTCGTCGGCGAAGTACATCGTGTGGAGCATGAGGCCCCCCTGCGCCGGCCGGATGAGCACGAGGCTCTCCTTGCCGCGCATGACGAACTTCGCGAGGGCGACGCGCCCGTACTTTTCCATGGCGTCGGCCAGGAGCCGGTACGCCTTGTCGCCGCCCTTGTCGGGTCCGAGGTAATAGGTTTTCTCGAAGTAGATCGGATCGACCGACTGGAGCGGCACGAACTCGGCGATGTCGATGACCTTCGAGGCCTCGCCCTCGAGCGCCTTGAGCTCGTCGTCGGCGACCCGCACGTACTGGTCCTTCGCGAACTCGTAGCCGCGAACGAGGGACGCGCGGTCGACGACCTCGTTGCACACCGGACAGAACGTCTGCTGCTTGATGCGTGAGCCGCACTTCGCGTGCAGGAGGTTGAAGGACACGCTCGCCGATGACGCGGCGGTGTAGAGCCGCACGGGGATGGAGACCAGCCCGAAGGAGATGGTCCCGGAGCCGAGCGGGTGCGGCGCCATGGTTTGCACGATAGCACGATGGTCCCTATGATGCGCGAAGGCCTGATCTCTCCCATGGATAGCGTTCAAGCGCCCGTCGAGCGGCAACATGTCGGGGTCCTGACCGCCCTGGCGGCGCTCGTCCTCGTCGCCTTCCTGGCGCTGATGGCCTGGCTCCAGTACAGCGGATCGCGCGTGGACGGGGTCGAGGAGCCCGAGCGGGCGCTCGCCTTGATCGTGGGGCGGACCATGGACATCGACGAGGCGGTCGCGCGCGCGCCGGCGTGGGAGCGGTTCGTCTACCGCGTGATGTCGACCGAGCCCGCGGAGGATCTCGAGGAGGCGCTCCGGTGGTTCGCGGAGCTCGCCGGCGCCTCGTTCGATCCCACCGTCGATCTGCACCTGGCGATCCTCGAGGCCGAGGCCGGGCGACTGGACGACGTGCGGCGCCGGACGGAGGAGTGGGATCGCCGCCCCGACCCGCTGCCCGTGTTCGCGCGCCTCGTCGGCGCCGCCTATCTCGGCGAAGAGGTGGACGCGGAGGTCGGGCCGGTCCTGGACGAGGCGCTCGCGGAAGCGCTCGAGCCGGGCTGGTTCAGGGACCGGATCGCCGCGCGCCTGGCGGCGCGCGTCGGCGACCTTCGGCTGCTGGCCGTGGCGACGGAGGCGCAGGCCGCCAGGTCCGGCCCGCTGCTGGCCCGCATGCGCGCGATGCTGGCACTCGAGCTGGCGCTGGTCGGCGTGGGGCTCTTCGTGCTCGTCCGCCTGGCCTGGCGGCGCGGCGCCCTCGAGCGAGTCGGTGTCGGCGTCCTCCCGCCGCCCTGGCGGGGACGAGAGGGCGTCGTCGTCCTGGTTCGCGGTGGGGCGCTCGGCGTCCTCACGCTCGGCGCCCTCTATCTCCTGTCTTCCCTCGGCCCCGAGCGCCCGTTCACCCGGGTGCTGATCGGCGCCGCGACCAACCTGTCCTTCGTCCCGCTCCTCGTCCTCGCCCATCGCCGCCTGCTCCGGCCCTCGGGGCTGCGCTTCGGCGAGAGCTTCGGCCTGGTGCCCGTGCCCGGCGGAGTCCGGAAGCTGGCGCTCGTTGTCCTCACGTTACTGGCCGTCGGTCAGCTCGGCGAGGGCGTCATGGACATCGCGGGACGGTGGCTCGGGCTCTCCGCCCACTGGACCGAGTGGTTCGATCGCGACCTGGTCTGGGGGTCTCGGGTCGTGGTCGGGCTGACGCTGTTCGACACGGTCATCCTCACGCCGGTGTTCGAGGAGATCGTGTTTCGCGGGCTGCTGTTCGCGACCCTGCGCCGGCGGTTCGGCGTGGGCGCGGCGGCCCTGCTGAGCGCGGCGATCTTCGCCGTCGCCCACGGCTACGGCGTCCTCGGCTTCGCCGCCGTCTTCTGGAGCGGGCTCCTGTGGGCGTGGGCCTACCAGCGGACGGGCAGCCTCCTCCCGTCGATGGCGTCGCACGCGGCCGACAATCTCATGGCGTCGCTCTCCGTCATCCTGGCGCTGCGTGGCTAGCCGCGATCTGCAGGAGTATCGACGGAAACGCGATCCGGCGGCGACGCCGGAGCCGTTCGGCGCCTCCGCTCGGGCCGGCGGCAGCCGGTTCGTCGTGCACAAGCATTCGGCGCGACGGCTCCACTACGATCTGCGCCTGGAGATCGACGGCGTGTTGAAGAGCTGGGCCGTGCCCAAGGGACCGTCGATGCGCTCCCACGAGAAGCGGCTCGCCGTGCACGTCGAGGACCATCCCGTCGAGTACGGCGACTTCGAGGGCGTGATCCCCGAGGGTAACTACGGCGCGGGCCCGTCGATCGTGTGGGACGCCGGCCGGTTCCAGCTCGTGAAGCCGGAGCCGGCGCGCGAGCAGCTCGAGCGAGGGAAGCTCGAGTTCGAGCTGTTCGGCTTCAAGCTTCGCGGCCGGTGGACCCTGGCCCGCATGAGCGGCAAGGATCGCGAGTGGCTCCTGCTGAAGAAGAACGACGGCTACGCGGGCGAGACGGAGCCGACCGAGCGGTTCCCCGAGTCGGTGCTCTCGGGCTTGACGGTCGAGGAGCTCCGCGACGGCCCGCGACGGATCGAGACCTTGCGCAAGCGCCTGGCCGAGCTCGGGGCGCCGCGGGCCGAGTTGGCACCCCGGGCGGAGCTTCTGATGCTCGCCACGCTCGCCGAGGAGGTTCCCGCCGATCCGGCGTGGCTTTACGAGATCAAGTACGACGGGGTCCGCGTCCTCGCCTCTCGCGCCGACGACCACGTCGAGCTCCGCGGACGGAGCGGCCAGGTCGTCACGACGCGATACCCCGAGGTCGCGGGGGCCCTGCGCGCGCTGCCGCTCGCGCACTTCATGCTCGACGGCGAGATCGTCGCGTTCGACGACGCGGGCCGCTCGAGCTTTCAGCGGCTCCAGGAACGGATGGGACTCACGCGGCCGGCCGATGTCGAGCGGGTTCGGGCCGAGGTCCCGGTCAGCGCGGTCTTCTTCGACGCGCTCGGTCTCGACGGCCGCGACCTGCGCCGGATCCCGCTCGAGGCACGCAAGGAGTGCTTGAAGCTTCTCCTGCCGGCACGCGGTGTCGTCTCCTACGGCGACCACGTCGTCGGCCACGGCGCCGAGTTCCTCGCCGCCGCCTGCGAGCAGCGCCTGGAGGGCGTGATCGCCAAGCGGCCCGACAGCGCGTACGTCTCCCGGCGCTCGAAGGACTGGCTCAAGATCAAGTGTCAGCTCCGGCAGGAGTTCGTCATCGGCGGCTACACGGCGCCCCAGGGCACGCGCGCCTTCTTCGGCGCGCTGCACCTGGGCCTCTACGAGGACGGCCAGCTGGTCTACGTCTCTAAGGTCGGGACCGGCTTCGACGAACGGACCCTCGAGCTCGTCAGCGAGAAGCTCCGCCCGCTGGCGCGCGCGACCTCGCCCTTCGCCCGCGGCACGCCCGGCGGGCGGGGACACCACTGGGTCGAGCCCAAGCTCGTGTGCGAGGTTCGCTTCACTGAATGGACACGCGACGGGGGGATCCGGCACCCGGCATTCCTCGGGTTGCGGGACGACAAGCGTCCGGAAGACTGCGTGCGCGAGGCTGCCGTGGCGGCGCGTGAGGACGGGGCCGGAGGGGAGGGAGCCGGGGCCGGGGCGGGGCCCACGCGCCCGGCTGCGTCACCCACTCGCCCGCGCTCCGCAGCTCTTCGAGCGGCGGGCGGGACTCGGGGGTCCCACTCCGCCGGGCGCGTGGGCCCCGCCCCGGCCCCGTCTCCCTCCCCTCCGGCCCCGTCCTCACGGGGTAGCGTTGGCGGTCGGGGGCGGGCTTCTGGACGTTCTTCGGCCGCGGATCCTGAGCCGGGCGGGGCGGATGAGCGGCGCGTGAGCATTACGAATCCGAGGAAGGTGTTTTGGTCTGATGAGGGGTATACGAAGTCGGACTTGATCGAGTACTACGATGCGGTGTCGCCGTGGCTCCTGCCGTACTTGAAGGATCGGCCGCTTGTGCTCACGCGGTATCCGGATGGGATCAAGGGGAAGTCTTTCTTTCAGAAGGACGCGCCCGAGTGGATTCCGTCCTGGATCAGGACCGCGCGCATCCACTCGGACGACGTGGGACGCGACATCGACTACTTCGTCGTGGACGATCGCGAGAGTCTGCGGTACGTCGCGAACCTGGGGACGATCCCCCTGCACCTCTGGAGCTCGCGGCTGCCGTCGCTCGATCACCCGGACTGGCTCGTGCTCGACCTCGATCCGAAAGGCGCGCCGTTCACCGACGTGGTCAAGGTCGCGCGCGCGCTCCACCGGATCCTGGACGATCTCGCGTTGCCGAGCTACGTGAAGACCTCCGGGGCGACGGGGCTCCACATCCTCCTGCCGCTCGGCGCCCGTTACGACTACGAGGTGACGCGGACCTTCGCGCGGCTCCTCGCGGTGATGGGCGTCGAGGCCGAGCCGGCGATCTCGACGATTGCGCGGCCGCTGCGCTCGCGCGGCGGCAAGGTCTACATCGACTTCGGGCAGAACGGCCGAGGGCAGACCATCGTGGCGCCGTTCTCGGTGCGCCCGCTGCCCGGCGCGCCGGTCTCGTGCCCGCTGCGCTGGGAGGAAGTCACCGCCAAGCTCGACCCCGCGCGCTTCACGATCAAGACCGCGCCGGCGCGCTTCGAGAAGCTCGGCGACCCGCTGGCCCCGGTGCTCACCGGGCACGTCGACGTCGCGGGCACTCTCCGGAAGCTCGAACGCCGTACCGCGCCGGATCGCTGAGCACGGACCGTCAGGCTGCCCGACGAGCGCCCGTGCGAGCCGGGCGAGATGGTGATCGTCGTGGTCGGCCAGCGCTAGGGCGAACGATCGGCGCCACCCGCCCGTTCGTCGGGGTGTCGTTCATGAATAATCCGCGCTAGGAGAGGCTCGCCGTGAGGCGGGCGATCATCTCGTCGATCTCGACACGGGACACGGTGAGCGCCGGCATGAACCGGAGCGTGTCCGGGCGCGGGGCGTTGATCAGAAGTCCGTGGTCGAGCGCCGTCGCCGCGACCTTTTTCGCGTCGGGCGTCCTCAGCGCGAGCGCCAGCAGCAGCCCGCGGCCGCGTACTTCGCCGTGGCCGAGTTCGGCCGCGAGGGCCCTCAGACGGTCCGTGAGGTAGGTGCCGTTCGCGACGACCGCGTGAAGAAACTCCGGCTGCGTCACCGTCGTGACCACGGCGCAGCCGACGGCGGCCATGAGTGGGTTTCCGTTGAAGGTGCCGCCCTGGTCACCGTACTCGAAGCAGCTGACACGGCCGGCGGCCACCAGCGCCGCGAGCGGGACCCCGCCGCCGAGCCCCTTGCCGAGCGTCACGATGTCCGGCACGATCCCCGCGTGCTGGTAGCCGAAGGCGCCGCCGGTCCGACCGATGCCCGTCTGGATCTCGTCGAGGATCAACAAGACTCCGCGTTCCTTCGTCAGCGCCCGCAGCCCACGCAGATAGTCGTCGGCGGCCACGAAGACACCCGCTTCACCCTGGATCGGCTCGAGCATCACCGCCACCGTGCGGGGGCCGATCGCGTCCGAGACGGCGCTGAGATCGCCCAGTGGGACCTTCCGAAAGCCGGGCACCTTCGGCGCGAACAGCTCGTCCCAGCCCGGTTTGCCCGAGGCGGCCATCGTCGCCAGCGTGCGCCCGTGAAAGCTCCCGTGCATGGTGATGATCTCGAAGGCGCCATCGCGACGGAGAGTGCCCCACTTGCGCGCCAGCTTGATGGCGCCTTCGTTGGCCTCGGCGCCACTGTTGCAGAGGAACACCTGGTCGAGCCCCGACGCCTCGGCCAGGAGGGCCGCGAGCCGGGCCATCGGCTCGTTGTAGTACGCGGGGCTGCAGTTGATCAGCCGGGCCCCTTGCGCCGCCAGGGCGTCGAGCACCACCCGCGGGGAGTGGCCGAGCGAGTTCACGGCCCACCCCTGGACGAAGTCGAGATAGCACTTGCCGTCGCGATCCCAGAGCCAGGACCCCGCCCCTCTGACCATGACGGGCGACGGCCGTTCCGCGACTTTCATGATC
>Ga0137394_10004053_pt1 | contig 11075 bp, 9 predicted proteins | sample czobulk116metaG_FD_108278 | JGI IMG/M metagenome (GOLD analysis project Ga0137394, IMG submission 108278) | Vadose zone soil microbial communities from Angelo Coast Range Reserve, California, USA - czobulk1.16 metaG | ecosystem: Environmental > Terrestrial > Soil > Vadose zone | place: USA... | reverse complement strand
CGCCAGGGCGTGGTAGCGCACGTGCTGCAGGTTGCTCTGGTGGTACGAGCCACGCGCGGGCGGGAAAATCGCGACGCCTGCGCAGGCGTAATCCGTGCCGGCGCCGGCGTCGGCTGGAGCAATGCCCACCTGGTCGAAATTGGCATTGTTGGCAGGTCCGTACGTCCCGTCGCCGACCCGTTTGTCCGCCGACACCGTCGGGCAGGGATTGCCATCGGGCGGGGGCCAGGGGTCTTGATGGTTGGTCGTCAGCAACGCGGCCACGCGTGTATCCACGCGTTCGGTGGAGACGGAGTTGCCCCAGTTCTTGATGCACGCGATGCCGCACTCACGCGTGGTAATATCGATGTAGTACTGCCAATCGAACGGCGTACCGCTGCTGATGCCCTGCGATGCGTAGTTCGCGACGGCAGCCCAGTCGGCGGCGGTGTTTTCCGCGGCATTCCGCGGAAACATCGCAATCAACTCGGCCTGCATCGTCCGGATGAGCTGCTGGATCTGGACGTTGCTGTACACCGTCCCCGCTCCGATACCCGCCCACTCGGTTTCCGTGTTCCAGGTGAGCACGCCCGCTTCCGTATAGGCTTGATTGAACTTCGCGAGCGCCGCATCCCGCACTTCCTGTCGCGTGCTGAACGGCAGGTTCTTCGGGTTCGACAGGTCGGTATTCTCGTCCACGACGAAACCTTGATCGTAGATCACGGCGACCCCGGCGAGCGCCATGCCCTGCAGCATCCGCGCGATCGCTTTGTTGCGCTGGGTCAGCGTGGAGTCGACCGAACAGTTGTCGTCGAAGCAAACGTGCAGGGTTTCGATGCCGCTCAACACGTTGTTCGCGGTGGTGAGCACGTTGTAATACCCGTACCACAACACTTCAACTGTGGGACCACCCGCTGCTTCGGGGGCCGTCGAGCTGTTCGTCCAGCCGCAGCGAATCGGGCAGTCCGACCCGACCGAGCTATAGAACCGCATCGCGGCGTTGTTCCACGAGGCGGTGTAGTTGTCCGCCTGCGCGTCCAGCGGCATGACGAAATAGTTTTCACGGGTCTCGAGCCACGTCCGGAACCCGCCGGCCAGCAGCTGCTGCAAGCCGGACGGTTGCCCCAGCGAGCGAATCTTGTCGGGGTCGTTGGGGTTCTCGATGTTCAGCTTACAGCTCACCGTGACGAGCGCCGCCGCAGCAACGACGAGCGTTGACCACCGCAGCATAGATACTCCTCGAAAAGAGTTCATGTCGGCCCCCTCAGTACGTGATTTCGACGACGGCCGACAAGGTCCGGAACTGGGGATACTGGAACCAGTCCATCCGAACCTGGAACGGATCGCCGTAGAGGCCCGACACTTCTGGATCGAGCCCTGAGTATTTGGTGATGGTGAACAGGTTGCGGCCGACGAGGCCGACGCGCAGCTCGGACAGGTTCCCCAAACCGATCGAGCGGAGGGAGCTGCCCGCGAACGTATAGTGGACCGCGAACTCCTTCAGCTTCGCGTACGACCCGCTCTCGACGAAGAAGTCGTTCGGATCGAGCCCGTTGTAGAACCCGACGCCGTAGTACGGCAGTGCCTTCTGCGGGCAGGACGGCATCGGATCAGTCGGAACGGTGATCCCGCCCGGCCCGGCCCCACAGGCTGGGTCGTTTGCTGGTTTGGCAGATTGATCCTGGACCCTGTCGCGTGTCGCCTGGAAGGCCCACTGCCGCGTGCCGTTATACAGCTGGCCGCCGTGCGACCAGTCGAGCAGCGCGTTCACCGAGAGGTGCTTCACGTTGAAATTCACCCCGAAACTCAGGTTGAAGTCGGGGTTGGCGTTCCCGATCTTGACGATGTTCGACGTGATCGCGCACGTCCCACCGGGTCCCGGCAGCTTGCAGTAGACGTACTTGATCGCCCGCTCCCTCGGTGTCGTGCCGCCCGACCCATATGTGCTCTTGCGCACGACATAACCATCCTCGTTCACCATCACCGAGTCAGGGCTCCACGTCTGGCCCGGGCCCCTGAGGGCCGCCTTGGCAGGGTCATCGTACAGCTCGTTGATATTGCGGACCCAGTGGTTCCCGTACATCACGCCCAGATCCGAGCCTTTGCCCAGGAAGAACGCCGCCGGCATCTGCTCGAAGCTGTAGAGCCGCTCCGGCAGGGGCCAATCGGTGATCACCTGACGCGTGCGATCACCGACGAGGTTCAGGGTGAGCTGCGTGCCCGGCTGATTGATGACGCGGGCAGCAAACGTCACCTCATGGGTGCGCGACCGCAGCGACCCGACGTTCTGCCACTGGTTCGCAAACCACGCAACGGCAGGCAGATCGACGAGCAGGATCTGGTCCCTGGTCTTCTTCTGCGCATAGGTGTACTCGAGCGTATAGCGGCCGCCTTTGAAGTCGATGTTGGTACCGACTTCGAGCTCCGCGGACTTTGCGGGCTTGAGGTCCGGGTTCCCTTGCGTGATCGCCCGGAACCCGCCGCCGACCGCCGAGAGGATCTCGTATTGATAGTTGAACCCCGGGCGGAGACCGGCCGTGCCGTAGGACGCACGCAGCCGCATCTCCTCGATGCCGGGCAGGTTGATGTCCTGGGTGAGGCGCCATGCACCGGAAACGCGATAGTACGTCGCCCAGCGATTGTTTTGACCGAACAACGACGAACCATCCCGCCGCACGAGGCCGTCCAGGATATAGCGATCGCGAATGTCGAATGTCGTGACGGCGTAGAAGTTCTCGTTCCGAATCCTCGCGTCGTACGACGACGCCGGGACGAGCGGGTCCGTCCCGCTCCCGAACTCCGGGACCTTCGGCACGGTGAATCCGCCGGCAAACGCCTGAATGAAGCGGTTACGCTGATCCTCAAAGACCGCCGCCACCTTCGTGGTGTTGGTGATCTGGCTGCCGAAGTGCCGGATGCTGGTGAGCGTCAGGCCCCCGTTGGCCTGCCAGTTGGTCGTCGATGAATCGTTCAGCGAACCCTTGTCCGTGGCACCCGTGGATGCATAGTGCCCATACGGCGTCACGTCGGTGAACTGCTGCCCTTCCTGATCGTACCCGAATGTGCCTTCCGCCTGAAGCCACGGGTTGATGCGCCAGCGGAGCCGTCCCGAACCGGTGAAGCGGCTCCGATCCTGGTTGACCTTGCGGGTATTCAGCTCATATAGCGGGTTGTAGTCGTTCGCCACATCGCCGCTGAGCGGCACGGACGCGATGTACGGCGTACCGTCAGGATTGCAGCACGCTTTGATGTTGACGTCGGGCTGCACGAACATCAGACCGAAGAACGGACCGTTTTGCCCCTCGGTTGAGCGCCCGTTCGTCGACCGACCGTAGAAGGCGCTGACGGACGCGTCGAGGTTCGAGCGCATCTGCTGATCGACGTTCATCCGGAAGTTCTGCCGGTTGTAGCCGGCCAGACCGAAGATCACGCCCTTGTTGCGCGTTTCCTCGATCGAGACGCTGTAGTTCGTCCCGCCTGAGCGCTGGGCGACGGAAGCGTATCCCGTCCAGAACTGACCCGTGTTCACCAGCGCGTCCCAGTGATTGTAGTAGACGCTGAACGGGTTGTTCGCAATCTGATCGGTTTTGATGACCCGCGCGCCCGACGCATTGAGACAGTAGTTGCCTGCGGCGCTGACGGTCCACGCCGGGTTCTTCGTCACGCAGTAGGTCGGCGTGGAGTTGATCTCCCACGCATGGTGGTGGGAGAATTGCATCTGGCTCGGCATGTTGTTCGCGCCGCCCTCGACGCGGGTCGTGATGCGGAGGCCACCCTCCGGCAACGACTGGCCGCGCTTCGTGAACACCTGCACCACGCCGTTGGCCGCATCGGACCCGTACAGCGCCGACGCCGCCGCGCCCTTCACGATCTCGACGCGCTCCACGTCCTCGCCCGCGATGTCCGCGAGTCCGAACCGTGTGATCACGCCGTCGACGATGACCAGCGGATCCTGCCGCCCGGCGATGCTCGTCGCGCCGCGGAGCCGCAGCGTCGGCTCACCACCCGGCTGCGCCGTGTTCGGCACGAGCCGCACGCCGGCGACTTTGCCTTCGACCGCCTGCAACGCGCTCGCGCCCGGAACGGCCTGGAGTTGATCTCCGCTGACACTGGCGACCGTCATGGGAAGTTTGCGCCGGTCCGTCGCCTCGGCGACGCCGGTCACAACGACTTCCTCGAGTCGCAGCGGATCGGCCGCGAGCTGGAAGTTCTGCTCCTGCTCGCCGGCGGTGAGGCTCACCGTGCGGGTAACCGGTTTGTGGCCGATGAACCGCGCGGTCAGCACGATCTGCTGCCCCCGCGAGACGTTCGCGGGGACGGTGAGCGTGTAAGTGCCGTTGGCCGCAGTGATGGCGCCGACGTTCGTGTTGGCGACCACGACGTTGGCGCCGCCCAGGGGATCACCGGTTTCCGAGGTGACCTTGCCCCTGATGACCGCTTCCTGCGCGGCCAGCGGCCCGGCGGTGAACGTGAGTGTTACCAGTGCTGCGGCCACACTTGTGACCAGCAGCGTACCAAACTTGCGTACGCGCATAAGCTGCCTCTCGTGTGAAGAGGGAACGCGGATGGGACGGCATTTCCCGCAATGACACTCCAACGTGACCAACCCCCTTGGTCCACGCCCGACGACCGAGCGTGACGGCCCTTCCAGACTTCGGAGGATCGACTGGCCTGACTAGCGCCAAGGTTCATACTACCTTCTATTAGTTGTTGCGCTAGAGGGGTTTCGTCAAACATGATAGCACCCAAGCGGATCATCATCCCCACCCTCCTGGCGGCCCTCGCCAGCCTCACCGCCGCAGCCTCAGGCGTGAGTCAGGCCACCGTCCGTGGGCGGGTCATCGACAGCGAAATGGGCACTCCCCTGGCCGGCGCCACGGTGCAGATCGGAAAGAGCGGCCCCGTGGTCAAGACCGACTCCGGGGGCGTTTTTGTGGCGCAGAATGTGACGCCCGGACTGACCGTAATCGAGATCAGGCAGATCGGGTTCGAGCCCGGGACGTTCGACATCCGGGTACCGGCATCAGGGGTCGTGCGAGGGGATTTTCCGCTCGACTTCAACGGCTACATGCTGCCGGCGGTCGTCGTGGAAGCGCGCGCCGCAGCGCTGATGCCGCGCTACAACGATTTCGAGCAGCGACGCCAGCGCAAGATGGGCGCGTACCTCCGCTGGGATGAGCTCAAGCAAAAGGGCGTCAGCTCCGTCGGCGACGCGCTGCGCACCGTGCGCGGCGTCCGCATGGAGTGTGACCAGCAAAAGTACGAGTGCTACGCCCACATGGCCCGCACGCCGCAATGCGAGCCGACCTGGTACGTCGACGGCGTGGAAGTCCATTCGTTTCATGAAAACACGCCGATCAACGATGTCTACGGGATCGAAGTCTATCGTGGGGCGGGTGAGGTACCGGCGGAGTTTGCCGGCTCGAATGCGGGGTGCGGCGTTATCGTGGTGTGGACGAAGTCGAAGCCGTATCGCTGACCACTACTCCTTCGAACGTCACCGACCGCGGGCTGGCCAGCCCCGCCGTCAGCACCGTCACCAGTAGATCGCTCCACCGCGCCCGCACTTTGATGCGCAGGTTCGCGACACGCCGGCCGGTACCAACCTGACCGGCCAGCACGTCTTCCGCATTGGGCCGCGATGCTGCGGCCAGTCCCCACAGCAGGTACACCGGATGTCTCGTGACTCTGAATGGCGTCCCTTGCGGCGGCGTCCGCGCGGATTCAGCCATCGATGTCGGGACGCCGAGATCGGTGGCGTCGAACGCCATGGCGCAGCCGGTCAGCGTGAGGGCCAGGACCACGAGGCCCGCGCGTGTAACAGGATGGATCACGAATCTCCCGGGAAAAAAAGGGGCGCGCCGCATGATGGCGGCGCGCCCCAAAGCTACTGCGTCTTACATCCCGATGGGAGCCTTGAGCGCGACGTGCGCGCCAATGCCGAAGATGCCGCCCTTCACCCCGTTCCCATAGTCCTCTGAATCATACGCGAGATGCAGGCCGAGCATCCCGAAGCCCACGTTCGCTCCGAGCGTCCACCCGATGTTCGAGTTCGTGCCGCTGATGCCGGAGAACTTGTACCAGCGATTATTCAGCGCCAGGTACGGCTCGATGCTGAGCCCCGGCGTCGGCACGTTGACGCTCACCGCGCCGCCCAACCCGAGGCGGAACAGCGCGGAATCGCCATTGGCTGCGCCCACGCGCGCCGCCTGTAGATCGAGACTGATCGACAGCGGAATCAGGCTGCCGCCGATCACCCGGAACGACGCCTTGCCGCCGAACGACGTGAAGCTCTGGGACGCTCCGCTCGGCTTCCAGCTCGCGACCCCCGCGGTGAGGCTGATATTGGCCAGCCCCAGCGTGCCGCGCGCGCCGAACGCCGTCCCCTTCCCGAGGTCGGAGTTGGGCATCGCCAAATCACCGCTGATCGTCACTCCGGTGCCGCCCTTCGGGTTGCTCCAGTTGGGCATCCCGAGCGACTGCGCCGTGAGTGGTGCAACCGTGAACGCGGCTGCCGCTATGACCGTTAGCATGCGCTTCATTGCTATCCTCCACCTCATGAGAATCGGTTGAGTCACGGACGGCGCTCCCAGTGACGGCCCTACGGTAGGAAGTCGCTTTCGCGAAGTCAATCTGTGTCCGCCTAATGCACCCACACGGCGCTAAGTGACACACCTTCCCGATCGCCCAGTCCCGCGCTGATGCGCGCGTCGAACCGCGGAGTCAGCCGGAAATCGGCGCCCAGCCCGAGCGCAAAGAGAAAGTCCGAGTTGCTACTGCCGGCCACCAGAAACGCGGTCGGCTGCACGTACGGGACGATGCTGATCTTGGAATCCCTGGGATTGACGCGCCGTCCGAGCGACAGACCGACCGGCACGATCAACGCCGAACTGCCGCTCACGAACTGTCCGCCGATACCGACGATCAACGCGCCGTCGAGAGGGAAGTCCTCGGTATGCGTGACGACACGCTCGCGTGCCTCCGCACCCACGAGGAGCACCGATTTGGCGGCGCCGCCCGGCGTGAAGATGCCACCGCGCACACCAATATCGAATTTTCCACTCGCCCACCGATAGGCGCCTTCGAACGCCGTGCCGCCGCCGTTGGGAAAGCTCAGTACCAACCCGATCTCCGAACGGCCGAATGCCCGATACGGCGCGTTATAACTCGGCATACCGGTCGCCTGTGCCGCCGCCCTGGAGACAATCGCTCCACTCAGGACCAGCAGACACAACACGCGAGTCCAGCGCATCCTGACTCCTCGTGATTTGGTGAGAAGCTTACCCGACCGGCAGGTACGACGTTCCGAAGCATGATGGCCCGCCGGGCAAACCCCGACGGGCCATCGGCTACTTCATTCGTGTCTTACTGCCAGAACGACATGCCCGCACGGACGCCAACGTTGTAGCCGCTGGGCAAAGCCCCGCTGTGAAGATTGTAGCGGAAGAATCCTTCCAGTCTCCAGTTGTTGTTCGGCTTCGGGATGCGCGTGCCGACACCGCCGTTCAGCGACAACTGGTTTTGGGACGACGCCCCGGACGCGCTGATGATGCTGATGCCCACACCCGCAGTGAGATAGAGTCCCTTGTGCGCGGTGTTCGTGCCCATCGGTTTCAAAAAGTTCACGTCGGGGCTGAAAATCAAGAGGTGGTTGCCGCCCCGACTCACGTACGAAAACGTCAGGCGAGGCTCGACGTTCATCTTTGCGCCGACGAAGCCAATCCGCACATCGATGGGAGTGCCGGCCTCGAAAGTCCCGCAATTGGCCGCGCAACCACTTCCAACGTGGCCAAACGCGGCGCCCAGATCGACGCCGAACTCGGTCTTCGCACCACCGGCGCTGCTAGCTGCCGCGCGGCGCTGCGCCAGCGCCATGTGCGGGAGCGCCACCAGCGCGACAGCCGCCAGAAGACTACCTGTGACCTTCCGCATATAAAGCCTCCAGTTGGGGTGGTAAAAACCGCCACATCGTTAAGAACCACAACAGGTTCTGTCAACTAGGAACCCCCAGAAAGGCCGATGGCCCGTCAGCTAGGAGGCTGACGGGCCATGGTTTACGGCCGACCTGGTGATTCGGCTCACGCCGCCAGAGGTCGCTTACTTCCCGAAGCTCAGCCCCACAGTGATCGGCAGGAAGGCCGTCGAGCTGCCGGTCGTGCTCACGCTGGTGTACCGCGTGCCGACGATGAGGCGGGTCCCGCCCGTCCCCATCTTGAAGGCGACCGCGACGCCACCACCGAAACCGATCTTCGACTCAGAGACTGAGCCGCCGCCGGTCGCGTCGATCTTCACATTGTAGAAGCCGAGACCCGCGTTGAGCAGGATGCGAGCGGGCGCTGTGGCCGGATTCAACGCGTAGACCACCGAGGCCATGCCGCCGATGATCTTGGTGTGGCCGTCGAATCCCGTAACCGCTGGATCATGCGACGTTTGCGAATACGACAGGTCGCCACGGATACCGATCGGCTGGCCGGCAAGCCAGTATGTGGCACCGGCGCCGCCGACGAAGCCCATCTTGTCAGCTGTGTTGTAGTCACCCATCGGCAGGAGCACACCAGCACTCACGCCATAACGCAGCTGCGCCGACGCAGGACGTGCGGCGACGACGCACAGCGCCATCGCGATCATTACCAGTCCGAGACGCTTCATACCTATCCCTCCGGGGGAAATGGGGGTTTTAGGGCTTTTGCGTGCTTCGAAACTGGCACCACTGTTGGAAACTAGGCCCTGGAAGTCAAGAGTCGGCGGGTCCAGCACGCCGTGCCACGATGCGCACAACGTTCGATGCCACTTGAAGAAAGCCCCCCATCACACTGAGCCTGGTCAGCTTACCGCCCCCCTGGCTGATCCTCACGACGCCCTCCCCCAGAAGGGTCATGAACGGGGCGTGACGGGGCAGAATCCCTACAAGTCCGTCAAATGCGGGCGCCACAACGGAGTCCGCCTCCCCATCGAATACCGCCCGTTCCGCGGAGATGACTGAGACGCGCATCAGGCCGAGGCCATCTTTTTGGCCTGGGCGACCACGTCCTCGATGCCGCCCTGCATGTAAAACGCCTGTTCCGGCAGCTGGTCGAACTCCCCGGACACGACGCGCTCGAACGAGGCGATCGTGTCCTCGAGCTTCACGTATTTCCCGTCGAGCCCCGTGAATTGCGACGCCACGAAGAACGGCTGTGAGAGGAAACGCTGTACCCGGCGCGCGCGGCCGACCAGCAGCTTGTCCTCTTCCGACAGCTCGTCCATTCCCAGAATCGCGATGATGTCCTGGAGATCCTTGTAGCGCTGCAAAATGCGCTGTACTTCGACCGCCACCCTGTAGTGACGCTCGCCCAGATACTGCGCGTCGAGAATCCGGCTCGACGACGAGAGCGGGTTCACCGCGGGATAAATACCCAGCTCCACGATCGCCCGATCGAGCACGACGGTCGCGTCGAGGTGGGAGAACGCGGTCGCCGGCGCGGGGTCGGTGAGGTCGTCGGCGGGTACGTAGATCGCCTGCACCGACGTGATCGATCCCTTCTTGGTCGACGTGATCCGCTCCTGCAGCTCGCCCATCTCCGTCGCGAGCGTCGGCTGATAGCCGACGGCCGACGGCATTCTGCCGAGCAGCGCCGACACTTCCGAGCCGGCTTGCGTGAATCGGAAAATGTTGTCGATGAATACGAGCACGTCCTGGCCTTCGACGTCGCGGAAGTATTCGGCGACGGTGAGGCCCGTCAGCCCGACGCGCAGTCGCGCGCCGGGCGGCTCGTTCATCTGGCCGTAGATCAGCGCCACGTTTTCGAGGATGCCCGCTTCCTTGAACTCGAGGTAGAGGTCGTTGCCCTCGCGCGTGCGCTCGCCGACGCCGCAGAACACCGACTTGCCGCCGTGGGCCTTGGCGACGTTGTTGATCAGCTCCTGAATGACGACGGTCTTGCCGACGCCGGCGCCGCCGAACAATCCGATCTTGCCGCCCTTCACGAACGGGGCGATCAGGTCGATGACTTTGATGCCGGTCTCAAAAACTTGAGTCTTCGGCTCGAGATCGACGAACGCCGGCGAGCCGCGGTGAATCGGCCAGCGCTCGGCGTCTTTCGGAATCGGCGGGCCTTCGTCCACCGGCTCGCCGATGACGTTGAGGATCCGGCCGAGCGCGGGCTTGCCGACTGGAACGGTGATCGGTTGGCCGGTGTCCACGACGTCCATGCCGCGCACGACGCCGTCGGTCGAGCTCATCGCGACCGCCCGCACCTGGTTGCGGCCGATGTGCTGTTCGACTTCGGCCACCAGCTGTCCCGAGTCGAGCTTGACCGTCACCGCGTTGTAGAGCTCGGGTAGCTGCTCGGGCTCGAACTCGACGTCGATGACTGGTCCTATGACTTGCACAATTTTGCCAACGTTACGCTTCTGTTCACTGGTCTTCGTTGCCATGTAAGATCCTTGGTTCCTGGTGTCGGGTGTGTGGTGCCTGGTGTTTGGTGGCTCGTGGCGAGGAATCACGCCCTGACACCAGGCACCAGATACCAGACACCTAGCCTTTTAGGGCCTCTGCGCCTCCGACGATCTCCGCCAATTCTTGAGTAATCTGAGCTTGCCTTGCCCGATTGAACGTGCGCTGCAGGATGGTGAGCATGTCGCTGCCGGCATCCGTGGCGTTCTTCATCGCCGTGCGCCGCGCCCCGTGCTCGGCGGCCGCGGTCTCGACCAGCGCGCGGTAGAACTGGTTCTGCACATATAAAGGAAGGAGCTGCTCGAGAATCTCCGCAGCTGAAGGCTTCAGGATGTAATTGACCGCCGACCGCCGCTTCTCAGGCGCAGCGATCGGCAGGATGCGGAGCGTCGTGGGCGGTGTTGAAACCGCGCTGTTGAACTTGGCAAAGACGACATCCACCGCGTCCAGATCCCCCTTCGAGAATCGCTCCATCAGCGGCTTCGCCAGCTCGGCGGCATGGTCGAGCGTGGGACGATCACCGATATCGACGCGCTGGGACACAATGTTCCGCTTGGTGAACTTGAAGTAACTGATGCCCTTCTTGCCGACGAGGTGCAGCTCGGTGTGGGCGTCCTGTTTCTCGAGCTCCTCGAGCCGCCGCCGCGCTTCGCGAATCAGG
>Ga0137394_10004052_pt1 | contig 11077 bp, 13 predicted proteins | sample czobulk116metaG_FD_108278 | JGI IMG/M metagenome (GOLD analysis project Ga0137394, IMG submission 108278) | Vadose zone soil microbial communities from Angelo Coast Range Reserve, California, USA - czobulk1.16 metaG | ecosystem: Environmental > Terrestrial > Soil > Vadose zone | place: USA... | reverse complement strand
CGAGCGGAAGACCGCTCACCGACCAGCGCGTGCGCGAACTCGCCGCGGGCACCGCCGGCATCGTGCTCGTGTGTGGGCGCTACGAAGGCATCGACCAGCGTTTCCTCGACACTTGCGTGGATGAAGAAATCTCGATCGGCGATTTCGTGGTGTCCGGGGGCGAGGTCGCAGCGATGGCGCTGATCGACGCGATCGTGCGCCAGCTTCCCGGTGCGCTGAAAGAAGAATCGGCAGCCGACGAGTCGTTCGTGGATGGCCTGCTGGATGGTCCGCACTACACGCGCCCGGAGGTATGGCGCGGGCAGGGTGTGCCCGACGTGCTGCTTTCGGGGCACCATGCCGATATCGCCCGCTGGCGCCACGCGCAACGTCTCGCGGCGACTGCGCGGGTGCGGCCGGATCTGATGTTGCAGCAAGCGCGCGGCAACGCGCAGGGAGCCGCGCCGGTTCAAGGTGCGGCAAACGAAGATGTCCCATCCTCTGGTGCGGCCACAGGTCCAAAAAAAAGCCGCAGCACGATGGTTTAGGAGAATCAAGTGGACGTGATCCAGCAGCTCGAAAAGGAAGAAGTCGCCCGCCTGACGGCGAACAAGGCGATTCCCGACTTCGCACCCGGCGACACGGTCGTCGTCAACGTCAACGTCGTCGAAGGCACGCGCAAGCGGGTACAGGCTTACGAAGGCGTGGTGATCGGCAAGCGCAATCGCGGGCTCAACAGCTCGTTCGTGGTGCGCAAGATTTCCAGCGGTGAGGGCGTGGAGCGTACGTTCCAGCTTTATTCGCCATCCATCGCGTCGATCGAGGTAAAACGGCGCGGCGACGTGCGGCGCGCCAAGCTCTATTACCTGCGCGATCGTTCCGGCAAGTCGGCGCGGATCCGCGAAAAGCTCGCCCACCACCAGAACAAGGCCGCCGAGGAATAGGCCGGAGACGGCGCGCCGATAGTCACGATAGCGGCGCGGTGAGTGTCGTGGGCGATACAGGATCCCCCAGGCCGCGTCGCCCGTCGTTCGATCCGGAAGTTATGCCGCTGGATCCAGCGTTCGAGGATCCGATCGTGCGCGGGCCGGCGATCGATGCGCAGCGCCTTTCAGCGCCCGCGCTGCGCCAGCGCTTCGCAGCGCCGCCTGCCTGGAAGCCTGAGCTCGAGATGGACGCGCGCCCGGCGCAGTTGGACCAGCCGCCGCGTCCGGCTGCGGTGCTGGTTCCGCTGGTGCAGCGGGTTCAAGGGCTGACGGTCCTGCTCACGCAGCGCACGGCGCATCTGCACGATCATGCGGGCCAGATCAGCTTTCCCGGCGGGCGCGTGGAAGCAAGCGATGCATCGGCGACCGACACTGCGTTGCGCGAGACTCATGAGGAGATCGGCCTTGCACCCCATGCGGTCGAGGTGATCGGAAGGTTGCCGGACTATGTCGTGGCCACCGGTTATCAGGTGACACCCGTGGTGGGCGTGATCGAACGCGATTTCACGCTGCGCCTGGACGAATTCGAAGTGGCCGAAGTCTTCGAGGTGCCGCTGGCCTTTCTGATGGATCCGGCCAATCACGAACGGCGCGTGGTTGCGGTCGGCGGTTTGAGTCGCACGTTCTACGCGATGCCGTTCCACGGACGGCGCCGCTATTTCATCTGGGGCGCCACCGCCGCGATGTTGCGCAATCTTTATCACTTCCTTCGCAGTTAGCGATCGATGAGTCGCCCGACACGCTTGCCTACAATCGAGCGCTTTACTTCGCATTCGATGGCCGCGTCGTGAGCTGGATCGCACTCGTCCTTACCTTGCTGCTGGAGCAGGCGCGCCCTATGCCATCCGGCAATCCGGTCTACATGGCGGTGTGGTCGCTGGCGGAAACCGCGGAGCGCAACCTGAATGCCGGGCGGCGGCGCCACGGCTTGTATGCGTGGGTGGCTTTCGTACTGGGTTGCGCACTTGTCGCTGGTCTGGTGCATGCCCTCCTGCTGTCCTTCGCGTGGATTGCGGCGCTGATCTTCAACGTTGTGGTGCTGTACTTCACGCTTGGTTTCCGCCAGTTCAGCCATCACGTCACCGAGATCCAGACTGCGCTCAACAGCGGCGATCTGGTCGCGGCACGGCGCCAGTTGACCGAGTGGAAACGCTCGCGCGACCCGACGTTCGATGCGAGCGAAATGGAGGCACCGGAACTTATCCGGCAGGCGATCGAGCACGGCCTGGTGCTTTCGCACCGTCACGTCTTCGGCGTCCTGTTCTGGTTCGTGCTTCTCCCAGGGCCGGTCGGCGCGATCTTGTACCGGCTTGCCGAATACGTCTCGCGGGCGTGGAACCGGCCGACGCCGGAGGGCCTGCCGCCCGATCGTTTCGGTGATTTCGCGCGCCGCGCATTCGCGTGGATCGATTGGTTGCCCGCGCGCCTGACCGCGCTCGGGTTTGCGATCGTCGGCGACTTCGAAGGCACGATCTATTGCTGGCGCCGCGTCTCGCGTGCGCCGGCTGAAGAAGGTCCGGGCGGGCCGGACACGCGCACGTTGGTTCTGGCCGCTGCCAGCGGAGCTCTTGGTACCCGCGTGATGAATTGGACCGAGGCGGCGCGTTACCTCGACGAAGCCGGCAACGAGGGGGCGGGGCTCGCCGAGCCCAGCATGGCCACGCTTCGTTCCGTGGTCGGATTGGTGTGGCGCACGCTTGTGTTGTGGTTGGCGCTGCTATTGCTGCTGACGCTCGTGGCCTGGTTCGGCTAGAAAAAAGACATACGCCACTACGCGCTGTGCACCGCGCCGCAGTTCCAGCAGGCGGCGAACTGCGGTTCGATCGTTTCGTTGCAGGCGGGGCAGTGCCACGCCGGCGCGTCGGTTCGAATCTCCAGATCCAGCAGCAGCTGTTGCGCGCGCGCTTCATCGAGCGTGTCGTGGATCCACACCTGCGGCGCGCACTCGAGCCACGGAATGTCGCCGATCGCGCCCGCAAGCGTGGTGTTCCTGACCTCGCAGCGAATTCCGGCGGCGCGCAACGCGTTTGCAAAGTGCGCGGCCTGCAGCACGTGATCGCATCGGCGCAGCAGCTTCATCCGCGCAGCTCCGTCATCAGCTGGCGATAGAACGCGTAGCGCGCAGGATCGACTTCGCGCCGCTCGAGGGCAGCGCGCACCGCGCAATCCGGTTCCTCGAGATGCTGGCAGTCCAAGAACCGGCACTGACCCGCTACGCGCGCGAACTCCGGCAATGCAGCCGCAAGCGCGCGTTGGTCAAGATGGCGCAGGCCGAACGACTGGAATCCGGGTGAGTCGACGAGCCCACCACCCTCGGGAAGGCGGAACCAGCGCGACGAAGACGTGGTCTGCTTGCCGAGATTCAGCCGCAGCGACAATTCCTGTGTGCGCGCGCCCGCGTCAGGCACCAGCAGGTTGAGCAGCGTCGACTTGCCCATGCCCGATTGTCCGACCAGCAGCGTATTGCGATCGCGCAGGAACGGCAGCAGCGCCCCTTTGGCCTGGTCTGCACCCAGCTTGGCCGAGATGGCGAGCGTCGTGTGACCGAGTGCAGCAAGCTGAGCGAGGAACGCACTTGCCTCGGCGAGATCCGGCAGATCGTTCTTGTTCAAGATCGCTAACGCGCCGATGTGCGCCCCGTGCGCGGCCAGCAGGGCGCGCCAGACAAAGTGCGGGTTAAAACCGGGCCGCGCCGCAAACACGATCGCGATCTGATCGATGTTCGCCGCCAGGGTCTTTTCCCGGGTTCCCTCGGCGCGCATCAGGACGCTTGCGCGCGGCAAGGCGGCCTCGATCACCGCCTGCCCGGAAGCACCCAGCGTCAATTGCACCTGATCACCGACGGTGATGTCGCCGCGTTTGCCGCGTCGGGTGGCCACGCGACCAACACCGCTCGTGTCCTCGACCACAAAGTGGCGCCCAAAGCCTGCCGTGACACGGGCGGTCGTGGCGTCGTCCGTCACGGCGCGCATGCGCGCATGCAGGATCGCATCGCTCAGCTGTGCGCGCCCGCGGCAAGCAGCCGTTGCACGCGCAACGCGGCCGGCGGATGCGAGTCGTAGAACGCCGAGTGCAGCGGATCCGGCGTCAACGTCGAGGCGTTCTCCTGGTACAGCTTCACCAGCGCGGTAACCAGGTCGCTCGCCTGGGCGTGGCGCGCTGCGAACGCATCGGCCTCGAACTCGTGCCGGCGCGAGAGGCGGCTTGCGATCGGCGCGAACGCGAACGTGAACACCGGGAACACGAGGAAAAACAGCACCAGCGCGAGGGCGTCGTTGCGCGCGTCCAACGCCGGCGTCACGCCCAGGCCTTGATAGAACCACGGCTGCGTAATCAGCCACCCGAGCAACGCCAGCACGACCAGGCTCGATGCGACCGAAAACGCCAATCGTTTGGCGATGTGCTTCAGCTTGAAATGCCCGAGCTCGTGCGCCAGCACGGCTTCGATCTCCGGCGGTTGCAGCCGGTCTACCAGCGTGTCGAAAAAAACGATGCGTTTGGCGCGTCCCAGGCCGGTGAAGTACGCATTGCCGTGACTGGACCGGCGCGAACCGTCCATCACGTACACGCCGCGGCTGGAAAAACCGGTGCGCTCCAGCAGAGCGTGAATGCGCGCGGCAAGCGCGCTGTCCTGCAATGGCGTGAACTTGTTGAATAGCGGTGCGATCAAGGTTGGGTAAAGGACCAGGACCAGCGCATTGAAGCCGATCCAGACCATCCATGCATACAACCACCAAAGTGAACCAGCCTGCTGCATCAGCCACAGGATCACGGCAAGGATCGGCAGTCCGAGCGCCACCGCAAGCAGCACGGATTTGACCAGGTCGGCGATAAAAAGCGCAGGCGTCATGCGATTGAAGCCGAAGGCTTGCTCAACGCGAAACTGCCTATACCACGCAAACGGCAGATCAACGAGGCTGACAATCGCTACCACGGCGGCAACGAGCAACAGCTGAAACGCGAAACCGCGTCCGACCCAATCAGCCAGCGTGTCGCTCAGCACCTGCAAGCCGCCGAGCAATGTCAGCGCGACCAGCAGCACCGCACCGACTGCCGTTTCGATCATGCCGAGGCGCTGGCGTGCAACGGTGTAAGCGGCTGCCTTGCGGTGCGCCTCGATGGTGACGCGCTCCGCGAACTGTTCCGGCACCTTGCCGGCATGCGCGGCGACATACCGCACCTGGCGTAATGCGAGCCAGAACTTGAGCCCGACCATCGCGAGCAGAAACACCACAAAAAGCGCCGTGAATCCGGTAGCCATCAGCAAAAATATCGAGTCGATTTTGGAAAATGCAACGAACAACGCAGCGGCGAACACCCATGCGAGAATCGGCCGCACCCAATACAACGATACGCGGCAGGCCGCGCGCTCGCTTGAAAAAATTATGTCACAGCCTCCCGTTTCGCCTCCCTCGATACGCGACCCACGCTACGACGACAACAACCTGATCTGGGTCGACATGGAGATGAGCGGCCTGAGCCCGGACTGCTATCGTGTGCTGGAAATCGCCGTGTTCGTGACCGACTCGCAACTCGAGGTGCTCGCCGAAGGGCCGGTGCTTGCGGTTCACCAGAGCGACCGCGTGCTCGCGTCGATGGACGCCTGGAACACCTCCACCCACGGACGCTCGGGACTCACCGCGCGCGTGCGTGTGTCGAGTGTGCACGAGGCCGAGGCGGAAGCCGAAGTGATTGCGTTCCTCGAGCGCTACGTTGCCGCCGGCAAGTCGCCGATGTGCGGCAATTCGATCTGCCAGGACCGTCGTTTCATGGCGCGCTGGCTGCCGCGGCTGGAGAACTACTTCCACTATCGCAATCTCGACGTCAGCACGCTCAAGGAGCTCGCGCGCCGCTGGAAACCGGAAATCGTGCGGACCTTCGAGAAAAAGAGCCGGCACGAGGCGCTCGCCGACATCTACGAATCGATCGCCGAACTCAAGCACTATCGCCAGCACCTGCTCGTCGCCTGAGAAGGCGCAGCGTGCTGGCGCGCGTTGTCGCGATCGTCTTGCCGGGCTTCGTCGTGATCGGCGTCGGTTACCTCTTCGCCCGCATCCGCGGTGAACGCGTGCGTGCCGAGGTGGGCGGCATCCGTCTTTACGTGTTGCCGCCGCTCATGGTGTAGGCCCGGTAGTCGGGTCGCGGGCGCGTATGTGGCGGACTGGTTGTTCAATCTCGAGCCAACGGTGCGAGCCCAGACTGCTGCTTTTTGCTGCGCTGCCGCCGGCGGTGCTCAACTTCATGGTGGCCGAGATCTAGCAACAAGAGCCGGACAAGGTGGCTTCGATCGTGATGCTCGGCAACGTGGCTGCGATCGTGTTCGTGCCGATCGCTCTGACGCTCGGTCTTACCTGACTCAGACGATGCGTAGGGCGCCTCACAGCAAGCGAGGTGCCTGACCTCTGTGCAAGGCGACGCCGCGTAAGCGGGATACGCATTCGGTTTGCTGGCGCATGAAGCGTCTGCAAAATCACGCCGCTACGCGGCCGCTGGGGGCGCTGCCAGACCGCATCAAGGGGTGGGCAACCGGCGCGTCGACGAAACCTTCACATCGTCTTTGCAGGAACTTGCTCATGGCACAGTCCCTACGCCAAGCTGTCTCCAAGCTCCTGTCGAACCATGAGGCCGAGGTTCTCGCCGAATGGCAGCAGAGCCTCAAGGCAGACGGTGCGCTCAAAGGCGGGCGCGTCAAGGAAGCCGAACTCGCCGCACAGTGCACCGGTTTTCTGCGCCAGTTGCGCCTGGGCTTCGAGGCGGGCGCAACGGACGCCGATTCGGTCGAGTTCGCCGGCATGCGCGAAATGCTGGCGGACCTTTCCCGCGCGCGGGCGCTGCAAGGGTTCTCGCCGCGTGAGACCGCGATATTCGTCTTCTCGCTCAAGCAGCCGTTGTTCAGTGCCTTCGATAAGCACGGGTCTGGCGATGCCGCAGCAAAACTGCAGTTCAACTCGCCGGTCGGTCTGCTGCTCGACCGCATGGGCCTGCATACGATGGACGTGTTCCACAAGGCGCGCGAGGAGCTCATCGTGCGCCAGGAACGCGAGATCGCCGAACTTTCGACGCCGGTCATCAAGCTGTGGCACGGCATCCTTGCCCTGCCGCTGATCGGCACGCTCGACAGCCAGCGCACGCAGGTGGTGATGGAGAACTTGCTCGAGTCGATCGTTGCACAGGAAGCGGAAATCGCGATCATCGACATCACTGGCGTGCCGACCGTCGACACGCTGACGGCGCAGCACCTGTTGAAGACCGTTTCCGCCGCGCGGCTGATGGGGGCGGACTGCATCATCAGCGGCATCCGGCCGCAGATCGCACAAACCATGGTGCACCTCGGGGTCGAGCTGACGGTGATCTCCAAGGCAACGCTCGCCGACGCATTCGCGCTCGCGCTCAAGCGCCAAGGGCGCGCGGTGACCAAGGTGGGCAAGCCTGAACAATCGGGCGCGGCGAGTTAGGACGACGCGTGCAGCGAATTCCCATCCTCAAGCTGGGCGAGACGCTGCTGGTCACGATCCAGGTCGACATGGACGATCAGATCGCAAACGCGCTGGAAGAGGACTTGGCGGCCGAGGTCGTCCGGGCGGGAGCGAGGGGCGTCGTGATCGACATCTCGGCGCTGGAGATCGTCGACAGCTTCATCGGCCGCATGCTCGATACGATTGCAGCGGTCGCGCGGCTACTGGACGCCGATACCGTCGTGGTAGGCATGCGGCCCGCGGTCGCTATCACGCTGGTCGAACTCGGCGTTTCGCTCGATGGCGTCGGTACCGCCCTTGACGTCGACCGCGGCATGGCGCTGATCCGGCGCCATACCGAACGATCCGACGCGGACGACGGTGACTGAGCGGCTCGAGATCCGCGGTTCGAAGGATGTCGTGCGGGTTCGACAGCGGGTACGTGCGCTCGCCATCGACGCCGGCCTCAGCCTGATCGACCAGACCAAGATCGTGACGGCAGCCAGCGAGCTGGCGCGCAACACGCTCGATTACGCCGGCGGCGGATCGGTCGACATGGAGGTCGTCAACGGCGCCTATCGCGGCGTGCGCCTCACATTTACCGACGAGGGCCCGGGAATAGGAAACATCGACGAGGCGCTGCGCGACGGGTTTTCCACCGGCGACGGACTTGGACTTGGACTGGGAGGTGCAAGGCGCCTGTCGAGCGAATTTGCGATCAGGTCGGAGCCAGGCAAGGGCACGCGCGTCACGATTGCACGGTGGAAGTGAACATGTTCTCGGTTATGGTGTCCGATGCGAGTCAGGTGGCTGAAGCCCGTCAGCGCGCCAGCGCCGCTGCCACAGCGTCCGGTTTCGACGCCGTGCGCACCGGCCAGGTCGCACTGGCCGCGACCGAGCTCGCGACCAACCTGATCAAGCACGGTGGGGGAGGACAACTTCTGGTGAACGCGGACGACAAGCGCATGGACCTGCTTGCGCTCGATCGCGGCGCCGGCATGGCGGACATCGAGGCGTGTCTGGCCGACGGATATTCGACCGCCGGCACCCGCGGTAACGGATTGGGCGCCGTGCGCCGGCTTGCGCATGAATTCGAGGTCGTTTCGTGGCCCGGGCGGGGGACCGCCATTCTGGCGGCGATCAGCTGCGGCACAACGCCTTCCGATTCGCCCATCGGCCCGTCCGCGGTGGTGATTGCAAAGCACGGCGAAATTGCAGCCGGAGATGCCTGGAGCTCGTTTGTCGACCGGGCCGGGGTGACGTTGTTCGTGGTGGATGGGCTCGGCCATGGGACCGAAGCTGCGGTAGCAGCCAACGCCGCCGTGAGCCAGTTTGAGCAAAGTCGCGACGAGTCGCCGACTGCGATTGTCGGCGCGGTTCACCGGGCGATGCGCCACACCCGAGGTGGCGCAGTTGCAGTGGCGCGCATCGATTGGGACAGCGCCACGGTGACGTTCGTCGGGATCGGCAACATTGCCGGCCTGGTGGTCGACGCAACCGGGCTTATGCGGCGCATGGTCTCGCACAACGGCATTGCAGGACACAACGCGCGTAGGATCCAGGCGTTCGAATATCCCTGTCCCGCCGGGTTGCTCATCATGCATTCGGACGGCATCGCGACCAGTTGGACGCTGGACCGCTATCCGGGATTGCTCAACGCACACCCGCTGCTGATTGCCGGCGTTCTTTACCGCGACTTCTCCCGCGAGCAGGACGATGCGGCGATGGTCGTTGCCCGGACGCAGCCAGCATGAGCCAGACCCGCACCCTCGCATCGATGCCGCTCACCAACGGCCACGACGTCGTCACCGCGCGCCTGAACGCGCGGCGTGCGGCGGAGATGCTCGGGCTCGACCGCCAGAGCCAGACCCGCATTGCAACGGCGGTATCGGAAATCGCGCGCAATGCAGCCAGCTATGGGCGCAAAGGCGAGGTAACTTTCCTGCTCGACCCCCGGGACCGGCAGAGCCGCTTCACGGTCCTGGTCACCGACCAAGGGCCCGGGATAGAAGATCTCGACGCCGTTCTCAGCGGGGAAAAAACATTTCCAGCGGGTCGCGGCGCCGGCCTGATCAGTGCGCGCCAGCTGGTGGACGAGTTCGACATTCAGAGCTCGCCCTCCGGCACCCGGGTTTCGGTGTCGCAGCGCATCCCGCGTACGGCGGCGGCCAGGTTGAGCCCGCGTGCGTTGGACCACATCGAAAGCGCGTTGCCGAACAAGCCCGCCGATCCGATCGCGGAAGTGCACGAGCAGAACCGCGAACTCATCGAGAGCCTGAACGACATCCAGGAGCAGCAGGCGGAGTCCAGTCGCCTGAGCCGCGAGCTCGAAGAGACCAATCGCGGCGTGGTGGCGCTTTATTCCGAACTGGAGCTGCATGCAGAGCGTCTGCGCGACGTGAGCGAAATGAAGTCGCGCTTCCTGTCGCAGATGAGCCACGAGTGCCGGACACCGCTGAACTCGATCCTGGCGTTGTCGCGCCTGCTGCAGGACGAAGTCGATGGTTCGCTCAATGGCGAGCAGAAGCGACAGGTCGACTACATCCGCAGGTCCGCGCAAACCTTGCTCGAAATGGTGAACGATCTGCTGGACCTGGCCAAGGTCGAGGCCGGCAAGCTCGCCGTCGCGCCAAGCTTGTTCTCGGTCCCGACGCTGTTCGCGTCATTGCGCGGTGCACTGCGTCCGCTGCTCGGAAGTCCGGACGTCGAGCTTCTTTTCGAAGCCGGCGACGATCTGCCGCACCTTTTTGCCGACGAACAGAAGGTGTCGCAGATTTTGCGCAACTTCATCGCCAACGCGTTGAAATTCACGGAGCAAGGCCATGTGCGCGTGAGTGCGCGTCACGACGCACGCAACAACGAAATGGTGTTTTCGGTCGAAGACACCGGCATCGGAATCGATGCGAAGAATCTCGATGAGATCTTCGAAGAATTCTCACAAGTGGCGGGACGGTTGCAGAAAGGAGGCACCGGCCTGGGCCTGCCGCTGTCGCGCAAACTGGCCGGTCTGCTCGGTGGACGCGTGCTCGTGCAGAGCAAGCTCGGGGTGGGCTCGACGTTCGAGCTTGCAATTCCGGTTCAACTCGGCGAGCCGGCGCCGCGGAGTGTGGGAAAACCTGGCGCCAAGCGAATCCTGGTCATCGACGACGAGGAGACCTTCCGCTACGTCATCCGGCACATCGCACAAGACGCCGGTTACGACGTGCTCGAAGCCCCCGATGGCGAATCAGGCATGCAGGTTGCCCTCGACCAGCGCCCAGACATCATCGTGCTGGATCTGCACATGCCCCGCATGGACGGCTTCACCGCGCTGGCGAAGCTGGCGGAGTCGAACGTGCGCGCAACACCCGTGATCGTCTGCTCTGCGCTCGCGCTTTCTGCCGAGCAGAAGCGTTCGCTGGCTTCTGCCTACGCCATCGTGCCGAAGCACGAAGTGTCGCGCGACGGCCTGCGCGCACTTTTGGACACGGTGCTTGCGGAAGGAGCAGGCGTCGTATGAGCACCCCGGCGCTCACCATTCTGAACGCCGACGACAACGAGGTCGCGCGTTACACCAAGAACCGGACCTTGCGCCATGCCGGATTTGCCGTGCTGGATGCGTGTACCGGCGGCGAAACACTCGAGGCGATGGAAAAGGCGCACCCGCCGCTGGTGTTG
>Ga0137394_10004050_pt1 | contig 11080 bp, 9 predicted proteins | sample czobulk116metaG_FD_108278 | JGI IMG/M metagenome (GOLD analysis project Ga0137394, IMG submission 108278) | Vadose zone soil microbial communities from Angelo Coast Range Reserve, California, USA - czobulk1.16 metaG | ecosystem: Environmental > Terrestrial > Soil > Vadose zone | place: USA... | reverse complement strand
TGCAGGCGGTCAGCAGACCGAGGCTGAGCGCCACCGCGAAGACGGCAGTGAGGAACCTGTTCATTTCGATGCCTCCTCCTTGTGGGGTTGCGCGACCTATAGGCGAAGTTGCAACGGCCATGCCGCTACCCCGCGGCTTGACAGGCCGGGGGACAACCTTTACCAATGCGGCAGGACCGCGGAAGCAAAGGAGATGCGCGATGAAGCTCGAGGGGACGTACGAGGTGCCGGCGCCGCGCAAGAAAGTGTGGGCGGCGTTTCAAGATCCCAAGGTTCTCAAAAAAGCGATTCCGGGCTGCGAAAAGCTCGAAGCAGTCGGACCCGACGAGTACAAGGCCACGATGAAGGTCGGCGTCGGCGGTGTGAAAGGAACTTTCGAGGGCAAGGTGACGCTCAGCGACAAGCAGCCGCCGGACTCCTACAAGATGGCCGTCGAGGGCTCCGGGGGCCCCGGCTTCATCCGTGGCGCGACCATCATCACGCTGACCGACCAGGACGGCGGCGGCACCCGCGTGTCGTACACCGCGGACCTGCAGGTGGGCGGCCTCATCGCCTCCGTCGGCCAGCGCATGCTGGGCGGCGTATCGAAGATGATGGCGGACAAATTTTTCAATCGCATGGGCGAGCTGCTGGAGGACTGAACCGCCCGTCCATGGCCTCGCGCTATCTCGAGCCACGGCTGGAGCGCGCCTCCCGCGCCGACCTGCGCCGGCTGCAGGCGCGGCGGCTGCGCGAGCAGGTGGTCCACGCCGCCCGCCACAGCCCGTTCTACCGCGCGCGGCTGCGCGCGGCCCGCGTCGATCCCGCGCGCGTGCGTACGCTGGACGATCTCGCGCGCCTGCCGTTCACGACGAAGGACGAGCTGAAGGAGGACCAGGCCGCGCACCCGCCGTGGGGGAGCGTGCTGGCGGTGCCGTTCGCGGACGTCGTGCGCGTGCACCTGACCTCCGCCACCACCGGACGTCCCCTGGCGTTCCTCGACACCGCCGAGGACTGGCACGGCTTCTACCACTCGTACGCGCGCTCGCTGCACGCCTTCGGCGTGCGCAAGGCCGACATGGTGATGGCGGCGTTCTCGTACGGGCCGTGGATCGGCTACTGGTCGGGCTTCTATGCCGCGCAGGATCTCGGCTGTCTCGTCTACCCGGCGGGCGGGCTGTCCACCGAGCAGCGGCTCGACACGCTCCTGAACTATCCGATCACCGTCCTTGGCTGCACGCCGTCGTACGCGCTGTTCCTGGCCGAGGCGGCCGCCAAGAAGGGAATCGACCTCGCCAAGCAGTCGAAGCTGCGCATCACCTGGCACACGGGCGAGCCGGGGGCGTCCATTCCCGCGACGAAGGAGAAGATCGAGGCGGCGTTCGGTGCGCGCGCCTACGATCTGCCGGGCCTGACCGAGATCGCCGCCTGGGGCTTCGAGTGCGACGCGCGCGCCGGCCTCACGCACGTGCACGAGGACTACGTCTACCCGGAGATCCTCGACGAGGGCGGCCGCCCGGTGAAGCCCGGCGAGCGCGGCGAGCTGGTGTTCACCAGCCTTTACCGCAAGGCCATGCCGCTGCTGCGCTACCGCACGCGCGACATCGTGCAGCTCGCCGACCGCCGCTGCCCCTGCGGACGCACGCTGGTGGCCTTCGAGGGCGGCGTGCTCGCGCGGCTGGACGACATGAAGAAGGTGCGCGGCATCATCGTCTACCCGCGGCGCATCGAGGAGCTGGTGCGCCCCCATCGCGACGTGGACGAGTTCCAGATCGTCTTCCGCCGCGTGGACGGTCTCGACGACATCCTCGTGCGCCTGGATCCCGCGCCGGCGCTCGCGCGCAATGAGCGCGACCGGCTGCGCGAGGCGCTCGCCAAGGACCTGCAGCTCGGCCTCGGCATCCGCGTGAGCGTGGAGGTGGGCGACCCCGGCTGCCTGCCGCGCTGGGACCACAAGGCCAAGCGCGTCAAAGACGAGCGGGCCGAAGTTCCTTTTTGAGGAGAACACTCGAGTGAAGGCGGCGTACTTCAAGGAGCACGGCGGTAGCGACAAGATCGTCTACGGCGATTACAAGGACCCGGTCGCCGACGCTCAGCACGCGGTCGTTCGCGTGCGGGCGTGCGCGCTCAACCAGGTGGACATGCTGCTGCTCGACGGGCGCTTTCCGCCGCCGGAGGGTTTGCCGCACGTCAATGGCTGCGAGGTGGCCGGCACCGTGGAGACGCCCGCCGGCACGCTCACGGCGGGCCAGCGCGTGATCGTATTCCCGGGCTTCTCGTGCGGGACGTGCGAGTTCTGCCTGCGCGGCGAGCGCACGGTGTGCCTGCGCTACGGCTATCTCGGCGCACACAAGGACGGCGGCTACGCTGAGCTGGTACGGGTGCCGGCCGCCAACTGCCTGCCGCTGCCCGAGTCGATCGGCTTCGAGGCCGGCGCCGCGCTGCCGCTGGCGTTCCTCACCTCGTGGCACGCGCTGGTCGCCAAGGCCGGGCTGCAGCCGGGCCAGACCGTGCTGGTGCAGGCGGCCGGCAGCGGGGTGGGCAGCGCGGCGATCCAGATCGCGCGGCTGATCGGCGCCCGCGTGATGACCACCGTCGGCAGCGACGACAAGATCGAGTTCGCGAAGTCGCTCGGCGCCGAGCGCGTGGTCAACTACCGCACGCAGGACTTCGTCGAGGAAGCCAAGACGTGGACGGCCAAGCGCGGCGTGGACGTGGTGATCGAGCACATCGGCGGCGAGACGCTGGAGCGCTCGACCTACGCGCTCACCCGCCTGGGCACGCTGGTCTCCATCGGCTCCCACGACACGCACTGGGGCCGCCTCGACCTGCGCCACGTGTACTCGAAGAACCTGAAGATCGTGGGCACCAACCTCGGCTCGATCCTGGAGCTCCGCACGATCCTCGATTACGTGGCGGACGGCCGGCTGAAGCCTGTCGTCGATCGCGCGTTTCCGCTGAAGGACGCGCGCGCCGCCGTGCAGCACGTGCTTGACCGCAAGAACAAGGGCAAGGTGCTGGTGATCCCATGAGCGAGTTCCTGAGAGTCGAGCGCGCAGGTCCGGTGGCCACGCTCTGGATCGACCGCCAGCCCAAGATGAACACGATGACCGTGGCCATGCGCAACGAGTTCCCCGGCATCTTCGAGGGGCTGGACAAGGACGCCGGCGTGCGCGTCATCGTCATCCGCGGCGCCGGCGGCAAGGCGTTCAGCGCGGGCGGCGACGTGGCGGAGTTCCTCACGCTGGCGCCCGCCGACCTCGAGCAGTGGGGCGACACGCTCACCGCCGCCGAGCGCTGCCGCAAGCCGGTGATCGCGGCGATCGACGGCTACACGATGGGCGCCGGCCTCGAGCTGGCCGTCGCGTGCGACTTCCGCGTGGCCACGCTGCGCTCGGAGTTCGCGTTTCCCGAGATCCGCCTGGGCATGATCCCCGGCAGCGGCGGCACGCAGCGCGCGATGCGCCTCATGGGCATGACGCGCGCCAAGCTCTTCATGATGACGGGCCAGCGGATCCCCGCCGAGCGCGCGGAGGCCTGGGGACTCATCACGCAGGCCGTGGCCAACGACGGGCTCGACGCCGCCGTGGACGGCCTCGCCCGGGAGCTGGCCGAGCGCGCGCCGCTGGCGCTGCGCACGCTCAAGATGGTGCTCAACCGCGGCGCCGACGCCCCGCTCGACACCGCGCTCGAGCTCGAGCGCAAGTCGTACGCGTGGCTGCGCTCGACGCACGATTACGAAGAAGGCGTCCGCTCGTTCGTGGACAAGCGGCCGCCGAGATTCGAGGGACGCTGAGATGGCGAATTCGCTGGGCCTGATCCTCGCCAACCGCGCGGTCGTGCTGGGCGCCCTCAAGGCGCGCGACCTCCTCGACCTCAGCGTGAAAGCCGAGGGCTCGCGCGTGTTCGACACGGTCTGGGTCGGCGACAGCCTGCTGGCCAAGCCGCGGCTGGAGTCGGTGACGCTGCTCGCGGCGCTCGCCGGCGTCACCGAGCGCGTGCGCCTGGCCGTGGGCTGCATGGCCACGTTCGTCCATCGTCATCCCGTCATGCTGGCCCAGCAGTGGTCGAGCCTCGACGTGCTGTCGGGCGGCCGCGCGTGGCTGGCCGTGTGTCTCGGCGGTCCCGACAGCGCCAACGCGGCGCAGGCGGCGGAGCACGCGGTGATGGGCATCGCCTCGGGCGAGCGCGTCGAGCGGCTGGAGGAAGGCATCGTTATCTTGAGGGCGCTCTTCGCCGAGAAGAGCGCGACGCACGCCGGCCGCTTCTACCAGTTCCAGAACGTCACGCTGGAGCCGCGCCCCGTCCAGAGCCCGTGCCCCATCTGGATCGCCTCCAATCCGACCGGCCTCACGTGGAAGGGCGGCGCCAGCGCGTCCTCGGCCGCCGTCGAGCGCGGCTTCCGCCGCGTGGCGCGCTACGCCGACGGCTGGATGACCAACAAGCTTTCGCCGAGCGAGTTCGCCGAGCAGTTCGGGCGCATCCGCGCGATGGCCCGCGAGGAGGGGCGCGATCCCGCCGCGCTCGGCAGCGCGCTCTACCACAACATCAACATCACCGAGGACCGCGCCGCCGGCCTGGAGGAAGCCAAGAGCTTCCTGGACGCGTACTACTCGGCCAAGTTCTCGCCGCAGTTCGTGGAGCAGTGGACGATCGCCGGGCCGCCCAAGGACTGCGTGGCGCAGCTCCGGGCGTACTACGGCGCCGGGCTCGGCCACATGGCGCTGCGCCTGGCCTCCTGGAAGCAGCAAGCGCAGCTCGAGCGCTTCCTGGGCGAGGTCGCCCCGGCCCTCGGAGAACACTGATGCTGCGCGCCATCGACCACCTCGTGATCGCGGTCACCGATCTCGCCACCGCTGTCGCGACGTATCGTGACCTCGGCTTCACCGTCGTTCCCGGCGGCCGTCATCCCGGCGTCGGCACCGACAATGCGCTCATCGTCTTTCGCGACGGCGCGTACCTCGAGCTGCTCGGCTTCCACGAGCCGCGGCCCGAGCACCGCTGGTGGACGCCGCTGGCGCGCGGCGGCGGGCTCGTGGACTTCTGCCTGCAGACGGACGACCTGGGTGGCGACGCCAAGATATTGCGCCAGGCCGGGGTCGAGATGGGCGAGGCCGAGCGGCGCAACCGGCAGCGGCCCGACGGCATCGAGGTGCGCTGGGTCTGCGTGCTCGCGCGTGGCGCCCACCGCGGCGTGGCGCCGTTCCTGCTCGCCGAGGACGGGCCGCGCGAGGCGCGCGTGCCGCCCCAGCGCGCGCACGCCAACGGCGTGACCGGCATCGGCACGGTGACCGTCGTCGTCGACGACCTGCCGTCGGTCAAGCGCTGGTATGCCGACACGCTCGGCAAGCCCGCCGACGAGCTCGCGTGTCCGGAGCTCGGCGCGGTCGGCGCGCGCGTTGTGGTGGGGCCGCACGCGTTCGAGTTCCTGGCCCCCGCCGGCGCCGGCCCGATCCGCGACTGGCTGCACACTCGCGGCCCCTCGCCGTACTCCGCCACGCTGATCGGCGGCCACGGCCGTGGGCCCCTCGATCTCGGCCGGACATCGGGCGCCCGATTGGCATTCGCATAGAGAGAGACAGGAGCTGCACGATGCGGCTAACCCTCGCGGTGGTCCTGATCCTGGCGGTCGGTGTGAGCGGCGTGGCGGCGCAGGCGCCGGCGCAGCCGGTCAGCCTCGCCTTCGCCACGCTCGACACGGGAAGCGCCTGGTACGTCTACGGCGCGACGATGGCCGAGCTGCTGCGGCGCGCGCTGCCGTCGGGCTCCAACATCGACGTCAAGCCGCGCGCAGGCGGGGTGGGCAATCCGCGGCTGGTGGCCAAGAACGAGACGCCGCTGGGCTTCGGCTTCACCGTGACGAACCGCTGGGCCTACGAGGGCAAGGAAGCCTACACGGAGAAGATGGAGAACTTGCGCGGCCTCGTCGGGGGCCTCGATACCTACTACCTCGTGGCCGTCGCCACGAAGAAGCTCGGCATCTCCTCCGTGCGCGAGATCAAGGACAAGAAGCTGCCGGTGAAGGTGTACACGCAGCCCATCGGCGCGCTCGGCGAGTTCGCCGGCCGACAGCTCCTGCGCGCGGCCGGCATGAGCTACGCCGACATCAAGAGCTGGGGCGGCAGCACGAGCCACGTCGGCTACAACATCATCATCGACGCCTTCAAGGACGGCCGCGCCGACATCCTGTTCGCCGTCGTCACGCCCAAGCACCCGTCGGTGAGCGAGATCGTCACCGGCGTCGACGTGAAGTTCCTCGGCCTCGACCCCGAGTCGGCCAAGGCGCTGCTGCCGCTCGGCTACAGCCCGGCCACGATGCCACCGGAGACCTTCAAGGGCCAGAGCGAGCCGGTGTCCACCGTGGGCTTCCCGACCGTGCTCATCACCAACAAGGACCTGCCCGAGCCCGTGGCCTACACGGTCACCAGGACGGTGCTCGAGAACAAGGACGCGCTGGTCCGCGGCCACGCCGGTCTCGCCGAGTTCGATCCGAAGACCGCGTGGCAGGCGGACAAGGTGGGCATCCCGCTGCATCCGGGCGCCGAGAAGGCGTACCGCGAGAAAGGCTGGATGAAATAGCCGCCGACCTCGTTCTCGACGACGGGCACGTCCTCACGCTCGATCCGCGGCGGCCGGTCGTGAGCGCGCTCGCCGTCGCCGGCGGGCACGTGGTCGCGGCCGGCAGCCGCGCCGAGATCCGCCGGTGGCGCGACCGCCGCACGCGCGTCGTGCATCTGCGCGGCGCCACCGTCGTGCCCGGCCTCGTCGACGCGCACGCGCACCTCGACCGCGAGGGCCTCAAGGGGATCTACCCGTCGCTGGCGCGCTGCCGCTCCATCGCCGACATCCAGGCCGTCGTCCGGCGCGCGGCGGCGGATCGCAAGCCGGGCGAGTGGATCGTCACGATGCCGGTCGGCGCGCCGCCGTTCTACCAGGACATGCCCGGCGGGCTCGCCGAGCAGCGCTGGCCGACGCGCGAGGACCTCGATCGCGCCGCGCCCGAGCATCCCGTGTACGTGCGCGGCATCTGGGGCTACTGGAACCGGCCGCCCGTGCACTCGATCGCCAACAGCCGAGCGCTGGCCCTGGCCGGCGTCACGCGCGCCTCCGCGGCGCCGAAGGGGGTCGAGATCGTCAAGGACGCCGCCGGCGAGCCGACCGGCCTCTTCGTCGAGCAGAACCTCATCCAGGTGCTCGAGTTCACCCTCATGAAGGCGGCGCCGCGCTTCACCCACGCCGATCGCGTGCGCGCGCTGCGCGAGTCGCAGCGGCGCTACGCCATGCGCGGGGTGACGGCGGTCTATGAGGGTCACGGCATCGCGCCCGAAGTGCTGCGCGCCTATCGCGAGACGCACGCCGCCGGGGCGCTGGGGCTCCGCTGCACGCTGGCCGTGAGCCCGACGTGGACGCGCGCGGAGGCCGCGCGCGCCATCCCGGAGGTCGCGGCGTGGGCCGGCGGCCGCGGGCTCGGCGACGATCGGCTGCGCGTGGGTGGCATCTGCCTGCACTATGGCGGCGACGCCGAGGTCGCGCGCATTCTGCACGCGAGCCAGCCCTACACGGGCTGGGCCGGATTCGTGGAGAGCGCCAACGACGGCGGCGCGTACCGTGCCCAGGCTGAGCTGGCGGCCAGCCACGGCTTGCGGGTGAACACGCTCGTCACGCGCTGCCTGCCTGAAGTCCTCGACATCTGGGACGACATCGCGACGCGCCACCCGATTCGCGACCTGCGCTGGGTGCTCGTGCATCTCAACGCGGCCACGCCCGAGCAGCTGCGGCGCATCCGCCGGCTGGGCGCGGTGGCGACGACGAACCCGATCTCCTATCTCTATCGCTCGGCCGGCGACGAGGTCGCGCGGCTCGGTGGCGCCGCCGACCAGCTCCTGCCGCACCGCAGCCTGGCGCGCGAGCGCATCCCGTTTGGCATCGCTACCGACAACAAGCCGGCCGATCCCTGGGTGGCGTTCGCCGCCGTGGTCGCGCGCCGCGACATGCGCACGGGCGTCGTGGTGGGCGAGCGCGAGCGCCTCACGCGCTCCCAGGCGTTGACAGCGCTCACGACAGGAGGTGCCTTCGTCACGTTCGCCGAGCGCCAGCGCGGCCGCCTGGCGCCGGGCTGGGCCGCCGACCTCGCCGTCCTCGAGCACGATCCGCTGACCGCGCCGCTCGAGACCCTGGTCGGCCAGACCGCGCGGCTCACGCTCGTCGGCGGGAAGGTGGTCTGGGAGCGCGCGCGTGCCTGACCTTCGCTCCCCGCGCGTCCTGCTGGCCATCACGTGGTCGCTCTTCCAGCTCTACACCGCGGTGGCCGGCCTCTACGACCTGCTCGTCCAGCTCCCGGTCCACGTCGGCTTCGCCGTCGCGCTCGGCTTCCTGACCGAACCCACGCCGGAGTCCGCCGAGCAGGCGGCGGCGCTTGTGCGGCGCCGGAAACGGCGCTGGCTCGACGGCATGCTGGCGGCGCTGGCGCTGGGGTGTGCCGCCCACTACGTCGTCCACGTCGATCGCCTCACCACACGCATGGCGGGCGTGGACGATCCGGAGCGGGCCGACATGGCCGTCGGCATCCTCTTCGTGCTGCTGCTGCTCGAAGCGGCGCGCCGCCACATCGGCCCCTCGCTGGTCGTCCTGGCGCTCGTGTTCATCGTCTACAGCTTCGCCGGGCCGTGGCTGCCCGGGTTCCTCTCGCACGGCGGCGAGACGTCGATCCGCCTGATCGATCAGCAGATGTTCACGAACCAGGGCGTCTTCGGCATCCCCACGTTCGTGTCGGCCACGTTCATCTACCTGTTCGTCGTCTTCGGCGGCGTGATGTCCTACGGCGGGCTGCTGCGCTTCTTCACCGACGCCGCGCTGGCCGTCGCCGGCGCCTCGCGCGGTGGAGCCGGGAAGGTCGCGGTCATCTCGAGTGGCCTCTTCGGCACCGTCAACGGCAGCGCCATTGCGAATGCGGTTACCACCGGCGCCTTCACCATCCCGCTGATGATCCGCGCGGGCTATCGCCCGGCGTTCGCCGCCGGCGTGGAGGCGTGCGCGTCGATGGGCGGCCAGCTCATCCCGCCCGTGATGGGCGCCGCCGCCTTCATCATGGCGGAGACGCTGCAGGTGCCCTACGGCACCATCGCGTTCGCCGCGACGATTCCCGGCATTCTCTACTTCGTCGCCGTCGGCGCCATGGTGCACTTCGAGGCCGCGCGCGTGGGGCTGCCGGTGCTGCCGCGCTCGGAGCTGCCGCGCCTCGGCGCTGTGCTCAAGCGCGACTTCCACCTGCTGGTCGGTCCCGCGGTGCTCGTGTGGTTTCTCGTCGAGGGACGCTCGCCGCTCTTCGCCGGCTTCTGGGCGCTGGCGACGGCGTTCGTGCTGAGCCAGGTCCGGCGCGACACGCGCATGGGCCCGGCCAAGGTGCTGGCCGTGCTGGCCGACAGCGCGCAGAGCGCGATGCCCGTCGCGCTGGCCTGCGCCACCGTGGGCATCGTGGTGGGCGTCGTGTCGGCCACCAGTCTTGGTCTCAAGCTGGCCGGCGGCATCGTCAGCCTGGCCGGCGGTAGCATGCTCGCCACGCTGCTGCTCACGATGATCGCCGCGCTCGTGCTCGGCACCGGCCTGCCGACCTCGGCCACCTACATCATCACGTCGATCATGGCGGCGCCGGCGCTGATCCAGCTCGGCATCCCCAAGCTCGTCGCCCACATGTTCGTCTTCTACTTCGGCATCCTGGCCGACCTCACGCCGCCCACGGCCATCTCGACGTACGCGACGTCGTCCATCGCCGGCGCCGACGTCTGGAAGACGCAGTGGACGGCCATGCTGCTGGCGCTCTCGGGGTTCATCATCCCGTTCTCGTTCACCTACGACCCGGCGCTGCTGATGCTGAACGCCTCGCTGCTGGAGATCGTCTGGCGTACGCTCGCCGCCACGCTCGGCATCCTGATGCTGGCGGCCGGGCTCATCGGCTACTTCCGCGCGCCGACACGGAGGTGGGAACGCGTGGTGCTGCTCGCGGGTGCGTTCCTGCTGATCTTCCCCGGCGTCTGGAGCGACGTGACGGGCCTCGTCTGCTTCGTCGTCGTCTTCGTCACGCAGCGGGCGCGCACGGCGCGAACCAGTATGATGAGGGGCGTCCAGGAGGGCGATCGGGCATGAGCTTCATGGACTTGCGGCAGTGGCTGGGGGTGCTCGAAAAAGAGGGCGAGCTCCGGCGCGTCGGCGCCGAGGTTCACTGGGATCGCGAGCTGGGCGCCGTGGCCCGCCGCGTGCTCGAGAAGCGCGGCCCCGCGCTGCTGTTCGAGAACGTCACCGGCTACAAGCCCGGCGCGCGCTGCACGAAGCTCTTCACCGGCGGCCTCGGCGACCGGAGGCGGCTGGCGCTCGCGCTCGGCTTTCCCAAGGACGTGAGCAACGCCGAGCTGGTCCAGTACGTCATGGCCAAGAACCGCGAGACGCTGGCGCCGCGGATCGTGAAGACCGGGCCGGTGAAGGACGTCATCGTCACGGGCGCGGCCATCGACCAGGCGGAGTTCCCCGTCCCTCGCTGGCACCACCTGGAGGGCGGGCGCTACATCCACACGTTCTCCGGCATCGTCACGCGCGATCCCGACACGCGGGTGATGAACGTGGGCATCTATCGCGGGATGATCGGCAAGCCCGACACCTGCCCGATGCTGCTCATCAAGGGCGGCCAGCACTGGGGCCATCACTTCCAGAAGTATTCCGACCGCGGGCAGCCGATGCCCGTCGCGTGCGTCATCGGCTGGGATCCGATCATGCCGTTCCTGGCGGGCTCGCCGATCCCGACCGGCGTGTGCGAGTGGGACGTGATGGGTGCGTACCGCGGCGAGCCGGTCGAGCTGGTGAAGTGCGAGACGGTCGATCTCGAGGTGCCGGCCGCGGCCGAGATCGTGATCGAGGGGCTGATCTACGACGATCCGGCGACGTGGGAGCTCGAGGGCCCGTTCGGGGAGTACACCGGCCATCTCTCCGACGTGCCGACGAAGCGTCCCACCATGAAGGTCACCTGCATCACGCACCGGCGCGACCCGATCTTCCGCGGCTGTCTCGAGGGCACGCTGCCCGGCTCCTACAGCGAGAACAGCGTGATGTC
>Ga0137394_10004048_pt1 | contig 11082 bp, 10 predicted proteins | sample czobulk116metaG_FD_108278 | JGI IMG/M metagenome (GOLD analysis project Ga0137394, IMG submission 108278) | Vadose zone soil microbial communities from Angelo Coast Range Reserve, California, USA - czobulk1.16 metaG | ecosystem: Environmental > Terrestrial > Soil > Vadose zone | place: USA... | reverse complement strand
TTCGAGCGCGAGCTGGACGCGACCGTGCAGAAGTTCCTGGCCCTGCCGCCCGCCAGCGTCCGCGCCAGCAAGGTCCTCACCGCGCGCGCCTTCGATCTGGAGTTCGACGCGTTCCGCCGCGAGATGGAGGCGCACTTCAAGGTCTGCCTCGCCTCCGACGAGCACCGCGCGGCGATGCAGGCGATTCTCAGCAAACGGTCGACGCGAAGGGCCCGCTAGGGCTTGACGCAGTTGATATACGTCCAGCAGCACCGGAACGCTGGCCGCCCGCCGAAGAGCGTGTCCATCGCGTGGCGGATCAGCGCGAGCCGATCGCTCACCGCCTGCGCGCCGGCCGCCTTGCCCTCGACCTTGGCCGAGCCACCGACCCAGCCCAGCACGGCTTCGTGGTAGGCGCTGAGGAATTCGAACCAGTCGTCGACGCTGGCGTCGATCGTGCGCGCGGTGACCGATTCGACGGTGAAGCCGGCGCCCTCCAGGCCGCGCACGTAGTACTCGAGCGGCCGCACGGGCAGGAAGACGCGGTCGCGATAGGCCAGGTGCGCCTGCATCCGCGTCTCGTCGTCGAGCAGCGGCCGGTACGCCGCGTACCGGGGATCGTTGCGCACGAGCCCGGTGGCCACCTCGTGGATGGTCCACACGGTCTCGTCCAGGATCCACTCGCTCGGCCGCGCGCTCGGATTGCGGATGTTGCCGGACTGCACGAACACGCGCCCGCCCGGCCGCAGCACCCGCGCCCACGACGCCAGCGTCTGCGGCAGGTCGAGGTAGAGGTGGATGGCGTTGGTCGAGGCCAGCGCGTCCACGCCGCGCGCGACCAGCTCGGGCCCCAGCACTTCCTCGAGCAGCTCCAGGCGCTTGTCCTCTTTCAGCCAGCGCAGCAGGCGGAACGCGACGCGCTCGTCGCCGCCGAACTTGTCGAGCCCGACGCGCAGGAACTTCGGCGAGCTGTCGGCGATGAGCATGCCCACCGGACGATCGAAGATCCGCAGCTTCAGGCGGTCGAGGAGGATGCCGGTGCCGCCGGAGTAATCGACGAGGATCTGGCCCTCGTCGAGATGGCGCGCGAGGTCCTCGACGGTCGGATCGAGGTTGCGATACCAGCCGTGCTGCTCGACGGTGTCGTAACGCAGGCCGAACGTGTCGACCGGCTGCCGCGTCCAGTCGTCGTCGGGCACGCGGGCGAATCCGGCGGGCCAGCGGAACGCCCGCCGCGGCGCGCGCGCGTCGGGCGCGCCCCGGCTGAGCTCGCGGTGGATGCGCAGCAGCTCCGGCAGCGTCGCCGGCGCGCGCCGCCCCCAGCCGCACTCCGTGGCGATGCCGAAGTCGGCGGCGAAGCGCCGCGCGACGTCGATGCGGCGCGCCGTGCCGAGCACGCCGTCGGTGTGGTGGACGAGGCCGAGATAGAGCTCGGTCTCCGGCCGCAGTCGCAGTCCGGCGAGCGGCGCGTAGTACGCCTCGTCCGCGCGATCGCGCGGCACGGGCAGGTGGACCCAGGTCAGCGGGCGGCCGAGGCTCGCGGCGAGCGCATTGGCGATCTCGACCAGCTTGCCGGCGTCGCCGGGCTCCTTGAAGTGGCGGTGCTGGACGTCGCCGTAGCAGAAGTGGTAGCCGAGCTCGACGTCGGGCGGCACGTGGCGCGAGAGCCGGAGCAGCCGCTCGAGGATGCCGCCCTTGACGTCGTCGAACCACACCGGGAAGACGCCCTCCAGCATCCCGAATTCGAAGTTGGTGTCCCACTGGATCGCCAGCTGGTCGTGCGGCACCTCTTGCAGCACGCGCCGCAGCTCCGCGAGCAGGCGCGCCTCGTATGCCGGCTCCAGCACGCCCTGGTGCTCGGGCACCACGAACGCGCTGATGGGCGCCAGCGGCGTCGGCAGGCAGACCTGGAAGCGGCAGGCCACCGGCACGAGGCCGTCGCGCTTGAGCCGCGCGAACACGCGGTACGAGGCGATGGCGGCGTCGGCGTAGCCGAGCGCCTCGAAGCGCACCTCCTCGGCGCCCGCGCCGTCCTCGAGCCGGACGCGCGGCAGCGGCCGCCAGCCGTCCGGCGCCGGCGGCACGACCTCGAGTCGGGGCTGCGAGGTGAAGACGGGCAGCTGCCAGACGATCCAGTCGGAGCGCGGGCCCGTCTCGCCGTCGGGCATCCGGCGCAGGCGGTCGCCGAGCTCGCTCGCGAGCGTGCTGAACACGGCCTCCGCGCTGGCCAGCGGCACGCTGCCGACGAGGTGGGCGCCGCGCGCGGTCACGCGGGGCCGTCCAGCAGCGCGTTCCGGTAGTGTCCGGGGTAGACGATCGTGGCGCGCGCGGGCATGGCCGCGAGGTCCTGCGCGATCTGCCAGCCCACCGCCTCGAGCGCCGGCCGCTCGCTGCGCTCGCGCGCGGCGAGCAGCCGCCACGCCTCGTCCTCCGACGGCGCGGCCACGACCACCGGCCCGATGAAATCGTCGTCCGTGATCCGCTCGAAGAAGTACAGCGTCACGAATCTTTGAGGTCGGGTCGTTTCAGCGCCGCCGCCGCCCAGTCGCGGCACGCCTTGCGCTTGAACTCGATCGCCCGCTGCCACTCGTCGAGGGGATAGCAGTCGCGCTCGGCGATCACGCGGATCTCCGTCACCGTCGGCTCGTCCAGGCCGAGGCGCTCGGCGATCTCGCGGTCGCTGAGACCGCGCGCGTCGATGCGCTGGAACGAGTTCGACAGCTTCAAGACCTCGTCCTTGTGGCGCGCGTAGACCTCGGGGTCGAGCCGGAAGAAGCCCATCTATCGCATCTCCTTGAGCCCGTGCGCGGCCGGGCACACGCGCATGCACTCGAAGCACTGCGCGATGTTCGTCGACGAGTACGTGATCGCCCACAGGGTGCGCGTCATGAAGTCGCCGTAGACCAGCATCTTTCGCTTCTCGCGGTCGGGCTCGTTGAGGGTCTCCTCGAGCACCTTCTGGAAGCCGCCGACCCAGTGGGTGTGCACGCGCGTGTTGCAGCGCGCGGCGTCGTAGCCCGTGCGAACGGCGCGGCCGTCCTCGAGCCGGCCCGCCAGGCAGCCGCCGTCGTGGAGCGGGCACACGCGCAGGCAGGGCGTGGTGTGCTCGCGCTCCCACATCTCGCGGCACGGGGGCGCGGGGCAGGCCGGCGCCGTCTCCGGCGGGTCCACCTCGAGGGGCGCCGTGGTGATCACGGCGCTCCAGTACATGAAGCCGTGCTCGCGATTGAGGATCGGGCCGGCGAGGCTGCGCGAGCCGAGACCCGCCAGCTCGGCGGCGAGCATGAGCGACAGGAACGGCGTGTCGCCGCTCGCGGTGCCCGGCGGTACGTAGAGCGCGTAGTAGCCCAGCTCGCTCTCGATCGACTGCGCGAGCCGCCGGCCCACGCCCTGGATGCGCTCCGTCGTTCCCATCGTGGAGAGCAGCCACGGCGAGGTCGCCACCCAGTCGCCGGCGCGCGGCTGCGCTCCGCCGACCACCACCACCGTGCGCGCCCCGGGCAACAGGTCGGCGGGACGGTGCTTGGCCGGCGCGTGGGCGTCGAAGGCGGCGGCGTCGGCGACGCCGACGACGGTGGCGCCGGCGCTGATGGCAATCGTCTTCAGACGCTTCGTGGCGTTCGAGGGCAACTCTGTCATTGTTGTAGCGGGTGCCGCGTGGCCGGCTCGAGCCGTGGGTGGCCCGCTATAGATGCGGCCCGGTTCCGTGCGCTCCTGGTATTCGGTGTTGGGCTCACTTGAGCTTCCTGTGCTTGCGGCCGACAGGGCAGACGCGCATGCACTCGAAGCACTGCGCGATCGAGTCGCGGAAGAACCCGACCGACTGCACGGACTTCGCGAAGAAGTCGGAGTGGATCATCTCGCGGCGCCGGGCGGCGTCGTCCTCGTTCACGACCGCCAGCAGCGCTTTCTGGAACGACCCGATGCCGTACGTCTGCGCGCGCGAGTGGCACTTCTCGCGGTCGTAGGTCGATGTCTCGATGCGCGCGTCCTTCACCGTTCCCGACAGGCACGCCGGGCACACGCGCAGGCACGGGGTGGTGCCGATGCGCTTGTACATCGCCACGCAGCCCGGGTGCGGGCACGCGGGCTCGGCGAGCGGCGGGTCGGCCGGCAGCGGCAGCGTGGTGATGAGCGCGGCGTAGTAGAGCAGGCCGTACTCGGGGTTCAGGATGATGTGCGCGGCGAAGCTGCGCGTGCCGAGGCCGGCCAGCTCGGCGGCGTGCATCATGCTCATCGGCGGCTCGTGGCCGTGCACCGGCAGCGAGGGCGCCTGCACAGCGTAATACCCGAGCTCGCGCTCGATGTAGTCGCACATCGCGTGGATGGCGACGTTCTCCCGCAGATCGTAGCCGGTGATCTCCATCACGCGGTGATCGGGGCACCGCCACGCGCCCGCCGTGGGCCCGTCGCCGCCGGCGACGACGACGCTGCGCGCTCCCGGCAGGACGTCCTCGGGTCGGTAGCCTTCCGGCACCCCCGCGCGGAACGCCTCGGCGGCGGCGACGCCGACGACGCGCGCGCCGGCGGCGAGTCCCACGCGCTTCACCGCCTCCACGACGCCGTCCGTCGCCATCAGGGTCCCCACTATACGGCCTTCCGCGGGCGGGGTACCACGCCGTAGAATCGCCAGACCGCGATGGACTTCAGCCGCCTCCGCGCGTCCACCATCCCCGGCCTGCTGGTCGAGCGCGCGCGCGCCCGCCCCGCGCGCGTCGCGTTCCGGGCCAAGGAGCTCGGCGTCTATCGCGAGACGACGTGGGCGGCGCTGGCGGCGCGCGTGACCGCGGTGGCGCAGGGACTCGCCGCGCGCTTCGGTGTCGGCCGCGGCAGCACGGTGGCGATCCTCGGCGACCCGTGCCCCGAATGGACGATCGCGGACCTCGCGGCGCAGGCGCTCGGCGCCGTCACCTACGGGATTTATCCCACGAGCGCGCCCGGCGAGGTGCGTTATCTTCTCGAGCACGGCGGGGCGCGCGTGGTGGTCGTCGAGGATCAGGAGCACCTCGACAAGACGCTGGCGGTGCTCGACGACTGTCCCGGCGTGCGCGGTGTGATCGTCGTCGACACGCGCGCGCTGTTCATGTACCGGAGCGCGCGCGTGCACCGGTTCGCCGACGTCGAGGCCGCCGGCCGTGCCCTGGCGTCGGTCGACGCGCTCGCGCGGCTGGCCGCGGCCGTGCGGCCGGACGACGCGGCGACGATCGTCTACACGTCGGGCACGACGGGCCCCCCGAAGGGCGCGCTCTACCGCCACGGCCCGCACCTCGCGGCGTGCGCGAACATCCTGGCCCACTATCCGATCCTGACCGAGGGCGAGCATCGCGTCGTCGCGATGCTGCCGCTGTGTCACACGATGGGCCGCAACACGATCATCACGATGCCGCTCCTGGCCGACATCGTCCCGCATTACCCGGAGAGCCTCGAGACCGTTGCCGAGAGCCTGTACGAGGTCGCGCCGACGTTCGTGTTCACCGTCCCGCGCTATCTGCAGAAGTTCGCCGCGCACCTGCTCGTCGGGATGGACGCGTCGTCGCCGCTCAAGCGCGCGGCGTATCGCGCGGCGCTGGCGCTCGGAACCCGGGCGGTATCGAGGGGCGAGCGCAGGGGGGTATCGAGGGGCGCCCCGGCTTTGCCGAGGCGCCCCGAGCGCGGGGGGGTATGGGGGGCCATTTCGGGGCCCCCCATGAGGGCAATCGCCCGCGCGCTCGTCTTCCGCTGGCTGCTGGAGAAGGTCGGCTTCGCGCGGGTGCGGCTGCTGATCTCGAGCGGCGCGCCGCTGTCGCCGGCGGTGGCCACCCTCTGGCAGGTCTGGGGCGTGAACCTGTGCGAGGCGTACGGCCAGACGGAGACCGGCGGCGCCGTCGTCTCGGGCCAGCGCGGGCCCTACCCGCGTCCCGGCGACGTCGGCACGCCGGCACCCAACGTCGAAGTCGCGCTCGGCGACGACGGCGAATTGCGCGTGCGCGGTCCCGATCTCTTCGCGGGCTACTGGCGCGACCCCGAGGCGACGTCGGCCGCCTACCGCGACGGCTGGCTGCTCACCGGCGACGTCGCCGAGCGGACGGCCGGGGGCGCCCTTCGCCTCATCGACCGGCGGAAGGACCTCGTGATCACCGCCGGGGGCAAGAACGTCAGCCCGTCGCAGATCGAGACGGGCCTGCGCGCGAGCCCCTACGTCAGCGACGCCGTGGTCTTCGGCGAGGGGCGCAAGTACCTCGCCGCGCTGATCGAGATGGATTACGAGACCGTCGCCGAGTGGGCGCGCGGGCGCGGCCTCACGCACACCGGGTACGCGTCGCTGGCCGGGCACCCGGAGGTGACGCGCCTGCTCGACGGGGAGATCGCGCGGGCGAACGCCTCGCTCGGCCGCGTGGAGCAGGTGAAGGCCTTCCGCGTGCTGCCGCGCGAGCTGGACCCCGAGCAGGAGGGTGAGCCCGTCACCCCCACGCGCAAGGTCAAGCGGCGGCTGATGCTCGAGCGCTACCGCGACCTGGTCGAGTCGATGTTTGCGTCGGACGAAGAGCGGCGGATCACCGCCGAGGTGGCCGCCCTGACACGAGCCGAAAAGAAGGAGAGCTGACATGCGAGGAGGCATTCTCAGCGCGGCGGCCGCAGCGCTCACGCTCGCGGCGGCGCTGGCCGCGACCGCGCAGACACCGGAGCCGTATCGCATCGGCATGACGGTGGCCATCACCGGCCCGTTCTCGGCGGGCTACGCGCCGACCTACGAGGCCTATCGCACGTACTTCAAGCGCGTGAACGACGCCGGCGGGATCAGCGGCCACCCGGTCGTGATCACCTACGAGGACGATCGCGGCGAGCCGCAGCGCGCGGCGGCAGCCGCCAAGAAGCTCACGGACGGCGCGCTGCTGCTGATCAACGCGTCGATCTCGCCGACCTACAAGCCGGTGATGGCCGAGGCGGAGGCGACGAAGACGCCGCTCCTGTTCGGCGGCGGTGTCTGCCCGCGCGAGGCGTTCCCCCCGGCGGCGCCGCTGATCTTCTGCACGACGTCGTTCGGCAGCAAGTGGGACAGCCGCATGGCGCTCTCATTCATCAAGGAGCAGTCGGGGGGTAAGAAGGTGAAGGTCGGCTTCGCGGCGCAGGACATCCCGCTGTCACGCATCGAGCTGGAGTTCGCCGAGCAGCACGCGAAGGAGCTGGGGATGGACACGATCCCGGTCGTCGTGGTGCCGGGCGCCGCCTCCGATTTCACGCCGTTCGCCCAGAACCTCAAGGACGCGGGCGCGGACTGGGTGTTCTCGTGGGCGCCGTGGGGCGTGGAGATCGGCGTGTTCGAGGCGCTCAACCGCATCGGCTGGAAGGGCCACTACATCCTGTACGGCCACCAGCCCGCCCAGGACGAGCTCATGCGGCTCAAGGCGCCCAACCTGCACGCGCTGACGGGCAACGCGATGTTCATCGAGAGCCTGCCGATCCACGCCGAGATCACGAAGCTCGTGCAGGGCCAGACGAACCATCCCGCGCACTACATGGCCGAGGGCTGGACGTCCGCGATGGTGCTCGAGGCCGGGCTGCGCAAGTGCGGCTGGCCGTGCACGCGCGAGAAGCTGGCGCAGGCGCTGTCGAGCGTGAGCGTCGACACCAGGGGGCTGCGCGGGGGCCCGATCGAGATGACGGCCGACAACCACTACCGCAAGGCGACCTACTACAAGGTCTACCGCTGGGACGCGGGCAAGAACGCCATCGTCTCCGTCGGCGGCTGGTCGAAGCTGGACATCAAGTAGATGGCGCAGGCCCTGGCGACGACGCTGGTCGTCGCGAGTCTCTACGCGCTGCTCGGGGCCGGGTACGTGCTGGTCTATCGCGCCTCCCGCGTGCTCAACCTCGCGCAGGGCGACCTGCTCACCCTCGGCGGCTACTTCCTGTTCGCGACGGCGGCCACCTTCCCCGGCGCGCCGGCGCTGGCGCTGCCGCTGGCGGCGGCGCTGAGCGCGCTCACCGGCGTGCTCGTCTACGTCGCCCTCATGCGCCCGATGGCGGGTCACCCGGTGTTCGCGGCCGTGCTCGTGACGGTGACGCTCGGCATCCTGCTGCGCGCGGCCATCGTCTTCGTCTTCACCGACCGCACGCGCCATCCGCTGCAGAACCTCGGGCTCTCGAACCCGCCGCGGCCGCTGGCGGGCGGCGCGGTCGTGTCCACGTTCGACCTCGTGATGGTCGGCGCCGCCGTCGCGCTCTTCGCGGCGCTGTTCGTGTTCCTGAAGGTCTCGCCGCTCGGCATCCGGATGCGCGCTGCCGGGGAACGCGCCCTTCTCGCCTCGCAGCGCGGCATCAACTTCCACGGCGTGTTCGCGCTGTCGTGGGCGCTGGCCGCCTTCGCGGGCGGACTGGCGGGGATGATCTATTCGAGCAACGTGCGGCTCGAGCCGTCGCTCGGGATCCTCGGGCTGCGCGCCTTCGCCGTCGCGCTCGTCGGCGGCCTCGACAGCCTCGGCGGCGTCGTGCCCGCCGCGCTCCTCGTCGCCGCCGTCGAGGTGGCCTCCGTGCGCTGGGGCAATCCGCTGCTCTCGGACGTCTCGCCGTTCCTCTGCCTGCTCGTCATGCTCCTGATCCGGCCGTGGGGGTTCTTCGGGACCAGGGAAGAGCTGGAGCGCGTGTAGATGTCGGCACTCGGCGGGGGGTACTTCAAGACATCCTACGAAGCCGACCTTGCGCTCGTCGACACGCGGCTGCGTCGCCTCGCGCTCACCGCTCTCGTTCTCGTCCTGCTCGCCCTGCCGCGCTTCGCCTCGGGCTTCGTGCTCGACCTCGTGAGCCAGGCCGCCTTCGCCGCCATCGGCGCCCTCGCCCTGAACGTGCTCACGGGACTCGCGGGCCAGATCTCGCTCGGCCACGCCGGCTTCCTCGCCGCCGGCGCCTTCACGACGGCCGCCCTCGTCGAGCGCGGCATCGTCTCGCCGCTCGTCACGCTGCCGGCGACGGCGCTCGTCGGCGGCGTGCTCGGGCTCGTCGTCGGCATCCCGTCGCTGCGGCTCAAGGGCCTCTACCTGGCCCTGGGCACGCTGGCCATGCACCACGTCGTGCTCTACGCGGCCGGCGAGATGCAGGCGCGCGCCGGCGGCAACACGGGCTTCACCATCCCGGCGCCGCGCCTCGGCGGCCTCGTGTTCAGGGGCACCGTCGCGTGGTACTACGCCCTGGTCGCGCTCGCCGCGCTGGTCCTCGTCCTCGTCGTGAATCTGCAGCGCTCGCGCGCCGGCCGCGCGTGGATGGCCATCCGCGACCGCGACGTCGCCGCCGCGTCGGTCGGCATCGACGTCGCCCGCTACAAGCTCTCGGCCTTCGTCTGGTCGAGCGTCATCACGGCGCTCGCGGGCGCGCTCTTCGCCTACCATCGCGGCTTCGTCTCGGTCGAGGCGTTCGGCTTCTTCGTCGCCGTGGACTACATCGCCATGATCATCATCGGCGGCCTCGGCTCGGCCCTCGGCGCCGTGCTGGGGGCGGCCTTCGTGACGCTGCTGCCCTACGCGATCGACGCGCTCGTGGCCGGCGTCAGCCCGGACGCCGCGCAGTACTACGTCTTCCCCGCGAAGTTCGGGGCCTTCGGCCTGCTGATGGCCCTCTTCCTCGTCTTCGAGCCGCTGGGCCTCGTCGGCATCTGGCGCCGCGTGCGCAACTGGGTCTTCCTCTGGCCGTTCCGCCACCGCCCGCTGCGCGCATCGTCCTGATGGGGGGCCCCGAGATGGCCCCCCAGCCTCTTCAAGCGAAGGGGGCTACGCCCCCCTCGGACTCCCCCGGCCAGCGCTCGGCCGCGCCCCGGCGGAGCCGTGGCGCGCCTCGATGACCGCGAGCCCGGCCACCCCGTTGCTCGAGCTGGAGAACGTGGAGGTCGTCTACCACCGCGTGGCGACCGCCGTGCAGGGCGTCTCGCTGCGCGTGCCCGAGCGCTCGATCGTCGCGCTGCTCGGCACCAACGGCGCCGGCAAGAGCACCACGCTGCGCGCGGTGTCGGGATTCCTCGGCGGCGACGACGCGCGCGTGGTGGCCGGCCGCATCGTGTTCCGAGGCGAGGTCATCACGGGCCGCCGGCCACACGAGGTCGCGCGGCGCGGGCTGGTGCTGGTGCCCGAGCGCGACAAGGTCTTCGAGACGCTGACGGTGGGCGAGAATCTCGACGCGGTGGTGCCGAGCCGGCGGCGGCTCGTGACGCGCGAGCAGGTCTTCCACTACTTCCCGGTGCTCGCCGAGCGGAAGCGACAGCTCGCCGGCTACCTCTCGGGGGGCGAGCGCCAGATGCTCGCGCTGGCGAGCGCGCTCCTCTGCCAGCCCGAGCTGCTGCTGGTCGACGAGCTCTCGCTCGGCCTCGCGCCGTCGATCGTCGAGACCCTGATGGCGCTGGTGCGGCGGCTGCGCGACGAGCTGGGCCTCGCGGTGCTGCTCGTCGAGCAGAACGCCGCGGCTGCCCTCGCGGTGGCCGACACCGGCTACGTGCTCGAGCACGGACGCATCGTCTACGATGGGTCCGTCGAGCGGCTGCTCGCCCACGAGGACATCCGCGAGTTCTACCTCGGCGTCGGCCACCGCACCGACCGCGTGCGCTACACCGACGTCAAGCAATACAGGAGACGCCGCCGGTGGTTCTGATCATCGACGAGGTCACGCTGGAGTTCGAAGGATTGCGGGCGCTCTCCGGCGTCGCCTTCGCAGTCGAGCAGGGCACGCTCACCGCGCTCGTCGGCCCCAACGGCGCCGGCAAGACGTCGCTGCTGAACTGCATGGGCGGCTTCTACACGCCGACCCGGGGCCGCGTCACCTTCGAGGGCGCCGCCCTCTCGGGGCTGCCGCCGCACCGCGTGGCCGCCGCCGGCGTCGCGCGCAGCTTCCAGTTCGTCGAGCTGTTTCGCCAGATGACCGTGCTCGACAACATCCTGCTCGGGCGCCATCGCCACATGCGCGCGGGCGTGGTGGCCGGCGCGCTGTTCTTCGGACGCTCGCGGCGCGAGGAGACGGCGCACCGGCGGCGGGTGGAGCAGATCATCGAGTTCCTCGAGCTGGAGGGCCACCGCAAGGAGCGGATCGCCAACCTGCCGTTCGGCATCCAGAAGCTGGTGGCGGTCGGACGGGCGCTGGCGCTGG